>Ga0210407_10003095_pt1 | contig 13729 bp, 7 predicted proteins | sample IncBWC27MmetaG_FD_150860 | JGI IMG/M metagenome (GOLD analysis project Ga0210407, IMG submission 150860) | Forest soil microbial communities from Barre Woods Harvard Forest LTER site, Petersham, Massachusetts, United States - Inc-BW-C-27-M | ecosystem: Environmental > Terrestrial > Soil >... | reverse complement strand
AGCGCCTGCGACTGGCGAGGGCAGTATCGAGACGGCTTGCCGGTGCTGTTGCGGAAGACGGATTTCACCGACGAGGTCCTTCGCTCCTACACCGAGAACTACGACCGGATCGCCCGCGATGATCTCGACGCCAAGGTGATGGACGAGCGCTACATCGAGAACCTCGCCACCAATTTTTGCCAGGCCATCGATCTCGCCCCCGGCGCCCAGGTCTGCGATGTAGGGTCCGGGAAAGGTTACCTCGTGCGCAAGCTCCTGGAGCGAGGTGCCGGTGCTGTCACCGCGGTCGACATCTCGTTGTCCTATCTGGTTCGCATGGTCGGTCAGCCGGGTGTCGCGCCGGTCTTGGCGAATGCCGAGGCTTTGCCCTTTGTCGAGCATTTCGACGTCATTGTCGCCACTGACATCCTCGAGCACGTGCTCAATGTCGGGTCATTTCTTTATTCCGTAAATCGGGCTTTGCGGTCGAACGGACGCCTATATGTTCGCGTTCCCTACCGGGAAAATCTGCTCTCCTATTCGCCCCATTTCGGCTGCCCCTACCGCTTCGTGCATCTGCGTACCTATGACCGGTCGCTACTGCGGCAAGCTCTCGAGGAAGCCGGCTTCGTGGTGGAGCGGTTGTGGCATGACGGCTACATGCCGGGCATCGCTCGCCCGGTTTGGCTGCACGGCCGGCTCAGAGAGCGGGTCTACCGTTGGTTTGAGCGCACGCACAACGACGGCCGCCATCCGGGCGATGCCACACTGCGGCCGCATGGGGTGTACCCGATCTTTCTGCGGCCAACCGTAGTCATCGCCGCCGCGCGCAAAGCCAAAAACCTCGGCACGCCGGCGGCTCCGACCATCGGATCGGAGTGAGATACACCCCGAAATCTGGCTTGGAGCCCTCCTTGCATCCCCGACTGAGAAATAGCGCGCGCAATCTGGTCCTCCTCTCGGGCCCCGATCTGCGAGATTGGCTCTATCAGCTCGGGCAGAGGCTCGATACCCTAAGGCAGCGGTTGGACCTGTTTGGGCAGAGGCTGGACGGCGGTTTCGCCGATCTGCGCCAAGTGGGAGATGGCTTAGGGGCGGGTATCGCCGCCCTGCGCGTCGATCTCTGCTCTCTGCGCGAGGAGACGATGCAGTTGAGTCAATTGGGGGTGAGGCTGAATACAGTCGCCGCCAAGCTCGATTACACGGAAGCGCGGATCAGCGGTCTCGGCACCCGCCTGCGTGGCGACTATTATCAGCGTGCCGATCGCGCGACCTTGAGCGAGTACTGGACCGACCACAACGTTACCAGTCATCACCAGTTCACTTCGGTCGAGGACTCGCTGCAGCAATTGGAATTCCGCAACCAGCAGTACCCCGGCTATATCGACTTGCTGCCGGTCAGCGGCAAGGATGGCATGGCGGTTCTCGATTACGGTTGCGGGCCCGGCCACGACCTGGTCGGGTTTGCCCACTATTCACGCCCGAAGCGGCTGGTCGGCGTCGATATCTCGCCGACCTCCCTGAACGAGGCCGAGGGGCGACTGAGGCTCCACGGCGCGTCGGCCGAGCTCAAGCGCATCGACCATGGGACTTATGACTTGCCGTTTGATACGGCGTCGTTTGACTACATACACTGCTCCGGCGTTCTGATGTGCATTGAGGACCCGCCGCGCCTGCTGAACGAGTTTCATCGCCTGTTGAAACCCGGCGGGGAGTTGCGCTTGATGGTCTACAGCCACGATTCGATCTGGTTGCATCTCTATGTCGCGTACGTCGTGCAGCTCGAGAACGGACTCTATTCCGACCTGCCGACGCGGGTCGCGTTCACGCGAACGACCGATGGCGAAGACTGTCCGGTCAATGCCGTGTGGCGACCCGGGGAAGTGCTTCAACTCGGGCGCGAAGCGGGTTTTGAACCGGAGTTTCTAGGCGCGGCGATCTCGCTCTGGGAACTCCACCTCCTGCCGCGCCGGCACGTCGCCTGCCTCCATCCCGCGCTACCCGCCGAAAGCCGCACTTTTCTGATGGGATTGCGGCTCGATGCGCAAGGCCACCCATTGCATGGTGAGCATCGTGCCGGGGTCGACGGCTGCTTTCGCTTCCGTCGCCTGCCATGAAACCGCGAAGCCGGGAACCGGTTAGGGACCAGATGGCTATGACCGGTAGGCTGCTCGTCACCTATGACAACGCGTCCAACTATGTCTCGACCACTGCCGAATACCTTGACAGCATCTCCCGATACTCAACGTGGGAGGTGCGCTATGTGCATGTGACTGTAGGAGCCGAGCTCGATTTCGATCTCGGCGAGTTTGATGCGATCTTCCAGAGCTACTGCGCGCGGCTGCCGGTCGACGGCTATGTCAGCCCGAATTACATAGCCCAGTTGAAATTGTTCCGCGGGGTAAAGCTGCTCGCGGTTCAGGATGAATATGAAAGCACGGATAAACTCAGGCAAGCAATCCGGGCCATTGGCTATCACGTCGTTCTGACCTGCGTACCCCCAGCAATGGTGCCCTCGATCTATCCCCCCGAACTGTTTCCGGGAACCGAATTCATTACGGTCTTGACCGGTTATGTACCTGAGCACCTTGCAGCGCGTGGCAAAGCAGCCAGACCACTGCGCGACCGTCCGATCCATATCGGCTATCGCGGCAACGAGCTTGGCGCGCATTACGGCCGGCTCGGCTTTTATAAATTCGAGATCGGCCGCCGGATGCGTGACGTTTGCGCTGCGCGTGGGATCCCGCACGATATCGAATGGACTGGTGATAAGCGTCTTTACGGCGACGCCTGGTATAGCTTTATCGGCTCCTGCCGGGCCAATCTCGGTTCCGAAAGCGGTTCGAACGTATTCGATTTCGACGGTACGATCGAGGCGACTTACAGGAAGCTCGTCGCGGAACGGGGCGGGCCTGTGCCCCATGAGGAGTTCCGCGTGTACACAGATCCCATCGAAGGGCGATACTCAATGGGACAGATTTCGCCGCGTGTCTTCGAAGCAGCGGCGATGCGCACTCCGATGATCTTACTTTCGGGCCGGTATTCAGGATTGATCCAGCCAGAGGAACATTACATCGAGCTCAAAGACGATTTCTCCAATGTCGACACGGTATTGACGCGTCTAGACGATTTCGAAGGCCTCGCGTGCATGGCAGATCGAGCCTACGAGCGCCTCGTTGAGTCGGGCGATTTCAGCTATCCCCGCTTTGTTCGGCTCATTGACGATACGATCTCGCGCAAAACGAGGGAACTTGCATTAGAGGCGAGACCTCCACGCGGGGATTTGGGTGTGCTGGAGGTCGGCGCAGACCCCGCCGCCCTCGCCAGCCTGCGGGAACAACCGACAAAGAGCCCACGCCACTTTGTTTTCTTCCAGTACAAGTACATCGCGCAGCAGCACGCGCTGATGATCGAAGAAGTCGCCCGACTGAACCAGTACTATCCCGAGCAAATTGCGCGTTTGAACCGTAAGATCGCTCGACTGGTGGAGGCGATCGATGAACACACATTCCGAGCCTATTTGCGAGCCAAATACCTGAGATGGCTACAGCCGTTGGCGCACAAGGTCGCGCTACGTGCTGTATGCCTGAAGATGTTCGCGCACAAGGTTGCGATGCGTGCCCTATGCTTAAAAGTGCTGCTAGGGGACCGCGCAGGGCGTACGGCACTCGCCGAAGCCACGAGCGCCCGGTCTTTCGATAGGGAACTGCTGGTTCAATTGGCGCGCGTGATTGCGGCGAGAAACACGCCTGTGATGCTCGTCGATCGATACCAACCGGCTGTACTGTTACCGAGGCTTTCGAACGGAGTCCTCGATCTGCTCGTTCTGATCGAACGTCATTCGGCGCGGTCGGCAATGGAGATCATATCGTCGACCGATCTGGTCGCCGCGCTCGCAGGGCGGCGCATACGCGCCTGCGAACTGGTCTTCGATCCCGAATTTGCCCCGCAACACCCCCTGATAATCCACAGCCACTATGCGCTTCCCGATCTGTTGCGCTGGCTCAGCGATCGACCGGAGCGCGTGGTGAGCTTGGGCCTTGCGACCAGGCATTCGATGGACGAGCCCGCCGTGCGGACGCGGATGTTGATGTCGGCTGCTACGGTCACCCCAACCTCTGAGGCCGGCTGATCGCTGATGGAATCCTTGCAGAAAATGTCGGCCACTGCTGAGGCTCGGCCCCTACTGGGACGGCGCGGCCGCGCGGGGGCAGCACGATTTCTCCTGGTCTGCTTTTACGACCCGACCGGGATCGCCACGGTCTACGAAAACGTAGCGATGTGGCAGCGGCTCAGTGAATTCGAGCTGGAGGTTCTCAATCTCTGGCCGACCCACGGCGCCCGGCTACGTCTGCCGCGGATGCTCGAGCTTGCCGACTATGACGGCATCATCATCCATGCCGCGGTCAGTTACACGTTCGGAAACCTCAAAGCGCTCGATTCAACGCTGACCCGACCGTTCGAAGAATATGACGGGATCAAGGTCCTGATGCGACAGGACGAGCAGCAGCTGACCTCGCTCTTTGCGGAGTATCTCGGGCGCAAGCAGTTCGACGTCTTGCTGACTTGCGTGCCCGAGTCCGAGTTGCCGAAGGCCTACCCACGCACCCAAGTCGGCGATCTCGCCATAGTGCAGGTTCTCACCGGCTATATCACGCAAATGATGCGCGATATGGCGTCGCCGTGGAGCCGCTCGCGACCGGTCGACATCGGTTACCGCGGTTCAATCCAGCCGCTATGGTTTGGCCGGCTCGGCTTCGAGAAGCGCAAGATCGGCGACGACGTGGCATTGGCTCTGACCGGCCGCCTGGGCAAGCACCTCGACATCTCTAGCCGCCGGGAGGACCGGCTCAATGGCTCGGCCTGGAGCGAATTTCTGGTGGCTTCGAAAGCCACCCTTGGTGTCGAGTCGGGCTCAAATCTGTTCGATTTCGATGGCCGGGTCGAACAGTGGTGTCGCGACTTCGAAGCGTCGCACCCGGAGATGGACAAGCTGTCCGAAGCCTTCTATCGGATGGCTCACGACCGGTACCTGCGACAATTCGAAGGGAACATCGACTACGCGCAAATCTCGCCGCGGCATTTTGAGGCCGCTGCCGCACGCTCGGTGCAAATCCTTTACGAAGGCCGATACTCGAATATTTTGATACCGCAGAGGCACTTCCTGCCGCTGGCCCGCGACCTGTCGAATTTGGACGAGGTGGTTGATGCGCTTGCCGACGAGCGGCGCTGCGTCGAACTGACCGAGCGGTCTTTCACGGAAATTATCCGCAATCCGAGCTATGGCTACGAGGCGTTTGTGGCTAAGATCGACGCAGCACTCGACAGTGCGCTCGCGCGCAAAGGGCGGGCGCGGCGGACAGCGAGATCGGTGGCCGCCCATCGGCCTCGCGCGTTGGTCCTCACAGCTGCCGATCCGCTGCAAGACCCACGCTTCGAATGGTTTGCCAGATCGCTCGCGCGCGATCATGAGGTTTGCGAGATCGGCACCTACCGGTTCGGCGCGGACGGCGGCGGGCCGACCGTGGAACGGGTGGCAGACAATCGGTTGCGGCTGCGGGTCGAGCGAACTCGCCACGGCGGGTGGTGGGTTCCGCCGGCGACCGCGGTTGATCGCTCACTGTCATTGGGTCGGCAGAAGCTGCTCTATCTGGCCGTCCTCGCGGATGCGTCGGAAGACCTGCTGCGATCGTCTATTGGCGCGCTCGATGCCGCGCCGGAAGACATCGCACAGTTCAGGGAGCTCGCCCGACACATCCTCAATTCCAATGCTGCGCTGTTGGAGGCGGCGCAGCGGACCGGCCGGTTCGATCTCGTCGTGGCAACGGATCTCGATACTTTACCGGCCGGGGTTGTCCTGCGCGACGAGACCGGCGCTTTGCTGCTGTACGATGCACACGAGTTCTGGCCCTATGCGCTGCACGGCATGCGCCACTGGCAGTGCGAATTCTGGGCCGCGTTCAGCCGCGAGCTCGTCGCCGAGGCGGATCTCGCCGTCACCGTCTCACCGCCATTGGCCAAGGTGATGGCGGCCGAGTACGGACGCGAGTTCTCCACCGTGCCCAATTGCGCATCGCTTGCCGACGCCAGTGCCGTGGATATCGACCGGAAGCTCGCGCCGCGTGCGGGCCGAACCGAGATCGTCTTTCTGTATCAGGGAGCGTTCGCGCCCGGGCGCGGCATCGACCGCTTAATAAGCTCCTGGCAACATGTCGACAGGCGGGGCAGGTTGCTTCTGCGGGGTCCCGACAATGACTACAAGACCGCGATGGTAGGATTGGCGCGTTCGCTCGCTCTGCTCGACCGCTATGTCTTCTTCCCCTCGGCGGTCAGCGAGCACGAGCTGATTACCGCCGCCGCCAGCGCCGATGTCGGCGTGATCCCTTACGAGCCGATCAGCGTCAACAACCGCCTCGCCTGCCCCAATAAGCTATCCCAGTACCTCTGCGCCGGGCTCCCGGTAATCTGCAACGAGCTCGAATTCGTCCGCGCGGTGGTCGTCGACAACGGCTTCGGTTATTCGGTCGATTTCAGCGATGAGGACGCGACTGCAGCCCTCTTCGACAAGGTCATCGCGGCTGCCGACGAAATTCCGGAGATGGCGCGGCGGGCGCGATCCTATTTCGAAAGTTACTTCCACTGGGAGAAGGCTTTCGAGCCTGTGCGTCTGAAAATTCTCAACATAGAACGGGCGCGGCCGCCGCTAGATCCCGGCCAACCCATAGATTTGGGCTGGATCGCCGACACAAATGCGATGCGATCGCAATCGGCAGCCAACTCAGAAAGTGCCCGCCTCTGCCAGATATATGCGACCGAAATTCAACGTTTGAACAAGATAGACCCTTCCGAAATCCAACATTTGAACACGCATTATCCGACAATGATTGCGAACCTCAACGATGAGATCGAGCGTTTGCGGGAGATCGTCTCGATCGGAAGCAATTGGCATAAGATGATCATGATCCGATCGGATCGGTTCGGTCAAGCCGTCCGGACGGTGATTGCCGGGCTTCGGCTGCGCGCCAGCGTTCTCCGGCTGTTGCTTTCCGATGCCGGCGGCTTTGCCGCGCTTGCCGCTGCCGCAAAGGAACGTTGTTTCGACCGTGCTTTCCTGGCCCAGGCAGCCCGAGTAGTTGCGGCCCGTAAACTGGTGCTCGATGGAGGCGGACCGGGGGCGGCACTGGCAGCGCATCTCGCCGACGGAGTCCTCGAACTGCGGGCAAAGCGCGGGCGAAGCGCGCAGGCATCAAGGCCTTCGTTCCCGTTGCGGACAGAGGTGGCCAGCGCCGCCGGAGCGCGACGGATCAGATCCCTGACACTGACGATCGATGCGGGCATCGCCGCGCGCCCGGCACTGCTTGCCGAGGGCGGTTACGAGCTGCCGGAGCTGCTACGCTGGTTCGAGCGCCGTCCCCAGCTTGCCGCGGCGCTGATCTGGGGTGATACCAGCCGAGAGACTGTCGACACAGGTCGTGCGGTGGTCTTTTGATCGCCTTGGCTCTTCGATGAAGATACTGATCCTGCACGGCATCAGAGAGCTTCGCGAGCTGAGGCGGACAACCCTCAACCAGTCCTTTTGCCTGCTCAAATTCGCCCCCGAACACGATTACACGCTGCACTGCTACGGTCACGAGGTGACGCCAGAGCTGCGCCAGAGCGAATTTGATACGATTGTCCTGGACACGAGCTTCCTGTGGTCTCGTTGGGCGCGACCTCGCGCCAAGCTCGCTGACTTGCTGGACCAGTATCGATTCGTAGCGGCGTCGCAGGCGGTCAAAATCGCGCTGCCGCAGGACGATTACGACCACTGCGCGATTTTGGACGAATGGCTCGCCGATTGGCGCGTCGATGCCGTATTCACACCGTTGGCGCAGCATGCCGAGCTGCTCTATCCGCGAACCTCGCTGCGCGCCCAGATCCGTCCTTGTTTCGCCGGCCACCTCGATCCCGGCGACAGGGCTATAGCGAACCGGTTCAGGAGGCCGTTCGAAAATCGCGAGATCGACGTCGAGTACCGGGCGGCCGATCTTCCCGCCCAGTTCGGCAGGCTCGGCCGACTCAAATCCGAGATCGGTCACCGCTTTGCGCGAGCGCTCGGCCGCGATAGCCGGCTGCGACTCGACATTTCGACCGATCGTCGCGACGCCCTCGCTGCCGACAAATGGCTACGTTTTTTGTGCAATTCGCGTTTCACGCTGGGCAGCGCGAGCGGCAGCAGTCTGCTCGACCCGAAGGGCCTTATTGCAGATGCGATCCAGGAGCATTTAACGGACCATCCCAACGCATCATTCGAGGAGATCGAGGCTGCCTGCTTTCCCGGCTTGGACGGCAATGTCGAGCTGGCCGGCCTCGGTCCGCGAAATATCGAGACCGCTCTCGCCGAAAGTTGCCAGATCCTGGTGCCCAGTCCGCACCTTGCCCCCTTCGAGCCGGACGTGCATTACATCCCGCTCGCGCCGGACTGCAGCAATGTCGAAGAAGTGCTGCACCAGATGCAGGACCGCACCCTGGTCCAGCGCCGGATCGACGCCGCGCTCGGACTGGTGCTGGAGACTCCGAGCTTCCGAACGGACGATTTCGCCCGCCGGATTCTCGGTGAAGTCGATCGCCTCGCCCCCAGCCGGTACAGCAAGCGGGGTAATCGTCTGACGCCGCGGCGACAGGATGCAGTCGACGAGCACGATCCCGTGCACCCGCTGCTGGCCGAACAGGAGATCATCATTCGGCTTGCTGCTGCCGAATGCCGGCAACTTCAAACCGATTTGACTGCCGCCAACGAAAAATACGCGGCGCGGCCGGACGCCGCCGAGGTGGAGAAGTATCTGAACGTGCGCACGGCGTTGGAGCTGCGCACGGGTGCGCGCGGCGCTCTGCGCGAGCTGATCGGCATCAACAACGCGATCCAGCGCGACGGGAGCATCGACATCCTGGCGCGGCGCACTCTCGCATTGCGAAGTTGGCTCGCTCTGCGCTCCTTTCGAGATGGAATTTTCGCCGGAATTGCAAACATCTCGCAGACGAAGGAGTGGCTCGCTGAATTGCATCGGCGATCCAAAGACCTTCCGCCCGGTTTCGGTTCCGGCCGGGTGGTCACGGCGCTCCGCGATCGGCAGCACCTCAGCATGCGGCGGCTCGGCAAAATGCGCACACTTCCGCCGCGCGAGGTCGCGCGCCGGCCGATAACGGCGCTGCGGCGGACCATCGGGATTCCTGTCGCAGCAGCCAAGACGGTGACGATGCTGGTGGCGGACACTCGTGTGGACCGAAGGGTGCTGCTCTCAGCCCGCTCGCTTCAACGAGCTGGTTGGCTGGTGGAGATCATAGCGCTGCCCTATCCGGAACCGATCGACGACGATCGAAGGATGTTTCCGGAGCTCTCGATCCGCCGGATCCGGCCTCTCCGCCTGCCGGCTATTGGGCAAACCCGTTCGGAGCTCGCCAAACGCGCGCGCGAGTGGCAGTCCGTCTATCCTTATTACCTCCACTTCCTCGAGCTTGCGCGGCGCTACCCCGGCCGGGTTTTTGTGGCGCACGATCTTCCTGTGCTTGCCTCTGCGGCAGTCGCGGCCGAGGAATCCGGCTGCTATCTGGCATACGACGCGCACGAGCTCTATCCGGAGCAACACCTCTTCTCCGCTGAGCGCAGCGCGTCACTCGGACGCGCGGAAGCGGATCTGATCAGCCGCGCCGACCTGGTAACGACAGTGAACGGATCGATCGCCACCGAAATGGCGGAGCGCTATGGCATCGACTGTCCGGCGATCATCCTGAATTGCCCCGCGGCGCCTGCCGGCGGACTTCCGGTGCCGTGCACCAACCTGCTGCGCGACCACCTCGCTCTCGACCAGCACCACTGCATCGTGCTGTTTCAAGGTGGCTTGTCGCCCAACAGAAATTTGGAAGCGCTCGTCGATGCCATGTCGATGGTGCGCCGTGGCGATGTCGTCCTGGTCTTTCTCGGTCCGGACGGGGGCACGCGCAGCACGATCGTGCAGATCGCCCGCGCACACGGCTTGCTCGGCGGCCGGGTCCGCATCGTCGATCCGGTGGCGCAGGACGTGCTCCTGTCCTGGACGGCCAGCGCCGACATAGGAATCATTCCCTATCCACCGATCGACTTGAACTCTCGGTTGTGCACGCCCAACAAGTTGTTCGAGTACATCGTTGCCGAAGTGCCGATCCTTGCGAATGATTTACCGGAGATCCGGAAATTCGTTGCTGGAAACGGTTTCGGCGTTGTCCACCCGATGATCAGCCCGGAGGCGATCGCCGCCGCCATCGATGACATGGCAGGAACGGATCTTTCGGGCTTTCGCGCCACGCTGCGGGCTCGCGCCGCCGAGTTCACCTGGGACCGCCAAGAGCTGGAAATCATCCGCCTTTACGCAGCTTTCGAGCAGCCGCGTGCCTTCGCTGTTCCGCCGACGAGAGCTTTCGCACAAAGTGCAACGGTAGGCGAGGACGGCTTCGAGTGAGCGCCGCACTAGACAGCACGGTGCGCGCGGTCTCCATTGGGGACGGCAAGCCGGCGCCGTCGCTGAACCAGCCCTTCTCGCCGACGATTTGTCTGCTGGCGTTGTCGGCGATCACCGATGACCCTCGGGTGCGCCGCCAAGGCGACAGCTTTCACCGCAGCGGTTGGCGCGTCGTCGGCGTAGGTCTTCCGGGTGGCCGGTCGCCACCGCCCGAATGGCCGGTCCTTGTCGAGGACCAACCCGCAGTAGGCATTGCAGCAGGTCGACATCGTCCTCGGCGGAGAAAGCTGCCGCAGAGTGCGCGCCAGTCATTTCGCGCCGCAACGGCGAATTATCTCCGCAACAAACCGCGATTGCAGCGACTGGCATCGAATGGCTGGCGCTTGCTCGTACACTACGCGCTGTCGTCGGTACGGATTTGCCCCTCTCTGGCCGAGAAGTTTTTTTGGTGGGATCCGTCCCCCCGCCAACTGTATGAGCTGGCCGGCGCTGTTGCCGCCGACGTATGGCTGGCAAACGACTGGACTGCGCTACCCATTGCGGCTCGGCTAGCACAGGAGAAGGGCGGGTTTTATGGATACGATACGCACGAGCTTGCAACCGACGAGTACGCCGAAAAATGGGCTTGGCGCTTGTGCCAGCGGCCATTCGTCCGCGCGATAGAACGTAAGTTCATCGGCCAAGCGAACGTGGTTTCGGCGGTCTCCGCCGGAATCGCCGGTCGCTTGGACGAACTCTATTCTCTGCCGCGACCGGCCCTCGTCGTCCGTAATACGCCGAATTACGAACCATGCCGTTTGCGGCCGACTGGCGAGCGCATTGGCGTTCTCTATCACGGCATCATCGTGGCCGGGCGTGGGCTCGAGGCCGCAATCGACAGTGTCGCCGACTGGCGAACGAAGTTCGAGCTCAGCATCCGCGGACCGGATAATCCGCAGTTCATGCGACTCCTGCGCGCCCGCATTGCTGCACGCCGACTCGAAGCCCGTGTCAGACTGCTGCCAGCAGTACCGATGATGCAGCTGGTGCGCGAGGCCGCCTCGTACGACATCGGATTTTTCGCGTTGCCGCCCCATTCTCTGCACAATAAGTTCGCGCTTCCCAATAAATTCTTCGAGTACATCATGGCTGGACTCGCCGTCTGCGTGACGGAAGTGCCCGAAATGGGGCGGCTTGTGCGCGAGTACGAGCTGGGCGTGACGCTCCCGTCGCTCGACCCGGCGGTGATCGCTTCGGTCATCAATGCACTCGACCCCGAAACGATCGATCGCTATAAGCGAAATGCGCTAGCAGCGGCACGTGAATTGTGCTGGGAGCAGGAGTCGGAGCGGCTGCTCAAAGCCTACGGCGCGGTCCTACAGAGGGCGGCAACGTAAGTTCGAGTGGAACGGAGGTGACGGGGGAATGGGCCTAGTGCGGCTTCTGCAGATGGTCGCCATTATATCATTTGGACTGCAGAGCGCGATAGCCGCGGAGGCGATAAGCGTCGCTGTGCCCACCGAATGCGCGACCGAAAGTCACGCCTCTAATATTGCCTATCCATTTATCGACCGGATCGGAGACGTCCGTTTTGCTCCCCGACCGCTGGCGACTGCGGCCGACGCGGTAACCATCGTGCAGCCGGACCTCGACGGCCTGCTGGTTTCCGCCGCCATGATGGGCGATCGGGAAACCCTCTTGATCACGACCTATCACGATATTCTATCCCTCAATATTCATAGCGGCCAAGTCACGAGGTTAGCTCCCGATCTCGCCAGCTTGAACAGTAAGAAATATGTGCCAACGGGCATCGTCATCGGCCGCCGTACCGGCAGCGTCTTCCTCGCGAACTATCTCGCGAACAACATATTGATCGGACATATCAGCACGAACCGAGTAACGTTTGAGCAAGAGCTCAGCGGCGACCGGCTCGTCTCTCCGGAAAATGTGGCGATAATGCCGGATGAGTCGTGGTTGGTATCGGCAAATTACGACGGCAGCAGTGCGACCGCGTTTACACTGGTCGGTGATCGGTACGTATGGAAGTGGACAACGCAAATACCTTCTGCCCATGGGGTCGCGATCCTCGGCGATTCGGTCTTCGTTTCGTCCCTGCAGTTGCGCAAGATCATAGTGTTGAGTCTAAACGATGGTCAGGAGATCGGATCCTTCGGACAGCCGGGCTGGACCGGGGGTATTTATCGGATCGCCTTCGACGGCACGGTCGGAAAGCTGCTCGATGTGGTCGGAGGCATCGCGCCTGGACCGGCGGGGCTCCAAATGCCCTATTCGACGGCCAGCGTCGGCGGCGACCTGGCGGTGTTGTCCACCTTTTCTCAAGGTGTTGATCATTGGCCCCGCCGAGTCGGAGGCAGCGCCGGCGATCGACTCGCTGATCGTGCAGCAAGCCTACCAAGCGCAGTGGCATCCCGATCGCGAACCGTCACTGCCGTTCGGGGTCGGGTGGAACGGCTATGTCCATCTGGCGTCCGGGCCAATGACGATCAGCAGTTTTCCCTTGGTGCCGTCATACGGCGGATTGATGAAGGTGACACAGGGGCTGACTCGGAAGATCGACGGACCGCTCGCGATGGCAGCTGATACGATGCGCCTATTTGGCTGGCAGATGTATTTTATTGAGGCGCACGCAATGGACAAGGGGGCGGTCTTGACTTCGCCCAGCGCTCCCTACGCACTCTACGTTGCCCGGGGGCAAGCGAGTTGCTTCGCAAAGGTCGATCTTCCCGGCCCTGCTCTCGCGACCCGTGCGGGTCTGGAGCACAGATCCGGAACAACCCAATACGAAGAGATCGAAAGGCTGGCGCTGGCTCGGTTGGATAAGCTCGATTTACGCCGCGGGCCAGGCGATTTTCTGCCGTTGACCGCGATCTCTGAAACTTTGCAGTTGCCGCCGGATGGAGTTTCTGAGGCGATCAGGACCAGCGCTGGCAAGGATGCCCTTGCTGCGTTGGCTCGGTGCAGTGAACGGTCGTGCAGCGGGGAGGAGAGCAGGGCGGTTATCGACCGATACAGGACCCGATCGGATGCGCCCGTGGACACGCCGCTCTTTGAATTACTGCTGCTCCAAATGAGTGCTCACAGGTGCGCCGACTAAAGATGTGCGGCATCTGGTTCTCGCTCGGCTTTGCTCCCGACCCTGCCCGTATCGATGTCGTGGCGCACCGCGGGCCCGACGGGTCTGGCTGGAGGGTATTCGATAGCGCTGCCGGCCCGGTGGCGCTGGGTCATCGTCGGCTCAGCATCATCGATCTCTCCGAGGCGGCCCGACAGCCGAT
>Ga0210407_10003094_pt1 | contig 13731 bp, 14 predicted proteins | sample IncBWC27MmetaG_FD_150860 | JGI IMG/M metagenome (GOLD analysis project Ga0210407, IMG submission 150860) | Forest soil microbial communities from Barre Woods Harvard Forest LTER site, Petersham, Massachusetts, United States - Inc-BW-C-27-M | ecosystem: Environmental > Terrestrial > Soil >... | reverse complement strand
CACGTTGTATCGGGTAACGTCCAGATCGCGCTTGTACACGTCGGTAACATGGGGAAGAGCGTCCAGATCCTGAATCTGTGGTGCGTCCGGGTTGTGCACGACCTGGCCGTCTTTCAGGAAGGAGATGCCGGGAATCTCTTCCAGCGGCTTGCCCTTGGCATAGTCGACGACAGCGTAATCAAATTCTTTGCGGGCAACGAAGTCGATCGCCGGACAATCCCGCAAAGACTTCTCCGGCAGCACGCTGACGTGCGGCCCGACGAAAGCAATCTTGATCTTTGGGTTCGCGGCCTTGATGGCTCTGGAAAGGCCAATGTCGCCAGGGAACCCAGGAGTCGAGGTGAACAGCACCAGGAACTCATAGTCCTTGGCAATCTCAATGGTCTGCTCCGCCGAAATATAATGCGGCGGCGCATCCAGCAAGCGAGCACCCTCCAGCATCCCAGCCGGATAAGCCAGCCAAACGGGGTACCAATAACTTTCAATTTCGCGGGTGGCGGGCCAACGGGAGCCCGCGCCGCCGTCGAAATTCTCAAAGGAAGGCGGGTTCAGGAACAGTGTTTTAAGAGGCATATTGGGTAAGCACTTATTTTACCATCCGGACGCGGTCGATGTGGTCGAAAACCAGTGTTTACGCAGGTTCGTCCTGCACAAGAAAGAAGCTTATGTATCCCCAACCCATGGAGTGGCTTGGGGTTAGTGTACCAACTCGCGGCAGGGACTCTTACCGCTATTACGGCGAACAGGCGGTTTGATGCAGTGAATAGCGAAAAAGGCGCATCCGGCTATTTCGTTCCCAGCGCCCAGGTTTCCAGATCGCCTGTGGAGCGCAGGAGCGTGACTTGACTGCGTTCCAATTCGAAGGTGACATCCTGCAAGGCGATGAAGCGTTCGCTGGCTTGAGTTCGGGCATTGTCGAGATCGTGCAAGGAGGCGGTTGCGGAGTCCATTCGGGTTTGGACGGCCTCGACGTTTTTCCTGGCGATCTCATATTCGAGCTCCGCCACGTCGCGGGCGGCCTGCATCTGGGTGACGGAGCGCTGCAGGCGCAAGGTTTCTTCGGAGACCTGGTTGCGGGCGGCGTCGGCTTGTTTTTTGGCTTTGAGCGCGTCCGCGTCGGCAGCTTCGGCGCGGGAGCGTTGTGAGGCGTTGAAGAAGGGAAAGCGGATGGATACTCCGACGGTGGCATTGTTGCGCTGGAAGGATTTGTAGAACGTGTTGTAATTGTTGTAGGTGGAGAGCAGGGCGTACTGGGCGGCGAAATCGACGGTGGGCCAGCGAGACTTGCGTTCCCCGTCGGCGCGCAGGTATTGGGCACGGGCGTGTTCCACGGCAGACTGGACTGCGGGACTGGAATCGGCAGCTTTGTTGGGGGCGTCCGGATCTGAAGCTGAAGGAAGGACCGGGATCGAGTCGGTTTCGGTCTGAATGCCGGCGGCGGGAAGGCCGGTTAGTTTGGAGAGGCGCTCGCGGAGGACGTCGGCCGCACCTTGAGCCTCTGCGATGCGGAGACGGAGGCGCGCTTCCGAGAGGCGGGCCCTGGTGCCATCAAGTTCGCTATCGATGCCCTCCTTCACGCGATCGGCTATGGCTGCCTGCATTTTCTGACTTTCGGGTTCGGCTTCGCGCAGGCGGACCAGGCGCTGCTCCCATTTTTCGAGCTCGGCATAGCTGAGTACGGTCTCCTGGATGATCTGATTGCGCTGGTCTTTGCTGCGAAAGGATGCGGCGGAAGACTCGGTTTCGGCCGCATGCATGAAGGCGCGGAGTTCGGGATGAAGCAGCGCGGATTGGGCGTTGATGTTGAAGAGCGAAGGCGCAGCACCCTCGAGGCTGAGAGGGAATCCGTAGGACCATCCCAGACCGGCGCCGGCCGTGACTTGCGGGATGTAATTGTTGCGCAGTTCGCGGTAGGCCGCGGAGGCATGCTGCTCGTCGGCGGCGGCAATGGCTGCTCCATTGGCGTGCTTCAGCGCGAGTTCGACCGCGTGGCGGAGAGTGACGGGTTCGGCCAGCAGGGAAGCGGGCAGGAACAGGAGCAGCGGCAGTAAGAGTTTATGAATGTGGGTAATACAGGAAGACTTGTTTCTCATTTGATCTCACCTTTGTGGTCGCAAGAAAGATTCTACGGACAATCTGATGCGATAGAAATGATAAGGATGAGTCGGAGGGAGGATCGGGGGTCGACCCCAGGTTTTGGGGTCAGCGAGAAATCCCAAGCGGGAGACGACCGTGGAATCTCACCCCTCGGAAAACGAAGGGTGCGCCATCCAACCACGTACGCCGCCTGACTCCTTAGAGAAGCGGCTTCAGTTCCGACTCAATGACGTCAGTGTATTCAAACCCGATGACTTTCTTGCGAAGGATGCCGTGGCGGTCATAGAGCATCGTTGTCGGTATGCCTTCAATGCCGCCAAAGGCTTGCTTCAACTCATCATGAGCTACCACCAGCGGATAGCGAACTCCGATCCTTTTCGCGAACAGCACTGGATCTACCGTGTCCCTCATGATGTCGAGTTTGAACCCGACGACCGCAAAGCCGCGAGGACCGTAGCGGTCCACGAGCTTCTGATAGCCGGGCATCTCCTTCCTGCACGGTTGGCACCACGTGGCCCAAAAGTCTATGAGCACCACCTTGCCGCGAAGATCAGCTGAGGAAACCGGGCGTTCTTGCAAGTCCTTCGCAGCGAAGTCAGGCAACCGCGAACCAATCTCCCCGGGCGCGATGACGTTTTCCTGCGGCGCAGGGGGGCTCGCCGCATGCGGATTGCATCCGGCGAGCCCGGTCGCAGCAAGGGTCAGAAATAAAAAGTGTTTTCTCAGGGTCTAATCCTTTATTCCTTCTTCTGCACTTCCAGAATCAAGAGCGACAGAGGAACGGAGGGATCCACTTTCTTCTTTCCCGCGGGCTTCTTATACAACTGGCCACGAACGGTGACCATGGTTGGAGTACCCACAAGTGATTCCAGCCCTTTTGACAATTCGTTCGATGCGAACGCAAATGACCGATTCGGTTCAACTTGTAACGCGAGGCTGCCCGAAGGGTCCTTCACGATTTTTCCGCGCGCGGTCATATCCATCTCCGCCGCGGTCACACCACTGTCGTATGTCGCCCTGAGAAGTTGAGCGGGGTCAATTTGCCCGTCTTCTTTGGGGGTGACATCGACTTTTCCATCCAGCAAGCTAACGTCGACTGTTTGAACGCCAGACTGGCGTCCCAGGTGTTGTTTCACACCATAGGCTCAAAAATTTCAGGTCATGCCTTCGACGCGCATTTCAATATGCTTGATTTGCGCCTGAGCCACTGGCACGACAACCATCGAACCGAGCAACACAAGTAGCGCGACTCTTTTCTGATTCATCGTTTCCTCCTTATCTTAAAGATGCAGCCGAAACTGCTGCGTGATTCCGAAACTGAGGTGACGACGGACGGGCATGAACGATGTGCCGGTAGAATGCGCGGCGTCCCAATCCATCCCTAACCAGACGTGCACCCCGGGACGCACGCCCACGTAGGTTGTGATTCCGGCCAGCAACACGTCGCCGCCGCTCCCCCTCTGTGTGCTGCCTGCGATGCGGTCATCCTGAGAATGCAGCCAGGTGAACACCGGGCCAACAAACCACTCACGGTCGCCGTCCTTCGATTCATAGGGGCGGTACGAGAGCCAGAAACGCGATTCTAAATCGTTGCCGAGCCGTGTTCCCTGCGTTCCCGGAGAGCGGAGGAGGGAATGGAAATCCTCGTCCGCGACCAGACGCCTGACGTTGAAAAGGCCGGTGTAAGTGAAATTCGCCGCCAGAAACAGATCGGTAGAACCTGAGCCGGGCTGTAAACTGGCAGGCAGCAGATGTGCTTTGCCATCTGTGAGGTTTGTCCGGCCGGTTGGAGTCTTTGGACCGACAGTGGCCGAAAGCTGGGTAGTTCCTCGCGGTGAATCTCGCCGGAAGAAACGGTACTTTGCGAGCACCATAGCATCGCCCAGGCCAGTTCCTCCATCGACGGGGTTGCCCGGAACAGCAAAGTGATTTGTGACAATGGGAACCAGGACGGTCAAATCAAAGTTGCGGTAGAAGCCCCACGTGAAGTTGAAATCGCCCTCGTGCGAGAAAGTAGGACGGGCAGTCAGTGGGATGCCGCCCGACATATCCTGGATGAGACCGCGGGTGTTGAAGATGGAGTTATAGGAGATCAACCCGCCGCCCGGAAATAAGGGCGGGGCCGTTTCCGGAGCTGGCCCCTGCGCCGTGGCAGTTGAAGTGCGAAAGAAAACGAGCGCCAGCCACAAGCCGCTCTTGTACGCAATGCCCTTCCGAAATCTCACTATGTTTGCCCTCCAGCAAAGACAACAATCCAAGCACACGAACGCGTGAAGCCGGGAAGCGACTGGAGGGCAGACTAGATGCGAAGAATCGAGGACGGCGGGGAGTCGAGGATGGGAGGAGCATGGCATTGCGCGGGGAAGCTGCGGGCAGAAGAATCTGAGTCAACGGGTCTCCTCGAAGCTGGCGCAACGGAGAACACAACCGGGGAGAAGGACACGCCATGCCCAGAGGAGAGCTGCACAAAAGGACCGTGCACCGTTGGCATGTCCTTGCAGCAATTCTGACCATGATGACCATGCGAGGAGCAATGCATTGATTTGCAGCACTGCATCGCCTGCTCCGGCGTCGTCGCGGCACTGCAGTCGAACGCATACGTCGCGAGAGCGACTGCGAGTAGCGCCCGAAAAATTGGCATCGCCAAATGCATTACCAACTAGCGTAGACGCTCAGGATGTTCGGGTCAAGCCGGGCCGGGCTTGGCTCGGCGGAACCCTTCGAGTTCGATCAGGGCAGGGAGCATCCCCACTAAAGCCAAAATCGGGCTTGAATGGGCCACCCGTCGGGCAATCTGATGCGAGAGAAATGATAAGGATGGGTCTAGGTCAAGATAACAACGGCGTTATAGACCATGTGAAGGACAACCGCTGGGGCGAGCCGGCCGGTTTTCTTGAACAGGAGCGCGTTGGCAACGCCCAGCAAGCCTACTGGCAACCAGGAGAGCGGAGGATGATAGATGGCAAAAAAAGCTGCGCTGCCAATCACGGCGTGCCAACCACCCCATTCGCGATCCAATGCTCTAAAAAGGAGTCCACGAAAGAGATACTCTTCCGCAAATGGGGCGAACGCCACAGCCATGACGGCATAGGATATTTTCAAGTTTGGTACTTTCGCCATCTGCTCCTGCGACTTGCGAATAAGTTCGGCGGTGGCGGGAAGGTGACTTAAAACCGCAAGGTAACCGAGGGCAAGCAACCCCAACCCAAGACCACCGGCTGCTCCCAGTAATAGCAAACGAGGGAACTCGCGCTTTCGAGATCCGTCCGCACGCCACCAGGATTCCGATTCGCGTTTAGCGTCTACGGAGGCCGGCCAACGCCAGACATCTTGATTTGAAACACCACGGTCGCCCAAGAAATTCCATGTGCCGAGGGAAACGATCACCGCGCAGATGCCGTAACTGATGGCTTGCGCCACGGCAATGTTGTCGGGGCCGGCCAGGCCCAATATGATGCCGGTCAACACTGCGCCTGCTTCGACCAAAATGCTGATCGCGATCATGGCATGCATGAGGGTTGGCGGAGGCGGGAGTGTCTCAGACCAGGGATCATAAAGATAGGGCAAGCGAGCCCGGAAGTTTTGCCACATGGCGGCAGCGGTGATGTAGGAGTAAACAATTCCCATGATGGCGATGGGCCACTGTTGCGTTAGTACTCCGATGGCGAAGGTGAGCATGCCGAGCTGGGCGGCCCAGCGGCGAGTCCAGGGAATCTTTTCCGCTTCGCCAGATGACGAAGTGACGGTAACGAGCGTGACGGTTTTCTCGGCCATGCTCCTGCCAAAAAAGAACCAGCCAATACCGACCAGCACGATCTTCCAGATGTGGGCTGGGAAGAGGAAGGCTGTATAGCAAAGCACCAGAGCCACTATGGCTGAGGAGATCAGCGACCAGAGCCATGCCTTGGCTTTCAATAGACTCTCCAGGCCGCGTGGCCACGTCAGTGCGATCCAGAGTGCGGTGCCCTCGGAGGAAAGAGATTTTGGGCCGAGTATCCAAAGAAAATAAGTTCCGAACAAGATGGCCGTGCCGCAAAGGTAATTCCACGCGCCTTGGGCATGGCTCAGGAGACCACGCAGGTTAAAGGCCTGAAGACTCGCTACCGTCACCGGGATGAGGATGGTTTGGACAATGGCGCTGCGGTCGCGGATGAACCAGAGAAATTCCTTGCGATAGAGCGGTTCCTTGCCGAACCGTGTGCCACCTTGTCTCGACCGGGAAGGCCCCGAATCGGCTGGCGAAACATTACCACTAAGGCCCTGTTGCGTGCCCCACACGCTGAACCGGATCGCGGCTAAAACGGTGATGCTGGCGACGATCCAGCAGGTGAGCAGGCCTGTCAAAAACGAAAAGGAGCCGTCTGATTGTCCGCCCAGGAACAACCTCAACCACGGCCAGGGCAGGACGGTGAAGAGATAAAGAAACTTCGCAACCACAGTTACTATTTTAGGTACAACGAACACGCCCAGAAGAAACAGCATCATGGATGCGAAACCCATCCAGCTCATCAGTCCAATCATGGCACCACGCGAGCGTGGTGAGAACCGGAGGATCGCGCCGACCTCGAGCGCTTTTCCCAGACAAGCTGCGGCGATGGTTACCGGGACACCGATGAGCAGCGCCGCCAGCATCGCCAGTCCTGGGTCATAGGCAAAGCCGTACAGGAATCCCACGAACAAGGGGCCGCTCCAGTAGATGGGGTTGGCGGCGATGGGCGAGAGCATCTCAGCCAGAAAGACAGCCCCGGGAGGAACGGGGTGGGCAAACAACCATTCCCACATGGGATGTCGGCGGCGCTGAAGATCGAGTTCGAGGCCTTCGCCCTGAAAAACCAGCATTACTCCCCACCAGAGAAGGAACACGGAACCGAGTAATGCCGGGAAGCGCCCAGCCTTCCAAAGGGCGGTTAGCTCAAAGGATGGGTCGTCTTTGGTGATGAAATCCCGAGCGCCATGTTCACGCACTGCATAACGAAGCTTTTGTTCGATGGCCGTTTCCGTCCCGCCATACTTCTCGGCGATGGTTTTGGCCTCGTCGGAATAGTAAGAGGGAGCAACCGTTTGATCAGCCGTTCCCGGCATGACGGAGGCTATCTCGGTGGCGCTCACGGCGTCGAAAAACCACCGGCTGACAACAATCTTTCCTCGGCGCTCAGCTTCAATGCGTTCCCCAGAAACCACGGCGGTGCGCACGACAAACGCCGCGCCAATATTGAGCGCGGCCATCAGAAGGACGGTCAGTGTGAAACCGAGTCCACCCCAATTGGTTGAATCACGGCCAGAACGCTGTTGAAGCAACTCCTGCTGCCGCTTTTGCCGGCCGGCAGCCCGTTTTCTTGCCGCCCCAAGCAACAATCGAACGGTGCGCCAAAAGCTGGGCGGGCTAGGGCGCTTACTCGTCATGACTGCGGCGGTCTGGCGGTTAATTTTAGAAAGATATCTTCCAGGCTGGCTTGCTCGAACGTGGAACGAAGTTCATCCAGAGAACCTTTGGCGACGACTGTACCTTCATTGATGATTACGGCATGGGAACAAAGTTTGGTCACATGATCCATCAGGTGAGTCGAGAACAGGACGGTTGTTCCCTGATTTGCCGTTTCAAAGATGAGGTCATAAAAAAGATGAGTGGATTCGACATCGAGCCCGTTGGTAGGCTCATCGAGAACCAGGAGTTTCGGCTCATGCAGCATGGCCAGGAGCAAGCCCAGCTTCTTCTTCATTCCCCGCGAGTAGTCTTCGGCGTAATTGTCGATGTCTTCGGCAAGCCGGAGTTTGGCGATCATCGGCATAATCCGGTCCATGGTTGCGTGCACGTCCAGGCCATGCATTGCCGCGCTCAGTTCGAGTACCTCCCGGCCGGACAGATAGGAATAAAAGACCGGCTCGTCTGGAAGAAATCCGATGAGACGCTTGACTTCCACTCGTTCCTCAAACGCGTCGCGGCCGTCAATGAGCAATTTCCCCTCTGTGGCTTTGAGAATCCCCATGAGGAGACGGAACAGAGTTGTCTTTCCGGCGCCGTTGGGACCTAGCAATCCGCAAATCTGTCCGGACGGAACGGAGAAAGAGACTTTCTTAAGAGCGATCTTGTAGCCGAAGGACTTCATGACTTCGTCAATCTGTACCAGGGCGGAGGATTGCGCAGCTCGATCTTGGGGAGGCGGAGCGATAGTTTCGTCCTTTTTCTGGAGATCGGTGTCCGGCATCTTGGAGTACAAATCTGTAAATTGAATCGGTCCCTGTTTGTCAACTGAGCATACGACAAAAGTCTCTAATCCTGAAGCCGGGTTGATTTAATGGGGCACTTTGCGGCGCGGCTTGGCGGCACCCTTCGGCGCGCTTCGCTTGCTCAGGGCAGGCTCAAAACTGAAGTCGTGCCCTCCCGGTGAAGATCAAGAGCAAAGTCAAAGGCAAGCGGGCAAGAGTGCCTTTCCACACGAGCTCTTTCACGGTTGTGCCGTTTTGCAGAAACTCCTCTTGGAGCCTCCGGTAGCGCTGGAACGAGAGGGGTCCTTCCACTGCGCGGCCGATTCTCTTCGAGAATCAGCCGGTTCGCTCAGGATGACAATCGGGCTCGGGATGATACTCCGGCTAAGGATGACGCTTGGCCGTAGATTTCCTCATCAGGCTCGGCCGCGGAACTGGATGATTCTGCGGCGGTCGCGTTTTGAGGGGCGGCCTGCGGGTAGCTCTTCAAACTGCTTCATGGCTTTGCGCTCGGCTGCTACTTTCTGGCGCAAGTCGCGGCTGGCCTCGGTCTCGCGGTAGAGGGTCTGGGCCACGGAGGCCGGGCCGCGCACGTCGCTGAGCAACAGGACTTCCACCTCGAAGTCGCCGCCATCGTTAGTCACTCGCAACATATTTCCAATGCGGACTTCGCGCGCAGCCTTGGCGGGCTGGCCGCTCGATTGAATCCGGCCGAGTTCACATGCGCGCGCGGCCAGGGCTCGTGTCTTGAAGAATCTGGCGGCCCAGAGCCACTTGTCTATTCGTACGGAAGTCATAATCCCTCAGGGCTGAAGCCCTCGGTCATGGTAGGGCATCTATCGCAGCGCTGAAAAGCGTTTCGCCATCCAAAATCAGATTTCTCAGGCTTGGAGCGGCGGCTCCAGCCTCGTTCCCAAAGCCGTTATGGGGCAGCGGTGCCGGCTAGCGCGCCACGCGCTTTAGTCCATCTTGCGCTGGACGGAAGCTGTGGGCCATGGCTAGGGCCGCGCGAAATTCTTCGGCGGCGGCGGGGCGGTCGCCTTGTTTCTCGAGCACCTCGCCGAGCATGTAATGGGCCTTGAAGACCGGAGCTTCTTCAACGGTGTTGGAAGAGGCGACGTAGCGGCGTAAAAGGCGGATGGCCGTGGGATACTCGCGGCCGGTGCGCAGCAACATGCCGGCGGCATCCACCAAGGCCGCGGGATGATCGAGGGGGCTGGACTCCATGGTGCCCAAGGCCTGAACCATCTCGTCGAAGCGGTTCGCATGGCGGTAGAATCCGGCAAGGTTCAGCCATGCGCGGGCACCGCCGTGACTGGCATCGATGGCGGCGCGATACTCCTTCTCCGCGGAGGCGTAGTCTTTGTTTTTCTCGGCGATGCGTCCAATCACCCAATGCGCCATGGCTGGATTCAGTGGTGCGATGAGTGCAGCCTGGGCGCGCGCTTTGTCTTTGCCGCCGCCAACGATGCCGGGAGCTTCCAGATAAAACTCAGCGAGGTCGGTGCGGGCTTCCCAACTGTCGGGAGAGAGCTCGACGGCGCGTTCGAATTCAGTGCGTACTTTCTTGGCCAGTCCGGCGGCGCCGAGGAACCCGGCACGGTCTGCCTTCTCACCGTAGATGCGGCCCAGCCAGAGGTGATAGAGACCGTTGTCGGGCGCGAGCGAGATAGCCTTTTCGCAGGCGGGAATGCCGGCGTCCCAGGCGCCGAGCTCGAAGTGAGCGCGGCAGAGCAGGTTGTACGCCTCCGCGGTCGGCGAGGTGTGAATCTGCTGCTCGAGCATTTGCAGAAGCTGGTCTACGTGCCCGGCGGCGAGAAGGTCCTGGGGTGTCTGGGCCGCCAGGGAAAGAGGGAAGGACAGCCAGATTGAGAATGCAATCCAGATTGCGAATGCAATAAAGAACCGAACCAGGCACGCGGTCTGAAAAGCAGGTTCGTTACCGGGCTTGGGGCCCGGTTCGGAATGACAAGGTTCGCGCGGCTCGGGATGACACTCGTTACGGACCCACTGCATCGCCTAAGGCACCACCTTTGCGCGGGCGCCGTCGACCAGAGGCCTGGTGTCGGCCGAGGAGAGTACTACGACCGAACCTTCGGGAAGACCGGCCGTGATCTCGACCCGCGTAAGGTTCTGGAGGGAGACTTCCACTTCGCGGCGCTTGAGTTCGCCGTCCACCACTCGGAAAACGTAAGGCTTGGCGTCGTCCATACGAACGGCTTCGCGCAGGAGAGTGAGCACACCACTGTGTTCGGCCGTGATGACGGTGACGCCAACGTTGATATTGGGTAACAGTCGCAGGTCATGGTTGTCGACCGTGCATGTGACTTCGCCTATGCTGCGCGAGACGCGGAGTTTAACGGTGGAGGGAACGGTACTGACGGCGCCGTTCCACGTGCGCCCGGGCAGGGCGTCCCAGGTGACTTCGATTTTCTGTCCGGCGGCGAGGCGGCCGATGTCGGGTTCGTCGACGAAAGCCCGTACCAGCATCTGGGAAAGATCGCCTTCCTGCAGCAACAAGTCTCCAGTTTGGACGTAAGCACCCTGCTTGACAGGGAGCGCGTAGACGATGCCATCGAAGGGAGCGCGCACGCTCGATTTCGCGAGCGCGTCTTCGGCGGCCTGATACGCGGCTTGCGCCTCCGCCCCCTGGGCCACCACCTTGGCCAGCTCGGGTTGAGAGTAGCGGTCTTTCTTTTTCTGCTCCAGCAGAGTGGTGTCGGCCTGGGCGCGCTGCAATGCGTCTTCCGCCTGCTTGACTTCCCCGGCGGAGGCGGCGCCCTGTTGCTGCAGGCGGCGGAAAGCCTCCAGATTGCGTTGCGCAAGGTCGCGGGCGCTGCGGGCTTTGATGAGTTGAGTCTCGAGTGTGAGGATCTCTTCGCGAGTGCCGCCGGTGCTAACGTCGGCTTGATCGGCCTGCGCTGCCTTGATTTGGGCCTGGGCGCGCGCGGCCTGGCTGCGCAAGTCCGCATCATCGAGCTGCAAGAGCAGTTGACCCTTGCGAACGTGATCTCCTTCTTTTATGAGGAGGCGTTTCACCGTGGTGGCGGCCGGCGAGTGAGCCTCAAAATTCTGAATGGGTTCCACCTTACCATTGGTGGAGATCAAGCTGCGGATGGGACCACGGTCCACCGTGGTGGTGCGAACCTTTAAGGGGCCAGGGCGGGTGAAGACCGGGATCAGGGCGAGTGCGGCGAGAACGCCGAGGGCCAGCCAGGTGCGGCCTGTGCGCGTTGCGGGACGTCCGTTCGAATTGTTATTGGTTGCTGCCAACCAGTTATCTTTCAAGCTGCGGCGAGGACTACTGCAAGGACTAATTTACCACTTGGACGGGTGCGAAAGAACGCCTTCTGCCCAAGCCGTTGCATGGTTAGATGCTGCGTTGGGACGGCGGATGCTGCGACAAGCTTCTAGATGGTAGCCTCCGAAAGCCGACTAACCGTCCACTGCGCCACCTCACGCAGGTGGAAAACACGATACCGATGCAAAGCTGCTTGCGAAGATCATTGTGCAGCAAGAACAAATCTGAGTCTCCGTGATCAGAGGCGGCGTGCGCGGGGGCTCAAACGCTACAATATCCCCATGCCAAAACCGCGCCGCTACACGCCCGAGCATGCCGCCGCAGGGTTGGACGCCAAGTTCCCTGAGATTGAAACCTGGCCGAACCAGTTTCCAGGATATGAGATTGTCATCGACGATCCTGAATTCACTTCTGTGTGCCCGAAGACCGGCCTGCCTGATTTTGGCGCTATCACGCTGTGCTACCAGCCGGATAGAGTTTGCCTGGAATTGAAGTCGTACAAAGAATATCTGCACTGCTACCGCAACCTGGGGATCTTCCAGGAAAACATCGTCAACCGCGTGCTTGAGGATGTGGTCCGATGGGCGAAGCCAGTGTGGGCCGAGGTGAAGGGGGAGTTCCGCCCGCGCGGAGGGATTTCGACGACGGTGGTGGCGCGGTGGCCGCGGCCAAAAGGGAAGAAGAGGCCGTGATTCGTTTGACGCGTTCGGGCTTCACCGGGGTGAATTCTCCACTGTGAGTTCTTTCTGACGATAGTGAATGGTCTTACGCTACAGCTAGACTTCCCGGTAGTGTCCTAACACCGCGTTGATGACCTGGTGGCGGCCTCGGAAAGAAAGGCCGACCCCCGTGGTGAGCTTTCTTTTCCCGCAACGCCCTATTAGGACTTGTTCAAGATATAGAATAACGCTGAAATGCCTTTCCAATTCCAGTTCGACTCAGCAAACAAAATCCTGCTCCTCCGAGTCGAGGGGCGGCTTACGGAGGAATCGTTTGCAGAGGGTTACCGCGCGATTCGGACATACTCGACCTCGACCGATGCCAGCGCCGGTATTTGGGATTTGTCATCCGTGACTGAGCTCACCCTATCTCCCGAATTCATCAGCGAGGTGGCAGGTATTGGACCAGCTATGCCGGACCCGACCAGACGCCCTCGCTTTCTCGTTGCCCCGCCCATGCTTGGACTTTCTGTATCTCGCATGGTTGAGATCACGGAAGGACCTAAGAATCCGCTGTTCAAAATCGTGCTCTCCTTGAACGAGGCGCTGGCGGTACTCGGCGTTCAATCCCCACACTTCGAGCCTTTAGCGTAACAACTTACTCTTAGGACACTACCGATTTCTCAGCGATCTTGCCGATTCCTGATGACAGGCTTACGCTGTCTCCGCCGCTGCGCCCCAAACATTCTGGCGTCGTAACTCAGCGGTTCGATCTTGGACACCACAACCCTGCGGAAGCTGGCATGTTGCGGATTCAGGAGCCAGTTGTTTTCATTCGGGGCCAGGGCAGAGGGGACGATCAAGACGCAGTGTTCGGCCTTGCGCACAAATTCGTCGCCAATCCGGGCGAGTTCGGCCGGCGCCGGGGAGCGGCGCCAGTGGGATGGGAGTTCGTCTACCGCGACGCGTTCGGTCGGCAGATCGAACGGAATTTCAGCAGTGACCAGAACCAGGTCGGGCGGCGCGTCGTCGGCGTCGAGATGGACAAAGTACTCCAGCATCGCCAGGGACTGATGTTCGGAAGTGTAAGCGAGACGAGTGCCGGCGCTCGACCAGCGGCCTCCGTAGCGGTACGCGCCTTCGCCGTCGAGAGGGGAGCGCGCGAAGGCCTTGCGCAGCACGCGATAAACCTGAGTCGGATAAAGCTGCTTCGAATGAAGCTGGGTCAACTGATTCCGCCGTAGGCGATCCGTCCCAATACATTTTCTACCTGGCGGGCTCCAAGTTCCGTGTCCACGGCGCTGATGGGAGCGGTTCCTCCCAGGGCGCGGTTGGAGCGCTTCAGCCAACGCGCCGCACTCTGGCGGTCGCCGAGACTCTGCTGTGCCAGGGCTACGATGCGGGCCAGGCGGTACAGGCGATCGGACTCGAAGCGCGCCAGCCGGCCGGTCCGGCGCCGGCGTTGGA
>Ga0210407_10003093_pt1 | contig 13734 bp, 19 predicted proteins | sample IncBWC27MmetaG_FD_150860 | JGI IMG/M metagenome (GOLD analysis project Ga0210407, IMG submission 150860) | Forest soil microbial communities from Barre Woods Harvard Forest LTER site, Petersham, Massachusetts, United States - Inc-BW-C-27-M | ecosystem: Environmental > Terrestrial > Soil >... | reverse complement strand
AAAATCCGCGGCGCTACGTGTGGAAGGCCAAAGGTGAAGACATCCTGCGCAAGATCAACGCCGCCAGACAGGCGCTCGCCGCCGTCCAGCCCGACAGTAACGCTATTTTAGAGACGACACACTAGCCCTAGATTGTAGCCGTACCCGAGAGGCGGCTATGGCAAACAGCGTCCTTACCGAGCCCTACTTCCAAGACGAGCAAGCCGCGTTCGATCGACTGGAAGAGATCATCTGGTCGAATGGCATTGTCTGCCCGCATTGCGGAACTGTGGGCCGGGCCGGCGTGCTCTCTGGCGTTAAAGGCAAAACTGGCAAACCAGCGATCGGTCGCAAGAAGTGCTACGCCTGCCGCAAGCAATTCACGGTTCGCGTCGGCACAGTTTTCGAAAGCAGCCACGTTCCGCTACACATTTGGTTCCAGGCAGCATTCTTGATGTGCAGCAGCAAAGAAAGGCATCAGCAGCAATCAGCTGCACCGTACCTTCGGCGTCACATTGAAGACGGCATGGTTCATGAGTCATCGGCTCCGCGAAGCAATGCGGGTTCTAAAAATGGATCCGATCGGCGGTGCGGGTAAGTTCGTTGAAGCGGACGAGACTTTCGTTGGGGGCAAGGCACGCAATCGCGCGTATCGGGAGCCGCCGCCGAAGGAAGCGGTTATGGCGCTCGTGGAGCGCGGCGGTCGGGTTGCTTCGTTCCACGTTCCAAATGTCACCGCTGCCACGCTGAAGCCGATCATTGCCGAGGCGCTATCAACCGATTCGCACTTCCGCACAGATGAAAGTGGCATCTATTGGGAAATCGGCGAGCAATTCGCTAGTCACCGCAGGGTCGTCCATTCGGCGAACGAATACGTTCGAGGCGACGCTCATACAATGAACGCCAAGCGCTCGGCGTGGGGGATGTCGAGAGAATGGAGGCTGCGTTGCGAGGGATCGTTGGAAAGCGATTGACGTACCAGGTCTCATCGGGCGTCGGAGGATAATGTCGGCGTCGGGCAACAAAATCGCCTCGTCATTACGATCCGCCCTTCCGACGATGGCCTGTTGAGGGTCGAGGATGCTTTTCAGCAGGTTTTAGGCGCGCTAACGCTCTTTGAGCAGGCTCAGCGCTCGCTCGGGAATCCGCATGCGGCGTTTGTTTGGCGTTTGGAAAAGGCGTCGACTGAGTCGCCTTTCACGGTAGTCGCCGTCGCCGATCCGCTAGATCCGGCAATCGACGTGACGCCCCAAGTTATTCGTGCCAAAGCGCTGGTGGCCGACGGCGTTCGTAATCTCGTCGCGCGCGCCGAGCCCCCGCCGTGGCTGCCGCGCGCCGAGCTGGAAATGTGGCGCAGCGGGCAGGGTGGCAGATTGTCGAGTTCTACGAAGACGCCGGCATCTCGGGATCGAGAGGGCGCGACCGGCGCCCGGCATTTGACCGGCTGGTGAAAGATGCGACCCGGCGACGGTTTGATCTGATCACGGCTTGGTTAGTCGACCGCCTCGGCCGATCGCTACAGGATCTTGTCGGTTTCCTCTCTGAGATCCACGGCGCCGGTGTCGATCTTTATCTACCCGGCAGGCGATCGACACTTCGACCCCAGCCGGCAAGGCAATGTTTCTAATGCTGGGCGTCTTTGCAGAGTTCGAGAAGGGCATGATCGTCGAACGGGTGCATGCCGGTATCGCCCGCGCCAGGGCGAACGGCAAGCGCTTTGGACGGCCGGCAGTCAAACAAAAGGTCGCCGATGCGGTGCGCAGTTCGCTCGCAGCGGGTCTCAGCATTCGCAAGTCCGCTGCGTAGACCGGCGCCTCGATATCGAGCATGCAGCGGATCGAGGCAGCTGCGCAGGGGATAGGGATGACCTCTTGAGGGCCGGTCGGCAGGTCGGGATTCGTCAGAAAGATCGGATTTCGAGAGGCGGGTAGGGGAGGTGCGGCCCTGAGCCAAACCTCCGGGACAGGGGAGGCAAACTCTGGCGGTTCGCGACGACCGTCGTCGTCCGTTGCCGGTTCACCCCGTTTATCCCTCGCTAACCGCGTTCTCCATAGAATAAGGGCCGGCGCGGTGCGTCGTGTCGTCGGATGCCGGCCCGGTCAGAGCCGTCGCCACGCTCACGCTGTTTCTCGGCTCGGCGATGCCCCATCGCCACGTTCTCCCCGCTAATCATATGGAACTGATGATGGGTGGAAACTCCATCGCCAAGATAGTGTGGTTCACGGTAGTAACCGCGGTTCCATTGTTCGCTTATACAACCAATATTCTTTATAGTTTCTATGATACAGGAAATTCATTTTACGATGCCGGGTGGTCCGCGTACCTGATCCACGACGCCGACCTTCAACTGCACAACCCGCCCTGTGTCGTAGACGGCATCAGTTGGTTCAACTTTCACATCTCGCCGCTGTTTCTGGCGACGTCGGCATTCGGTCACCTCGTCCCGCTGACAAGAATCCAATTCTATGCGGCGTATACCGGGATTTCCCATACCCTGCCCGCGGTCGCGGTCTTCTGGTTGTTGGTATCCGGGTATCGGATGACGAGGCCCGTGCCGTGCGGTGCCGCTGCACTCCTTGCCGTGTTTTTCTCGTTTGGGGGCCTCGCTTTGGCGATCGCGCGATTTCCCCATTTCACGATGTTCATGGTCGGCACGGGGATTATGTTTCTGGTTGCGCTGGTACTAAGACGCATCGGCATCGCTTTATTATTCTTTGTCCTGTGCCTGAGTACGCGCGAGGATGCGGGATTTCATCTCTTCGCCCTGCTCTCGCTTCTGCTCGCCTTGGAACGCCGGCGCGGTGCGGCGTGGCGGGAGCAAAAGCCAACCGCGGTTTTCGCCGTGCTCGCTTTGCTCTACGGTGCCGGCGCGATTGTCTTGCAGCACGTGCTCTTCGGCAGCGATCACTCTCTGCTCGTCGGCGAATATCTGGGGCGACCGCTCTTCGGTGAGGTGACCATTTCATCGATGGCGGGGCGGTTGTTGGGCTGGGTGGTGTATCGAAGCTATGTCGTCCTTCCGGCCGTCTGCGCCCTCGTCTGGGCGATCGCCCGGCGCAACCCTTACATTATCCTTGGTTATGTGGCCTGTGTGCCCTGGGGCCTCCTCCATTTGGCCGCAGCGAGGGAAATGCTGGGCACGCTGCCCTCCTATTATGCCTTCCCGTACATGTTTGCCAGCCTGTGGCCCCTAATCGGCCTCCTTGTTCAGCAACGGCACAACGGTGAAGAGAGGTCGGTCTTCGAGCCGGTGTGCGGATTTGCGCTTCTGACCGCGGCTTCGTTCGCCACGTCGCAGTACCAGCATAATCCGACCCATATCGATCTACCGGCAGGGTTTGTCTCGCCGCCGTCCATCTCGCGCCAGGCGGCGACGGATCGGGGCCTGGAGAGGCTCGCCGGGGCACAGGAACTGGGGACGACCCTCGTGGATCAAAGCGTCCTCGCCTTGGTCCCTGAATTGTACCGAGCGGGGAACGTGCTGTCGTGGGGATCCCATGGCGTGCCTGACAGCATCATCTATTTCGCCACTGGCTTCGAAAGCGACCTCGCGCGAGAGATGGCGGCTCAGGCCGGTCTCGAACGAGTGTACGAGATCCTGGACACCCAGATCCGAGTCGCGACCAACCGTCGGATCGAGGGCCTGGAGGGATTGATCGAACGCACCCTTCGAAAGTGATGGCATGTCAACCTGTCCGGCGCTCGGCCTCTGGCTCAGCCAGCGGCACCTTGGCTGGACACTCCCTCGGCGGCCGGATAAAACCCAATATACCGAACCGGGCGACCTGCTTCGCCGTCACCCCTCTTGAAGAGGAGCCGCTGAGGGCCAGAATCTGTAAATGCAGACAACCAACGACATCCGTTCCGCGTTCCTTGACTATTTCGCGCGCAACGGGCACGAGGTCGTGCCGTCGAGCCCGCTGGTGCCGCGCAACGATCCGACATCGCTGTTCACTAATGCCGGAATGGTTCAATTCAAGAACGTCTTCACCGAGCACGGGAAAGCGCGGCTCAATCGCCTGCGCGACTTCGAGGCATTTCACGGCTATGCTCATCAATACGATCCGAAAACCGTAGCGGCGGCCTTCTTGGAAGTTAACAGTTCCCGCTATTTCTACTCGCCCCTTCGCAGAGCGGATGACAACCACCGAGCACGGATCGCGAAGGGCTACACCGAGGCAGATTGCTCAAAAACGTTTTTGGCGAGTTTCGTTCAATCCACCTACGTAATTCTATCGGTGATCCGCCGGGAATGGAGGCGATCGGGGTTATCGTCGTCGAGCACGATAATCTTGCATTCCACCCGGCGCCAGAAGGCTATGCCTCCCCTCCACAACCCGACGCGAATGGCGCCGACCCCGCCGAATGTTCCCTTGGGCGACCCTCTACACTATGAATCAATGATCCAGCGGATCTGCAACCACTACACACAACGATTTCAGTAGACTTGGGCTGCTCGCCTGCCCGGCCCACTGTGTGGTCCGCTATGGTCCGCGGACCTGAGCATCGTAGCTTCGTATTTGCCGTGCCGATTTCTCGATCCCCATCTCGCGCGCGTATCTGGGTTTTTGTGCGGACCATCGCGGACCAGAGGGCTGAACCCCGCACAATTCCTGGAGAAAAGGCGAGGGGCATCGCGGACCACTCGCTGGACCATCGCGGACCAGATCGGACCGATCGCGGACCAAGAGCTTATCTGAGCGCGACCCCCTGATAGCCGCGCCAGCGGTCCTTACCATTTCGGGGGCGCATCGGCCGCGATCCCGGCATCACCGCATACAGGTTGCGACCGAAAGTGTGTTTTTTGCCGGGATGATCCTGGCCCTGCTCGGCCCACCATCCGCACCAAGCCTGATATAATAATGAAGGAATTGCCGAACTGGCTCGGGACCGGACCGGGGAGCGGCCGCCGAGCTTCTCGGCATTGCGTCTGGGGAGGAATAATTGCTCGTAATTGAAGGCAAACTCTTCACAGAGCGTCATCTTCGGCTTTACGGGTCGAGTGTCGGGGTGGCCCTACTACTCGGTTGCCTCTTGTCGTGGGTAGTATCTCAAGCGGACTGGGCTGTTCGCCCCGATGGTAGCTTGCCGAGCACCAACTTCGGCTGGATATGGGTGAGCAGCAAGTTCGCCGCTTCAAGCGATCCTTCTCGCATATTTGACCACGTCATGCTTGCAGCCGCTCATAATGCTAACTATCGTCCCGGCGAGTGCTTTTATATTCCTCAATATGTTTATCCGCCTACATTTTTGCTTTTGATCTATCCCCTTGGCTTCATGCCTTATTTGACTGCCTTCACCGCGTGGATGGTCGCGACGCTCCTGCTTTACTTGGCGACAGTTTATGCGATCATATCGCGGCCGGCGACGGTGATCGTGGCGCTCACCTCGGCCGCAGCACTGAAGAATATCCAGCACGGCCATGCCGGATTTGTCATCGCAGGTCTGATTGGACTGTCGCTCGTGTTCTTGGAGCGCCGGCCGCGGCTATCGGGAATATTTCTGGCCTGCTGAGCTGCAAACCACAATACGGCGTACTCGTCCCGTTGGCTTTTCTGGTTTCGCGTAATTGGCGAGCGTTCGCCAGTGCGACCGCAACGAGCATTGTATTGGGTGTCGTGGCTGGAATAGCTTTTGGCTTTCGGGGATGGCCGGCTTTCATTGAGGCTCTGTTTGACCGCAACGCCGGTCTGAGCCGGACAGTAGGGTGGAACTCGCGCTCCAGTCCGTCTATCGTCTCGTCCATTGGCTGGGCCGAACTGTGCGGGTGTCATGGACGGTCCACTTGGCCGTTGCCGCCGCTCTTGTCCTGGCGTATGCGCAATCTGGGCCAAGCCGCCTTCCTTATTCGTTGAAAGCGGCAGTCTTATGTATCGCGGCGGTCATGTTTACCCCCTACGTGCTCGCGTGGGACCTCTGCATCCTATCGGTTGCGGCGGCCTTCTTAGTCCGTGACGGCTTGTCCCGTGGATTTCTGCCGGGCGAGCGGGTCGTTATGCTTCTTTGCTGGGCGGGACTTTTTCTTCCCGACGACCCCGATCGCACCGCTGATCTGTGTTGCCCTTCTCCTCCTTGTTGTTCGACGGATCGTCGCCGGCCACAGGCTCGATCGAGCGCGGGAACCAATACCAAAGGATTTTCTTGCGAACCCTGTCCCCGAGGATTGCCTCAACCAGGCGTAGGAAAGGCCTCATTCGCTGAGGCGTGTCACCTCGCCTCGTACGTTAGGGTGCAGGTCTTCGCGAGTGCACATCTTAAGACAAAGAGCCAGAGCGTGGAGAGCTGTCGCTAATACTAGGCAGACTCGCGAGCTTTCGTCTCTTACCGCTCTTCGTGGACTGGCAGCGCTCGCGGTCCTCATTTTTCATCGCGGTGTCAATTTCGGCGGAGTTGGCGGCCCTCTCGGGACTGCGATTGGACATGGCTACCTCGCCGTCGACCTTTTCTTCATGATTAGCGGCTTTGTGCTCAACCATGTGTACGGCGGACCTTCGCGGACTTTGGTTGGGCTGATATTCGCTCATTTCTTTGGGCTCGGTTTGCGCGTATTTATCCGGTGCACGTCGTCACGCTAATACTGCTTCTCCCGTTTTACGGGAACCAGGGGTTCTCCGGCGCGGCGCTCGCCGAAAACCTGCTGTTCATCCAGATTTTTCTTGCGCCGACGCTCACCTGGAACGACGGCGCATGGTCCATTAGTGCGGAGTGGTACGCCTACCTGCTGTTCCCGTTCATCGTCATACCGCTGCTGGATCGGACGGGGCGGATGACTGCGGTCAGGATGATAGGGTTATGTCTCGCCTCGCCGGCTGTCCTCATTATCAATGCCGGCACCGGCAATATCGCCGTGGGTCCGATCGTACTTGCGCGCGCCCTCCCCGAGTTCCTAGCCGGAATGCCTCTTTACCATTGTTTTGTCAGCAACTGGCTCGTTGGTCGTTGGCGCTCCGACGCCACGTGCTTATCATTCCTTGCGATGATCGTCTGCGTGGCCGAGATTCCCAACACAGAAATACCTATAATCGCTCTTCTCGCCGCGCTGCTGCTGTGCTGTGCCCATAATCGAGGCAATGTGGCCCCACTTCTCCATGCCGGCCCCATTCTTCTCCTCGGCAAGATTTCTTATTCGCTGTACATGTTTCAAGCACCCGCTTTTTTTTGCCACCCACGAAATTCGCTCGCAGGGTATTGTTACGAACCCGGCCGCACTCGGCGCACTGATGGCAGTCCTATCGTTCGCGATGGCCGTCCCTGTTTCTGTTTATATCGAATATCCTGCGCGAGCCCTCCTTAAGCGAATGCTGCACACCGGAACGGTCCGAAACACGTTGTAGGCTTCCACAGTTGAACCGCAGTGGCCAGGTCGAACAATCGGGGTCGCTCCGCCGGCTAGTTTGCGATCGGCTCGCTGGGTATCTGGCGGCATTGTGGCGGAGGCCGCTGACGTTCTGGGTCGGCCTGGCCTTTCCGGCCGTGTTTGGACCAACGCATGGCCAGACCTCCTTCCTAACACGGGGATTGCTGCAGCTTCCTCGCTGCCCGGTCCTGGCTGGCATTTTGTTCCGTGTTGTGACGCTCAAGCCGCACCTGGGTCTGCTGCTGCTGGTCGCGGTCGTCGCCAGCCGGCATTGACGGGAATTCGGCGCGGCGGCGCTCACGGCGCTGGTATCTGCGGTGGCGTCTTCTCGGATCTCCTCGGTCGGTCGCCGACAGCCTGCAGGGCGCTTGTCGTGCTAGAGGCCGCGACGGCCGTCGCGAGGGTTTGGCGGCGGCCCACTGGCGAACAGCCGATGGTTTCTAAAGATTGCTTAAAATAACTCCAACCGTCCTTCAATTTCGCCGGCGCGCCGGGCACTGGTCCGGAACAAGCAAAGGCGATGTGCGCCGTGGCGGCGGACGGCACCATCACCTTGTTGCCGGGACCGATACCTCGCGCGTGTGGTGCGAGAACAGCCCCGGCCGTCCAACTCGAAACTCCGACCGCGTGCTTCATGCCGGTGAGGGGGTTTCCGGATCAGATCCGACCTTTCGCCCGGCAGGACGCTCCCGAGAGTGGATCCGACGCGGCGCCGAGAGATGTTGGTGGTTTTATTCTTTGCCTGCAGAATAAAGGGGGCGCGCGATACCGTTGGTTCACCTGAAGACACAGCGTCAGGCGATATTCGAGGATATCGCGACAGCTATCGCGAGGCTTCTCGAAAAATGCGATTTTGTTCTTGGCGAAGAACTTAGACCCTTCGAAGACGAGGTTCCCCGGTATTGTGGTGTGCCGTACTCAATCGGAACGGATGCATTTCATCTCGTCTGCCGCGCGCTGAATCTCGGTGAGGGCGAGGAGGTGGTCCTGCCGACGATGACCTTTGCGTCCACTGCCTCTGCCGTGTCGCTGGCCGGGGCGCCGCCCGTCATCGAAAACGTACGGGACGAGGATGCGCTGACTCATCCCGAAAAGATCGAAGCAGTCCGGCGAGCTGGATGCGATCTATGCGACCTCGAACGGGTGCCGAGCGATGAAGGTCTCCGTGCTCGACGATGCGACACTCGAGCTGCAGCAGCGCTGGCTCAACGGTTAATTCACTGCGGCATAAGTCGCGAATCCCGAGGACCGTGACCATGCAATTCGCTCGCAAGGGCATCGGTTGGCGAAACATGGCGGGCCAGATCGCGCTCGTAGCCGGACGAGGGCGGGATCGGGGACCGGCTTTGCCCGTGCGCAGCGGCCAGTAAGGACCCCATTAACCGATTTGAAAGCGCAAGGGGGTAAAGCCGGCTCAAGAAAAACCGCTCTTCCCGCCGATAATTATCGAGGCATCACTTGCCCGTGCAGGCTGTTCCGCGGCTCGTTCGGCTACGCTGCCCTAAGGAGCGGTGGTTCGCGGCGGCTGGGTTGGCGGCCGTCGTGGTCATCGCGATCCTACTGCGGGTGGTGCCGACCGTACTCATGCCGAGTGTGGTTTGGCCCGACGAAATTTTTCAGGCATCCGAACAGGCGCACCGCATAGTCTATGGCAGCGGGCTGATACCCTGGGAATTCCAGTTCGGTGCCCGCTCGTGGCTGTTGCCCGGCGTAATCGCCGTCCTGATGGAACTCGCCCGCATCGCCGGTGACGGACCCGATTATTATTTACCGTTGATCGCCATCGCTTTTGCGGGTCTGGCGGCGTTGCCCGTGGCGTGTTGCTTCCTGTGGTGTCACCGCCTGTTCGGCCTCTCGGGCGCGGTCGTTGCCGGGACGGCTGTCGCTACGGCACCCGAACTCGTTTATTTCGGCGCCCGCACGCTATCCGAGGTCGCCGCCGGCCATCTGCTCCTGCTGGGGATCTATGTTCTCCAACCGGGATATCGGGTGACCTCACAACGGCGCCTCTTCGTCGGCGGCGCTCTGCTCGGGTTTGTCCTTGTGGTGCGGGTTCAACTCGCGCCCGCACTTCTGATTGTGGCGCTGTGGACGAACTGGCATAGAGGCCACGAGTGTGCACCGGCCATGCTCGCCGGATCGGCCGCCGCATTGTCTGTCGCCGGGATCCTCGATGCCGTGACGCTCGGCTATCCACTGGCTTCGTTGTGGCGTTACGTGGTTTACAATTTATACTATGGGGCGAGCGCGACCTTTGGTGTCGAACGTTGGCATTACTACCTCAGAGGTGAGCTCGGGGTTTGGGGCGGCGCGTCGCCGTCGCTGCTGTTGCTGGTGATCCTGGGCGCGCGGCGGGCGCCGTTGCTTCTGGCTGCCGCAGTTACAATCATTGCCGTTCACTCGGGCATTGGTCATAAGGAATACCGCTTCATCTATCCGGCAGTCCTGCTCGCGGTCGTGCTGGCCGGGATCGGGCTGGCTCAGCTTGCGAGCTGGGGAAGAAGGTTTCTGGAGCGGGGCCGCGGAGGACAATTCGCCGCGCTCGCCTCCGCGGCTTTCGTCCTGGGGTACTGGGGCCTCGCGTCCTACGGAGTGTGGAAATCCGGAGCGCTGACCGCGCTACGTTATCGTACCCATGATAATTTAACGGCTGCGTCCTTCGTCGCACACGGCCCCGGTACATGCGGGATAGGCCTCTACGGGGCGGAGGGGAACGACTGGGCGGATTCCGGCGGTTACACCTATTTCCATCAGCCAGCGCTGCTTTACTGGCCTAGGGATGAAGCGGAGTTGATCGGTACGGCAGAAGGGTTCGATACACTCGTTTATACTCGACCGCCGCCGCCGAATTTGGGTTTCACGCCGCTTCGCTGCTTTGGCCTGGTCTGCGTTGCGCGCCGTCACGGCGGTTGCCGCCCGGTAACTCAAATGCCGATGCCTGTCCCCGATGCGTTAGCTCGGCTCTCGGTGGTGAGGACTGCGGGGTCGGAGGCGCCCAAAAGCAGCGGCGATTTCGGTCAATGAGCGGTTTAACGAAAGGACCCGATAGCGCCCTGCGAAAAGTGTCCACTTTATGTGAAAGCAGTTGATGCCTCATTATGTCTATCGGCTGGCGACCGTGTTTATCCCGCTCGTAGTCTTTCTCGGTATGTCCTACCTTTATGCGTATGGAGACCAAAACGTCTATGCGCAAATCTTGACAGCGATAGGGATTTGGCCCTTCCAATTTCCTTTTTTAGATATCAGTGCTTGGCTGGCGGTCTGGGAATGCGCGCGCCAGGGCGTAGATGTCATTTCGGTTAACCCCTGTGACGTTTTGCAGCGGGGATACAGCGCCTCGCCGCTTTGGATCGAGGCCTCGGCGATCCCGCTGGGCGTGCGCGATACGGCGGTTGTGGGGTGGCTTCTCGACCTTGTCTTCCTCATTTCGCTGAGCCTGTTACCCTCGCCTCAGGATTTTCGCGAGCTGATGCTGGTGTTGGCGGCCATTCTCTCAACCATGGTCATTTTTGCGCTGGAGCGCGCCAATCCCGATGTTTTGTTATTTATAATGACGTTGACTACCGGGGCTCTCGTGGAGCGCCGACTATATATGCGGATGCTGGGTTATTTGCTTGCCTTGTTAGCGGCACTGCTGAAATATTATCCAATAATGGTCTTGATCATCGCACTCCGCGAGCGCGCATCGATGGTCATCGCTGTCAGTTTGGTTATAGCGGGATCTCTAGTCGCGTTCTGGACCGAATACCATGTTGAGATTGCAAGAGGCCTGCCGGCAATAACTCACGGGCCGTACAACACGGACCTATTTGCGGCAAAGAACCTGCCGTTTTTGTTCGGGGAAGCGGCCGGAGGCGCTGCGGGAAAATTTGTCGCGGGCGTGGCCTATGCGACGCTCGTCGGTGTCAGCCTCTCCATTTGCCGGAGATTGTTGAGGTTTGACGAGCTACGGTCCGCGCTCGCTACGCTCGATGCGGCCGAGCGGAATTTGCTCGTGATCGGCAGCGCGGTGATCGTCGGCTGCTTTTTCGCCGGACAAAGCGTCGGATATCGCGGTGTATATTTTCTTCTCGCCATGCCGGGACTACTCGCCATATCGCGTCGACCGGCCGGCAGCGAATTACGTCACCTGGCTCTGGGCACCAGCGTGGTCATCCTGCTGCTGATGTGGGGCGAATGCTTTCGCCTCGCGCTTTATCGCGCCGTCGAGCACCCGAGTATGCCGGAGGTGCTCGGCACCAATTTGAAGATCCAGTTCTGGTTTTTGCGCGAACTCGGGTGGTGGTGGACCGTCAGCGTTATGCTGGCCGTGCTGATCGATTTTCTCGCGGCCTCCCCGCTGACTCATTGGGTGTCATCGCGATTTGCGTCGCTCGGTAGCGGGCATAAGGTGACTAAGAACCCTGATCCGATTGCCTATCTGCCGCTCTCTTTGCGTTTCCACGTATCGAAATCGGAGTAAAGGAGAACTGCCAGCCGAGCGTTTGCGACGCGATAACGCTCAGCCAGCCGGCGCCGCAGGAGATTGGACAGCGGCTCCGACCCCAGGGGCTCGGCGGCGTTGATCGGTCCTAGCCCGCGCGCCTGTTCCGGCATCTCGGAGACCTTGAGGCCTTGAGGAACCGATGGAGCGCTGCGGTAGCGGTCATTGCGGCGCTGGCACCGATCGTCGTGCTCGAGAATGTCCTATTCGGGAGTAACGGGTTTCTTACGGCAGGGGCTAGTCGGTCTGTCATTCTTCGTTGTCGAGCACCAGCCGTCGTCGTCAGGAATTCTCCTCGGCTTCTTGACCTACAAGCCCCAGTTGGGGGTGCTTTTCCCGCTCGCGCTGCTGGCCTCACGCAACTGGGCTACGGCGACAAGCCCGGGGCTTGCCGGCGCAGCGGCAGCTGCCTTTGGGTATCGGGGGTGGCCGTCTTTGATCTCCTCTCTGTTTGACCGGAACGCGAGCTTCACCGGGTGGGGCAGAACTTAGGCCGCATCTATCTATGGTGCGCTTCATTGGGCCGGCGCGAGCACATCGTTGTCATGGACTGTACACTGCGCCATCGCCCTTATTATCGCTTTCGCGGTATGGATTGTCTGGGCCAAGCCGGGTGCCTCATTCTTTGAAAGCCGCAATCCTCTGTGTGGGGGTAGTCACCGTCACCCCCTACTTATTCCCGTACGATTTTTGCATTCTGTCGATCGCTGTCGCCTTCCTCGTCTACGACGGGCTCTCACGCGGCTTTCTGCTCGGCGAGCGAACCACGATACTTATTTGCTTCTTTAGCCTTTTCCTCTTCCTGGGGGCGTTCGCTCCGACCGGCTCTGTCGTCTGTGCGGTCATGCTCTTCCTTATCGCCCTCCGCATCGTGGCTTACCGCGGAGACGCCCTCGCCGTACCTCTGCCCAGTCGAGCTGAAGTGGACCATCCACCATTATGAGCGACGCCTCCCGCGCGCGCGGTGCCGGCGCGAGGCGGCGAAGATCCCCGCCCCTCCCTGGCATCATCTCGAGGCCGGGGCATCGGAGACCAGCTCTTCACCGAGTGACCCTATCAGACCTTGCAACAGATATACTCATAGTTGTCCGGCGCCGGTATCCGCACGATCCTGTCATCGAGGCGCAGGTGTCTGACGAGACTGATGAGCGATTTCCAGCCCGTCACCATGACGAGATGGTCGACGAACTTTAGCACGTCGGTGTGCGGCCGGTCGCGACGCCGCGCCAGCAGCTGGAAGCCTTCCCGGCGAAGCAGCTCAAGCAGCTGCTGCCGCGAGAAGACCTGACTCACGGCGACGCCTAGATGTTGCCACCGACTGCCGAGCAGCCGATGCCATAGGCTGTCGTGGTAGTAGGTGTTGAACGCCCAAATCCCGCCGGGCTTCAGCGCGCAATGGAACTTGCGCATCACTGCGATCGGGTCTTGGAGGATCGTTAGAACACCCCAGGAGGCGATGACGTCGAATGCCTCGGCCGCGAGCGCTTCGCGCTCGATGGATCCGGCCGTCACCGGGACGCCCCAGCGATCGGCAGCGTAGGCTGCCATCGGCCGCGACATCTCGATGCCTTGCACGTCGAAGCCGGCCGTTTTCGCTTCGACGAGGAAGAACCCGGCGGCGCATGCGACCTCGAGAAGCTTGCCCGCCGGCTGGTAGCGCCGGATACGGGTGACGCGCCCGCGCGCCGTCATCCGGAGATATCTCTCGCCGCCGATGTAGTCGTAGTAGTCGATATTGTCGGCGCCGGGCTCTCCGGCGGCAAAGAAATCCTGCGATCCGTAGAGCTGTTCCCTGGACGCCTCGGTCAGCGGATTCCGAGTAAAGAGGCAGTCGCAAGCGTCGCACAGCCAGAAATGCATTTCGTAGCCCGCGATTGTCCGGGTGTCCCGTGGCAGGCCTCCTGTCGAACGGCAG
>Ga0210407_10003092_pt1 | contig 13735 bp, 7 predicted proteins | sample IncBWC27MmetaG_FD_150860 | JGI IMG/M metagenome (GOLD analysis project Ga0210407, IMG submission 150860) | Forest soil microbial communities from Barre Woods Harvard Forest LTER site, Petersham, Massachusetts, United States - Inc-BW-C-27-M | ecosystem: Environmental > Terrestrial > Soil >... | reverse complement strand
CCACCGGGAAGCCGAATGCGGCGAACTACGATTCCACACAGGTGCTCTACGATTCGTTTCTAAGGGCATACAAGTCGAGCATGCCGTGCGTCTCGACCACGATCTCGTTCACTGACCTGAACCAGGCTTGTCCTAGCGCTGCCGAAACGACCGGTGCATTCGATGCTTTGGGGCGGGTCGCGGAAATGACTGATGGAGGGGCTTAAAAGTGATGATTGAGCATCTGCACCATAAATAGTGTAAGCCAGTTTGACGAGCTCTCGGCTGCACGAAGCAAAAACATCCTGCGAGACTGTTTGTGCCGCCACGCCGATGCTCTCGTACATGCGGAACGTTGGGCTTCGCGTGAAAGGCAAGAATCAGCGGAAATACCGAGAAATACCTTAAATTCGCCTGCTAGACGCCCCACGACATCCCGCAATTAGCGACTTAACGTTTTTTTATTTTTTATTTGACTTCTACCGAAGCGCAGCGTAGATTTTGTCGCCATCAGCGCAAGATGCCCGTTGAGCGGGTCTGCAAGGTTGTTCCGCTCGCGAGATAACTCACCTTCCCCGGAGTTGTCCCGGACATCTGCTGGAAGTCGAGCCATCTGTAGCCACAAATTTCTGTACTCATAGCAGTTTGCAGAGGATGTGTATGCATCGTCTGGCGGTCGTCGCAGTGTTGCTGACTTCACTCGGCGCACATGCTAAGAATCCGCCGTCAAGCGATCCGTTTGCAATCACGCTGGCCCAACAATCTATTGCGGCACTCACGGGCGGAAGAACGCTCAGCGATGTGACTTAAACTCGGAGAAGAAACATGCCACGTACGACAGGTCTCGTCATAGTCGTGATCGCATTTTTAATTGGGTGTGTAAGCGCCCAGGATCCGCAGTATGGATACGGAACGCTCAGCGGCAACACTTACCTCGGGAACCAAGAACAGATTAATTTGGGGACCGGGAACCTTCATATTCATATACCGCTGCTAACGCTGCCGGGCAGAAATGGTTTCGACTACTCGCCGAGTATCGACTATAACAGTCAAATTTGGTCTGGAGTGGGCGTCATCACCTCTCTAAACCCAACTGTTTATGGCTGGGTGACTCCGCTGAACTCACCGATGGGCGGTACGTCCCTTAATCAGGGGTGGAGCTTCAACGCTGGGGAAGACTTCGGAGGTTCGCTTTATTACGATAACCACGTACCGTCTGGCACCCTTAACGGGACAACCGTCTATTGCTATGCAAACTATCGAGTCAAGTGGGGCGACGGCCACGTCGTCTCATACCCCGCGATTAGAACCAATTGCGACTATAGCTCGTTCGAGATCCACGGACCAAGCGGATCGCAGCCACCCGGTGGTTACTGCTTTTCAGATCGATCGGTTCTGCAGGTTCCAAATAGCGGCTCCGCGACGTTGTACATGGAGGACGGCACGAAGCTGTTCCCGACGACCGAAGACAGCAACGGCAACACGCTCACGGCGCAAGACACTGTGGGAAGAGCGATCGGGGGCGTCCCGCCCAGGACCTCAAACTATACCTATTACGATTCGGCGGGCAACGCCCAAAATATCCAGTTCGTTTATCAGAACGTGAACATCACTCCAAGCCTGCCGAGCTATGGCAACGGCAATTATGTACCGCCGGGGTCAACCGCCTGGAGCATGCTTAGCACGGTGATCCTCGCCAACGGAGATCGTTGGGATTTCAGCTATGACAATAATGGCGAGCTTTCAAAAATTACGTACCCCAGTGGAGGATACACAGGGTACACGTACGCCCCCGCCGGAACCGCTACCGCTTGTTATACCGGACCTGCCGCAGGCAATAGTCCATGCAGCCCCGGATTCAGCTATCCAACGCTTCAGGTTGTAACTAAGACAGTTTGCCGCGATCCGAATACAAGGGCGAATGGCTTTAACTGCTCACCTGGTCTGCTGGACCCACCTACCACGCTCACTCCAAACAGTAACAACACTCAAAACATCGTCGTTGATCCCCTCGGAAATCAAACCGTTTACACTTTCACCAGCAACTATTTGGAAACGCAACGCAGCATCTATCAGGGAACCACTACATTGCTGCGAACGATTACGACTACTCCGTCATGCGATGGCCCGACGCAACAAACGGTTACCTTGAATGACAGCCCTGGGACGCCGCTAGTATCGAAGACCATCTGGACGCGGGGGACACCTATTACGGCCTATTCTCCAGGCTTGACTTCCAGCGCGAACGTGACTCAGAAAGTGGAGTACGATTGGGGCCCCGGCCAGCCAGGGCCTTTGTTGCGCACGACGAACTACACCTGGCTCCAAACCAACCCTGTAAACAACGTAGACTACACGGCGGTTCCCGTTCGCAATCTCAGCCGAAAGGCCAGCGAGACAGTGTTGGACAGCGCCGGAAACACCGTCGCCCAGACCACCTACGAATACGACAATTACACGTATCCGAATACCTGTGGGAACGCGATGTGCGCCAGCGGAGCGATTCAGCACGATTCAGCGTTCAATACTTCGTACACACCCCGTGGCAATCTCACCAAGATTTCCCGCTGGCTGAACACCAACAACACCTGGCTGAACACGATCAATACGTACGACGATGCTGGGAATGTTCTCACAACAAAAGACCCGAATGGGAACGTTACGACTTTTAGCTACACCGATAATTTTGCGAATGGAAGCCCGAGCGGTGCCACCAAGGCTTACGTAACGCAGACCACTCTGCCGGCCACGAACGGCGTTTCGCACATCTCGCGCAAGCAGTATTACTTCAACACCGGATTGACCGCGGCTTCCTGCGGGCAAAACTTTGCAGGAGGGACGTGCACCAACGCAGCCTCACTGCCGCAGGCTGACTTTGCCACTACCACATACGACGCGTTGGGCCGCGCACTGATTGCAACTGCTGGCGATGGTGGACAGACAACCGTCACCTACAGCGACGACCAAGCCAACCCACCCGCGCAGTTCAGCGCCACAACCAGCTCGTTGATTGTTTCGGGAACGAGCAAAACCAGCACCGCGGTGATGGATGGCCTAGGTAACGTTGTGCAGACGCAAGCCTCGGACCCCGAGGGAACGGACTATGTGGACACGACCTACGACGCGATCGGGCGAAAGAGTACTGTCAGCAACCCGCATCGATCCGGGACGCTGCTGACCGACGGGATTACAACCTTTAACTATGACGGTCTGAGTCGCACGACTTCTGTGGCGGAGCCAGATGGCTCAACCCTCAGCACCGCTTACGCCGGCAATCAGGTCACGGTCACCGACGAAGCGAGTAAGCAGCGTAAATCTGTTTCGGACGCGCTGGGCCGGCTGATCGAGGTTGACGAGCCTGCGACGGTAGCGCCGGGTACTCTGGGGACAGATCAGATCACGATCAATGGGAACGAACAAATTGGACAGGTTTACTACGTCTGCGGGCCAAATAACCAACTCTGCTCCCGCCCCGTCTATGATAGCGGCACGGTACATGTGACCGTCGGTGGGTTCACCGCTAGCGCCATTTATGGAGGTCCTGCCGCTAACGGCCAAGCCGTCGCGGCAAACCTGGCAGAAAATTTGAACGGCCCCTCATCCCCGGTCACCGCTTTTGCCATGGGAAACGTCATTACCGTGACCTCCCGCGCCAGCGGTTCGTCATCCAACTTCTCCGTTTCCACTTCGACGACCTGGGACACAACCGATTTCACCGGCCCATCTTTCACCGCAAGTCCTGCGACCCCCACGCTCACCGGCGGCACCAACCCCGGCAGCGGCGGCTCAACACCGTCATTAAGTGATCCCTTCGTCACGATCTATGGCTACGACACCTTGAACAACCTGACCCGCGTGGAGCAGCATGGCAGCGCGCCCACGGACATGTCGCAGTGGCGCACCCGTAGCTTCACCTATGATTCGCTGTCGCGCCTGTTGTGTGGCTCAAATCCGGAAATTGCTGCCGCTACCGTTACCTGTCCCACGTCGGGGACATTCCCCTTCGGCGCCGTCACCTACACCTACGACAGTGATGGGAACGCGCTCACCAAGACCGCTCCTGCGCCCAACCAGCCCAGCACGGGGACGAACAACGAAACCGTGACCTACTCCTACGATGCGCTGAATCGCGTCTTTAAAAAGTCGTTCAGCGCTATCACGCCGCTGGCCACGCCGGCGATTTACTATGGCTACGACGGCATTGCGCCCACCGGCTGCACACCGCCTGCGCTGACTGACCCCTATCCCAAAGGACGCCGCACCTCCATGTGCGACGCCTCTGGCGCGACTTCGTGGAAGCATGAATATATGGGTCGCATCCTCAGCGAGACCCAGAAGATTGCCACCATCACCAACTCGACTTCCTACACCTACAACCTGGATGGCTCGGTGAACCAGATCACGTATCCGGTGACCGGCAAAGTCATCACCTACGGCTACAGCAACGCCGGACGCGCGCTCTCCGCCCAGGACACGGCCGGATCCATCAATTACGCCACCGCTGCGCTTTATGCTCCGGCGGGCGAGTTGACGCAAATGAAGAAGGGCGCGTTCATCACCGTGAATGACAGTTACAACGACCGCCTCCAGCCCACCCTTCTGTCGGCGACGACCAGCGCGGCCACGATCATGAGCCTGAGCTACGATTTCCATGCGTCCACCCAAGCCGACAATGGAAACGTGTTTCAGATCGTGAACAATCGCGACAACAACCGCACGCAAAATTTCACCTATGACGCACTGAATCGTATTCAACAGGCCAACAGCAGCGGGCCGAACTGGGGCGAGATATTTACCATCGATGCCTGGGGCAACCTGACTAACAAAGGCCCGGTGAGCGGCAAGACCAGCTATGAGGGTCTGAGCGTCTCGGCCACCACGCAGAACCGGCTCAGCGGATTCAATTACGATCCGGCGGGCAACATGACCCAGAACGGCGCGCAATACTTTTACGACGCCGAGAACCACCTGACCTCGGCCGGCGGCGGCTATTCGTACATTTACGATGGCGACGGTAATCGCGTGGAGAAATGCTCCGCGGGTACGACCCCAGGCACCTGCGCGACCAGCCCCACGGGCACGCTCTACTGGATGGGCACCGGCTCGTCGGCGATCTCGGAGACGAATCTTTCGGGCGCGATGCAGCAGGAATATATTTTCTTCAACGGCCAGCGAATCGCGCGGCGCGACGCGTCAAACAACGTGCACTACTACCATGAAGACGAACTGGGCTCGACCAGCCTGGTGACGGACGCGAACGGCACTATGAGTGCGTGTCCGACAAACTCCAGCTTGATTACGGGAGAGGATGAGTCGGACTACTATCCCTACGGCGGAGAAATCACGCTCTGCAACCGCGTCCCCCAGAACTACAAGTTCACAGGGAAGGAACGGGATAGCGAGTCAGGGCTGGATAACTTTGGCGCCCGCTATTTCACTAGCAGCATTGGCCGATTCATGACGCCGGATTGGGCAGCACGAGCAACAGCAATACCCTATGCCGTCTTTGGCGATCCACAGTCCTTGAATCTCTACGACTACGTCCGGAACGACCCGGTATCGAGAAACGATCCTGATGGACACAAGATCGACTGCATTAACAACAACGCGCAATGTCAAAAGGACCTGCAGAAGTTGGCTCCGGGTACGAAGGTGGACGAAAACGGACACGTTCAAAAGGCCTCGGTCCTGCACCGTGTCGTGAACCACCTAGATGGTCATGGCGCTGGGACCGCCTTGGTCACTCGACTTGTAAACAATAGTGAGACCGTGAAAGTGAACCCGGACCCTGCCCAGGCAGCGGGCAACGCAGGGCCAGGTATTGTGAACTACAACCCAAACGGAGTGAACGGCGTCCCGGTAATAAACAGCCAGGGGAACATAACTATCGGTTCAGCCTCGGGGGCGGACATCCTGGGACACGAGCTAATTCATCAAGATCACAGGTTGAACGGAGGCCAGGACAACTCGATCGTAGAGCACGTATTCGAAGACTCAGGCAGTACTTTCAGTGAGTTTGGACGAAAAGAAGAGTTTCGCACTGTTGGCTTTTCGCCATTTGTGCGGCCTGGGGACATAACTGAGAATCAGCTGCGTCACGAGCAAGGGGAGCCGGACAGGGCAACTTACGATTTCGGGTACACGCCCGTTGACCCAGAGCAGCCTTAAGATCGGGAGGTATTGTGTTGAGAATGGCAATCGTTATACTTCTGCTGGCTGTTAGCGCATACGGCGCAGGTCCACTAGCTTCCCAAAGCGGCGTTGAAGTTCGTTTACGCTTTTTGAGCGAACATGATGGCGTAAGGGACTTTGAGATCACAGCGACAAACAAGAGTTCGGCCTCGGTTTACATAATGACGAAGCCACGGCGGTCAGATCGATCAAGCGGCCCGTATTTCGTTGCGGACGAGCGAGACGCTACTCTCCTACGTTGTGAATTCCGAGCGTATCCACCACCGCCGTATTCCTTGTATTTCAACGACACTCACATTGAACTAAAACGTCTGGGGCCCGGTGAGGAGAATCGCGAAGTCTTTTCGATCAAGGTCCCGGTTACAAGTACGATACCTCCGTACGGCTCTGAACCGAGCAAGCCAGTGGAACTCGGGAATCGATTTCAAAGTATCAAGGCAGTCGTGGGAGTTCTTCCCGACACAGCAAGGCTGAACAAGCTCTTCGAAAAGCTCGGCACTCACTGGGTAACAGGTCTGGAGCCCGTCGTCCCCGAGGACATCAAAGGACCAAAGATTTTTGAAGCTCAGACGCTGTTAATGTCGAATGCTATTGACTTTTGACTATAAGTCCACCGTGGCGGGCCCACCCTTTGCGCTTTTCAAAAAAGATGGGCCGCCCGTAACAGTATCCCCAAGCGGGTGTTCAAATTCGCTGTGAACTGTACGGTCGTGGCGGATTTCAACTACAGCTTCAACCTGGGGGCGAGCGGCTGAATGGGTAGCGGCCAGGTAAAGAAAACGAGCCTCTGCTCGTTGTAGCCAAAGTCTCGCAACCCTCTCGGATCAGGCGTCGTCTTCCGATCGTTTTTGCAGTTCCTGCCACAGCTTGTCGAGAATTTCGGTTCGCTTCCCACTGTTCAGCTCGCGTTCCAACTCTGCCAGCGCCACCGCGATCACGTGGTAATGGTGCGCGCCGGCGAACCGGGGATCAGAAGTGACCTCCAGCCATAGGCGGTGGAGCAGATCCAGGTCTTGATTGCGCAGGCGCGGGGCGTGTGGGCCGAGGTAGTATTCGCGTGCTACGCCATCCGGCAAGCGTACTTCCATGACCAGGCGGGGTTTGGGATCGGGCAGGCGCTCCCAGGCATCGCCGGTGAGCTTGGACTGCTCGTCGGGAGTCAGCTTGTTGGACAGGCCGCAGACGATGCGACTAGAGGCGAGGCGCTCGGCGGTGACGATGATGGCATCGAACACGTCACTGGCGGGGACAACGAGGAGTGAAATCGGCTTGCCTTCTTTTTCCGCCGCGGCAACGGCGGCGGTGAACAGCTCTTGTTCGTAGTGGTCGAAAACCTGGCTGGCTTCGAACATAGTGTTGCCGCCGAAGGAATGCTCGCGGTGGTAGAGGCGGGCGGTCATCACCACGACATCCTGCTGCTTGGTGTCAGTGCGGCGGAGGACCTCGCGCAGGTAGTAGAGATTCTTCGGATCGCGGACTGCGACCAGAATGTTGCCGGGGCGGACCCCGAGGGTTTCAGTTTCCGGCTGTTCGCTGCCATAGACGCGGAACTGGTCGAGGCTTTCGGGTTTTCCGGCGCGCTCTTTGGCAACACGGCGCTCGGAATAAGTGAAGACAGCGAAAAATACTAAGCTGAATGTGACGCCCCCGATCGTGGCCGTGTATTTAGTGAAGAAGTTGACCAGCGCGGTGATGAAGAGAACCGTTGCAATGAGGATCACACCCAGGGGTAGTTCGCGGCCGTTGCCTAGGGGGATGTTGCCGGGGACTTTCCATTCGCGCTTCGAAGGTTCGGTGTAACGAAGCACGAGGACAGCGAGCGCCATGAGGGCGAAACTCCAGACCACGCCGAAGGCATAGAGTCCGGCGAGGGTGAAGACGTTGCCGCGCGTGATGACGATGGTGAGGAGCTGCAGTCCGACGATGAGATTGATGATGCGGTAGCTCGTACCGTAGCGCGGATGTGGCTTCTGAAAGGCGTCGGTCAATACGCCGTCTTCTGCGACCCGGTTAAGCACGCCGTTGGCGCCCACAATCGAAGTATTCTGCGCCCCGGAAAGAATCAGGACTCCGACAAGCACGACAAAGCCGTGGAAGATCAAGCGAGCCCAGAGCGGCCCCCATAGGTTCATGGCAATGCCGCTGATCAGGTTGCCGAAATATTCTGGGCGGACTTTGTCGGGAATAATCATCACCGCGAAAAAGGAAGTCAGGGCGGTGAAGAGTAGCGCGTAGATTCCGATGACCACCGCCGCTTTCTTTAGGTTCAGCAGCTTAGGATGAGCGATTTCGCGATTGACCTGCGCCAGAGTTTCCTCCCCGCTCATCGCCAACACGGAATGTCCGAATCCAACGAACACGATGAACAGGGTCAAGTGGCTGAGCCAGGTATTCTTGAGCCCGGTCAGCCAGCCCAGCGACTCGTGGTCCATGGTGATGCCGTACTTCAGCGGATTCGGGGGGACTTGGAACGGCGTGTGAAACAGGGTGACGGTGCACCACAGGATCAGAATCACCACCATCACGGTGGTGACCATCATGATCTGCACTGCCTTGGTCGAGGACTCGTGCATGCCCTGGGTGTTCTTGTGCCAGAAATAAATCGTGACCAGAATGCCGAAGACGGCGGCAAAGGCGTCGTCGTGGAAATTGCGGAAGGGCCGATGCAGGTAGACCGCTACATCCTGGATAAATCCGGCGAGGTATTGGCCGGCGACTACAGAACTGAGGGGGCCGGTCAGGACGTAATCAAACAGCAAAGCCGAAACAGAAAATTTCGCCAGCGTGCTGCCCATGGCCCGGCGCACCACGCGGTAAACGCCTCCGCGGACAAACATGCTGGTGGACTCAACGTAGAGCGCGCGAACGCAGTTCGCGAACAGCATCACCGCCAGGATGAACCAGGGGGCGCTCTTGCCAATGACCTTCTCGGCGTCGCCGCCAACGTAATAGGCAGACGAGCCAAGATCGGAGAGCACAATCGCGGCGGCGCGCCAGAAAGAAATGAAACTCAGCAACACCGTGGTTGCGACGAACACCCGGACTGCAGGACGTTTTGTAGTGTTGAGAACGGTGGACATTCGACGGAGAAGGCCCTAAGCCCTACGCTACTCTATTTCTGTACTCAATGAGTGGCGGGACGCAAAAGTATTTGCGTCCCGCCGCTTGTATGCCGCTAAGGGTTGAACTACGCAAGAGAAACGGGATCACAACGCCGCGGCGCCGCGTTCCTGACTTCTGATGCGGATCGCTTCTTCCACTTTGTACAGGAAGATTTTTCCGTCGCCCATCTTGCCGCTGGATGCGGTCTTCAAAATTGCCTCCACCGCGGCTTCGACGATTTTATCCTCCATGATGGATTCAATCTTGACCTTGGGAAGCAGATCGACGGTGTACTCCCCCCCGCGATAGCTTTCCTTGTGTCCCTTCTGCCGGCCGTGACCCCGAACCTCGGAAACCGTCATTCCATCAATACCAATTGCTATCAGCGCCTCCTTTACTGCGTCAAATCTGTTGGGCTGAATGATTGCTTCAATTTTCGTCATGATTGCTCCTCATAGAGTTTTTGTAAGGTAAGTTGACGGGAGCAGAGAACCTCTGCCCCCGAAACCTCGGCCAGTTAGACGGCTCGCTCAACTGACATGTGTCAGCGTGTGGGTCGGCGCTACGCTTGCCTTCAACGGAGACAGAGGTAATTCCTGCGACATGCCGGCCGGCGCGCCCAGGGCTGAGATGACATACTCCGGGTAAGCCGAGATGCCGTGCTCGTGCAGATCCATGCCGTAGGTTTCCATTTCAGCCGGCAACCGCAGCATACCCATTGCGTTGACGATAAGCATCACGACCATAGCGACGCCAAACGTAGCCATGGTTATGCAGGCGCTTCCGATAAATTGGGCTTTCAGCACCTGCAACCCGCCGCCGTAGAACAGTCCTCTCAACGGCGCGGAATTGTCCGGTGCGATAGGCCCGGTCGAGCCATATTGGCCACAGGCAAACAGACCTAAGGACAGCGTGCCCCAGATGCCGCAGATCCCGTGGACCGGTACCGCGCCGATGGGATCATCAATGCGCAGCCATTCCAACAGATCGACACCCATGATAACGATAACACCGGCGATTCCGCCCAGTAGGACGGCACCGGTGGGGCTCACCCAATAGCAAGGGCAGGTAATTGCGACCAACCCGGCCAGGAATCCGTTTGTGGTGTAGCCGGCGTCCCAGGTCTTCATCTTCCAGTACCCGTAGATGATCGAAGTGAGACCTGCGGAACATGCGGCAAGCGTCGTATTTGTGGCGACGCGGCCGATACCGACAAAATCCATCGCCGAGAGCGTGCTGCCGGGATTGAACCCGTACCAGCCGAACCAGAGAATCAGTCCGCCGCTGACGGCAATGGTCAAATCATGCGGTAGCATGGGTTGACCGCCATCGCGCTTGAACTTTCGCCCGAGGCGCGGGCCGAGAACGATGGCGCCCGCCAGAGCGATGAATCCGCCGATGGTGTGCACGACCGTTGATCCCGCGAAATCATGAAAGCCCATGCCCAGCGACGGGAAATAGTTCCCTGGGCTGCCCATGTTCGCAAGCCAGCCGTCCGGGCCCCAGGCCCAGTGTCCGATGACGGGATAGATGAAGCCCGTCACGCAGATGCTGTAGAGAAGATCGCCGACGAAACCGGTGCGTCCGATCATCGCGCCCGAGGTGATGGTCGAGCAGGTATCGGCAAAGGCAAACTGGAAAATCCACACTGCCAGGAAGGCGACGCCTGTTCCTTCATACGTTGCGGGTGCATTTTGCAGGAAGAACCAGTGATAGCCGATGAAGCCATTTCCGTGGGCGAACATGAAGGCGAAGCCGACAGCGTAGAAGAGAATGCCGCAAAGGCAAGTGTCCACGACGCACTCAACGAGTACGTTAACGGTTTCGCGGGACCGACAGAAGCCGGCTTCCAACATGGTGAAACCGACCTGCATGCCGAACACTAGAAACGCGGCCACCAGTGTCCATGCGGTGTTTACTGGGTTGACGACATCGGCAGCTTTAACGTCGGGCGTACCGCTCTGGGCATAAACGTGGGTGAAGAAAAGACCGGTGACAACGGTCATGGTGAGAAGAACCAATCCGATGCCCATTATCTTGCCGGCGAATAGCGTACCTCCATACTTACGCCATTCGCGGTCCCGCAGACGGCCGGCCAGCCGGGAAACCTTTTGCGAGAGCGATAATCTCTGTCTCGTTCTCTTGCTCGTTGCAGCGATCACAGACATGTAATTGCTCCTTCGGTTGAGTTTTTTATTCGTGTTCAGCAATCTGCTACCGGCTTTGCAGCCGTTGCCGCCAAAATCCGTACCGAACCCTTGCCTCTATCTCAGGGACTAGTGGCGCATTCATTCGACTGCAAAGTCCCCAGAACTCCGTTGTCCATCCAAAAGCGAAAGCCGAATAATTGCGCGCGCATCGCCAGGGAACGAATGTTGCCTGCGACCTGTTCGTCGCGCTCGACTGTGCCCACGATGATCAATTCAGCCTCTGCTCCCGTCTCTGCTTTGGCCTCTGCCCCTTCCACTGCGCGGAACACGCGAAACACCGCGCTGGAAACACCGGGCATTGCGGCGAACAACATCTCTCGCACTGCGAGCGAGTCTTCCAGCGCCTGCGCAGAAGCATTCCTCTCGCCGAAGCCGCGGGGCAAATCCGCGTCCCAGGCGTCGGCGGGACGCGCCATCCACTCGCATTCCGCTGCTTCGCCCCGCACCTCGAACCGCAAAAGCTTCAGCGGCGCGCGGGACAATTTTCCGAACCGCAATCGCCCTCGTAACTTGTGCACGAACTCGGAAGCTTCCCAAAGTGCTTTCATCCTCTCTTCGCTCCTTCTGGAACTCCGCCGGGTAGACTGTAACCACACGGCTCTCCGGGCAATCAGCGCAGGGATACACCTCCGCGCGATCCGCAAGAGCAGATCAGATCTCGATCAAGCCGCGATCAAAATGTGGTTACGAGACTGGCACGGCGTCGTGCCGAAGGAATCCTCTGTTCGGCGTCGAAGAGAGGGTAGAACCAGAACTTTCTACAGCTTGAGGCGGATTCTCGCGTAGGGTACCCAGAAAGTCAAATTCAAACTTTTTATCGCGGACATTACGCCAGCGGTTGGATGAAAACGTTTTCCGCAAAAGAAAATGGCGAGCCAATGCGCGGAATCGGTTTGGGGCAAAAGCGGCCGGTGCGGACGCCATCAACTCTGTTTGATAGCGTGGCTGAGGATAATGGCCTCTGCGACATCCTTCATGGACTTGCGTCGATGCTGACTTTCGCGACGGAGCATCTGATAGGCGGCTTCTTCGCTGAGACGAAGATCGTTTTGCAGGATTCCTTTGGCGCGCTCTACCACTTTTCGAACTTCAAGCTGGGTTGTGAGCTCGGAATTTTCGCTTGCCAGGCGCGCTCTCCCGATTTCGGCGCCGGCCATGAAGCCGAGCGTGGAAATCAATCCAATTTCGCGTTCGCTATAGACGCGGGCCTGTCGGCTCTGCAGGTTAATGACGCCCACCAGTCGTCCCTGGCTGACCAGCGGGACAGAAAGGAAAGCCTCAAAACGGTCCTCCGGCAGCTCAGAATACAGTTTGAAGCGAGGATCAGCTGCGGCGTTGCGCGAAACCATCACCGGCTCGCGATGCTGGGCGACCCATCCGGTGATCCCCTGGCCGATTTTGATTCGGAGCCGGCCGACGAGGTGCGGATGGTGATTTTTGGACGCTCGCAGCACCAACTCTCTCTCTTCGAGCACATAGATAAAGCAGGAGTCGCAGTTCACCACCGAGGTCGCAAAATCCACCAGTTCCCGCAGGACCGCGTCCAGCGGCAGTGCTCCGGACATACGCCCGGCAACTCGCCGCAACAGAGTGACTTCGGAAGCCTCACTGGTAGAACGGCCCGGGGCCGCCGGTTCCATCGGGAGGGGTTTCGCTGGACTCCAGTCCGCAGATGCGCTCATGAATTAAAAGCTATGCTCGCCGCCGCAACTGCACAATCATCCTTAAGTATGGGTTCCGATAGAAAGAAGTTATCGCGTAGATAAGAAAAAACGAGAAAAAAGATGAGGAAAACTAGCGCCGGTCGCGGGGTTTGAGCTTATCGGACATGCGCACCAGGTCGGCCAGCGATGGGGCCGCCATTTTCCGCGTGACTTGTCCCCGGTGCATTTTGGTGGTGACTTCGCTAATGGCCAGCTGCTCTGCTACCTCCTTATTCGTTAGTCCCTCGACGACCAGGTTCATGACTTCGCGCTCGCGCGAGGTCAGTGAGTCAAAGCGGGCTTGAAGGACCGCGAGCTCCGCATCCTGTTGCCGCGCCACTCGATCGCGTTCCAGCGCGTGATCAATCGCCGCCAGTAGATGTTCTTTCTGGAAGGGCTTCATCAGAAACTCGACTGCGCCGGCCTTCATCGCGCGAGATGTCATGGGAACATCCCCATGGGCGGTAATAAAGATGATGGGAATCGAGATTCCCGCCCGAGCCAGCGCTTCCTGAAAATCCAGGCCATTGGCCCCGGGAAGTTTGATGT
>Ga0210407_10003090_pt1 | contig 13736 bp, 8 predicted proteins | sample IncBWC27MmetaG_FD_150860 | JGI IMG/M metagenome (GOLD analysis project Ga0210407, IMG submission 150860) | Forest soil microbial communities from Barre Woods Harvard Forest LTER site, Petersham, Massachusetts, United States - Inc-BW-C-27-M | ecosystem: Environmental > Terrestrial > Soil >... | reverse complement strand
CATCCCGAACCTGGCGCAGCGGAATTGCTAGCAAAATACCTGCGTCGGCCGAGCATCCTGTTGCCCTTGCTGGGGCTGGTCACTTTTGTGGTTTACAGCGGCTCGCTGTCTTTCGATTTCGTATGGGATGACTGGCCGCAGATTGTGAACAGTCCGATCATCCGGACCTGGAGCAATCTACCCCGCGCGTTCGGCAGTGACTTGTGGTATCACGTGGCACGACACCAGGTGTATTACCGGCCGCTATTCGTGGCGTGGTCGATGTTGAATTACACGTTGTTCGGATTGCGGCCGTGGGGGTGGCACCTGGGAGCGGTTCTGTTGCACGTCGGCGCCGTTGTTGCTGTGTTTTGGCTGGTGCGACGGCTGGGATTGGAATACTGGACGGCGGCCCTGGCGGCGCTGATTTTCGCGTTACATCCAGTTCATATTGAGCCGGTCACATGGATTTCCGCAGCATCGGACACGATGGTCGCGATGTTTGCCGCGCTGGCTTTTGCGGCCTTTCTTAACGGGCGTGATGCGGAAGGAGACCCCAAGCGAAATCCCGAAAGAAAGAAAAGAGCGGCTTGGTGGATTGCGTCGTTGGCTCTACTTGCGTGTGCGCTGCTGACGAAGGAAATGGCGGTGATGTTTTCGGCGCTGGTGGCCATCTACGCGTGGCTGCACCCAGCGCATAAGAGGGCATCGCTGGGGCAGAGGGTTCTTGGGGCGGTGATGGAGGCGGCTCCGTATGCCGTGGTGACGCTGGCTTATGCGCTGCTGCGAAAGCACGCGCTGCTGCACGCGACCGGGCAGTTCGATCCCAGTCACGGGATGGTGGACGTTGCGCGGACTTTGCCGCTGGTGCTGTTCATTTATCTGCGGCAGTTGCTGGTTCCAGTGGGCATCACGGGGCTCTATTACACGCCTTATGTTGCGGGCAATGTTACGAGCGTGATCCTCGGCCAGGTGGTCGCCCCGCTGGTGGTCTTGGGGGCGGCGCTGATCGGGTTGCGGTATTGGAATCGGCGCGAAGGGAATTCGACCGTTGCGTTCGCAGGGTTGTGGCTGCTGGTTGGGCTGGCGCCTGCGCTCTATTTGCGAAACTTTGGCAATGGCGATTTTGTGCGTGACCGTTACATGTATTTGCCATCCATCGGATTTGCGATTCTGGCGGCAATGGCGCTGCGGCGGCTGCCATCCACCAAGGGATGGAGTGCACAGACAGTGCAGGGGTGCGCGGTCCTTATCCTGTGCGGTGGCTATGTGTGCGCATCCATTGCACAGCAGGTGTACTGGGGAAACGATCTACTGCTGCTGGTGCGCGGGCAGTCTCTGTATCCGGGAAATCCGTATGCAATGGCGGGCCTCGCGAAAGAGTACAGCCAGCGAGGCGCACATGATCGCGCCATTGCATTGGCGGAGTTGGTGGTAAGGGATCATCCGGAATACGGCTATGGGCCGCTGGCGCTTGCGGAAGCGTATATCCGCGCCGGTCGGTTCGAGGAGGGGCGCGTGTGGCTGGACCGGGTGAATCCGGATTACGCGAAGTCGGAGATGGGGATGGCGGCAGTGGCCGGGTTGTATGGACAAATGGGTGACTATGAGCGGGCGTTCACCCTTTGCTCGGAGATTCTGGAGAAGGAACCAAATCTTTATTCGGCGCTCTATAACTGCGGCAATATTCACTTGATGGATGGTCAGTACCGGGACGCAGAACAATTGCTGGCGCGCGCGGTGCAGTTAGTGCCGGAACAGGCGGCTCCGAAACATTTTCTCGGGCGCGCACTTCTGCAGGATGGACGTAACGCGGAGGCGCAACCTTACTTGCTCCAGGCGGCAGCCATGGATCCGAAGGTTTGGGACTACCACTATTGGCTCGCAGTTGCATTCGAACGGAGCGGGAATATGTCCGCTGCCCGAGTGGAATATCAGCGCGCGTTGCAACTGAACCAGGACAGCAAGGAAGCGAAGATGCGGCTGACGGCGCTGGAGGCGAAGTGAAGAGCAAAATGGATAAGACTTCCACGAAGTCAGGGTCCCACTTTGACCCGGCCCCGAGGCCCGAAATACTCAGCGTGGAAATAAGAGTTCACGAACAGGGTGCCGAGGTATTGGCGGCCAGCGAAGCTGAAATAGCAGTGGTGGCTGCTGCCCAGGGGTGGGTAGTTCGCTTAATGGTGCTGGGTGCGGTGTTGGCGGTTGCGGCAATTTATGTGGGCGCCCATATCGGCAGCGGTTGGGTTCCGGCCGACGACGGAATTCTGAGCCAGAGTGCTCTGCGAGTAATGCACGGGCAGCTTCCGCATCGCGATTTCGCGGAGATCTATACGGGCGGGCTGAGCGTGGTCCATGCGCTCGCCTTTCGCGTTTTTGGCGTAAGTTTGCTCTCGCTGCGGATCTGCGCTTTCCTGTTTTTCCTGGCATGGATTCCCGCCGTCTACTACGTTGCGCTGCGTTTTACGGCCGCGGTCCCGGCCGGCCTGGTCACGCTGGTGGCTGTGGCTTGGAGTTTTCCGAATTATCCAGCGGCCATGCCATCCTGGTACAACCTGTTCTTCGCCACGTTTGGTGCTGCGGCTTTGCTGCGATACCTGGATGTACGCAAGGCGCGGTGGTTGTTTTTGGCAGGCGTCTGCGGGGGCGTGTCGATCCTGATCAAGGTAATCGGGGCCTACTATATCGCGGGCGCCCTGCTCTTTCTGGCGTTTCTTGAACAGAGTGACCGACAATGCCATCAAGAATCGGCCAGGCCGGGCAAACGCGCAGTTCTGTATAGTGTGTTCAGCATCAGCGCTCTATTGCTGTTTTTGGCGACGGTAATTTACGTGTTTCACGCGCGACTGGGGAGTGGCGAGCTCTACCATTTCGTGCTGCCTGCCGCGATGCTGGTGGCGCTGATCCTGCTCGGGGAGCGAAATGTGGGGGCGGTGGCGACAGGTGAGCGCTTTAGGGGTTTGCTAAGGTTACTGCTCCCGTTCACTTGTGGAGTGCTGAGCCCGGTGATTGCTTTCCTGGCGCCCTACGCGACGTCGGGGGCAGTCGGCCAGTTCCTTTCTGGCGTCACGTCAAGCGCAATCGCACGCTCGGTTGGGCTGGGAGTGCTTCGTCCCGTGTCAATCAAAGAAGCCATATTCGCGCTGGCGTTGGCGGCACTGGTTGCGGCGGCGATGTACGTGCGCGAATTTCAGGGCAAGCTTGTAGGTGCGGCCGTTGGCCTGGGGTTGCTGGTGATGCTCGTGAAGTCTGCGACCTCAAGCGGAATCGTGTCGGGCGTGTGGTATTCGGTTGCGACACTAACTCCGCTGGTGGTGTTGCTGGGTGCGGCGGTCGTACTGGCGGCAGGGAAGTGGGGCGGCCAGACAAAACTCCAGCAGCAGCAGGTGATGGTGCTGATCTCCCTGGCGGCGATGTGCGGCTTGGTCCAGTATCCATTCGCTGCACCGATTTATCTTTGTTACGCCGTGCCACTGACGTTGCTCGCCGCAGTGGCGATTGTGGCGACGGCGAAGAAGCAACCGGGAACTTATGTACTGGCGGCAGTGGCGGGATTTTATCTGCTGTTCGGAGTGGCTATGCTGGTTCCGGATTACATTTATGAACTGACCCACAAAGTCGGGCGCATGGATAAACTCCATCTTGAGCGAGCTGGGGGACTACGGATTGAGTATGCCGCGAATTTTGAAGACTTGATTCATCTTCTGCAGCAGCATTCGCCAAACGGATTGATGTATGCGGGCAACGATTGTCCGGAGCTGTATTTTCTTGCCGGGCTTAAGAACGTAACGCGCGACGATGGCGGGGCACCGTCAGAGGAAGTGTTGAAGGCGCTGCAATCCGAGGATCTGAAACTGGTAGTGATCAATGAAGCGCCGTTTTTCCCTTCCGCCAAAATGAACCCCGAAGTAAGGGCGGAAGTGATGCGGAAATTTCCAGAGAGTCAATTGGTGGGAATATTTCGTGTGTTTTGGCGACCGTAGTTGTTTAGCATTGAAGGTGTCAAATATTGCCGTGCTAATCAGGGCCGCGCCGGGCAGGCAGCCTTCAAGACGGTCACCTCGTAGAGTTGGGCTTCTTCCGTGATGCCAGTATAGGTGCCGATTATTTGCAGGTCCGCTCCATCCATATCAAGCTTCTTTAGAAGCCATCCTTGAGGATGATTGTAGGCGCCGAGCGCGAGAAAACGAGGATGTTCGCTGATGAAAGCGCAGTAGGGCTCGACCTTGCCGCGGATGGGAAAAACCTTTTTCAGCCGCTCATAGTTTTCAAACACGGTATCGTGCGCGATTGACGCAGCGGCTTGTCTGTCATTGAGGAGATACAGGCGCTTTGTGAGCTCCGCATCTCCCTGCCGGTCGATCTCGAGGAATGTCAAACCAGTGTTTGCAACCAGAGGAAGATCGGGATCGATCGCGTCGAGATTGGACACGGCGGGAGCGGCGTCCAGAGCCTTTTGCAGATGAGGAGCAACCCGCGGTTTGACGCGTTCGGTGATGATTGGAGGCAGAGCGAGCACGTTAAGCGCGTATCGTGCGACTCTGGGCGGAGCGAAATTGCCGAGTTGTTCAATCAGCCAGAGTTTCCCAGAGGTATCGAGGAAGAGTGTGGCGCTCAACACGAGCGCAACCGCGACTCCTGCCATCTGGTTCCGCTGGGTGCGAAAGCCGAGGAGGAGTGCTGGAACGAGAGCGATGGGAATCATTACTACGATTCCGTATCGATCGAAGAAAGCGGTACCAGTATGAGCGAAAAGAACGCCGACGCCGAGCGGGATCACGGCGAGGCAACAGAGGAGAAATCCCAGCGGTCGGAAGAGCGCCGGTAATGGAGCCGGCGGTGTTGCTTGCCGTTGATCTTGCGAAGCGGGGCGTCGCAGCATGGGCCATAAGAAGGCGAGAAGCGTAACGAACATCAAGGGAACCGCAAGGAAGCGGATGGACCACCAGTAGAAATTGAATATCCGAATCGGTGTGGCGTGGTACTCGTCGGTAAACAATATGCCGGAGTGTGTGCGAATGAGCGGAAGGTAAGTTAGACCGGAGATGGACGGGGCGAGAAGCGCAGCCCAGAGGCCCCAGTCGGACTTGCGGCGAATCGAGAGCCGGACGAGCTCTGCCGCAAAGAGCGCGGCGTAGGGGAGGACCGCTAGAACGTGCGAAAGCAGCAGCCCGAATCCGCCGACTGTCAAGGTCAGCAACGCGAAGCAACGGTCGCGTGAGATGAAATTAGAATCGGGCGCCTCGATGGCCCGGTACCAGCTAACCAGCATGAGAGTGGTAAAACAGAGCAGCAAGGAGTATGGGCGCGCTTCGTCCGCCTGGTAGGTGAACGGGACGCTCCAGAGGAACAGAACGGAAATGATTCCGTAAAGGGGGGACAGGATACGTTTCACCAACCAGAATACGAGCGCGACGGTGAAGAAAAAGGCGAGCACGGAAGGCAGGCGGCAGGACCATGAACTGACTCCGAAGATCGCGAACGAGATCCGGATGAGCAGGTAAGACAGCGGTGGATGGAGGTCCACAGTGCGAGTCAGTGCCAGTAACTGCCTCAGAGTCGGCGCCTGCGCTATGTAGAACGTGTATAACTCGTCGTGATCAAGATGACGGGAAGAAAGAGTGTTCAGGCGGATCCATCCGCAGACACTAGTAACTGCCGCGAAAACGACCCAACCGCAAGTTTCAACGAAGGCTGCGAGTGCCTTGAGGAGCCGAACGGTGAGGAACGGGCTTGAGTCTTCGTGGACCTCAGAGCGGGCGCTCATCATCGGGGTTTGTGCAAGTAAGCTCATTGGATCTGGTAAGTTGCCCTGTTGCGCTGGTTGACAGCGGTTGATGCGAGGGGATATCCGTACCGTCCTTTAGCGGCCAGCGACCGCATCTGACGCGAGGGCGCGCCGGGGTAGCGGTTCACCGGGCTCATACTGGAAATTCAACCTTTCGCGTTCTACCACCAGCGGACGGTTATGCACCTGCGTGTGGATGTTCCCAATGTACTCGCCGATGATGCCCATAAAGAGAAGCTGGAGCGAGCCCAGGAAGAACATTCCGATGGCGATGGGCGCGATGCCAAGCGTGAACTGATGCCAAAACAGCAGCTTGTACGCAAAGTATGCCAAGCCCCCGAGCATGGAAAGCAGAGATCCGGCGAAACCAGAGAACGTCACCAGTCGCAGCGGCACCTTGGAGAGCTTCGTGATACCGAGCATCGCGAGATCATAAAGCGTGTAGAAATTGTTTTTGGATTTGCCACTCTTGCGGCGCTGCTGTTCGTACTGGACTTCGGTATGGGGTAGGCCGATTTCGGCGATCATGCCGCGGAAGTAAGGGTAAGGATCGCCAAACTGGCGGACGAGGTCGATAACCTGACGATCATACAGCCCAAAACCAGTGAAGTTTTCGTAGGTTTCGATATCGTCGGAGAGACGGTTGACCAGTCGATAGAACAGTTTTCGAACCAGGAACATCGGCGCCGATTCGCGGCTCTGGTGCTTGACGGCAATGACGATGGGAACGCCCATTTCCCACTGTTCGAGCAGTTGGGCGAGAACTTCAGGCGGATCCTGCAGGTCGGACATCAGGACAATAACAGCGTCGCCGCGAGTTTGCAGGAGCGCATGCATGGGCGAGCGGACGTGTCCAAAGTTACGCGCATTGCGGATAACCTTGACATTCGAGTCGGCGGCTGCAATTTCGCTAAGGACAGCGAAGGTAGTGTCGCGGGACGCGTTGTCGATGAAGATGTGCTCATAGCGGTATTTTCCGAGACGCAGCATCAGGTCACGGACGCGTTCGTAGACTTCGCGGACATTGCCTTCCTCATTAAAGCAGGGTGTAACCACGCTGATGGTTTTCATCGTGTGAGAGACGCTCACTTGCCACCGCCCGCTTTTGCCGCGCGCGCAGCAGTTTGGGGAGGTAGACCCCGGTGATAGATGAGTTCGGTGAGCGATGGGATGTTGGCATAAGGACTGTCAATGGCATCGATCATGATGGGCTGATCTTTGGGCACTGCTTTCCGGATGACTTCGCCTCGCATCAGTTCACGGCAGGAGATCTGTCCCTGCTGAAGCGGAATGGCAAGATACACGTCGGCATCCTGGAGCACATGGCCGATGGGAAGATCGTGCTTGGCATAAACTCCGCGAACCAACGAGTCGAGATAGGCGATTTCCTTTTGCGGAGGCAGACGTTTCTGCGTTCCCGGGGCTCCGCACATTCTCTTGGCCCGATGAAAGGCCTTGAACCAGGTGTCGACTTGTTCAGGTACCGAACAGTATGGAGAAACGGTCATGCCCTCGGTTTGAATGTCGACATGGCGCTCGAACGTCCGCGCGCCCTTGGCATAGGCCATGAGCATCGACGAAGTCCAGTCGCGATACTCGTGGGTGGAAAATCCGATAGTGTGGTGAGGATAGCGATTGCGGAGGAAGTCGATCTGATTGAGTTCGATGTCGCAATCCTCAGAGGGATAGAGCGAGACACAGTGATTGATGGCCAGCGGGATATGACGATTGTCGAAAAACGTGACCACATCGTCGATGTCTTTGAGTGATGAGCCGCCCGTAGAAACGATGACCGGCTTTTTCGTCTTCGCCATCTTCTCGATCAGAACCCAGTCGTTACAGTCCGAACTGGCGAGTTTAAGGATAGAGATGCCGAGCTCGCAGCAGAAGTCGACGGAACTCTCGTCGAACGGAGTTGCCATCGGGATGCAGCTGGCTTCGCGGATGGCTTGGACCATGGTCTCGAAGTCTTCCGGTTGGAGGCGCGTGTCGAGCGTTTTCTTGATGTAGCGGATATCGTCGCGGTGGCGAAAGTCCTGGTGGATGAAGCTGTCAATGTCACGCAACTGCAGCTTGATAGCGGCACGCACGTTGTTAAAGCGCACGACCTGCGCATAGTTGCTGATGATCTTCAGGCCGCGCTGAAGGTCGCCGAGGTGGTTATTGGCCACTTCGAGTACGAATAACTCATCGAATATGTCGTTGCCGGTCATTACGTTACTTGCCTGTCAATTCCTGGTGCCGCGCTGGTGCGATGCACGGCCTATTTGTATGGTAATGTCCTTATTTCTTAAAGACATTGTCCGTTAGTTCAGTCTCATCCAGGAATGGGTACATGTCCTCTAGATTAGGCGAAACGATTCGGCCATCAGGTAACTGCCTGGCTTTCGAACGCGGTTCAAACTCCTGGTTTGGGTCGAGTACAACGTCAATCAATGATGGCCCATCGGCGGCGAGTGCGAGGTCGATCTGCGCCAGTTGCGACTCGCGGTCGATGCGAATCGATGGAATGCCATAGGCGCAGGCCACTTTGACCATGTCCGGAAGGGAAGCGCCGCTTGAGGCACTCTCTCCGGTAAGACGGCCGAAGAATCCGGATTGTGTCATCCGCATGGAAAGATAGCCGGAGTTATTCAGGACAAAGATCTTAAGAGATAAGTGATGGTGAACCACAGTTTGTAACTCCTGGATGTTCATTTGAATGCTGCCATCTCCGGCAAGGCAAATGACACGCTTTCGGGGACGGGCGAAAGCTGCTCCGATAGCGGCGGGCAAGTCGTAACCCATGGAAGCGGATCCGGAATTGGAGATAAGGCGTTGGTGTTTGCGTAACCGCATAGTCTGGAACGGCACGATGCAGGAGGTTGCATTGCCGCAGACGATGACGTCGTCGTCGGCAAGTTTGGCCGACAGTTGCTCCACGAAGAAGTAAGGATTTAAAGGCGGACCAGGCTGGCGCTGGCGATCCTGCACCACAGGGTAGCGTTGCACACGCTCCCGGCACCAGGCGAGCCATGGAGCGTGAACTCGCTGACGGTAGTTGCTGGCCTCACACTGACGCAGGAGTTCTTGCAGAAATCGCTTGAGATCGCAGTGTATTGCCAGGTCCAGCTGAATCGTGGGTTTGTGGAACTCGGCGGCGTCGATATCGACCTGGATTTTGAAGGCCCGCGGCGCGAACGATTTCCAGTTATAGCTGATCTGGCGGATGTTGAGACGCGATCCGAGGATCAACAGGACGTCGGCATTTTGCACCGTGAAGTTTCCGGCCCGGTCGCCGATGGTGCCCTGACGTCCGCAAAAGAGCGGATCGTCGGACGCGATGAGGTCATGGGTCCAGGCCGTGGTCACGGGCACGCCCAGCCGGTGAAAGAGTTCGTCGAATTCAGCGACCGCATGGGCGGCGCGCACGCCGGTGCCGGCGAGGATCACGGGTCGCTTCGCATTTCTGATGCGGTTGAGGACTTCACGACAAGCGGAAATCAGCTGGGAAGGATCGCCGCGGCCCTTTTCTTCTGCGGCCTTGTCCTCGCCGGGATCGAAGCCGCGAAGAGTAGCGGGATCGATGGATGCGGCCTGTACGTCGACCGGAATGTCGAGCCAGCAAGGACCAGGGCGTCCGCTCTGTGCGAGGTGCCAGGCGCGCTCGAGGTGATATCGGATGGATAGTGGATCATCGATCAGCACCGCGTACTTGGTCATCTTCTCGACCATCGCGATGATGTCGGCTTCCTGGTCTCCGAGCTGGCGCAGGCCGGTGATGCCCTGAGCGCGCATACAGGTTTCGCGCTTGACCTGGCCGGAGACGACGAGCATCGGGATGGAATCGGTCCAGGCTCCGAAAACTCCGTTGAGGGCGTTGATACCGCCGGGCCCAGTGGTGACGTTGACGACACCGGGCAGGCCACTGATACGGGCGTAACTTTCGGCGGCCATCGCTGAAGCTTGTTCATGGTGATTACAGACGTACTGAATGCGCGGCTCCTTGCCAATGGAGTCGTTAAGGTGCATGGCGCCGCCGCCCGTGACGAGGAAGATGTGGCGCACACCCCAATCCGCGAGCTGCCCAACGATGTAGTCCGAAAGCTTCATGAGCGGCGGGCCTCGGGTTGAACTTCGGATTGGCGATCTGAGTTCGAGTCTTGCAGCGAGAGAACGGGATTGCTGAGTCCGAGACGGTGGATCTGAGCGATGATTTCGTCGGCGTGCAGCAAGGTGGCAATGATGATCGGCTCACGGGTGCCAGCGATCGCTTGTGAGCCTAGTTCCTTCGGGCCGATGATGGGCGCGCCGGCAATTGTTTTGCCCCGGAGAATGGGATTGTTGTCCACCAGCGCGCGGACTTGAGTCTGTGCGAGACAGGGAAGGGCGAGGAGCTTCATCGCGAATTGCCCTGCACCCCAAAGGATGACGCGTTGGGTGTTTGCGAGCTGCCCGGCTAAGTGATGGTTGATCCTCTCCATCTGCTCGCCGGAATGCCGTATGTAGGCGGCGATTTTGGACGGCAACTCCTGATCGCAAACGACGCGTTCGTCGGCGGCTCCCCCGCCGTCGCGGAAAAGGCCAAAGACCGCCGGGTAGAGTGTGTCTTCCGCTGTCTGGATCACTTTCTGTTCAATCAAGATGGGCTGGAATCCAAAGCGGCGGGCGGTGTTTTGGAGGGCGCAGGCCGAAAAATGATTGATGTGCTCGGTATTGAATTCCTGGAAAGGCGCGTAAAGATAGTCGTCGTAACGGGTGGCGTCCGGAGTCTCCAGATACACGTAGCCTCCGGCCGCGAGAAGACGGCGGGCGGCTTTAAAGAATGCGGGAATGTCATAAACGTGTTCGAGTACGTGACTGAACACGACGCAATCAAACTTGGGCATGTGGGCGGGAGCCGAGGTCGATATCGACCCGACATAGGCCTCAAAGCCACGATCCCGGCACGCGGCCGCGCAGCGCGGCGAAGGGTCGAGTCCGGCCACTGCCGTGAATCCCTGATCGCGGAGGGCAGAGAGCAGGCCGCCCGTGGCGCAGCCGGCGTCGAGGATGGTGGCCGCCCGTGAGGGCAGGGCGCGGGCGATGTCGGAGGCGGTAGTGGCGAGGCGAGCTGCATCGTACGGGGAGAGGCCACTGCCGGTCGCGGTCGCCGAGTCGTCGTACTTGGACCAATCGCAATAGAAACGGTCATAGTCGCGCTGGGTGGCGGCGGGATCGGCGTAGACGAAACCGCAGCGGCGGCACACCGCGACGTCGTACTCGTTGGGCAGAGGATAGCCGTCCGGAACGATGAACCGCTGGTGATGGCAGACCGTGCTTCCGCTTGCACCGCAAGCGCCGCATGCGCGGTGGGGCTGAGGGCTAAGAGTAGCAGCACTATGCATGGGCCCCTCGCGCAGCAACCGCTGGTTTGGAAATTTCCTGTTCGGAGAATGCGTCGCCCGAAACCGTTTGGCCGGAGAACCAGGCATGTGTGCGGCAGATGGCCTCGCGCAACGGCACTTCGGCGCGAAGGCCCAGTTCTTCACGGGCTCGCGCCGTACAGGGCACGTAGCGTTGCACTGTGGCTCCGGACGTGGCCGGGGAAGCAATGTTAACGTCAAGTTTAGATGGCAGCGCGGAGGCGACTTCTCGCGCAATCGTGGCGATGTTCAGGGGTTCTTCGGAGCCGACGTTATAGGCACGGCGGGATTGTCCCTTGAAGAGAATTGTCCAGAGCCAGACCATCAAATCGGACGCGTACAGATATGAACGAAACGGAGAACCATCGCCCTTGACCAGGATCGGTCCGCCGCGCATAGCATCAGAGATGAAATTGCCGACGGCGAAATGAGCGTCCAGTCGCATATAGGGGCCGACAAAAGCGAAGCAACGCGCGACCGTGGTTGCAAAGCGTGGCGAGGCAGCCAGCGAGCACAACATCTCAGCCGCGCGCTTGCCCTCGCCGTAGGCAGAGTACGGGTTGAGAGGATCGGGACCACCTTCGAAAGATTCACTTATATGGGTGAGCTGCGGCGGTTGCGTTCCGTAAACCGCGCCCGAACTGACGAGCAGAAATCTGGAGACGGAACTGGCAATGGAGAACTGCAGAGCGCGCCGAGTTCCTTCGACAATAGTGTCGAACATCACAAGGGGCGCTTCGTTGTTCAGCTTGGCACTGGCTTCGGTCGCGGCATGTATGACGTGTGAAAACGTGCCCTGGGGAAAATCGCCGTGACGAACGTCAGCGGCGTGCAGGGTGATCGCTGGGTCTTGCGCCAGGTGCGGCGCTTTCTCGGTAAGCAGGCCCGGACGCCTCGATAGTCCGACCGCGCGGGCGTTGAGATTCAGCCGGCGGTTCACCCAGGTAAAGCTTTCGAGCAGCCAGCATCCGAAAAATCCCGTGGCACCTGTGATCAGGATGCGCTGGCCGCGCAGCTCCTCCCACAGAGGCTCGGTTCGCGCCAGGATGTTATCGAGATCGTGCGCCAGCCGGTTTGTCGTTTTTGCGTGGCTCATGCTTAAGTTACTCGGTTGCGTGCTTCGCTGTTGCGTCAGTTACGCCCCGTGAACGGCCGAGGCTGCTCTTGGAATCTGATGAAAAGTCTCCGCCATGTAATCGATCATCGATTGCGCGATGCCGGGGTAGAGGCCAATCCAGAAAACGTTGTTCATTACAAAGTCAGTGTTCGGTAAATCGCCGACCACGCGCCGTTTAATGTCGCGATAGGCGGGCTGACGAAGCAGGTTGCCACCGAAGAGCAAGCGGGTGGCTATGTTTCGAGACTCCAGAAAACGCACGATTTTGGTGCGGGTTGTAGGCGAATCCTTTCGAACGGCGAGAGGAAAGCCAAACCAGCTTGGGTCCGAGTGCGCTGTGGCTTCGGGCAAGATGAAGAAGTCGTCGAGATCGCTAAGGGCGGCGCGAAGTTTGCCGAAGTTTGCGCGCCGGGTGGCAATGAAGCTAGGCAACTTCTTGAGTTGCGCGACTCCCACGGCGGCTTGCATGTCAGTCGCTTTGAGGTTGTAGCCGATATGGCTGTAAATATATTTGTGGTCGTATCCAGTGGGCAGATCGCCAAGTTTCCACTCAAAGCGTAAACCGCACGTGTTGGATTTCCCAGGAGCACACCAGCAGTCACGGCCCCAGTCGCGAAAAGACTCGGCTAGCTTCTTGAGCGCGGGCGACTGAGTGAGCACGCATCCGCCTTCGCCCATGGTGATGTGGTGCGCGGGATAGAAGCTGGTGGTGGCGAGGTGACCGAATGTCCCAACCCTACGCCCTTTGTAGAGAGAACCGACGGCGTCGCAGCAGTCCTCGATCACCCAGAGATTGTGCTTAGTTGCCAGTTCCATGACGGCGTCGAGGTCAAACGGATTGCCGAGCGTGTGCGCCAGCATGATGGCTCTGGTACGCTCGGAGACCGCCGCTTCAAGCTGAGTAACGTCGACGTTGTAAGTTGGAACCAGAACGTCGACGAAGACTGGGACGAGCCCGTTCTGAATAATCGGATTGACGGTGGTGGGAAATCCCGCAGCTACGGTGATGACTTCGTCTCCGGCAGAGAGCTTGCGATCGCCGAGCGATGGAGAAGTAAGGCACGAAAGAGCCGCGAGGTTGGCGGAGGATCCGGAATTGACGAGCGAAGCGCAGCGCACGGCCATGAAGGCGGCAAATTCGCGTTCGAACTGAGCGGCAAAGCGGCCAGTAGTGAGCCATGCGTCAAGTGAGGCTTCGACCAGAAGTTCGAGCTCGGTGCTGTCAAAAACTTTGCCCGACACGGGCACGACGCTCTGGCCGGGCACGAATGCCGGCGGAGCCAGAGCGACGTCGAAGTACTGCTTCACGATCGCGCGGACTTCGTCGCGAAGTTGGCCGGCAGTTTTGGTCGTTGTCATTGTCATCTTATTGCCGAGTTATCCCTTGCCTGCATGCGCCATTGCAGCAGGCGCTCCCAGAAACTCGCGGTACCAGGCGAGGGTGCGATCAAGGCCGGAGTCAAGAGTG
>Ga0210407_10003088_pt1 | contig 13743 bp, 12 predicted proteins | sample IncBWC27MmetaG_FD_150860 | JGI IMG/M metagenome (GOLD analysis project Ga0210407, IMG submission 150860) | Forest soil microbial communities from Barre Woods Harvard Forest LTER site, Petersham, Massachusetts, United States - Inc-BW-C-27-M | ecosystem: Environmental > Terrestrial > Soil >... | reverse complement strand
AGTATCGCGAGAAACTGAAGGCGGCGTGCTTTGAGCAGATCAGCATTGAGCCGACGCGGGTTTATCGAGTGGAAGATGCGCGGGAGTTTTTGTCTGCAGCGGGAGTGGATGTGGACGCGATTGCGCCGCAGGTGGATGGAAAGTTCATGAGCGCGTTCGTGCGGGCGGTGAAGGTAGAGGCCTGCTGCGGGACTGCGTGTTGCAAGTGATTTGATCGGTGATCGAAAAAAAGCGAGAAAGTATGACTATGAAAGAGCACTACAACGTCCTATTTCTTTGCACCGGAAACTCCGCACGGTCGATTATGGCGGAGGCGATTCTGAACTTCATGGGCAAGCCCAGGTTCACGGCTTACAGCGCGGGGAGCCATCCGTCGGGTGCGGCGCGGCCGGAGGCGTTGCAACGGCTGGACGAGGCGGGAATTCCAACGCAGGGTTTGAGGAGCAAAAGTTGGGATGAATTCTCGCAGCCGGGAGTCCCGGCGATGGATTTTGTTTTTACGGTTTGCGACAACGCGGCGAAGGAGGTTTGCCCGATCTGGCCGGGGCACCCGACGACGGCGCACTGGGGTGTTCTTGACCCCGCAGCGGTACAAGGGTCTCCACAGGAAGTGGAACGCGCGTATCGCGAGGCGTTTTCGATTCTGGAGCGGCGCATTGGATTGTTTCTGTCGTTGCCGCTGGCGACCATCGATAGGCTGGCCTTAAAGAAGGAAGTCGAGAAGATCGGGCAGCAATGAAGACCAGTTTGCTCAGGCGGTCAGTCGCGGAGTTTTTGGGGTCGGCGTTTCTGGTCGCCGCCGTGATTGGATCGGGAATTATGGCCGAGCGGCTTTCGGGCGGGAATCTCGCCCTCGCGTTGCTGGCGAATACGATCGCAACCGGAGCGGCGTTAGTGGCCTTGATTTTGGCGTTCGGATCGATTTCGGGGGCGCATTTTAATCCTGTGGTTTCGCTGGCGGACGCGATTGAAGGCGGGCTGGCCTGGCGGGAGGTTCCAGCCTATGTACTGGCGCAGGTTCTGGGCGGGGTTGCGGGGACGATGCTGGCGCACCTGATGTTTTCTTTGCCGCTGGTATCTTTTTCACGGCACGCGCGGAGCGGGGCCGCGCAGGTATTCAGCGAATTTGTGGCGACGTTCGGGTTGATGTGCGTGATTTGGGGATGTTCGAGGTCGCGTCCGAACATGGTGCCGTTTGCGGTGGGGAGTTACATTGCGGCGGCGTACTGGTTTACAGCGTCCACCTCGTTTGCGAATCCGGCGGTGACGATTGCGCGGTCGCTCAGCGATACGTTTGCGGGGATTCGTCCGGTGGACGTTTTGCCGTTTGTTGGGGCGCAGGTGGCGGGTGGAGTGGGGGCGACATTTCTTTTCCGGTGGCTGAATCGCTCGTTCGGGGTACAGAACAAGAATTCCTGACGGATGCACGGAGTCCAGGCCCCAACCGGGCGCGTTCGACCCCGCAAAATGCAACCCAGGGGAGGGTATATTTTCCGAAGGCAGGTGACGTGTCGAAGTGGTTTGGCATCGAAAAGTTTCAAAGGAGATCAAGATGAAACTGCATTGGATGTGTGGTGCGGTGGTGATGGCGGCAATGGCAGTGCCGGCTTCGGCGCAGATTTCTGTGTACATTGGAGCTCCGCCGCCAGCGCTGGTTTATGAAGAGCCGGGGCCGCCGCCGAGTGCGGGCTTCGTTTGGATCGAGGGATATTGGCAACCGGAGGGGCATCGGTACCGATGGGTGCGTGGGCACTGGGAGCGGCCTCCGTACGAAGGCGCGTATTGGACGCATCCTCATTACGACCACTATCGCGAAGGTTGGGTGCTGCACGAAGGGCACTGGGACCATGAAGACCACGACAACGGGCATTGGAAGGATAAGGACCACGGTAAAGGGCATGGGGACCATGATGATCATGGGCATCATGAGTAGGAACTCTGCTCCGCGGATGGCCCGGGAATCAAGATGGTAAAAGGTGGAACAGAGGTGCCGTGGCTTCCCGCTTGATGGCATTGTGGAGTTATCTCACCAAGGAAAAACGGCCATGAAGTGGGTAATCTTTGGAAGCGGGAACCTGGGAAGCGGGAACCTGGGAAGTTAACACAGCCTCTGAGAGCACTCCCCTTATAGGTGGAGCTCACGGAACAATTACAGCGGCGCCGTCAATGGCGTCGCTTTTTACTGCGGCTAAGGCTTCGTTGGCTTGGTCGAGCGAGAAACTCGTCACCTTTGGGCGGAGGTTGATTTCGGCGGCGAGGTGCAGGAAATCGCGGGCGTCGGTGCGGGTCATGTTGGCGACGCTGCGGATTTGGCGTTCGCCCCAGAGGAGCTTGTCGTAGTTGAATTCGGGAATGCGGTCGAGATGGATGGCGTTGATGGCGACCACGCCGCCTTTTCGCAGGCTGGAGAGTGCGGCGATGACGACGTCGCCGCTGGGGGCGAAGGTGACGGCGCGGTCGAGTTGTTTTGGAGGCCGGTCGTTTTCTGTGCCTACCCAAGTGGCATCGAGCGAAGCGGCTAGTTTGCGGTGAGATTCGCCGCGGGTGGAAACGTAAACCTCACAATTCCAGGCTTGCAGGACGGCGATGGCGAGATGGGCGGAAGCGCCGAAGCCGAAGAGGCCCACACGTTCGCCCTTTTGGACGCCGGCGACGCGAAGGCTGCGGAAGCCGATGATTCCGGCGCAGAGAAGCGGGGCGGCGTGGAGAGGGTCTAGGGCAGCGGGGATGGGGAAGACGAAATCGGCGCGGGCGATGGCGTATTCGGCGTAGCCTCCGTTGACGGTGTAGCCGGTGAAGGTGGGAGAGTCGCAGAGGTTTTCTTCGTGGCGAAGGCAGTAGGAGCAAGTGCCGTCGGTGCCGCCGAGCCAGGAGACGCCGACGAGTTTGGACGACTCAGTGTCGGGCGCTGCCTGGTCGGACAAGAGTGTCCGACCCACACGTGCAGTGCCTGTTTCCGCTTCGACGATCTCGCCGACAATTTGGTGGCCGGGGATTATCCGCTTGTGAAGCGCGGGGAGTTCGCCTTCGACGATGTGGAGGTCGGTGCGGCAGACTCCGCAGGCGAGGACGCGGAGGAGGACTTGATCAGGAGCGGGAGTGGGGATGGCGACTTCGTCGATTTTGAGTGGGTGGTTCGCGATTGGCTGCGGCGTGGTGAGGAGTGCGGCTTTCATGAAGGCTTCATTTTAAGCTTGTCTTCGATGGATAGCTGAGTGCATGAATAGCGCAAGCAAAAAGCAGGTTCCCATTCGACTCCTTCCCTTCGGTCAGTCGCTCAGGGCAGGCTCTCGACAGCGAAAATCGTTTGCTTTGCAAACGATTTTCTTAGCCCGGAATGACAGTGGTTTTTATCCGAAATGAAATCAAACAAATTTCAGCGGAAGTTTGTGAACAGGATCAGGTCGGAGTCGTTGACTTTGGCGCGGGTGATGGCGATTTGCTTGCCGTCGGGGGAAAACGCATAGGCTGCGATGCCGAGAGGCTCGGTATCGAAATGAGTAATTTGGGTGGGCTTGCTTCCATCGAGCGGCTGGTAGAAAAGGTTCACGCTTGCGCCCGTTGCCCTTGCCAGAATCAGGGCGCGGCCGTCCGGCGCCCAGACTGGGCGAAGAGTGACTCCATTATCGGGAAGGTTGCTCTTGTTTCCGCCGTCCACATCTTGAATGACAATGGTGGACTTGTGATCGCCGTATTGCAGAAAGGCGATTCGCTTATCGTCGGGCGAGAACGAGGCGCCACTGGAATAGCCGTGAGACACCACCTCGGAAGCACCGGTAACGGTCGAGACCCGCTTCAAGGAAGCTTCAAAGAAATCGACGTAATAGACGAACTTACCGTCCTTGGGGCAGGCCGGATTCTCCGCGTCTCGCTCAAAAGTCAATTGCTTCAGTTCGCCGGTGGCCAGGTTCTGGCGGAAAAAATTCAGGTTGTTATCCCGCAGAAGCGCAACCACTGTAGCATTGGGGCCACACGGGGTCGCATACAAAGCGGACGTCTCGCGATCGGGAATCTGCACGCGCGAACTGCCGTCGGGATTCATGCGAAAACTTTGCAGCGCCTGGCTGGTGAAGTAGATCTTTCCGTCGGCGCCCCATTGCAGCCAGCCACCATCGGCCTGGCCGGAGGTAATGGGAGCGGAATTCAGCTTGATTTCTCCCGGCCATTTTTCAGGCGCGCCGCCGACGTACACGGTGGAAGCTTCCTGTACCTGGATCGTGGCCAGCGCCTTGCCGTCGGCGGTGACAGTAATGTTGCGGTACTCGTTTAAATCGTTGGTTACGTTCTGAACCGGCCCGGAAGGATAGGGTTGGAACTTGATTTGGGGGCGGAGGTTCATCTCGCCGGCGCGGACCTGAAGAAACATCCCGCTCAAATCGGGCAGCCACGCGACGCCGTCCACCAGGAATGGGTAAGGGAAAGTTTTGACCAGCGTTCCGTCGGGCCTGAATATCAAGAGTGAGCTGAGACTTTCTTTGGCAAGCTGGTACTGGGCCACCGCGATGAACTTGCCATCTCCCGACCAGGACAAGGACGAATTGTTGACCGCCAAAGAATCGCGCTCAGCGATCACGTGGCGGTTCGAGCCATCACTGTTGGCAATCACGAGCTGGGGCTTGCTGCCGTTGCCGCCGTCGAAATGGCCGAATGCGATCTGCTTGCCATCCGGCGAAAACGCCACCGGGGTCATCAGGTCATCGAGCATGCGTTGTGGCGTGCCGCCCAGACTGGGAACGGAATAGAGCAGGGTTTCGTCCTCGTTCTGCGGATCGGTGTGCTCGTAATAGATGTAATTTCCGTCAGGGGAAAACGTGGGCCGGCGGTTGACGAACCATCCGGGGCCCGGTGGGACTACCTGGGCTTCACTGCCGGTGGCGATTTGCTTGACCCAGAGGCTCTGCTGCTCGCCGCGTTTGATGAAGGCGATCCAACGGCCATCAGGGGAAATGGCACCGGCAACGGCTGCACCATTCTCGGTGAGCTTAGTGATCTGCATGTTGAGCGGATTGATCGCCGGCTTTGCGGGAGTCAGATATTTGTAGAGGCCGTAGGCGCCGATCAGGAGAGCGATGACGATGGGCGACAGGATCAGCCGCAGCTTGTGCCGCTTGGCCTCGGCGAGGATGGCGGCGTTGGAGACTGTGGCGGAAGGGGTGACGGCGGGGCCAACTGAACTTGAACTGGAAGTTGCGGCCAAGCGGCCGGAGGAACCAGAACCAGAGCCGCGCTTGATGCGCTTCAAGTCGGCGCGAATTTCAGCGGCGGATTGAGTGCGCAGGTCGGGATCTTTTTCGAGGGACTTAAGAATCACGTCGCTGAGGGCGGGTGGCAGCAACGGATTCAAGTCCGTGGGAGCTTGCGGATTTTTTTCCAGGATGGCATGGAAGATTACGGCGGAGGTGGGCCCGTCGAAGGGGAGGCGGCCGGTGGACATTTGATAGAGGACAGCGCCGAAGCTGAAGAGATCGGTGCGAGGATCGACTTCTTCGCCGCGAGCCTGTTCGGGGGACATGTAGGCGACAGTGCCGACGGTTGAGCCGGGGCTGGTGAGCAGCGGGGAGTCGATGGTTGCGCCGATGCCGACGGCGGCTTGTTCGTGCTCTTTGGCGAGCTTAGCGAGGCCGAAGTCGAGGACCTTGGCGCGTCCGCGAAGAGTGATGAAAATGTTGGCGGGCTTGATGTCGCGGTGGATGATGCCTTTGCGGTGAGCGGCATCGAGGGCGTCAGCGACCTGAACGGCGACATCGAGAAGTTGGTCGTTGGTAAAGGGACGACCCAGCAGCCGGGTAGAAAGTGGCTCGCCCTCGAGTAATTCCATGGCGATGAAGGGCTGGCCTTCATGCTCGTTGATTTCGTAAATGGTGCAGATGTTTTCGTGATTAAGCGAAGAGGCGGTCCGGGCCTCGAGGCGGAAACGCTCGAGCGCCTGCGGACTGAGAGCGACGTCGCGGGGAAGAAATTTTAGTGCGACGCGACGGCCGAGGGTTAGATCCTCAGCTTCATAGACGATGCCCATGCCTCCGCTGCCGATTTCACGGGTGATCTTGAAGTGCGAAATGGTGGAGTTGATCATTCGAGAAGCGGTAGTCGGTCGTTAGGAAGAGCAAGGCGTCGTTGATCGTTCGTCTTTGGTCGTCGGCCTTGGTCTTCGTTCGTTGTCTTCGATCGTTAAGATTTTGTTGTGGTCGCGGATTTTATTTCTTGGTCGTTCATCCTCGGTTTTCGGTGTCAGTTCTTTTCCAGGAAGTCGGTGAAGGCTCCGGTTTTTTGGTAGTAGACGCGGAGGCTGCATTGTTTCGCACTCATGTGAGCGAAGGAAAGTTGCAACTGGGTCTCGGGATCAGGAAGTTCGCCGAGGTCCATGGGCGCGCGGGCTAAATCCTGAGCTGAATCGTAGGCGGCGCCAGGCGTGACGTTGCGGTTGACGATCAGGGTCCAGTTCTTGCCTCCGGGGATTAGATAAACGGTGTAGGCACCGAGGGGGATGGTGGTGCCGTTAAGGGTGACTGGGACCTGGACGTAGAGGGTGATGCCGGGAGCCCAGACGCGGCCGTTGTGGGGCTGGTCCTTGACGGCGGCTACGTACTGGATGCTGACCTGATTGCCGTCGTCGAAATTGCAGACAACGGGTGGGGGGGCTTGGGCAAGGCCGCGGGCGGCTGCGATGGAGACGAGGGCTAGCGCGAGGGCGGAGTTTCTCACCGAAATAATGTAACACCCGGGAGCGGCTCTTGGCTCTTGGTTCTTGGCTCTCGGGGATGTATTTTTCGGGCGTGGGCCCTCACCGCAGGGACAAAGTCAAAAGCCCGGGGACAGCCGGGGCTGCCCCCACGTGGGCGCGGGTGTCGCGTCGTGCCTGAACGGACTTAAGAGCCAAGAGCTAATAGCCCAGGGCGCTTTCAACAGCCCGGAGCCGCTCTTTCGGGCTTGATCTTCGGTGACGTTTTCAAGCGGATAAGAGGTTGCTAACGTTTTGGGAAGGGAAAGAGGTCCCAAAATGTCCAAATCGGGTGGAGCAGGAAAAGTTCTGTATGGGGAATTGAACGAGGAATTATTGTCCGCGCAGGCCAAATCGATGGAGCAGGCCGGCTATGCGGTGCACACGGCGGTGGGGCGCGCGGGAGTGATGGATGCCCTGAAGCGGGAGAGTTTTGATCTGGTAGTTCTGGGGGCGACGCTGACCCGCGACGACCGGCATCATCTGCCTTATATGGCCAAGAAGGCGTACCCGGGGACGAAGGTGCTGGTGCTGCATACCGATGGGTCGCGGCATCCCTATGTGAATGGAAATATTGATACCGGGGAGGGTGTGGAGAAGCTGATCGAGAAGATTGGCGGGGGGCAGGCGAAAGGGGCGGCGGCGGGACGGTAGAACTTTCTAGTTGCGAGTCGAAGCGGCTCTTCGGAGCCGCTTTTGTTTTTTGGGGGGGTATGCGCTGGCGAAAACCAAACTCAAATCAAAGGCCCGGAGCTCCGCCCCTGAGATAGCCGGGGGCGGCTGTCCCCACGCGATCTCATGTGTCGTATATTTCTTCTTTGATATTTTCATGGGAGAGACTGGACATCATGGCTCAAGAGCAGACTAGTAACCGGGTGTATGTGACGCTGGGCGGGTTGCCGCTTTTTGTTGAGTTGAAGTGGCCCTTTCATAAGTCGGGGTCGGGAGCGGATTTTTGGGTGTTGCATGGGGACATCAAGCTGGGAGGATCAGAGGGGCTGCATGCGGCGGTGTCGGTGAATTTGTCGGCGACGGTGCGCGAGGTGTTGCCGACTCTCGAGCCGAAGGATGTGGAGGGGCCGGTGATCAACTCGCTGCGCAAGGACGTGGACCGGCGGCAGTTGGAATTTGTGAAGTCAGGGAAACTGGTGCCGGTGCAGTTTTCCAGCCGGCATTATGACTTCAAGCGGAGCAAGTGGGTGTTTGGAAAGGCGACGGACGAAGATATTTCGCTGCTGATCGCGCGGAAAGTTTTCTGGCAGCGGCGGTTGACGGAGGGCGCGGCGTGGATCGGCGATCCGACCGAGGCGCTTTATGTGGAGACGACGCCGGAGCATGTGCTGGAGTTGGCGCGAAAGTTAGCGGTGGACGGGTTGATGACGGTCGAGGGCGAACGGGCGTCGGCGAATGCGGCGCTGATGGCGCAGGCGGAGAGGTTTGAAGGGGACATGCGAGGCGCGCTGGCGGAACTCGAGAAGAAGCACGCGTTTGAGCGAGGGTAGGGATCGGGTGATCGGAGGATCGGGTCATCGGGTGATCTGAAACCTAAGGTCAAAAGGTCCGACCCACGCGGGCCTACTCGTTCTTCATGGCCTCGATCGTCTGGTAGAGCTCAGTGTCGGGATTTTGGACTTCTACCAAAGGCTTGGCGCCGGGCTTGGCGCTGACTACGTAGATCGTCGGCGTGTGCTGGATTTTTACGCGCTGGCCGAGGGCTTTGTCGTCATTTACCAGGGCGGCGAACTTTCCCTGAGGATCAACTACAAAAGGCAGATCAACCTTGTGGTCGGTGGCGAATCTTTGGGCGAAGCCTTGCAGATTGTCGGGATCGATTTCGGGCTGGTGCTGGAAAATGTAGTCGCGGAACTGGTTGCCAAGTTCTTTGGAGTGGGTATCGAAATAACGCGCGATGACGGCGGCGTTGTAGGACCAGTTGTGCATGGGCAACGGGAAGTCGTGGCGGATGACGGGGATTTTGTAAGTCTTGCCGGCGCTGGCGACGATGGGAGCCTCCTGGCGGCAGCGGGGACATTGCAAGTCTTCGAAGACGATGATTGCGACCGTCGCGCCTTTGGGGGGACGGAGCAGGGAGGGGTCCTGGGCTAGGGCCAAGGTGCTGAGTACGAGCAGGGCGAAGGGAAGCAACGTGTTCTTCATGGCTATGAGTTTAGATGCGGCCTAGATCGTTTTTATGGTAACCGAAGAGGGCGTTTTGGGGCCAATCACAACAATCGCAGCTGGCGGCGTTCGAGGGCTAGGAGTTTTTCTTTGATGGGGAGGCCGCCGCCGTATCCGGTGAGCTTGCCGTTGGAGCCGATGACGCGATGGCAGGGAATCACGATGGGGATGGGATTGGAGCCGTTGGCTAAACCGACGGCTCGCGAGGCGTTTGGGTTGCCGATGCGTTGTGCGAGTTGGCCGTAGGAGATGGTTTCTCCGTAAGGGATTTTGAGGAGTTCGCTCCAGACTTTTTGCTGGAATGGTGTGCCTTGAGGTGCGAGTGGGAGGTCGAAGGTTTCGAGATCTCCGGCGAAGTAGGCGCAGAGCTGGCGGATGGGTTCGGTGAATGCGTATGAATCTTCGCGCCAATCCGGCTGCGGAGACGCGGGCACGCCGTTTTTCGGGAACGTGATTTCGCGGAGTCCGGCGTTATCGGCTGCGAGGAGAAGTGGTCCGATGGGCGACGGGAGATAGGTGCAAGAAAACATTTCTAGACTGCTGCGACTTGTTCGCGGCGCTTGGCTTGAATTTCGATGAATACGTTTACCAGGGAGACGGCGGCGTGGGTTACGCCGGGGATGCGGCTGGCGTGGGCGATGGTGCGAGGGCGGATTTTGGTCAGCTTTTCCTGCATCTCTCGAGAGAGGCCGCTGACGGATTTGTAATCGAACCAGTCGGGGATGGGGCGCTGCTCGGCTTTCTTCAGGCGATCGATGGCGCGGGATTGCTGCTGAAGATATCCGGCGTATTTGATTTCGGTTTCGACGGATTTGAGTTGGTTGCGGAGGGAGGAGTGGAGAACGTCGTTTCGATGGTCGTTGGCAAGTGCGTCTGAGAAGAATTCTGGGGCCAAGGTGCGGAGGATTGGGGCTAGATTTTCGATGGTGATCTCGGGGCGTTTCAGGAGTTGGGCCAGAGGTTGGCCGACGGCGGCGGATAGATCCGTCGTGGGGATGGTTTCATTATGCTCCGGGGAAACGCAAGGTCCCTCGACTTCGTTCGGTCTCGCCTCACCGCGCTCGGGATGACAGGGAATATTTGAGGGCGCAATGCAGATCTGATCAAGCATCGCGGGAGTGAGTCTTGTTTTTTCCAGCAACTGGGTCAAGCGCAGCTGGCGGTCCTGCTTGGCTTGAAAATCATTCCACGACTGGTCATCGATCAAGCCTATGCGGTGGCCGTGGGGAGTCAGGCGACGGTCGGCGTTGTCGATTCGCAGATGCAGGCGGAACTCGGCGCGGCTGGTGAACATGCGGTACGGCTCGTTGGTGCCTTTGGAAATTAAATCGTCGATCAGGATAGCGGTGTAGGCTTCGGTGCGGTCGAGGATCAGCGGCGGTTGGTTTTTAATTTTTAGCGCGGCGTTGATGCCGGCCATCAAACCCTGGCAGGCGGCTTCTTCGTAGCCGGAAGTGCCGTTGATTTGTCCGGCGAGGAAGAGGCCGGCGATTTGCTTGGTTTCGAGGGTGCGCTCGAGTTCGGTGGGATCGATGGCGTCGTATTCGATGGCGTATCCGGGGCGCAGCATCTCGGCCTTATCGAGGCCGGGAACGGACTTCAGAATCGCAAGCTGAACTTCTACCGGCAGCGACGTGCTCATGCCGTTGACGTAAATCTCGTGCGTGTTCAGGCCTTCAGGCTCGAGAAAAAGCTGGTGCGTGGTTTTGTCGGGGAATTTTACGATTTTGTCTTCGATCGACGGGCAATAGCGTGGTCCGACGGATTGGATTTGTCCGCTGTACATCGGAGAACGATGCACGTTTTCGCGGATGATGCGATGGGTTTCGGGCGTGGTCCAGGCGATGTAGCAGGGGACCTGGGAATCGTGATGCGCGACGCGCTTGGTGCGAAAACTGAACGGGGTGGGGTCGGCATCGCCGGGCTGGATTTGGAATTTTGTCCAGTCGATGGTGCGGCCGTCGAGCCGCGGCGGAGTTCCGGTCTTGAGGCGGCATCCACGGAGGCCGAGCTTTTTCAGCGACTCGCCAAGGAGGACTGCGGCGGGTTCGCCGGAGCGTCCGGCAGGATATTGCTGCTCGCCACAGTGGATGAGTCCGTTGAGGAATGTTCCGGTGGTGATGATGACGGCGGCGGCGCCGACGGTGCGGCCGTCGCGGAGGCGGATTCCCAGAATGCGGCGCTGGGGAACGGCGACCGACGACGGTTCTTCCAAAATTAAGTCCGCCACTTCGGCTTGTTTGATTTGCAGATTGGGTTGCGCCTCTAAGACCTCGCGCATTTTCAGGCGGTAGGCTTGCTTGTCGCATTGGGCACGGGGAGACCAGACAGCGGGACCTCGGGAAGTATTCAGGAGTCGAAACTGGATGCCGACAGCGTCGGTAATTTCGCCCATGATGCCGCCGAGGGCATCGATTTCTCGGACCAGATGGCCTTTGGCAATGCCTCCAATCGCGGGGTTGCAGGACATTTGCGCGATGAGATCGACGTTGAGGGTGTAGAGGGCGGTCTTGAGTCCCATCCGGGCGCAAGCGACCGCGGATTCGCAGCCGGCGTGTCCGGCGCCGACGATTACGACGTCGAAATTTTCGGTGAAGGGCACTGGGTTTCATTTTACAGGGACGGCGCGCCATCCACTACGGTCAGGGGTTATTCGACCCGACTGCGAGGGGTCATTGTTGCGCCGTCGATTAATTCCACCGGGCCAACCCGGTTGTAGGTGTGAACGCCGCACAGGCGGCCCCAGGGTTCGACTGAGGTTATGGGGCGCTCGGTGTAACGCTGAGCGGAGAGTTCGGTAATTTCGTTTAGCGAAAAGGAGCGTCCATAGTTGGGGCAGCCGCTCTGGCTCGGACGAATCCATTTCCCATCCGCGGAAAAAACCTGGCCCGCGCCGCGGTTGGTGCGAATATCCGTGGAGATGGGATTGGCGGGATGGAATTTCCATTCTCCGAGCGGTGAATCGGCGTAAAAAAGGAGCAGGCTTCCGGCTCGGGAATCGGGATGGGCGCTGGTGGTCATCAGCCACCACAGGCCGTTTTGCTGCCAGATGGTGGTGTCCACGAATTTGCCTTGCAGAAGAGTTGATCGGCGCGCCCATTTGGCGGGGAACTCTTCGCAACGATATAGGTCGGTGGAGTTGCTGCCTCCGGACTCGGGGACCATGAAGAGGTCGGCGCCGTAGCGAAACACGCAGGGATAGGAATAATGCTTGCCCGGATGCTCGATGCACGGGGCCGGCGAAATCAGGTTGCCGTCGGCGGCGATTTCAGCGCAGGCGATGCGGCCAACCGAGGTCTGATACGAGTAGTCTTCGAAATAGGCCCAGTATTTTCCGTTCACCTCGATGGCAAATGGATCAGCCCAGAAATGCCCCGGCGGAGGTTCGATCCAGCGGAACTCTTCCATCCGATGGTCGGCAGACGAGCCGAGCGGCTGCGCTGCATTCATGCGGATTCCGATGCGCCAGTGTTGGACAGTCTTCGTTTGATTCTGGAAAACGCGCGATGCCGCCTTTTTCACAGCGGCGGGGCCGAGCCAGCGCAGCATTTCAAGATTGGTGGGAGTGCGATAAATCTGCCGCTTGCCCTGGTAGGGCGCGGCGGGGACGCTCCCCTGGCGCACGTGCTCCCAGCCGAACTGGTGCAATTCATTCAGCTTCCGGATGACCATGTCGGTCGATCCCCAGTACGGGACATAGCGATTCTTGGCTAGGCTGAGCGTAGTTTCGGTAGAAAAGAGCGATTTGCATAGGACTAGGCCGCCGTCCAACTCCTCGGTCAAGACCTGAAGCAGGACGCCGCTGAGAGGCGAGTGTTCGGGAAGCTCCCAGAAAAGGGCGGGGCCGCCGCGGTAGAAATCGTTGTCGCCGTGGTGATAGGACCAGACGCCGTAACGCGCCGCCTTCAGAACGTCACCGTGGAGAATGTTGAATCCGAAGCGAAGAATGACGTCGAGCTTTTTGGAGCGGATCTGCTCGAGAGCGTCGTCGGGAAAACGGTGGACGAACTTCTTGCCGATGGGTTCGACCTCGATGCGCTCAATCCCAGCGAGCCGCTCGGTGCAATCGACGGAAGTCAATGGATGATTGGGTCCCTGATTAGGCTGATCGAAGCGCTGGTACATTTCGTAGAACAGGCGCTTGCGCTTGGTGGAGTCGAGCAGACGCTCGGTCCAATTGGCCACGCGGGATTTGGGCGGTTTGGGCGCGGAAGACTTTTTCCGATAGACCAGCAGCTCGATTTTTGCGAAGTTACTGGCTTGGATGTCTTCGATTACCTGGGCAAAGAAGCCGGAAGGTTTCGAAGAATCAAGCATGATTCCAATGCGCAGAGGAGGCTGGGCCGCTGGAGAAAAGCGGAACTGAGGAACCATAAGCGGGGATTATAGCATCGGGTTTTCGGGGATCGTTTGTTCCGGTCGTTTGTTCCGAAGGTGCGTGTACTCTGCTTTCCGCGCGGGTTTTCGCGACGCACTCACTTAGCAGACTCGGGCGGGAGGTCGGTGAAGGTTGCATCCTGCCATTGCTCGGAAGGGAAGTACCAGTTGCTGGCGCCGGCTTCGTGATTGTTGCCGCCGGGGCCGAAGCCGATGGTGGGGTTGCGCCAGTAATCCATGCCCATTTGCAGGAGGGCTCCGTGGGAGATTTTTACCTTAGCCTTTACGGTGCAGCCTTCGAGATGGCCCGGAGGCAGTGCGGCGCGCGGGGATGCGCTCCAGAAATGCCAGACGCGGTCGGGATTCTGGCCAACGCGGAGGATTACGGCGGTGTGGTCTTTTGTATAGGCGAGGGGGATGGGATCGTGGGCGTCGGTGGCAAACCAGGGGTGGCGCGAGGAGAGGCCTCC
>Ga0210407_10003087_pt1 | contig 13746 bp, 12 predicted proteins | sample IncBWC27MmetaG_FD_150860 | JGI IMG/M metagenome (GOLD analysis project Ga0210407, IMG submission 150860) | Forest soil microbial communities from Barre Woods Harvard Forest LTER site, Petersham, Massachusetts, United States - Inc-BW-C-27-M | ecosystem: Environmental > Terrestrial > Soil >... | reverse complement strand
GAAGATCCCACCGGCCCGCGCCGTCCAGTGCGCTGGGTGGGCGGAATGCACGATCTGTTTCTCGGCGGCAAGACGCTCGGCGAGGCCACCGCTGTGAACAGCGATGGTACACAGATCGTAGGACAGGCTTACAATACCAGCGGAAATGGCGTGGCGTTCTTTTATTCTGACAAGAGAGGGCTGCATTTGATCGGCACCATCAAGCACACCGCGACGGATCAAAGCTTCGCCAATGGCATCTCGGACGATGGACGCGTAGTGGGGTGGAGCGGCGATCAGTTTGGGGCCGGGATCGAAGCATTTTCCTGGACTTCATATTCCGGCGTGAAAAAGCTCGCGACCGTATTACGGAATTTGGGTGCCAACATCCCTGCGGGGACGACCCTGACCACGGCCGTCAGCATTTCCGCCGATGGTTCTACCATCGTCGGCCAGTACTTCCAGGGGCAGACTTTCGGCAACTGGATCGCGCATATCACCAAGTAAGAGTCAGAACCTATGCATGAAATTCGAGCAGGACTGGGAGCGCCGCGGTTCGGTTTCGCTGCCTGCCAGTCCTGCCGTTTTCGCACCAGATAATTGCTGCCTGCCTCAGGGCCTTCAATCAGCAGCAGACTCCGCAGCCGTGTGAACCAGCTTCGTTCTCGCCGGAGCGCTTCCCTCGACTTGAGTGCCAAGAGATGGTTTCGACCAGATCGAGCACTCACCGCCCACCGAGCGCAGCCGCTCTCGCATGCTGACCAGTCCAAGACCATGGTTATTCCGTATGTGCTCCGGATCGAATCCGACGCCATCGTCGGAAACCCGCAACTTTATTACGCTCGATTGGCAGGTCAACTCTACTTTCACGTGATGCGCCTGGCTGTGTTTGACCACATTGCGCAGGGATTCCTGCACCGTCCGGAACAGGCTGAGAGAGGTGTTTTCCGCCAGGTCGTGCGGAAGGTCCCGCACCACACATTCGACCTCAACCTTGTGTTGCCGGGAAACCTCATGGCAGAGCTCCCGAACGGTTGTTGCCAGGCCCAGATACTGCAACTTGGAGGGATGCAGCTGATGGGACATCTGCTGGATGTCGGTAGCGATTTCGTTGATCAGTTGCCAGATTTCCTGCAGGTCTTTCTTCTGCAACGGGTCTCGATTCGCTGATGTTGCCTGCTCAAATTCCTGAACCGCGTTCGCCAGCAGCGCCAGCCTCTGGTTGATGTCGTCGTGCAACTCGCGCGCCACCCGCGCTCGCTCCTCCTCCTCCGCCTGGATAAGCCGGCCGCTGAGTTCGATGAGGGCAGCTTTTGCCTCTCTCTGATCGGTGATGTCAACGCAGTAGCCTACGTATCCGGCGAAAGTGCCGTCGTCCAGAAAACGAGGCACGCCCTGATCGAGCATCCAGCGATACTGGCCATCGTTCCGTCGCATTCGGAACTCGCTGGTGAATTTTTGCTTATTCTCTAAGGCCTGAGCGTACGCGTTCAGGCGCTGAGTCAAGTCATCGGGATGAATGTTATCTGTCCACCCTTCGCCTAACTCTTGTTCCATGGCGCGCCCGGTGAATTTCAACCACTCCTTGTTGAAGTCGGTAGCATGCTTATCGGGGCTGGACAACCAAATCAGCATCGGCGCCGAATCCGCCATCAGGCGGAAACGCTTCTCGGACTTCCTCAGTTCCTCTTCCGCTTGTTTCCGCTCCGTGATATCACGGGCAATTTTGGAAGAGCCGATGATCCTGCCGGTCGCGTCCCTCAGCGGAGATATGGTCAACGACACGTTGATTCGCCTGCCCTCTTTTGTCGCTCTGACCGTTTCATAGTGTTCGACCTTCTCCCCAGCCCTGGTATTTTTCAGAATTGTTTGCTCTTCCTCCTGCAGTTCGGGCGGGACAAGAATCGTGACTGGCTGGCCAACCGCTTCCGCTTCGCTGAATCCGAAGATACGCTGCGCGCCCCGGTTCCAGGTCACGATAATCCCATCAAGGTTTTTGGAGATGATTGCATCATCCGACGATTCCACAATGGAAGCGAGCCTGAATCGGGCCTCCGCTGCTTGCTTGCGCTCGGTGATGTCCTGAACCGTGCCGCGAAAGTAGGTCACGCGGCCGGCAGCGTCGCGCACGGCAACACCGCGAGCGGTGACCCACCGGTTACTGCCATCTGCACGCACGAGTTCCAGGTCGAGCTCCTGAAGTGTGCCCGTCTGCTTCGCCTCCTTCGTGGCCGCGCTTAGTTGGCCCCAACTTTCCGGAGTGAAGAGCTGTGCCAGTTCCTCACGCGAGGGCAGGGGCGAACCGGGATCGAGTCCGTGAATGCGGTAAAGCTCTTCCGACCAAGTGAGGGTGCTATTCTTTACGTCCCACTGCCAGTTACCCACTCGCGCCAGGCGCTGCGCCTCTGCAAGTTCTTCCTCTCTTCGACGGAGTATTTCTTGCGCGCGCTTGCGCCTGGCAATGTTTCGAAGCAGCAGAACGATCAGCAGCGTTTCGACCAACAGAAGCGCAGAAAGGCCCAGAATCCGCCACCGGTAGAGCTCCCAAGGGGAGTATTCCCAGAAGCGAACCTCGCTCTCCTTGGGAAGTTGATTCTCGGAAAATCCCCAACGGTGCAGTTGACGCCAGTCGATCACGTAGTGCTGGAAGTCACCCGCCGTAACCGGAATGCTTTCCGGCTTTGCTCCCTTCAAAATACGCACCCCGTCATTACCCAGGATTTTCCCGACCTCGCCCAGGTCAGCCACGCTGCCTCCCACCACCCCCCTGCCCACGACGGAAGAGAAGGTTCCATAGATCGGCCGGTTCGTCGCCTTGGAGATAGCTGGGAGAATGCGTGCGGGAATAAACTCCTCACCCCGAGAGTCAGTGATGAAATCGAGAAACACGATGACACTGTCTGGAGGCACTTGTGCCAGTCGGGGTCCTAGTTCCGAGAACTGTAAATCGCTCAAGTATTGGAATTCCAGGTTTGACTCATATGGGCGAAACTGCTCGCGCGCCAGATTGAGGTCGAGTTTCTCGGCATCGGACGAGCCCGAAACCACGATGACGTGGGATGTGCCGGGATTTTGCCGCAATGCCAGTTGAAGGGTAAGCAGCGAATTCACCTTCCGAATAACGCCGGTCCTGCCCGATTTCGGCTTTATCCAAATCGAAGGATCCTTGGGATTGACGACGAAGAACAACAGCGCCGCATCGGGAAACAGTTTCGCTCGAACCTGATCCGCAAGAGCCACTGTCTCTTCGTTAATCGCAATCACCAGGTCGAAGGTCTGCCCGCGGTACTTCTCGAGGAGATACGAAGCCGTTGCCCGCGTGTGGGACGGATCTGCAAAAGATGTAGATCGATCGAGGTACTCAAAGCCAAAGTGAACCGGCTTGTCAGAACCATCGAGAATGTGAGTCTCCGCCTGGTCGATCATGGCGGCGACATCGGGCAAGTCCGGATCTTCGGAGGAAAGGAAAAGCACTTCGGTTTGCTGTCGGGGCGGTCGCGGCTGGTGCGCCGCCCGGGCAGGCCTCGCGGCCACGCTGGATGGAATTATGCCGAAACAAAAGACGCAGATGAGCACTGACCGGAATGCACCGGCCCTGGAGTCAGACCATCGCTGATTTCGCGTTGTAGGCGTACCCAAACCACTTTCATTTCGATCAAGAGCGCGAACCCAGAGAAATTCAGCTGCCAGCACAAGGCCAGCGACTCATTTTCGATCTTCCCAGCCAAAGCACTGTGATCTCAGTCACGCTGCCTGGCGACGATTCTGGCGCTGATCGGATGACGGCTACCTATCGTGCGACGAAATCAGCACCTCCGGTACTGTTAGTGTTGACAGTTTGCATCGCAAGCGCACGCGGCTAGCATGTCATTCTCAGGACGCATCGAAACCGGTGCGTAGGATAACCCTGCAAAAGTGTTTTTGCAATGAAGACAAGAACGATCTTGGGAGAGCCAGCGATCCTGAACCCGTACGGGCGGTAGATGCGATAACCCATGCCCACGACGACGCTTGCCCACTCTTTGCCTGTGGGTGGTTTCGAGACCTGACATGCGATTTTTCTCCGGCTTCCTGCTGACGGCATTGATCACGGGATGTTCGCTAGCGTCGCTGTGGGCGCAGGACCTGGCTCCGCGGGCGTACGTCATCACGGCGGTTCATTCGAATGCAGTTACTCTGACCTACTCTTTCTACGATGGCAATATACTCTTTGACGGTGCCGCACCCATTACCAATTCCACCGCCACGGTCAATGTGCCAGTCTTCAGCCTCTATCACTCGCTGCGCTTCTTTGGACGCTCGGCAAATATCACCGGATCGTTGCCGTACGGTGTCGGAAACTATCAGGGGAAAGTGGTCGGCACCAATATGGCGATCCGCCGGTCTGGTCTGCTGGACGCGACTTTCCGTTTCGCGGTGAATTTGCATGGTGGGCCAGCCATGGAACCGCGAGAAATAGTCAAGTGGCAACAGAAGCTTCTCGTCGGCGCGAGCCTGAAGGTGGTCGCTCCCACCGGTCAATATGACCCTGCCAAACTGATCAACTTCGGAGCAAACCGCTGGGCCTTCAAGCCAGAAGTTGGCCTATCTCGACGATGGGGGCACTGGGTGGTCGACACCTACGGAGGTGCCTGGCTTTACACCACGAACCACGACTACTATTCGCCCCGCCAGAAAATTGTCAACATCCAAACTCAAGGTCCAATCGGCTCCTTCGAGGGGCACCTCAGCTACGATGTGAGGCCTCGCTTGTGGGCGTCGCTTGACGGCAATTTCTGGGTCGGTGGGCGCACCAGCGTGAATGGCGTGGAGAATCTCAACACCCTACAGCGGAACTCCCGTATTGGAGTCACAGTCTCCGTGCCCGTGAGCAAGCACCAGTCTCTGAAATGCAGCTACAGCCGTGGCGACTACACCCATTTTGGGGGCGACTACCACAACGTCTCGCTTGCCTGGCAGTATTCCTGGCTGGGACGGCCAAATTAGAGACCGGGCAGCCCGCAAACCCCGGCCTACAGTGCTCCCTCACTCTGCATTTTTGTTACGACCAGCTTGACCAACCCCTGGACAGCTTTGTGGACGTTGGAGGGATTCATGGTGTCGGTGACCCCGGTCCAAACCAGTTGTCCATCCGGCGGGGAGGTGACGTACAGGTTGGTTTCAATGCGGACTTTCTTCTCTTGTTGAAGGTAGCCCGGCGAGTAGACCACCGGATACAGCGTGCCGTAGTAACCATAGAAAGTGTTGTAGTAAGGATAGGGCACGACGTAGGCTACGCCGGGAATATAGGTGACGGTGTTGTCCACCTTGATCAGGCGCGAAACCACCACCGCTTCGATCTGGTTTGCCCGGATCTGCTCTCTCAAGGTGGTGAGGTCGAGCTTCGTTCCCGGCGGGCGGAGCAGAATGTTATTCCCTGGAACCGCATCGAAACCCGCACCTGCGAGCTGCGCCGCCAGTGCATCCTCAAAATCGACGCGAACTTCCGTCCTGTCACTCAGCCCCAAAGCCAGCACCCGATGAAATTTCTTTTCTGGAGAGTAGCTCGGATTTTTCCAGCTCATCACCACCTTGCTGGACTTGCCGAAAACCACCGCCGCTACGGCGAGAACAATCACGATGGACAGGATCTTGCGGTTCACATGTGACCTCAATTCTGGTTTATGGGAGCCACCGCTTGATGTCACCTGTCGAAAGTGACAGTTGACGAAGCGCCATCCTAGCAGTTCGATTGAACGGAGTGAAATAACTGGAACGCCGCAAAAATAAACTTCAGACTTGGAGAAGACAACATGGATGCTCCCAATCGCACCCTGAAGCAAAAGGCCTACCACGAGCTAAAAGAGTATCTGTTCATTTCTTTCTATCTCTGGGTGGTCTTTGCCCTGTTCGTTTTATACAAGGCAGTCATCCTGGCCGAGCAGCATATCAGTTTTGCCGCGGGTGGATTCGCCGTGATCAATGCGCTGGCCCTCGGTAAGATCATGCTGATTGCCCAAGAACTTCATTTTGGCGAGCGGTACAGCGATGCGCCGCTCATCTACCCGACTCTTTTCAAATCGGTCGCGTTCGCGATTATCCTGGGTTGTTTCAAAATTCTCGAGGAAGTTGGCGTTGGTTGGTATCACGGGCGCTCTTTCCAAGAAAGCATGAGAGGGGGCGGGGTCGGAGGCGGCACGGTCAAGGGGATACTCACACTGGTGGCAATTCTGGCTGTCCTTCTCATTCCGTTTTTTGGATTCACCGAGTTGCGCAAGGCCCTTGGCAAAGACGAATTGAGGAGGCTCCTTTTCAACTCACGCCATCCCGCCGGCGGTTCCTCCTGATAGAGACATCCCCCCCGATCTGGAAGGCTCCGCCGACGCGCGATCCTGACTGATGCCCTCGCAAAGCCTGTTCCACCGCCAAAAAATGCTTACTTGCCGGGCTTCGGCGGAAAGTCCTTGAGAAGCTTCCCCATTGCTTTGTTCAAGCGTTCCTGATTCTTCTGCGGATCCTTGCTCGGGTTCAAGGTCTTAGTTGCCTGGCCTCGCCAGATAAGCTGTTTCGGCGACGGATCGTAGAAATCGAGGCCCAGGGTGCCGATCTGAATCGTGGAACTGGTGGCGGTTGCCATACCACCACCCATGCGCCAACCGCCGCCCGTGCCATAAGCGTTCCACTCCCGCTGTTGGGTGATGGAGAGTTGATAGGCGACATAGAGATCGGCTTTGTCATCGTCGGTCCTGGTCATCCCTTTGGAGATCAGTTGGCCATTAATTGCCTGCTTGATCTGCTGATCCAGAATCTGGTCCGGTTGCTCGGCGCCCTGGACGCTGACCCATTTGTAGGTCTTATATTTTGAGAAGTCGGTACCCGGCATGTAGTTCGTCTTAATGTCCTGAGCCGCCGCGAATCCGCACAGCAGGACAAGAACGATCCCTAACGCGATCCCACCAACCCCGTTCTTCAGTCTGCAAAGCATCACATCCTCCTTCGGCTCCCTTGATGGTTATACGGAACGCTGTCGACTCCCTTGGGGAAGGCAGCGAAAATTATTTCCAGAGTTTCACTGCCGCCAGCCGCGCTGGTTTCTGGCCGAAGTGTTCAACCTCCAACTGGTCATCTTTGGTGAATTTGACCTTGCAAGCGCCATATAGCAGGCCCTCGCCTTCGCCCTGATCGTTGACATCCAAAACCAGCATCCCAAACTCGTAACCTTTCGACCGGGGCGCGCTGCGGGCCTCGTAGAACCCAATGGGACGATCGCCAAACATCACGATCCTCCGCCCCTTCGCGGTAGGATGTTGACGGACCACGGGAACGGCCCACCCCACGCTGGCCGTGGTGGCGACCCTGCCTTTCTCCTTCATCTTCTGAATCGCCGACAACAGCGCGTCCGAACCCTTGGTTTTCAGAGTGCTCGCGAGGTCCTCTACTTCCTGATTGCTGGAATAGTCAGTGATATAAATGTTCAGCGGCACACTTTTGCCGCCAAACATCCCGGCCTGTCCGATCGCGGTCGCCATAAACTGTTCCGTCTTTTGCTTGCCTTCAGATTGTCCTGCGGCCGCAGTTGGAAACAAGGCAATCAAGAGAAAGCACAGGCAGAACGTCACACTCAACAACCGTGCTGTTCCCAACTCTTTACATGTCTGGATGGTCCTCATTGAATCTCCTTTCGTGTTGTTACGTAATCAATTCCATCGACTGCCTACTCTGCCTTCTTCCACGTCTTGTCTGGCGCGTACTCCTTCATGGTGCCCGCCACTTCTGCGGTCGCGGCGCCCAGGTCATTCTGGTAGATCACTCCGCTCTGGTTGACGATGAAGGTCATCACGCCCGACGAACGGTAGTCTGCGGGATAAGCCATGATGGCAAAGCCTCCGGTCATCTCCCCATTCACGATGTAACTCTTGGCGCCGCCGGGAGCGGTTTTTCCCTGCGCCGTCAAGATTCGATAGTAGTAACCGTGAAATGGGCCATCCTGACCCTTGGGCTTGCTGTAGCCCTGACCTGCTGCATCGGCCACGAGCGGGCCAATCGGACTCTCCGATTCGCCCTCGGCAGTTTTCCAGAACAACCCGTTGTGCTGGCCTTCATCACTGGCAAAGACTTGTGCGTACTGTTGCCCTCTTCCGTCTCGAGGCTGGCTGTAGTAATCGTTTTGGGCGTTCACTAACGCATGGCAGACGTCGATCGCGCCGTATTCGTTGTGGCCGATGCGTCGAAAGAGGATCTCCTTCTTGCCCGTTTCCGAATCGAAGTACCAGACCCCAGCGGCATGAACCAATGGCACCGGCAGTGGCCAGTTGTCCGCTCCGATATAAAGAGTGGTAGTCCCATCGGGCTCCGGCGCCAGGCGATGCATCTCCTTATAACTGGCGACGAACTGATCTCGCGTGTTTTTATCCTGGACGCTGTCTCCCGAGGAGATGATTGCCGAGCCGGCGGGGCCGAAGACGCCCAGCATTGCTGTTTGGTCACCCGCTTCGGCAGCCGCAAACAAAGCCTGGCTTGCCTCTTCGGCGGAGGCGAAGGTTTTCTGTCCAGGCTGCTGTGCCGGCAAGAATCCGTGCAGAACCAGCACCACGGCTGAAACCAAACATAGTTTCGCCAAGCGACTCTTCCTGAAGTTAGGGGTAAGCGACAGCCATACCATCGATGTCTCCTCCGTTTGCTCGCATCGGCTCATTGCTGTTTGCATATGGCTCGCATTGCTATTTTCGCTTGGCGCCAGTTCCAGCGCTGGGTCGTGCAGCTCCACTGCCAGCGCCCATGCTGGAGCGTCCGCGGGATTGCTGCGCCGCCGCGTTGCCGCCCGCGGTGTAACCACTAAAAGCATTGGAGAGCGTGCCGGGGTCGCGGGTCTGCCCGAATCCGCGGTTTGGATCGGCCTGCCCTCGATTTTGAACTTGCCCCTGATTGCCCTGGAGGTTTCCACGATTCCCCGCTGGCAGCGTGGATGGAGTACCCGGCGCTTTACTACCCGCGTTGCCCGAAAGATTCCCGCGATTTCCGGCCGGGAGACTGCCCGGCGTTTTGTCACCCGTGTTGCCCGAAAGGTTTCCACGATTCCCCGCCGGAAGCGTGGATGGGCTGCCGGGCCGGTTTCCGCCCGGATTTGTGTTGATCGTGTTTCCTCCACGGTTGATGGTGTTGCCGCCGCGGTTCACGTTCGTGTTTCCACCGTAAGGTGTCGGCCTGGGATAGTTATTGGGGTTCCGGTAATAGGAATTGCGATTGACGTAGATGTTGCTGTGGGACACGTAAACGTTGCGCTGGTAGACCACGTTTCCGCCATGCCAGTTGTAGCCCCACGAGTTCCAACCCCAGCCGCAACATCCGCCTCCGCCCCAGACGGCTGCACCGACTGCCATGCCGATGCCAAAGGAAATAATGGAAGCAGCCGCCAGGTCCGCACTGCTGTAGCCGGGATAGACAGTTACTGGGTAGCCATACACTACGGTGGGATTGTAGACAGGCACGTACACGACTTGCGGATTGGCAGGTTGAATAACAATAGTCTGTGCTTGCGTGGTGACAGTCTGTTCCTTGGTGGTTTTGAGATTGCCGGCAGCTTTGGCTTCCTTTCGCAGTTTCTGAACCGCCGCTGTTACTGCCTCCTGCTCGTTGAAATAAGCGTCACCCAATGCCGACGTCCACGACAGGTTCATACTCATGTTGTCGAGCACCGCGGGAAACTGCGTCAGTGCCTTAACGCTTTCGTCCCAAGGCTGGGAGTCGACCGCAGTACCCAATTGTTCGCCTTGCAGATTGGAGTTCTGCTTCAGCCAGCGGTCAGCCTCAACGATTTGGGTAGGATAGGTCGCACCCGCCAGAATTTGAGCCACGAGAGCATCGGGATAGAGAGCAATAGGCGCGACCAACTGTTCCAATCGATCAGCCGACTGCCCCGCTGCTTGCTGTCCTGCTGCGGACATGGGGCGCGCGCTGCCATCAGGCGGACAAGTCGCGATCACCAGAGAGCAGGCCAGAAACAGTGCTGTAGTTTGCTTGAACATGATCATGGAGGAACCTTCGTTGGTCGTTGTCCATGCTTCTCTACTGGAACATCAGCCCGGGAGAGAGTCTGCTCGCCGTTATGAGTTCGGAAGGCACGTAACGGGTGCCACCATTTCCTCACTCAGGTTAGCGGTTGGAAGAACAACCGACGACTGTCAAAAATGCCAGTTCGATCCAAAGATTGGAATCCGGGCGGATTGTGTGGCGGCGAGCCAATTTCGCGTCATTCGATAGCTACCGCAATCAGCGTGGAACAGGAAACCCCTGTGTTGAACTGTACCTGCGCAAATGTATTGATTGAGAATTGGCTACGCTGATCTCCACAGAAATTGACCGAGGTAAGCCTGCCGCCGTTAAGGAAGGTCACAAACGTGACGGTCACCCAGGTTCCGGTCCCGTTATTCACGAATCCAACTTGTACCGCAGTGATGGTGCCGCTGATCCGTCCGGCGTTCCCGGGATTGGACATAAAACCGACGAAGACCTGCCCGCAACTGGCCAGCAGAACTGACAGCAACAAAAGCGGAATGAGTAAAAGCCGCGACACGCCTGGCTTCTCCGCCAAGAAAGAGTTCAGTCAGTATAATTCTAAGCGTTCCCCTTGCCCGCTCAACTGTGAGTTCTGACAGTCTTCTGCGAGCGTTCGTTTGGCGAACTGTAAGTAGTGACAGTTCTTCCGACGCTGTTCTTCATCTAGTGTTTTGTCGAAAGTCCACGGATACGCGAACAAGATGCGGAGGGAAGAATGAAAAAAGGCGGATGCGGGCTCTGGGCCTGGATCATCGTGGCGGGACTTGCAACATCAGGCTTCGCTCAGAAAGTAAAGGTCGGATACGACAAGAGCGCTGACTTTTCAAAATACAAGACGTACACTTGGGCTAAACCAGAGACCCCGCCTACGAGGCCGCTGCTGTATGAAACCGTGGTGGGCACGATCGACGATCAACTGAAGGCCAAAGGATTCGAGAGAACCGACAAGAATGGCGATCTCACGCTTATTGCTGGCGGCGGGATCGGATTCGCAAACAACCTCGCTCTCGGGACGCCAATTCTATCGACTTACAACGGGCCACCACCAAGCATGAATGCCACGATGTGGACCGGCGCAGACGCTTCTGCCGCCCTCGTGGCGACGACCGTGGCGCAGGGAACCCTCGTCCTTGAATTTGTCGACCGCAGCCAGAACAAGGCGATCTGGAACGGGACGGCCGCGCAAAACCTTGACCCTGAACAAAAGCAGAAGTCACTGGATCTCGTGGAAAAAGCGATCGTCAAGTTGCTCAAGGGATTTCCACCCAAGGGTTCGTCAAAGTAATGGCCCGGTTACGCTTCGTTCCGGCGCTGGCGATCTTCTTGGTCGTCCCTGTCACTCTTTGGGCCGCCGCCGCCCTCTACTTTGACTTGCCGCTTGTCTCGCTGCGCGTGCCGGCAGCAATCCTCTATCTGATCCTTGTGCTTGGATCTCTCATCTTCTTCAAAGCCCGGTGGCGCGGAATTGCCCTCAGCCTTGTCGCCTTCATAGTCGTGCTGGTGGGATGGCTCTCCCTTAAGCCTTCAAACAACCGCGACTGGCAGCCTGACGTCGCTGAAACCGCATGGGCCGAGATTAACGGCAGTCAGGTCGTCATCCATAACCTTCGCAATTGCGACTACCGCTCTGAGTTCGATTACATGCCGCACTGGGAAACTCGCACTGTCGATCTTTCTAATCTTCGCGGCATCGACATCTTCATCACCTACTGGGGCTCGCCCTGGATCGCTCATCCCATTGTCAGCTTCGACTTCGGCGACGAGGGACATGTGGCTCTATCGATCGAAACCCGCAAGGAAGTTGGGAAGACCTACTCCGCCACTCGCGGATTCTTCCGCTACTACGAATTGATCTACACGATAAGCGACGAGCGTGACGTGGTTCGGCTGCGCACAAACTTCCGCAAGGACGAAGACGTTTACCTCTTCCACACCCGTGCCACTCCCGAACAGGCTCGCGTCATCTTCCTCGATTACCTCGCCGGAGCCAATCATTTGCGCGACCATCCTGAGTGGTACAACGCGCTGACCAACAACTGCACAACGAACATCGTTCCCTACGTCGCCGATGCCCGAAAGACCAAGCCTAGGTTTGATTACCGCATCCTGCTCAACGGCAAAGCCGACGAGATGATGTTTGAACGAGGAGACATTGCTACGGACAACCTGCCACTGGCCGAACTTAAGGAGAAAGCCCACATCAATTCGGCGGCCCAAGCGGCCGATAATGCGCCAGATTTCTCCCGCCGTGTCCGCATAGGACGTCCCGGGTTCTCTGATTCGAAACCGGGAAATTAGACAATTCCGGAAGCAGGGCGGGGTTGCGAGCTTAAGCGGCAGCGAGGTTTTTTGTGTTGATCCGATATCAGAATCTGTTGTTACTCGACCGCGGTCCAACTGGGATCGGGATCGAACTCCGCCAGTGCGGCTGCTGTCTCAGCTGTGGTCTTCCCCAAATCTTTCTGGAACAGCACGCCATCCTGGTTGATGATGAATGTCATTATGCCGGAGTTTCCGTACTCAGCCGGATAGGCAACGAAAGCGAATCCACCGACCATCTTCCCGTTGACCACATAGTCCTTCGCACCGTCCTGCGCATGACTGCCTTGCCGCGTCAGCATATGGAAGTTGTAGCCATGGAAAGGAGCGTGCGAGTTCGGCTTTGCGCGATAGCCTTCGTCAGTCGCAAACGCCACCAAGGGTCCGAGCGGGCTTTGGGGCTGACCGTCCGCAGACTCCCAGTACAGGCCGTTCTGTTTGCCAGTATCACTGATGAACTTTAGAGCGAATTGCTTCGTGCTTCCGAAGTATTCAGCCTCGGCGTCGGCCAGCGCCGCACAAACGTCGATGACTGCCAATTCATTTCGGCCAACCCGGCGCGCCAGAATCTCATCCTTTCCCGCAGCCGTGTCGAAGAACCATTGCCCTCCGCCATTTTTCTTCAGCGGGATTGGGAAGGGAAAATTGTCTGCGCCAACCAGCAGGATTTGAGCTCCGTCCGGCATTCTGCGCCAGCGGTGCATTACTCCATAGCCCGCTACGAATGCGTCAACCATGGTCTTGTCCTGCACGGCATCGCCGGAGGAGATAATCTGTTTCGATTCCGGACCGAAAATCGCTGGTATCGCGTTTTGATCTCCCGACTTTGCCGCTTCCAGCAGCGAGTTGCCGGCGTCTTCGGGCGAAGAAAATACTTTGGGCGATGGGTTGTCAGACTTGTTGCAGGCGGCAAATGAAATGATTAGCGACAGAAGCAGGAACCGCGTCGTGACAACGATTCTGTGGGTTTTAAGCGACATGACAATCCTCCCAAACATGAACTCTTAAAATGATCTACCCATACCGCTTACGAACTCGACGCGGTTCGTGGCCATTTACCTGCGAAAGCCACCGCCACCGCTGCGGCCGCCCCAGCCTCCACCGCCGCCCATGCTCGATGAACCACGAGCGCTCGCCGCCCTCGAGTCCCAGCCGCCACCACCGCCACCACTGAAGGCTGACGACCCACCGCTTTTTTGCTCCCCTCCATAGCCGTGAGAAGCGGCAGAATTGTAACTAGAGCCGCTGGGTTTCTGAACGTTGTTCCAGCTTCCGTTCTTGTTAGTTTGCCAACCGCTGCCGGTGTTTTTGTACTCGTTGCCGTTCGCCGTCGCATACTTGTTGCCATTTGCGCTCTGACCCACGGCACCGCTGTTGTACTGACCCGAGGCGCCATAAGCCTTGCCACCGTTC
>Ga0210407_10003086_pt1 | contig 13747 bp, 13 predicted proteins | sample IncBWC27MmetaG_FD_150860 | JGI IMG/M metagenome (GOLD analysis project Ga0210407, IMG submission 150860) | Forest soil microbial communities from Barre Woods Harvard Forest LTER site, Petersham, Massachusetts, United States - Inc-BW-C-27-M | ecosystem: Environmental > Terrestrial > Soil >... | reverse complement strand
TGCTGCACGTGTGTGGTCATGACATCCACCATTCTCTTCCATGTTGCAGCCGACAACTTCTGGTCACAGGGTCCACCGAGATCTCTGCATAACATCGTTTTCTTCATATGAGTTTTACTCCGGCGAGACATAAGAAAAACCGGGCAAGGACGGCCCCCGGTCCGCTAGTTGCGCCAGCGACGATATCCCCAGCCGCCGCCACCGAGTAAAAACAGCACCAAAAGAACAATCAATACCGTTTCCATGTTGTACCTCATTGGTAAAAAGAAGCGGAACGGGTTCTTGTGACCATCGTCTCACTTCTTGATTACTCAATCATCATAGGAGCGGCCAGGACGGATGTCTGGTCACATTAGACCGCTTTGCGCGCTTGCTTTGCCTGCGCGTCATGCGGATTGCGATTGGCGGTGGCGGCGATCGCCACCGTAGCCATGTTCGCCGCGGGCTTTGCCATGTTGGTTGGCTGGACCACCCGCTTGCTTCCGCCGGGGCCTTACCTGCCGTACTTAAGTAACGAAGTAGCGAATCTTCGGAAAGTGAGCACTATGAACCAGTCAAGGCACTCTTTTCTGGCCTATGGTCTATCTACAGCACCAGATGAACCGCCAGCGAGGAGCACTGTTCGGGCCTCCTGGAAAGAAACGGTACATGCGCCATACCACCAATAAACGAATACGTGCGCTGCGTAAAGCTCCCCAACCGCCGCTGCCCTATCCAGGGGCGGCGCCGGATTCGGACCGCGCCCGCAGACCGCCGCTTGCCGATCCTGCCGTCACCCTCCAGGAACTTAAATCCGGAGACCGCGTTGAAGGTCTGGGCGACTTCGGGCTTCCGACCGGAGAATTCGGCACTATAGAGCGAACGAACGAAGAGGACGCGCTCGTCAAATGGGATGATGATGGCCGAGTGAGACTCCACCAACGCGCGCTGAAGAAGGTCTAGTTGCCAGGGCTGCGCGCCTTCTTCCGGAGAATTCCGGCCGAGATCAGGGTGGTCGCCAAGCCGACCGGAAAGACCTCCATGAACGTCAGGGCCACATTGATCGCTGGCTTGTCGTACATCTGCTTGAACTGCTTGGCTTCCTGGATCTTCTGATCTATTTTCTGCTGGCTCGCCCCGGACGCCTTCGCGCGTTCCATCATGTGCGCGGCATATTTATCGGCAAAGTCGGGCATAAATTTAAAATAGACGATTTCCCAGGTGCCCACGTAGCACGCGCTGGAGATCAACGTAATCAGGATGCCGACGGCGAACCCGCGGCCGAACGTCAGACGCCCGCCCCCAACATTCTCCCGATACGACCGCACTCCGAAGAATATGAAGAGCGCCGACAGCACAAGCGCGGTGTAACCTAGAATTTCCCCTTTGTCCCAGCCGATCTTGTCCGCGAACGGGAGCGTCGCCTGCACCATCACGGTGGTCACCGCGCCGGAAATGAATCCAAAGGTTAGGACCGTCTTTTTCATAGGTTTAAGTCTCCTTTTCGTGAAACCTGCTGTGCGACGTGCGGGGGAACGTGGGCCTTATGGTCAGTCTCCCTTTGGCCTTTATTTATTGGCCGGCAGGCGGTTGCCACAGTTCCACCTTGTTTCCTTCCGGATCGATGACCCAGGCAAACTTTCCATACTCGGACTCGTCAATCTTCTCAAGGACATTGCAACCTTCTTCGCGCAAGGCTTTGACAAGCGCGTGGAGATCGTCCACTCGGTAATTAACCATGAAGGTGGCTTTGCTGGGCGCAAACTGGTCGCTTTGCAACGAACCAATCGACCAGGCAGTTGTTCCGGCAACTGGCTTACCTTCACCGTCGGTCCAGGTGAACGCTGCGCCACCCCACCCTTGGACATCGATCCCGAGATGTCGTTTGTACCAGGCTTGTAGTGCTGGAGCGTCTTTCGCTTTGAAGAAAATGCCGCCAATGCCGGTTACGCGCCTCATGAGCCTCCTTTACCTGCTTTCACGTGCCCAAAGTGTAGTGCGGGATGCGCGTGTTGTCATCACACTTTTGGGTGATTCTGCATGGGAGAGCAGAAAATCACCCTTTCGGGTGGGGCGGCCGTCACGGAATCAGCCGGGCGGTCTTGCCGATCTGCACGGCCTGGGTGCGCCGCTTCGCGCCGAGCTTATCAAACAGCCGGCTCGAATGGGTCTTCACCGGGTTTTCGCTGACGAAGAGCCGGCCGGCAATCTCCCGATTGCTTAACCCGGCGGCAATGAGCCCGAGAATCTCCAGCTCGCGCGCGGTGATGCCGAGCTGGCTGGCGCGCGTCTCGTCGGCGACGAACGGGCCAGGATCCGAGGCCTGCGCAGGGGCCTCCTTGATGATCAGCGCCGGCTTTTTTCTGGTGAGCGTCAGTCCCAGCCAGATGCCGAGCCCGGCAAACAGGGCGGCGACCAACCCACCGTAGATCTCGACCGAATGCTCGACCACCAGGAAGCGGTACTCCGTCAGCTTCAGGACCACGATGAGTACGCCGCCGCACACGCCGTAGAGCAGGACGTCGCGGACCGCGCGGCGGCGCGAACGCGGGGCGGACTCCTTCCTCAAGGTCACGGGAGGCCATGATATCCGAAGACTGCTTGCCTGAGGGAGTACCCCGTGGCCTGACAACGTCATGCCAAAACGCCCTAACCTGGCGGTATCCATCGGCTTGACGCAGTGGTGGCGTTGTGGTCTACTCGCCAGCAACAAACGAAAACCAATCTTCGATTGAGCGACAGGGCGAGAGGCTTGCGCGCGATCTTCGCGACCGTCAGGTCTACTCGGAGGGGACGGCCACGCCATCGCGGACACTCATCGAGGTTGACAACACGAAGGGGAGTAGATCATGAGCACTTGGGGCCCACGGGCGTTTCTGGCGACCGCTACTGTTGTTTTCCTGTCACTTCTTTCACCGGCCGTATACGCGTCCGATAGCCGCAACGCGCCTACCATCGGTTTCTACAGTTCCATCGACATCGCTGATTTTTATATGTTTCGTTCGCCTTCCGACTCCAGCAAGCTGGTGGTAGCCATGACCACGCAGGCCCTGTCTGATCCGCAGTTCGGGCCGACGTACCATTTCCAGGAGAACGCGCTGTACCGCCTTAACTTCACCACCCGCAAGGATGCCCGGCCGACGGCATCGATCGATTTTGCTTTTGGACCACTGGCTAACGGCCCGCTGTGTCCCGCTCCGCTCTCCCCCTGCCAGACGTTCCGGGCGGTTTTCCCGCACGACGTCATCGTGGAAGGACTCACCACGCAGGGCACGTTTGCGGAGACGCATCGGGCGCCGGCAATCACCACCCAGGGCGACATCAAGGTCTTCGCCGGGCCGCGCGAGGACCCGTTTTTCTTCGACTACGTCGGGTTCAACCGGTCCACCGCCTCGGGCGCCAACAAGTTCACCGGGGTCGATGCGTTCAAGGGAACGAACGTCAGCGCGATTGTGGTGGAGTTTCCCATCGACATGGTGTTCCCACCCGGCGCGTGTGTCGGGATGGCATCGCCGGTATTCGCGACTCCGTGTGGGGCCTGGGCTTCAACCTACCTGGGGAACCTGCGTCGCGATCGGGACAACGATGACGACTCTCTTGAGGACCATAGGGGAGAGTTGCGCCAACTGGACCGCGAGGGAAACCCGCTGGCCAGCGCGCTGGTCCCGCCGGCGCTGCGCGATTCATTCAACTCCGGCCGGCCCAAGGACGATCCCACCAACTTTGCCGGCGTTATGTTGAATCAGGTACTGGTGCTGGACAAGGAATTCGGGACATGTCCGCCAAACGCCACCACCCTCGCGTCCTGCAATCCCAATGCGCCGCTGCTGGCTTCGGTGTTGATGCCCGACACGCTGAAGTTCGCCAGCAATTTCCCGGATGGCTTTCCCAATGGACGGCAGCTTCCGGATCGTGTCACCGATGTGCTCATCAGCCTGGTCCTGCAAGTCCCGGGATTCACGGATGGAACATCGTCGAAGACCTATTGCGCACAGTTTCCCTATCTGGGTCCGCCGCTGCAACTCAGCGAGCATGGACCATTTCAGATAGTCCCACAAATTTGTCCCTAAAGAGACGGCCCGCAGGCACTTTCGACGGCCCTTGTCCGCCACCAGGAATCCGATGGATCAACAGCCAAGGCCGAACAATCGCAAATCATGGTTGCTTGTGGACCGGCGCTTTGATACAGTGGCCGCATTCAAATAAACAATCTCAAAGAGGTGTGCATGAAGAAGCGAAATAACGTTTTCTCGTGGTTGGGATGGTTTGCAGCATTGGCGTTTGTCCTCATTCCGGGCCTGGCGGTCGCCCAGAGCGACGACATGCCTTCCACGGCCATGAGCGGCGCGATGCTGGTCGTCATCGTGGTCATCGGCCTGGCCTTCTACGTCTATCTTGCTTTGGCAGTGCAGACCATTGCCACGAAGACCAATACACAGAACGCCTGGCTGGCCTGGATTCCCATTGCCAACATATTTCTGCTACTGATGATCGCGCAGAAGCCTCTTTGGTGGTTCATCCTATTTCTGATTCCTCTGGTCAGCCTGGTCATGTCGATCATCGTCTGGATGGCAGTCGCCGAAAAGCGGGGCAAACCCAGTTGGTGGGGTATTTTGCTCATCGTGCCTTTTGTGGGTCTGATTGTGCCTGGTTATCTGGCCTGGTCGAACTAATCCAAGATCAGCAGGCCTGCGGATGGGCCGCGGGCCTGCATTGCACAGGAAAGAAGGACAGGCAAGAGTGCCCTTCGACAAGGTCCGGGCGGGCCCTGTCCCAGACAACACTGTGACTGGTGTCAATCAGTCGGACGTTTGCAGCCAGCGGTACCGTTTCCCATCCCAATAGATAAGACCCGATGAAGCTTCCGACCTTTCGACCAGAAGTCCCTCCGCGGCCATACCTTTTATAGGCTTGTCCAGGCCGGTGAATCTGAGGTGCTGTTTACGTTCCACATGCCAGGCATCCATCCAATCGAAGCCGTCGAGTAGATAGGACGGTGATCCGTCCTCCGTCGCCGCGACTCTAAGCTTGGTGCCGCCAGCGCCCAGAACTTCAATATATCTGGCGCGGCTACGCACCATCGCAATTCCGACGATCTTTGTGGCCCGGTTCAACACCAGCACGGCGTAATCGGGAATGCCATCGCCATCGAAGTCGCCGCGGAGGTAAAACGGGTTCAACTTGTTCGAAACGTCGTAATGGGCAAGAAAATTTTCCTTCTGGAATCGCAGCGAGACCTCCGGCGGCAGGTTGAAGTTCGTCGGCCCGTCATCATTTTGGTTAGCTTGGGAAACCTGCGGTTGGGGCGCGGCCATGACCGTCAGGAGCAGGCATAGGAACAAGCAGTGCATGGTGTGATCCTTATTTTATTGCCGCGCCCCGTGTGGCGGAAGACCTGATGTGCTAGCGTGCCTGGCTTGTTTCACTTTTGTTCATTCCGTCTGCCATTTGGCTATTGACATGAATATATATTACTTGATATATATATTGTTATGACTGACGTTGATTCTCAAAGGTTTATTCCACTCAAGACCCAGTGGTTCCACATCATGCTCTCGCTTGCCGGGGGAGAGCAGCACGGCTACGGGATCATGCAGGAAGTCCTGCAGCGCACTACCGGAAAAGTGCGATTGTGGCCAGCGACGCTGTATGGATCGATCAAGCGGTTGATCGAGGCGGAGCTGATCGAGGAATCGGACGAACGGCCCGCGCCGGAATTGGACGACGCGCGACGCCGTTATTACCGGCTGACGGCCCTCGGCAGGCGGGTGCTCGACGCGGAATGTGAACGCCTGAAGGAATTAGTTCGCACAATTCAAGTGAAGCAAGCCATGGTGACGGAATGAATCTCTCATCGCGAATCTACCGGCGGTTGGCGCAAGCTTTTCCGCACGAATTCAAATTGGCTTATGGCGCCGAGGTGATGCAACTCGGGGAGGACGTGGTGGCGGAGGTTGCCAGGAGGCATGGTGCCGCCGGCCTGGTCCGGCTGATCGCAGACATCCTGGTCCGCGTACCGCTCGAATACCTGGAAGAAATGCGCCGCGATACGCGGTATGCGTTGCGAGCGATGATCAAGTCTCCCGGATTCGCACTGGTCGGCATCGTCTCGATGGGGCTCGGAATGGGGCTGACGACCATGGTGTACAACTCAAAATGGCAGTTGATATCTCGTGAACTGCCGGCAGCGGCGAACGCCAAACGTCTGGTGATGGCGGAGAAGCCGGTCTCGTATTACTACATCGAGCAATACCGGGACCAAACGAGCCTGTTCACCGGCGTGGCTGCATTTCAGACCGGCATCCCATTCAATGTCACCTTCCAGGGTGACGTGAACGCGAAACCGGAGCGCGTCTTCGGACAACTTGTATCAGCCGACTATTTTTCCGTGCTCGGCGTCCCAGCCCAGAGTGGAAGAGTGCTCAGCCCCGACCTTGACAAGCCCGGCAACGCGCCGGTTGTGGTGATCAGCGATCGTTTCTGGCGCAATCGCCTCAACTCCTCTGCCAACGCGTTGGGGCAAACGCTCCGCCTGAACGGGCAACCGGCGACCATCGTGGGAATTACCCCGAAGGATTTCAATGGCGCCCTTTCCATCAATCCGACTGAGCTGTTCGTTCCGATCACCGCGCCGGCGGTCCTCGCTCCGGAGCTCGCGAACGACGTGCTGCATCAACGCAATGCCCGGGAGTTTCTGGCCCTGATATGCCTGGCGCCCGGCGTCAACCCTGAATCCGCGGAAGCCGCTCTCGACGCGATCACGCGCCATCTTGACGAGCAGGACCCTCTGGCTCCAGCGCGCGCCGACAAAGGCCGGCGCGTGACCTTGCTCCTGGCAGGTGGCATGGTGCCGCTTCCCCGGAACTTGAAGTCCGTGGTGGCCGGGTTCTTTGCCGTGCTGATGGGCCTGATTATGACCATTGCGTGCATGAATTTGGCCAATATGCTGCTGGCGCGCGGCGCCAATCGCCGCAAGGAGCTGGCGATTCGTCTGGCCATTGGGGCCAGCCGTTTTCGTCTTATCCGGCAGATGGTGACCGAAGGCATTTTGCTCTCACTGCTGGGCGGCATCGCGGGATTCGTGCTGGCTTATTTAGAGACCAGGTTGCAGTCCCGATTCATTCTGCCCACTGCGGTGCCGATCGAATCCGATTTCACTCTGGATTGGCACGCAGCCGTTTTCGTGTTCGGCCTGGCCATCGTGTGCGGCATCGGATTCAGCCTGGCGCCCGCCCTGAGGTCAACGAAAGCCGATGTGACACCGGCGCTCAAGGAGGGCTCGGCCCTGCACTGGCCCGGTTACCGGCGCTTTGGTTTGCGCAACTTGCTCATGGTGGCCCAGGTCACAGGATCGCTCATGCTTCTGCTGATCACCGGGTTCCTGGTCATGGGGTTTACCAAGGCAAGCAACATCCAAACCAAATTCGATACGAACACGATGTATCTCCTGTCCATCGATCCGATGCGTAACGGCTACACAGCCGAAAAAGCGCAAGCTCTATTCGAGAAGCTTCCCGAACGGCTCAAGACCGCCGGGCCGGTCCGCAGCGTCGCCCTGGCGGCGCAGGCGCCCTTTTCTATCGAAGATGAAGATGGAGCGGTCCCATTGACCGCGGAAGACTCGCGGGTCCGGACATCGGCGATCAAAGAAACCGTGGGCGCGGGCTATTTTGCCCTGCTGGGCGAACCGATGTTGGCTGGCCGTGAGTTCTCGGAACTGGATCAGCGCAGCGAGGCAGACGGATCGAAGGCTTTGCCTGTGGTGCTGAATGAGAGCGCCGCGCGCGGGTTCTTCGGAAATGGCACTGCGATTGGGGGTCGCGTCAAGGACGACAAGCAGTCCTATGAAGTGGTCGGCGTGGTACACGACTTGAAGGATGGCGTCGGCGCCACCCTGTCCGTGATTTACTTACCGCTGACGCGGCGCAATTTTGCTCGGCCGCCAGCCGATGGCATCACCATTTTGGTGCGGTCGGATGCGGGACCCGATGCGCTGAGCGGCGTTCGGCGGGAGATCGCGTTCCTCGATCCCAACCTGATCATCTTCAATGTGCGGACCCTCAGCGACTACCTGGAGCTGAGCCGGGCCTCCGAGCGTTTCGCTGTGAATACCTACGGTGGAATAGGAGTCTTTGGCCTGGTGCTGGCCGCAATCGGACTCGCCGGGGTCACCGCCTACGCAGTTGCGCAAAGGCGCAAGGAGATCGGAATTCGCATGGCGCTGGGAGCGCGTAAGGGGCAGGTACTGCGGCTGGTGCTGCGTGAAGGCGCGGCCCTGGTGGGCGTGGGAACAGTTCTCGGGTTTGTGGGCGCGTTCACACTGGCTAAAATGCTTTCGTCGCTAACCAGCATTTTTGTCGACGCGCTTAAGGTGGGTACGGACGATCCGCGCTTGCTCGTCGGCGCACCACTGCTGCTGGCGGCGCTGGCGCTGCTCGCCTGCTACGTTCCGGCGCGCCGGGCCGCCAAAATCGATCCGCTGAAGGCGCTCCGCGAGGAGTAGGCGCAACCTACCGGTTTGCCAGGGTGACTTTCACCCAGTAGCCGGGTCCAGGCGGCGCTGAGAAAGACGCCGTAGCCATGCGCCGGGCGACGCAGCCGCTTACGCCGGTATCGGGAAAGATCATGGCCTGTTGTGCCGTGCCGTCGCTGCCGACCTGCACTACCACGTCAAATGGTCCCGGATCTTTTTTGCCTGCTTCCAGACAGTCCCGTACGTCATGCGAGTTCTTCAAGCTGAATTCCCAGGAAAAGGCCCTGATGTATTTTTCTCCATCGGGCGTCTGCAGATTCTGGCCGATCGACTTGTAGATTTCGTCCATGGAGGAGTTTTTACCCGCGATGCCGGTTGTGCCGACAGAGGAGCGCTGACGTGTAATCAGAGACGGTCCCTGCCGCGACGCTGGCGCAAGAATTGGCGCGATGTTCTCCGTCGCGCTGGTCATCATTACGCGCTGCCGTGGCTTGGCCGCAGAAAGGTGTTGCGGCGTAGCCGGCGGAAAAACGGGAACTGTCGACACTTTCTTTTTGATGGTTTCAGAACTTAAGTCGGCCCTTTCGCCTGAGTTGCGGAACGTTGCCGGCGGCTTGGTCAGTTCCGTTTCAGGTTTTATGTCCGCGCTCGCGCTGGTGTTCATGACCAGTGGGACCATCGCAGGTGGCTGCAGTGCAGGCGACGGAGCCACCGGGGACGCCGGTGGGCGGTTCATTACTGCAGGCTTGGTTTCCGCGTTGGCGCTCGGGTTCTGGGCCGCCGCAGGCTGCTGGGGCGGAGGCACGGGCGCGTCCCGAAGTCTTTTCTGTTCTCGATACTTGCGCGCGATATCGCCGAGAGATGGCGCGTCTTGAGACGTCGCCTCTTGCGAGAAAAGCAAAGGACTGGATGCCAGGATTGCCGCGATAGTTATGAAGAGTGCTTTCCGCATATGCAGAAAGCATAACGATAACGCCCGGACGATCACAGATTACCGGAGTAATCGAAGTTACATAAGTAATCTTGAAGGAATAGCCGGCAGGGGCCTATTTGCGCTTCTTTGCTTTCTTTGCCTTCTTGTCTTTCTTGGCCGAAGCGGCTTTCTTCTTCGTTTTTGGCTTGGTGGATTTCTTCGCGGCTTTTTTGGCCTTCTTCGCCGGCACGGCCTTCTTTGCGGGCGGAGCAGGCTTCACGGAGGCAGGCTTTTGCGCAGCGGGCGCCGGTTTATGTTTCTGCGCTGGTGCAGGCGGCGCCGGCGCGGCAAGTGGTGGCGCAGCCGGCGCAGCTGCGGCTACGGACTTGGGTTTGCGCCCACGTTTTTTGGGACCAGTCCCCGGTCCTTGTTCTCCAGGGGCGGCAGCAGCGGCCGGGAGCTCTTTTCTCGCGGCGCGTCCGCGTTTTACCGGAGGCGGCGGAGGCGGTGGTTCCGGAGGAGAATACGGCTCCAGGAACTTTACGATCTCGGTGTGGCTGCGCAGTTTGCCGTCCAGAAGCAGCAGGAACGCTTCATCCAGGATCTTCCTGTACTCGGGATGTTCCGGCGTGATGCGCAGCTCCGGCATTTCCGCGAAGGGAAGCTTCTGCCGGGTCAGCGGCCACTTGGTCAGGAAATTCTTTAGCTTCTGCTCGACCGCTGCGGGGCGGGAAGTGATGGCGCAGAACAGCATCGGCTCCGGCGGGCACTGCATCAGGAACTTCCAGCTTTGCGACGGAAGGGCCAGGTCCTTGGCCAGGAGCCTCTTGGCGAACGCCTTGGCGTCGTCTTCCAGGCTGCGCCAGCGCTCCACGAATCCCTTATTGGGAATTTGCCGCTGAATGGCGGAGATTTCCTTTTCTCCCAGTTTGCGCGTCAGGAAATACATGACGATGGGGCTGGCGTCCGGGTTGATGCCGACTTCCTGCATCTGCTGCTTGACCTTGGCCAGATGGGACAGACCCTGCGAATCCACCTTGGACAGCGAGAGATGCGAATTGAGGACCTTCAGCCATCCTTCTTTGTCCAGCGCCTTGAGCACTTCGATGGGATTGTCTTCATGCGCCAGCTGCTCGACTTCGTGCCCCAGGGTGCGGTCGGAAATGCTGTCGATGTAGTTGTTGTCTTTGGCTGCGTCGTAGCGGGCCTGCGTGCGCTCTTCCAGGGTCCAGTGGAAGCGGGTTGTAAGCCGCGTGGCGCGAATCAGCCGCGACGGGTCTTCGTAAAACGCGTAGTTATGCAGAACACGCAGGACCTTGGATTCGATATCGGCCATGCCGTTGAAAGGGTCGGTCAGCAGGCCGCGCGAGCCTGGATTGAGCGACAGGGCCATGGCGTTGACGGTGAAATCGCGGCGGCGCATGTCGTCATAAATGGTGCCTGGAGTGATTTCCGGCGGGCGGCCCGGCTTCTCATATTTTTCCGAGCGCGTGCCGGTGACTTCGCCCCGGACGTTGCCCGGCAGCAGCAGCATGAGCGTGCGCGTGCCTTCGTCCACGGCTTCAACCCGTGCGCCGGCCTTTTCAAAGTCCTTGTGCAGCTTGAGGGCGTTGCCCTGGACAGAGAAATCCAGGTCGCGGATGATGAAGCCGCTGAGAATGTCGCGCACGGCGCCGCCGGTCAGGAAGATGTTCATATCGTGCGCGCGGGCCACGTCGGTGACCAGCGCCAGGGCGCGCTGCTGGTCCGGCGCGAGCCGGGTTTCCAAAAGGTAGATAAAGTCGGCCATCGGGTCTTAGGGCTGTACCGCCTGAAACACACGCGGGCGACCCCGGCGTGGACCAGGCGAAACAAGCCGTTCTTTTGGATTCTCCGTAAGTTGCACGTTTGACAAGACTTAGACGATACAGCAAACCCAGGAGCAAAACAGAAACAATATCATAAAGGTTAACACTTTGGCTACCCTGACCTTATAAACTGGTGATGCTATCTTTGATTCCCTTGCAATCATGCGAGAATCAAGCTTTAGACATGCCTTCAACCCACAAGAAAGTGATTGTCCGGAAAATGGGCCGCGACTCGCTCAGCGGGTACGTAGCGCCGGCAAATTTCATTGTGGAAGGCCAGTTGGAGTTACTGAATCCCGCGGGCAAAGTGGTGCTGATTGACCTGAAGGAGATCAAGAGCGTTGATTTTGTGCGCGATTTTTCCGACTTCGCCGCAAATACCCGGAAAACGTTTACCACGCGCCCCCGTACCGATGGCCTCTGGGTGCGGCTGAAGTTCACTGACAACGACGTGCTTGAGGGCATCATGGCCAACGACCTCACAGAGCTGGCGCCCGAGGGCTACCTGATTACGCCGCCGGACACCCGCGGCAATACCCAGCGCATCTTTGTGCCCAGGTCCGCGCTGGAAGAGCTGAGCGTGCTCGCCGTGATTGGCCGCGCCGCAGCCCAAAAGAAAACGGCAGAAGACGCGCGCCAGCCGGGACTCTTTACCGAGCCCTGACGATTTTGGTCGGGCGTCCGCTTCAGTCCTTTACAATCACGCCTGCAAGCCCATTCAGGATTTTTCACCCATGAAACTTAAAGAGATTGCCAGCAAGCTCGGCGTCCGGCTGGAACCGCCGGATGCGGACGTTGAAATAACCGGAATTGCCGCCATTGAAACCGCCCGGCCCGGACAACTCGCGTTCATTGCCAATCCCAAGTACGCGGCCGCGGCCAGAACCACGCAGGCTTCCGCGCTGATTGTCGAAGAGTCCTTTCCGAAAATGGAAAAGCCGACGCTGCGCACCAAGAACCCGCAATACGCTTATGCCCGCGCGTTGAAATTCTTTGTCCACGGCCAACGCTACGAACCGGGAATTCATCCCACTGCTGTTATTCATCCCACAGCGCGGATCGGGAAAAATGCGGCCATTGGCGCGTGTGCAGTGGTCGAAGCCGGGGTGGAGATTGGCGATGACTGCACGCTCCTGCCGCAGGTCGTGATTTATCGTGGCGTCAAAATTGGGAGGAATTTCTTTGCCCATGCGCACGTCTCTGTCCGGGAAAACTGCGAGATCGGCGACAACGTACTGTTGCATAACGGAGTAGTGATCGGATCGGATGGATTCGGCTTTGCGAAAGACGATGCCGGAAGATGGTACAAGATCCTGCAAACCGGCAAAGTGGTGCTGGAAGATGACGTTGAGATCCAGGCCAATGCCTGCATTGACCGCGCCAGCCTGGGTGAAACACGCATTGGCCGCGGAACAAAGATAGATAATCTCGCGCACGTGGCGCACAACTGCACGGTTGGCGAAAACTCCATGCTGTGCGCCCAGGTGGGGCTGGCCGGGTCCACGGAAGTGGGAAACAACGTGATTCTGGCCGGACAGGTGGGCGTGGCCGGGCACTGCAAGATCGGCGACGGAGTGGTGATCACGGCCCAAAGCGGCACGCACGGCGACATTCCCGCCGGGGCCATGGTCAGTGGGTCACCGGCTTTCGATCACAAACAATGGCTCCGCAGCACGGCGGTTTTTAGTAAGCTGCCAGAGTTGGCCCGGGCGGTGCGCTCGCGCTCCAAGCCGGCGAAAGAAGACTGAGTCGCTTTCAGGAAAGGCGCATGGAGTCCGGCAAATCTGACGGCAAAAAACCGATTCGTGTGCTTCTGCTGGACGACCGCGCGGACAATCTGATCCTGCGGTCGGCGATCCTGCGCCAGAACGGTTATGAGGCGCTCGCGGCCACGTCTATTGCGGAGGCGGAGGCGCACCTGGAGGCCATTGACATCGCCGTGCTGGATTATCACCTGGGCGCCGGCAAATTCGGCACGGAAGTGGCGCTGTCTTTACGCGACAAGCGGCCGGAAGTCCCCATCATCATTCTTTCCGCCACGCTGGAAAGAAAATTTGGCGGCGTCGAAGACATGCACCTGCTCAAAGGCTATAGCTCAGTGGACGATCTGCTGGCCGCGCTGCATTCCTTTGAAGCCAAACGCCGCGGCAGACCCGTAGTGGTGGACGCCCGTGACTTTTTCTATTCCCGCATCGCCATGGCCATGGGCGAAGACGTGGTTCTGGAAGTCCTGGACCGCGAAGGGAACTGGCAGTACGTGAACGAATACTATGCGCGGCTCTGTGAAAAAAAACGCACCTGGTTTCCCGGCAAGAACCGGTTTCAGGAATTTCCCGAACTGGCCGGCGAATGGCTGGAGGTCATCTGCACTGTGGCCGACACGCGGGAAACCTACGTGGACCGCACCTTCCACGGCCTGCCCTTTCTTCCCAAAAAGAAAGACCGCTGGAACTGGAACATCCTGGTATTTCCCATCAAACTGCACGACAATCGCAACGGCGCGGTGCTCAGCGCGCGGGTCATCGAAAAGAAATG
>Ga0210407_10003084_pt1 | contig 13749 bp, 16 predicted proteins | sample IncBWC27MmetaG_FD_150860 | JGI IMG/M metagenome (GOLD analysis project Ga0210407, IMG submission 150860) | Forest soil microbial communities from Barre Woods Harvard Forest LTER site, Petersham, Massachusetts, United States - Inc-BW-C-27-M | ecosystem: Environmental > Terrestrial > Soil >... | reverse complement strand
GAGGAGTTCGCCCTGGTGTTCGAAGAATTCGATGGCGAGAACGCCGGCATATTTCAGGGATTCGAGAACGCGTTGGGCCGCTCGTTCCGCGGTGCGCTGAATGCCGGGCTCGATGCGCGGAGCGGGGGCGAGAGAAAGACGGAGAATGCCGCCGCGATGATGGTTTTCAACGAGCGGATAGATGGCGGTTTCGCCGTTGGTGGAACGGACGGCGAGGACGGAGAGTTCGCGGGTGAAGGGGACGAAGCGCTCGAGGATGAGCGGAACGGCGGGGAGCTCGGGCTTGGCTTTCGCGACGTCTTCGGGCGTTCGTAGAATCCACTGGCCTTTGCCATCGTAGCCGAGGCGGCAGGTTTTGAGGACGGCGGGGAGGCCGAGTTTTTTGATGGCAGCGTCGAGCTCCTCCGGCTTCGGGACGGAAATGAATTCGGTAGTAGCGATGCCGAGCTTCTGGAAGAGCTGCTTTTCGTTGAGGCGATCTTGCGCGGCTTCGAGGGCGGCAGGCGGGGGATAGACGGGGACGCGCTCGGCGAGGAATTTCGCGGCGTCGACGGGAACATTTTCGAATTCGTAGGTGACCAGCTCGAGGCCGGCGGCGAATTTTTCGAGGGCGGCGAGGTCGTCAAAATCGGCGGTGACGCGCTGGGCGATGCGGCCGACCGGGGCTTCGGGGGAAGGATCGAGAAAACGGAAGTGCAGACCAAGCGGATAGCCGGCGAGGGCCAGCATGTAGCCGAGCTGTCCGCCGCCGAGGATGCCGATGGTCACGCGCGCTTCCCCTGCTTTTTTGCTGATGAGGCGGCGGATGGATCGGGGTGCGCGAGGACGCGGCCGGTCTGCTCGCTGCGGAACTTTCGAACTGCTTCGCGGACGTCGCGATGTTTTGCGCCGAGGATGGCCGCGGCAAGGAGCGCGGCGTTGACGGCGCCGGATCTGCCGATGGAAAGCGTGCCTACGGGTATGCCACCGGGCATTTGGGCGATGGAGAGGAGCGAATCGAGGCCTTTGAGGGCTTTGGATTCGACCGGGACGCCGAGAACGGGAAGAACCGTTTTCGAAGCGGTCATCCCAGGAAGATGGGCGGCGCCGCCTGCGCCAGCGATGATGACTTCGATGCCGCGCTTTTCCGCGGTCTCCGCATATTCGAAGAGCAAATCGGGAGTGCGGTGGGCGGAGACGATGCGCGTTTCATGCGGAACACCGAGCTCCCTGAGCGTCTTGGAGGTGAATTTCATGGTGTCCCAGTCGGAGCCGGAGCCCATGATGATGCCGACGAGAGGATGGGTGGTGGGTGATTTGCGCTTCGCTTTTAGAGTCATGGCGTTTCTTCAACCGTAGGGCACGATATATCGTGCCCCTACTTTGGGACAAGTCCACAGCTTTTATTTTCGGTCATTGGGCGTGAACCTGGGCGCGGTGTTTCCAATAGTGGCGGAGCTGGCCGACGAGATAGAGAGAGCCGGTGACGAAAACGGCGTCATTGGGGGCGGCTTTGGCGAGGGCGTAGTCGAGGGCTTGTTCGGCTTCGGAGAAGACGGAAAAACAGGCGGCGTGGTGGCTGGCGATTTCGGCGAGTTGCGCGGCGGAGACGGCGCGGGGAGTGCGGGGAGCGGTGAGGATGACTTCCTCGGCGCGGGGGAAGAGGAGGCCGGCGACTTCGTCGACGGCTTTGTCGCGGAGGGCGGCGTAGAGGAGCCAGATTTTGCGGCCAGAGAAATTCTGGTCGAGAAAGGCAGCGAGTTCGCGGGCGGCGGAGGGATTGTGGGCGCCGTCGAGATAGACGGCAGGATGGGATTGGACTTTTTCGAGGCGGCCAGGCCAGACGGTGTTGGCGATGCCCTCCGCAATGGATTCATTGGTGATTCGAAAGCCGCGTTGCTGAAGATAGCGGGCAGCGGCGAGGGCGTTCAAGGCGTTTTGCAGCTGGAAGCGGCCGGGGAGGCTGGGAGCGATTTCGAACGCGGTGCCTGAGGCGATTTCCGTGATCTGGGCGCGGACGCAGCCTTCCTGCGTGGATTCGTTGTCGATGTGGAAGAGACTTGGGACGTCGAGGATGGGGCAGTGGAATTCGTGTGCGCGGGCGATGATGACTTCGCGTGCTTCGGGGCGCTGTTCGGCGAGGACGACGGGCACGCTGGGCTTCAGGATTCCTGCTTTTTCGGCGGCGATTTCCGGGAGGGAGTGGCCGAGAAAGTTTTCGTGATCGAAATCGATGCGGGTGATGATGGAAATGAGCGGGTGAAGGATATTGGTGGCATCGAGGCGGCCGCCGAGGCCGACTTCGAAGACGCCGAATTCGACGCGTTCGCGGGCGAAGAATTCGAAGGCCATGGCAGTGACGCATTCGAAGTAGGTGGGATGCGCTCGGAGTTTGCCGGCAGCGAGGAGCTCTTCGATCAATGCGTGGATGCGCGTGAGCGTTTCGGCGAAGGCATGGTCGCTGATTACTTCGCCGCTGATGCGGAGGCGCTCGTTGATTCTTTCGAGGTGCGGAGAGGTGTTGAGGCCGGTTCGAAAGCCGGCGTGGCGGAGGATGGATTCGAGAAATGCGGCGGTGGAACCTTTGCCATTGGTTCCCGCGATATGCGAGCTGGGATAAGTTCGGTCAGGGCGGCCGAGGCGCTCGACGAGGATGGTGATGTTTTCGAGATTGAACTTGGTGGCTGACGCTTGCGTGGGCGCGGCGAGTTCGCGGCCGAGAGAGAGCAGGTAACGAACCGCGGCGTCGTAGTTCATCGAAAAGATTCCGAGTGGAGGAAAAAAGAAAGAGCGGCCCGCCTCAGAAGGCGAGCCCTACAACGGCGGGGATAATGGTACGAATGCAGAAGTGTATTCATGGTGTCACTTGTGCTCAGGTGAGGAGGAGATCGAGGGAGTTGCTGATGAAAGACTTCAGGTCTTTGCGGTGGACGACGGCGTCGAGGAAGCCGTGCTCGAGCAGGAATTCGGAGCGCTGGAATCCTTCGGGGAGTTTCTGGCGGATGGTTTGCTCGATGACGCGGGGGCCGGCGAAGCCGATGAGCGCGCCGGGTTCGGCGATGTTGAGGTCGCCGAGCATGGCAAAGCTGGCGGTGACGCCGCCGGTGGTGGGATCGGTGAGCAAAGAAATATAGGGAAGCTTTTCTTCGTCGAGCTTGGCGAGCGCGGCAGAAACCTTGGCGAGCTGCATGAGGCTGATGGTGCCTTCCATCATGCGCGCACCGCCGGAACAGGAAACGGCAATGAAGGGCTGGCGTGTTTCGATAGAAAGTTCGATGCCGCGGGTGACTTTCTCGCCGACCACCGCGCCCATCGAGCCGCCGATGAAGCCGAATTCCATGGCGCAGAGGACGATGGGGCGGCCGTTGAGCTGGCCTTCGGCGGTGATGATGGCGTCGTTCATGCCGAGCTTTTTTTGCGCTTCCTTGATGCGCCGGGCGTACGGCTTGGTGTCGACGAACTTGAGCGGGTCGGTGGACATCATGCCGCCGTCGTGTTCGGTCCAGCGGCCGTCGAGAAGCATCTCGAGGCGCTGTTTAGCGCTCATTCGAAAGTGAAACTGGCACTTGGGGCAGACGTAGAGATTGGCTTCGAGGTCTTTGCGGAAGACGATGGTGCGGCAGGACTCGCACTTGACCCACAGGCCTTCGGTGCGCACGCGGCGCTCTTCGGGCGGGGTGGTCTGCTCGATCGATTTTTTTTCGCGCTTGAACCAGGCCATAGAAAAAGTTATTAGTTCCCAGTTATTAGTTCCCAGTTGTTAGTTCTTAGTGAAAGCAGGAGTGGCACGCGTGCTGGGCCGCTCGCTTTGAATCCCTAGTCTCGAACTGCAAGCCTCGAATCTCAGACCTACAGCTGCTAATAGTCGATCCCCCGTTGGGCCAGTATACCCTTGGTGTAGGGGTGTTTCACCTCGCGCATCTCGGTGACCAGGTCGGCGAGCTCGACGAGGCTGGGATGGGCGTTGCGGCCGGTGCAGATGACGTGGACGCGCTCGGGGCGGTCTTTGAGAGCGGTGACCACTTCGGCGGCGTCGAGCATTTTGTAGCTGATGGTGTAGTTGATTTCGTCGAGGACCACGAGGTCGTATTTGCCGCTGTAGATGGCATCGCGCCCGGCTTGCCAGCACTCCTGGGCCAGCTTGATGTCGGCGGGATCGGTTTCGGCGCCGCCGATTTTTACGAAGCCGCGGCCCATGGGGCGGATTTCGAATTTGTCGTCACCGAGGATTTTGGCGGCGTCGAGTTCGCCGTAGTGCCAGGAGCCCTTGATGAACTGCACCATCAGGACGCGCAAGCCCTGGCCGACGGCGCGGAAGGCAGTCCCCAGGGCGCAGGTGGTCTTCCCCTTGCCGGGGCCGGTGTAAACGATGAGGAGTCCTTTTTCTTCGGGCATAGTGTTTTGCGCAAGCGCGTTGCTTCGCGGTGTGGCGAAAAGATTAGAGTCTGCGGATTGAAGTGGGAAAGGTCAAGCTAATGCCTCAGCTGATGGCACTCCACTTCATGGTCGCGATTCATGATCCTGATCACCTGCTTTTCGAGTGTTCGACGTCAGTCCTAGACCCGACATGCCAGGACTCCCCGGGCCCAGTCTGCGAAAACTCGCGACGTCAATCAATACGATTGTGCCGAACATCGCCAGAAACGCACCGACGTAGGCAACGCAGAAATTGAGGAAGCTGTCCGAGGTCCCGTCAGGAGAAAATTCCAGGAAAACGGCAAGAAATCCGACCAATCCCGCAAAACACGTGAACTTCACCAGAGGCATACGCCAACTCGGCAAGCCGATCACTTGGCTGCACTGTGGGCAGGTGAACGACTGCCGAAATCGAACTTCTTCGCGTGTAAGGCCTTTGCCGCATAGCGGGCATTTGGCAACAGTAGGCCACGTAAAATCCGGAGGAGCCGGCACGGTTCCCCGAAAGACAATAAACATGCTGAGTTCGCATACGAGCCGAGCAGCTAACGGAGCAGCCAGACTGCCGAGCCACATGTACAACCCGCCGAAAACGAGCCCCTCGAAGGCGCCATACGCCATCCGGTAAGGACCGCGAGGAAACAACCTCAGTGCATAAACTCCGGAGCATAGAAGAATCGCCGTGCCGGAGGAAACCGAATCATTCGTTAGAGAAGAGATTGAACTGGCTCGCCAGAGTTCAATAGCCGCTGCACCAAAAATAAGCAATACCCAACGTGTATAACCAAGAGCGTAGAGGGCGGGGACTTCCCAAAGGAATTGCTTTTGGGCTATCAGCTTCTTCTGGAAAGCGGCCAGCAGAACAAGAGAGCCGAAAAAAGCGATGCCACAAACTATTCCCAAAATCACGTAACGCGGGTTGAGGAAGGACGCGCCTACTACGTGATGCCACGTAAAGTCGTTAAGCCAGAGCCAACTTCCGGTTCCGAACAGCACTACTAGATAGACCAGAAGATTGGCTTGACCACTGAAGAGAAAAATCTTCGTCAGCGATTCTTTAAGAGAAGTAAGTGAAATGGCACCCTGCTGCGCCGCTGCTTTTCGAATCGAGGGAAGAAATGCCAGCCAAAGGAGCCATTCGGCTAGCGGAAAGAGCAGCAAAAGAATGAAAGATGAAATGGACATGTGCTTAGGCTTTTGGTCCGGCCCTTATTCTCAGTCTGCCAGATTTAGGCGTTTGACGAGTGCGTTGGCGATGGCGGTGATGCGCTCCTGGGCTAACGCGGTGAGGGAAGTTCCGGGCTTGGCGTGGGGATCGTGGAGGACGATCCAGAGGCCGGGGCGATAGGATTCGTCGTCGCCGGGGCAGATGGCGCCGGTAAGTTGAGTCAATTCGAATGGGAGAGGAGCGGAGTGAGTGAAATCGAGATTGGCGTTTTCCGGGGAGTCTTGCTGAAACGGGGGATGCGCGAGGAGATCCATGAGGACGCCGCGGGCGTCATCGACGAGGTCGCGGAAGCCCTGGGAGACGAGGACGGCGTCGACGTCGCGGGGCGTGGGCTGCTCGAGTTGGAGCAGGTCGTAATCAGGGAGGGGATTTTCGAGCGGGATTTCGATGGTGGCGGAGGGGCGATTGGCGTCGGGACAAATGTGGATGGACATGTTGTTCCTAGTCTTGCACGGCGCGCGCTATTTCGGGTAGGGGCTGCCGGAGAGGATGGCGAAGGCGCGGTAGAGCTGCTCGGCAAGCATGACGCGGGCGAGTTCGTGGGAAAAGGTCATGGCGCTGAGAGAGAGTTTTTGATGGGCGCGCTGGCGGAGATTTTCGGGGAAGCCGTCGGCGTCGCCGCACAGGAAAACTAGTTCGCGGGTGCCGCGGTCGCGAAGTTCGGCGAGCGATTTGGCGAGGGCGTTCGAATCGAGAGTTTTTCCGGCGGCGTCGAGAAGGACGACGGTGGCGGCGCGATCAGCGTCGAGTTTTTTGATGGCGGCATCGCCGTCGCGAACTTCGGTGATTTCGATGGCGCAGGAGCGGCCGATACGTTTCACGTAGTCGTCGAGGATGGCACGCATTTCGGGGCGGCGGGTTTTTCCGAGCATGAGGAGGCGGATGCGCATGGGAAGTTTTCCGTGGTCAGTTTACAGTTGTCCGTAAGAAAAGATGAATAGTTGTTGGGTTACGAACGGCCCGCCTCAGAAGGCGAGCCCTACACTCATCTCAGCCCGTATTTCTTGCGTTTTTCGAGGAGGGTCTTGCGGCTGATGCCGAGGGCTTCGGCGGAGCGGCTGATCTGGTAATGGGTGGCTTCGAGGGTGGCGGTGATGACCTCGCGCTCGATTTCTTCGAGGGAGCGAAGGCTGGAGATGGGACCTACTGCGCCGGCGGCGGAAGCGCGGACACTGTCGGGAAAATTTTCGGGTTCGAGGAGATCGCTTTTGGCGACGGCGCCACGGCCTACGCGCGAGAAAACAACGGCTCGCTCGAGGGCGTTGCGAAGTTCGCGGATGTTACCGGGCCAGGAGTAAGCCGACAACATGCGACGCGAGGCTTCGCTCAATTGCGCGCTGGCGCGGGCGTGGATGGCTCGGAGCGTGACGAGAAGATGGTCGGCGAGAAGCAGGATGTCGGCGCGGCGTTCGCGGAGCGGGGGAACGGTGAGCGTCAGAACATTCAGGCGGAAGTAAAGGTCTTCGCGGAAACTGCCGGCTTTCACGGCCGCGGGGAGATCGACGTTGGTGAGGGCAATGAGGCGCGCTTCGATGCTCAGAGTTTCAGTGCCGCCGAGGCGTTCGAACGTGCGCTCCTGCAAGATGCGCAGAAGTTTGCCTTGCGCGGCGGTGGAGAGGGCCGCGACTTCATCGAGGACAATGGTGCCGTTGCCGCCGAGTTCGAAGCGGCCGAGTTTGCGCTCGACGGCGCCGGTAAACGCACCGCGCTCGTGGCCGAAGAGTTCACTTTCGACGAGACCGGGCGGGAGGCTGGCGCAATCGATCTTCAAGAAGGGCGCGTCGCGTCGCGGGCCGAGTTCGTGGACCAGGCGAGCGAGATGATCCTTGCCGGTGCCGCTCTCTCCGGTGATCAGCAGAGTGGTTGGAGCAATGGCAACTTTCTCGGCAAGTTCATAGAGACGAAGCGCCGCGGGATCTTCAGCGATCCACGGCAATCGTTCCGAGGCCATAGCGGTCAACGGCCGCCGAGCGGACGAGTGGAAACCGCTTCGCCTGAGTAGGAATCGTTCCCAAAGGATGAATCGGAGATACTGCGTTCAGACGACGGACCTTCGGGCTCGTCAGCAATTTCCAGTTTGGGCGCGGAGCGCCAGAGGCGTTCAAGATCGTAATAGCGGCGTGCCTGATCGCCAAAGACGTGGACAACGAAGCCGCCGAAATCGAGCAGCGCCCATTCGGCGGAGCGCTGGCCCTCGCGATGCTCAGGCGAACGGCCGAGAGTTTTGTGCAGCAGTCCTTCGACTTCGGTGCAGATGGCCTGCACCTGCGGCGTGCTGTAGCCGGTGCAGATCACGAAAAAGTCCGTGAAGGCGCCGACGCCGCTGAGGTCGAGAACGGTAATGCCCGCTGCTTTTTTGTTTTGCGCGGCCTCGACGGCGAGGCGCACGCCCTGTGGCAAGGATTCGAATTTCAACGGTATAGACCTTGTTTAAGAATGTATTCCTCGACGCGCGCCGAGACAAGGCCATGAATGGCCTGGCCGCGGTTACTGCGACGGCGAATGTCGGTAGCGGAGACGTCGTTCGAAACGTTTTCGAGAAGGTAGACGGTGGTGCGCTGGAGGTGCGCGACGACCTGCGAGGGATGCCCATTCTCGGATTCTTTCTTGGTATCTTGCCGCGCCATCAAATCGGGAGGAATGACCAGGCGCAGCGCTTCCGGGCGGATGCCGGGGCGGTTGGCGATGATGAAATCGCACAGGCCGAGAAGCGTTTCGTATTCTTTCCACATGGGAATATCCAGAAACGCGTCCGCGCCAATCATGAAATAGATGCGGTCGCCGTGGCCATGGTAAACGTGGCGGAAATAGCGCACGGTGTCCACGGAATAGTGGAGCTGCGTGCCGCTGAAGTCTTCGCCGGCTTCGGCAAGCGATGGGACGAAGTGCGGATGCTCGGTGCAGGCCAGCGAGACCATGGCGAATCGATGCGGAAAGGGAGCGAGGTGTTGCTTCAGTTTGTGGGGTGGCCGGCTCGCGGGGATGAAATGGATTTCGTCGAAGTTGAAACGGCGGTCGGCGGCGCGCGCGACGGAAAGATGGCCGTTGTGGATGGGATCGAAAGAGCCGCCGAAGAGCGCGATACGGCGAGGGTGATGTTTAGCTGCGGTGCGGTGCGCTTGCGCGGTGGTCAATGCCTCTCCCAGAAAAAGTTTTCAGTCCTCAGTTTTCCGTTCTCAGTAAGACAGAAAAAGTGGTGCCATCCGTTGACCACAGTCAGCTTCGAAAACTGCCCCAATTGATTTTCTCATGAATTCTTGACGGGCGCGGGTAGGGAATCGTGCCCTGACGCGTTTTCGTCATTTCCGGATGAGGGATGCGGCAAGTCCAGCGAGGGATCGTTGGCCGCGCGTGGAATTTTGTCCAAGGCGTCCGCCATGGAGCGGACGAGGTCTTTCACGCCATCTCCAGCGACGGCGGAGATGGAGTGAAATTCGAGGCCGCGCTGTTTGCAGAAATCGCGCAACGCATTGAGGCGCGAGTGGTCGGTGGTGGCGTCGAGCTTGGTGGCCACGACGATCATGGGTTTATCCGTAAGGGATGCGCTGAAGGCTGCAAGCTCGCCGTTGATGACTTCGAAGGAGTGGATGGGGTCGTCGACGTTCGAATCACTGGTGTCGATCAGGTGGACAAGCAACCGCGTGCGCTCGACGTGCCGCAGGAAGCGGATGCCGAGGCCCGCGCCTTCGTGCGCCCCTTCGATGAGCCCCGGGAGATCGGCGACGACAAAGGTGCGGCCGAGTTCCGTGCCGTGGCCACCGGTGCCGCCGTCGGCATTGACGACGCCGAGATTGGGTTCCAGGGTGGTGAAAGGGTAGTTAGCAATTTTCGGGCGCGCGGCGGAGATCACAGAAATCAAAGTGGATTTTCCGGCATTGGGAAAACCAACAAGACCCACATCCGCGAGCAGCTTCAGTTCGAGGCGAATGTGCCGCTCTTCGCCGGGAAAACCGTCTTCGTGTTCGCGCGGAGCTTGATGCCAGGGCTTGGCAAAATGCTGATTGCCGCGTCCGCCGCGCCCTCCGTGAACGATTAGGACGCGCTGCCCGGGAGTGGCGAGATCGGCGATGGTTTCTCCGGTTTGCTCGTCAAAGGCCAGCGTGCCAACTGGAACTTTCAGAATCATGTCTTCGCCGGAGTAACCCGTACAGTTAGAGCCTTCGCCGTGGCGGCCGCGATCGGCCTTGAATTCGCGGTTGTAACGGTAGCGCAGCAGCGTGTTGTCGTTCAGATTGGCTTCGAGATAAATGCTCCCGCCATTGCCTCCGTCGCCGCCGGACGGGCCGCCGCGCGGCACGTATTTTTCGCGGCGAAAGGCGATGCAGCCGTTGCCGCCGTTGCCGGCCTTCACAAAAATTTTGGCTTCATCAACAAACACGAAGTAACTCCAAGTGAGTGGGCCGCTATGCGGCCACTCTTGAAAACGATAACATAAGCGAACTACCGAATCGCAAAGTGCCGGAACGGAGAACGCACATCGATGCTGCGCCTGTTCAAAAGACTTTTGCTGCTGCTTTTCCTCTTTGTCCTGGTCCTGAGCGCCGCTATCTATGTGCTGTATTTCCGGCGAGCAACTCTTCCAGCCGCACCGCCACATGCGCGAGTCGCTCCGATGGTTTCCACAATTCCCGGGTTCGCCGCGTGCTGGATCGAGACCGGAAAAACATTCAGCAACTTTTCCTTCGGTTCGACCGCGGGGAGCGTGCTAGTGAAACATCCCGCCGGCGACTTGCTCATCGATACCGGCAACTCGAGCCACTTCGCCGAGGAAGTTAACGTCTACCCATTCTGGGTGCGGCTGAAACTCGAATCTCTTGCGGGCGAGCTGAATCCAAGAGTGCCCTTGCCGGACTTGTTGCGACGCATCGGCGAAGATCCTGCCAAGGTGCGGTGGGCGATTCTTTCGCACGTGCATCTCGATCACGCGGGCGGGCTGATGGATTTGCCGCAAATGCCGGTGCTGCTGACGCGCGAAGAGCTGCAATTTGCGAACGACCCAAAAGTGCAGGCCAAAGGTTTCACGATCGAGGCCCACACTCAGAAATTTCCGCCCGTTTCCGCGCCGACCTTGAAATTCGATCCGACGCCTTATGAAACATTTGACGAGAGCGCCGACCTTTACAAAGACGGTTCCGTGGTCGTCGTACCTCTGCGCGGGCATACGCCCGGAAGCGTGGGCATCTTCGTAAACCTCTCGCCGGCACGACGCCTGTTTTACGTTGGCGACGCGGTGGACGACGAACGCGGATTCGAAGAGCGCGTCGGCAAGTCCCTCATTCTGCGCGACAGCGACAATGACATGGCTCTGGCTGACCAAATCGTTGGCCGACTCAGCGATCTGCATCAAAAAGTTCCGGGGCTTGCTATCGTCCCCGCTCACGGGCGCAGTGCGTACAAGAAGTTCTTTCCCGGCGGGCCGCTTAGCTGTGTTTCCGGACAATAGACACGCGAAAAGAAAAGAGCGGACGGCCTCGGAAGGGCGTCCCTACACAATTCGAGAAAACGTGGTTAGTTCGCGGCGGATTTGGCTTGCTCGACAGGCTCGACGGTAATGAAGCGGCCGTGGCGTCCACGATCCAGAAACTTAACGTGACCGGTGACGAGCGCGAAAAGCGTGTCATCCTTGCCCTGACCGACGTTTTCGCCGGCCTGGTGCTTGGTGCCGCGCTGGCGCACCAGGATTGTGCCGGCGTTGACGAGCTGCCCGCCGAAGCGCTTGACGCCGAGCCTTTGTCCGTGTGAATCGCGGCCGTTTGTCGAGGAGCCGCCGCCCTTCTTATGTGCCATGACGTAATCCTTTTTTTCAGAAGAGCCGGGCTAAAGCCCGGCAGCTACAGAAAGAGTTAGAGCTTGATATCGCCGACTTGCACGGCCGTGAAATTCTGGCGGTGGCCGCGCGAAATCTTGTACTGATTTCCCTTTTTGAATTTGAGCACGGTGATCTTTTTGGCGCGGCCCTGCGCGACGATCTTGCCGCTTACGCTGGCTTTAACGGCATCGGCACCGAGCAAGACTTTTTTGTCGTCCGTATGAACGGCCAGGACGGAACCAAAGTTGACCTTTTCCCCGACTGCTCCGTCAACGCGCTCGATTCGAATAGTGTCGCCGGGCGCGACGCGATACTGCTTTCCCCCGGTCTGAATAACGGCGTACATCGAACCTCCAAGAGCTAGAAGCAAACCCCAATTATATAGGTTGGCGGCGCACATCGTCAACGCGAACCGTAGGCGCACGAAACAGAACCGTAAGGAGTTAGCGGCTGGTGAGCCAGCCAACCCAGCCAGGCGCGGATCGAGCGCAACTTTTTCCCCGATTTGGAGTTAAACTGCACAGGGGCCTCAGGTCAGCCTGAGGAACCTGAAAGCGCTTGGCTCCTGACAGGATTGGAGTATTACTCGGGATCCAGCGAGGTCAAAAAAAATGCGTTATCTGAAATATCTCGCTTTACTGGCAATTTTGATTCTTCCAGCAGCAGCTCCTTCCCAGGCGCAAGTCGTAGTTGGCGTTGGGGTTGGCCCATACGGGTACGCACCCGCCTGCGCTTACGGCTACTACGGGTATTACCCCTATGCTTGCGCTCCCTACGGCTATTACGGATCGGATTGGTTTGTTGGCGGCGTGTTCATCGGTGCCGGCCCGTGGTTTCATGGTTTTCGCGGATTCGATCGCGACGATTTTGGCCGCGGGCGTTTCGGGCGCGGTGGCTTTGACCGTGGCTTCCGTGGCCGGGGTTTTGACGGACGGGGACGGGGTTTCGCCGGACGCGGCGGCTTCGGTCATGGCGGTGGTTTCGCCCGCGGCTCGGTTGGCGGCGGGTTCCGAGGCGGCTCTAGCGGTTTCCACGGCGGTGGGAGTTTCCACGGGGGAGGCGGCTTTCACGGCGGTGGCGGTTCCCACGGGGGTGGACATCGGTAATTGCGCTGAAGTCTGCGACTGAAAATTGAGACGGCTGGCAGGATCCACTGCCAGCCGTTTTGTTTCCAGAACGCTTGAGTCTGGGAAACCCGTGTCGTAATGTACGGCCCGTGATTATCCGCGAGAAAAATCCTGCAACGCGTTTTACCACAGCTCATTATCCAAAGGGGCAGAGTTAGGTGCCCACACTGGAATTGCCTCACTCACCGCATGCGCCGGGCATCCGCCCTGTTGTCGTTTATTACCGTGAGTTTGGGAGTGGCAAACCGCTAATCATTCTTCATGGCGGTTGGGGCTATGGTGTTTATCCGTTCGACCGGCAAATCGCGGCGTTCGCCAGCGAGTTTCGCATCCTGATTCCCGACCGCTCGGGCTACGGACATTCCACGCGGCTTAGCGATGAAATGCCGCTGGATTTCCACAAAAGGGCGGCGGCGGAGACGTTTTCCTTTCTAGATGCGCTGGACATCGAAAGAGCTTATTTGTGGGGCCACAGTGACGGGTCGGTGATAGCAGCCATGATGGGGCTAACGGCGCCGGACCGGTGCACCGGGGTGATCCTGGAGGCTTTCCACTATTTGAAAAGAAAACCAGGGTCGCGCGCTTTTTTTGAACGGTTCGCGGCGCGGCCGGAAGAGCTGGGCGAAGAAACGCGCAACTTGCTCGCGGAGGATCACGGCGAATCGCACTGGCCGACGGTATTGCGCCGGAACTGCTCAGCGTGGTTTCGGATTGCCGACAGCGTCAAACGGCCGGAGGAGGATCTTTACGACGGACGTTTGGGCGAGGTTCGCGTGCCTACGCTATTTCTCCACGGAAGCCTGGACCCGCGCACGGAACCTGGTGAGATGGATATGGTGCGGCAAGCGCTCCCACACGCTGAGATGCGATTTGTCGCTAACGGCAAGCACAGCCCGCACAGCGAAGCGGATGCCTGGCTGGAGAGCAACAAAGGTGCTGTCGAGTTTATTCGAAGGAACCCTTGAGCCGTCCTTCAGCTGAGTGGTGAAGGCCTGCGTCACTATCCATGAGGGAACGAGTGCGAGCGAACTACGCAGGGACTCCCTTGTCGGCGGGCTGAGGAAACTGTTGCGAAAACCAGAAGGAGTAAGGTGTCGCGCCGTGCGTTTGGTAGTGTTCCAGGTGCTCGCGGCCTTCAGAGACTGTGGGGATGTGGCCAATGGGGACCCACCAGAGACAATAGCTTGGTT
>Ga0210407_10003082_pt1 | contig 13751 bp, 10 predicted proteins | sample IncBWC27MmetaG_FD_150860 | JGI IMG/M metagenome (GOLD analysis project Ga0210407, IMG submission 150860) | Forest soil microbial communities from Barre Woods Harvard Forest LTER site, Petersham, Massachusetts, United States - Inc-BW-C-27-M | ecosystem: Environmental > Terrestrial > Soil >... | reverse complement strand
CTTTACCGTCGAGCCCATGATCAATGCCGGCCGCCGCGACGTGCGGCTGCTGCCCGACGGCTGGACGGTGGTCACCAAGGATCAATCGCTGTCGGCGCAGTGGGAGCATACGGTTTTGGTCACCGACGAGGCCTACGAAGTGCTGACCTTGAGCGCAAACGTTGGGATCCCTGCGGCCGCGGCAGCCTCTTGAACGCGCACGGCAAGTTTCTCGATCAAATCCCCGACTGGCCCTATCTGACGGCGGTCCCCGAAGCGCTCCAAGAGGGCCAATTCTCCCCCATCATTTTTCGCCAGGTGCTCGATCGGGGCACCGAACTTCTGAAAGATCGCTTTGTCGCCGACGAAGCCATCGAGGATCTGGTGCGCGACCGCGCACGCCTGGTCGACATCGCGCTGCGCGCCGCGTGGGCGCGCCATGCCGGAAAGTTCGCGGGAGATCTGGCGCTGGTGGCGGTCGGCGGCTATGGGCGCGGCGAGCTGCACCCGAGCTCGGACATCGACATCATGGTGCTGCTGCCGAAAAGCGATTCCGCCGACTGGCAGCCGGACATCGAGCGATTCCTGACTTTTCTCTGGGACATCGGCCTCGAGGTCGGACACAGCGTGCGCTCCATCGATGATTGTCAGCGCGAGAGTCTGGCCGACATCAGCGTGGCGACCACCTTGTTCGAGGCCCGCTTGTTGTGCGGGCCGGAGTCCTTGTTCGCCGGCATGCGCCGCGCCTTGGCTCCCGATCGGCTGTGGTCGTCGCAGGATTTTTTCGAAGCAAAGGTCAAAGAACAGACCGAGCGGCATCATCGCTACTTCGATACCGCGTACAACCTCGAGCCGAACGTCAAATCGAGCCCCGGAGGATTGCGCGACATTCAGACCATCGGCTGGGTGGCGAAGCGCCATTTCGGCACCGATACGCTCGATGAGCTCGTGGCCCATGGCTTCCTGACCCGCGAGGAATTGCGCAAGCTCAAGGCCGGCCAGTCGTTTCTCTGGAAGGTGCGATTCGGTCTGCACGTATTGACCGGCCGGCGCGAAGATCGGCTGCTGTTCGACTATCAGATCAAGCTCGCCAAGCTGTTCGGCTACGAAGACGCCAGTTTTACGCTGGCGGTCGAACAGCTGATGCAGAAGTATTACCGCACGGTCATGGATATCAGTCTACTGAACGAAATGCTGCTGCAGCTGTTTCGCGAGGCCATCCTGACGCAAAGCGCGGCGCCGCAGCCCATCAATGCCCGCTTCCAAATTCGCAACGATTATTTGGAAGTCACGCATGCGGAAGTATTCGCACGCTATCCGTCGGCGCTGCTCGAGTTGTTCGTGCTGCTGCAGCAGCACCCCGAACTGCGCGGCGTGCGCGCTGAAACCATCCGCCTGATCGGCAAGGACGTCTGGCTCATCGACGAGGAATTCCGGCAAAACCCGCGCCACCATCGCCTGTTCATGGAAATTCTCTGCGCACCCGTCGGCGTGACGCATGAGCTGCGCCGCATGAATCTGTACGGCGTGCTCGGCCGCTATATTCCGTCGTTCGGCCGCGTCGTCGGCCGCATGCAGTACGACTTGTTTCACGCCTACACGGTGGATGCGCACACCTTGTTCGTGGTCAGCAATCTGCGCCGTCTTGCGATGCCCAAATTCAACGATGAATTTCCGGTCTTGAGCCAGATCATGCAATCGCTGCCGCGCCAGGAAATCGCCTATCTCGCGGCATTGTTCCACGACATCGCCAAGGGCCGCGGCGGCGATCACTCCGAATTGGGAGCGGTGGACGCGGAGGCTTTTTGCCTGGAGCAGGGACTGGGGCGCTATGAGGCGCGTTTGGTGGCCTGGCTGGTGAGAAACCACCTGATCCTGTCCATCACCTCGCAGAAAAAGGACATCAGCGATCCGGACATCATCCATGATTTCGCGCGCTGCGTGGGCGATCAGGTTCACCTGGATTATCTTTACGTGCTGACCGTTTGCGACGTGCGCGGCACCAATCCCAAGCTGTGGAACGCCTGGAAGGCGCGCTTGTTCGAGGAGTTCTACGAGCGCACCAAGCGGGCGCTGCGCCGCGGCCTGGAAACCCCCGTCGACCAAGAAGAGTTGATTCGCGAGACTCAGGATCAGGCGCGCGCGCTCATAGCGCCCGAGGTTGCCGCGGAAAAAGTCGCGCAGGTGTGGTCGCAGTGGACCGAGGCGTATTTCCTGCGCTACGCACCGGAAGAAATCGCCTGGCACACCACGCTGCTCGCCGCGCGAAGCGCGAATGATGATGCGCCGCTGGTCGCCATCCGGCAGCTGACCGAGCGCGGCGGCACCGCCGTGCTCACCTACACGCCGCGGCGCCTGCGCAGCTTTGCCCGCACCACCGCGGTGCTCGATCAAATGGGCCTGAATGTCGTCGATGCGCGCCTGATCACCAGCGCCAATGGATTCAGCCTGGAGACCTACGTGGTGCTCGAGGACAGCGGCGCGGTCATCGCCGATACCTCGCGCATCCGGGAAATCGAACGCGGATTGTGGCGCGCCTTGCAGCAGGTCGAGGACCTGCCGCCCACCGTGACGCGGCGGGCGCCGCGCCAAGTGCGCATGTTCTCGACGCCCACCCAGGTCAACTTCAGCATCGACAGCCGCAATTCGCGGACGATTCTCGAGCTGATCGCGGCGGACCGCCCGGGCCTTCTGTCCGAGGTGGGCAAGGTATTTCGGGCCGAGCGCGTGGCCATCAACGGCGCCAAGATCATGACGGTGGGCGAACGCGCGGAAGACGTGTTCTACATCACCGGCGCCGACGGCGGTCTGCTGCAAGAGGACGTGTGCCGGCGCGTGCAGGAGTCCCTGGTGCGGGCGCTGGATAGGCGCGACGCGACGCGGGCTTAGAAACTTACAGCGCGCGCCCGTGCCGGCAAACACCTTCAACGACTTGAAGTCGATCATCGAGGGCGCCTACGAATCGCGGGCGCAGCTCAACCCGCGAAACACGCCCCCCCAGCTGCGCGCGGCGATCGAGGAGGTCATCGAACTGCTGGACGGCGGAAAGCTGCGCGTGGCGCAGCCCGAAGGGGGCGGATGGCGCGTCAATGAGTGGCTCAAGAAAGCCGTGCTGCTGTCCTTTCGCGTCAGGGACAACGAAGCCATGCCGGCCGACAGCTTGAATTTCTATGACAAAGTGCCGCTCAAGTACCGCGGCTGGGACGCCGCGCGGTTCGCCGCGGCCGGCGTGCGCGTCGTGCCGCCGGCGACGGTTCGGCGCGGCGCCTACGTCGCCCCCAATGTGGTGTTGATGCCGAGCTATGTGAATGTCGGCGCGTACGTGGACAGCGGCACCATGGTGGACACCTGGGCGACGGTGGGTTCCTGCGCGCAGATCGGCAAGAACGTGCATTTGTCCGGCGGCGTCGGCATCGGCGGCGTGCTGGAACCGCTGCAGGCAAGCCCAACCATCATCGAGGATGATTGCTTCATCGGCGCGCGCTCCGAAATCGTCGAGGGCGTGGTGGTCGAAGCGGGCGCCGTCGTATCCATGGGCGTGTTCATCGGCCAAAGCACGCGCATCTACGATCGCGAGCGGGACGAGATCCTCTTCGGCCGCGTGCCCGCCGGCGCCGTCGTGGTGCCGGGGTCGCTGCCGGCGGCGAACGGCAAGTACGCACTCGCCTGCGCGGTGATCGTCAAGCGCGTTGACGCGCAGACCCGCGCCAAGACTTCGCTGAACGATTTGTTGCGCAACACGGACTAGCTTCGCTAGCCGAAGCGGCCGGTGATGTAGTCTTCCGTGAGCTTTTGCTGAGGATTGGTGAACACCAGATCCGTCGGGCCGACTTCGATCAAATCGCCCATGTGAAAATAGGCGGTGCGCTGCGACACGCGCGCCGCCTGCTGCATGTTGTGGGTCACGATGGTGATCGCATAGTTCTCGCGCAATTCATCGATCAAGTCCTCGATTCTGGCGCTCGCGATTGGATCCAGCGCCGAGGTGGGTTCGTCCATGAGTATCACTTCGGGATTGACGGCGATGGTTCGCGCGATGCACAGGCGCTGCTGCTGGCCGCCGGACAAACTGGTACCCGGGCTCGACAAACGGTCCTTGACCTCATTCCAGAGACCGGCACGCGCCAGGCTGCCGTGAACCAATTCATCCATGTCGGCGCGGCTCTTTGTCAAGCCGTGAATGTGCGGCCCATACGCGACATTGGCGTAGATCGAATGCGGAAACGGCGTGGGTTTCTGAAATACGATGCCGACTCGCGCGCGCAACTGCGCCACGTCCTGATTTTTATCGTAGATATTCTGTCCGTCCAGGGCAATGGTGCCGCTGACGCGTGCGCTGCCGATGGTGTCGTTCATGCGATTCAGGCAGCGCAGAAAAGTGGATTTCCCGCAACCCGAGGGCCCAATCATGGCCAGTACTTGATTGCGTCCAATATCGAGGCTGACGTTTCTTACCGCGCATTTGTCGCCGTAGTGGACGCTGACCTCGCGTGCCGACATCACGGGGTCGGACAACTTGTCGCGCACGGTGGCGGCGACAGTGTGCGGCGCTGGCGGGTCGCGATCATTCACGGTGGCGTCGTTCATCGCTTGGTTCAGCCGAAACGCCCGGTGATGTAGTCGTCGGTCTTGCGATTTTTAGGCGAGGTGAAAATCTCGCTGGATGGGCCTATTTCGACCAATTCGCCCAAGAACATGAAGCCGGTCACATTGGAGACCCGGGCGGCCTGCTGCAAATTGTGCGTCACCATCACGATGCAATATTTCTCGCGCAGCGCCTGCATGGTCTCCTCGACGCGCAGGGTTGAAATCGGATCGAGCGCCGCCGTCGGCTCATCGAGAAGCAGCACTTCGGGTTGCACGGCGATTGCGCGGGCGATGCACAGGCGCTGCTGCTGGCCGCCGGAAAGACTGCGGCCGTCGGCGCGCAATTTATCCTTCACTTCATCCCAAATGGCCGCGTCGCGCAGCGCGGATTCGACGCGCACCTTGAGATCGGCGCCGCGCAGCCCGGATCCCAAACGCAAGCCAAAGGCGACATTGTCGAACACCGACATGGGGAAGGGCGTGGGTTTCTGAAACACCATGCCCACGCGGTAGCGAAGTTCGGCGACATCAACCGTCGGGCCCAATATTTCGCGGCCGCCGATCAGCACCTCACCCTCGGCGCGCTGCTTGGGATACAGCGCGTACATCCGGTTCATCACGCGCAGCAGCGTCGATTTTCCGCAGCCCGAGGGACCGATGAAGGCCGATATCGAGCGGTCCGCCAGCGCCATGTTGATGTTGTGCAACGCTTGCAGGGCGCCGTAATAAAAATTCAATGCGCGCACTTCGATTTTTGGCGGCCCCAAGTCTATGGCGGGCGCCGCGGCCACCGGATACGGCATGCGCATCTTCAGATGTCTGGGCGGCTTGGTCGAAGGGATCATGTCCTTCAAGACCCTCGCTCGAGCTGCAGCAATGCCAGCAGCACGCGCGCGGAAATACTCAGGACCAAGATGGTCAGCGTAATGATCAATGCACCCGCCCAGGCAAGATCCTGCCAGTCCTTGTACGGACTCAAGGCAAATTGAAAAATGACCACCGGCAGATTGGCCATCGGAGCATTCAAGTCGGTGCTCCAAAATTGATTGTTGAGCGCGGTGAACAGCAGCGGCGCGGTTTCACCGCTGATGCGGGCGATCGCCAGCAGCAAACCGGTGACGATGCCGCTGCGCGCCGCGGGATACAGCACGCTCAAAGTGGTGCGCCACTGATAGGCGCCGAGTGCCGCGGAAGAATCCTTCATGCCGATGGGCACGAGATTCAGCATGTCTTCGGTGGTTCGCAAGGTTACCGGAATTGCCAGCACCGCGAGCGCCAAGGCGCCGGCGATCGCGGAAAAATGACCCATGCGGACTACCACGACTTCATAAATGAACAGTCCGATGATGATCGAGGGAGCGCTCAGCAGAATATCATTGATGAATCGGATCGCGGTGCTGAGACGCGAATTCTTGCCGTATTCAGCCAGGTAGGTGCCGGCGAGCACACCGATGGGAGATCCGATCAGAATGCCCAGCAGGGTCATCATGCCGCTGCCGTACAGCGCGTTGAGCAGGCCGCCTCGACCGCCGGGCGGCGGGGTCATTTGCGTGAAAATATGCGCTGACATGCCCGCCACTCCGTGCGAAACAAGCGTCCACAGCAGCGCACCCAAACAGGCCAGTCCGGTCAAGGTCGCGATCAGCGACAGGGTGAGAAATGCGCTGTTCTTGAATTTGCGCAGCAAGCGCCGGTTCATACTGGGGTACCTACGCGCCGCTCGAGCCTGCGCAGCATGGCCTGCGCCGCCGCAATCACGGTAAATGTGATCAGAAATAGCAGCAGCCCGAGCGCAATCAGCGAAGAGGTGTATAGATCGCCCACCGCTTCGGTGAACTCGTTGGCGATCGCCGAGGAGATGGTGGTGCCCGGTGCCAGCAAAGAGGAACTGATCCGGTGCGCGTTGCCGATCACGAAGGTCACCGCCATGGTTTCACCGAGCGCGCGGCCCAAGCCCAGCATCACCCCGCCGACTATCCCAACGCGCGAATGCGGCACCACCACATTCCAAATCACCTCCCAAGTCGTGGCGCCGAGGCCGTAGCCCGATTCCTTGAGCATGGGCGGCACGGTGTCGAAGACATCGCGCATGGTCGCGGCGATGAACGGCAGCACCATGATGGCCAGAACGACGCCTGCGGTCAGTATGCCGATCCCATACGGCGGGCCCTTGAACAGGCCGCCGATGGCGGGAATGGAGCCGAGACTGCCGATCAACCAAGGTTGTACATGTCGCTGCAAGACCGGGGCGAGGACGAACAAACCCCATATCCCAAAAATGATGCTGGGCACCGCCGCCAACAGCTCTACCGCGACGCCGATGGGCCGCTTCAACAGCGGCGGGCAAAGCTCGGTCAAGAACAAGGCAATGCCGAAACCCGCCGGAACCGCAATCAGCATGGCAATGAGGGAGGTGACAACGGTGCCGTAAATCGGCGCCAGCGCACCGAATTTGTCCGTGACCGGATTCCAGATCTCTCGGGTGACGAATGAGAATCCAAAATGGCTCAACGCCGGCCAGGCGCCGCGCAATAAGGAGATCGCCACTCCGCCTAAGATCAACAACACCAAAATCGCCGCGGCAAACGTCGCCGAACGGAAAATTCTCTCGTAAATCAACTGCTTTGCGGCGTGCCCCGGTTCTATGATCGCCACGATGTCAGCAGCTCCCGCTTAAGACGAAATCGATCGAGCCCGAAAGCGCAACACCTTCGGGCTCGAACGTATCTTAACCAAAAATCTCGGCTAGCTAATCCGCACGGACGTGACTATTTCCCGCTCCATACCGGGTGGCCGCCCGACATGATTTGCGAGGACCAGGTCTTTTTGACCTGGGCAATCAAGCTTGCGGGCAGTGGAACGTAGTCAAGTTCGGCCGCCATTGGCGCGCCGTCCTTGTAGGCCCATGCAAAGAACTTCAAGGCCTCGCCGACCGCCGCCGCGTCGTCCGGCTGTTTGTACAGGAGAATGAAGCTGGCGCCGGTGATCGGCCAGCTTTTGGCGCCGTCCTGATCGGTCAAAATCAAGTAGTAGCTATCGGCGCCGGCCCAATCCGCGGTTGCCGCCGCCGCCTGGAAGGACTCTGCGTTTGGCGCCACCGTATTACCGGATTTGTTGGTCAGCGAGGTGAAGGACATCTTGTTCTGCTTCGCGTACGCATATTCGACATAGCCGATGGCGCCGTCGGTCTGCGTCGTCATGTTCGCAACGCCCTCGTTGCCCTTGGCGCCTATACCTGCCGGCCATTGCACCGAGGTGTTGGCGCCGATGGTCGATTTGAATTTCGCGCTGGTTTTGGACAAATAATCGGAAAATAGAAAATTCGTACCCGAGCCGTCCGAGCGATACACCGGCGCGATCGCGGTGGTGGGCAGCGTCAGCTTCGGATTGAGCTTCTTGATCGCCGCGTCGTTCCACTGGGTGATGTCGCCGAGATAAATGCTGGCGATCGTGCCGCCGTCCAAGTGCAATTGACCGGGCAGCACGCCTTTGATGTTCACGACCGGAACGACGCCGCCGATGATCATGGGGAACTGGATCAGGCCCGAGGAATTCAAGTCGTCCGGCTTCAAGGGCATGTCCGAGGCGCCGAAGGTCACGGTTTTGGCCTTGATCTGTTTGATGCCGCCGCCCGAGCCGATGGACTGATAATTGAGTCCAACCCCCGAAAGCGTCTTATAGGCATCCGCCCATTTGGCGTAAATCGGATAGGGAAATGTGGCGCCGGCGCCTGAAATATCCGCCGCCGAAGCCGCCAGGCTCAAGCAAGCGGCAGCGCCGAGGATCAAAAGGCGTTTAAGCATGTTCATCGCTGCTCCAGTTGAATGGCCGGCCCGCGGTCGTTGGCCGAGGTTGCAAGCTAACTCGCGATTATCGGGACGGTATGTGACAGTTTTGTTACGGTCACTGGCGGGGTTGGCCTCACGGAGCGCCGGCGCGCCTCAAACGTAGTAATCGGCGGCGACGGTTTGGTCGGCCGAATTGCGCGCCGCACTCATCGCGTTGAACACCGGGGTCAACACGACGGCGATTGCAAGGTTCAGGATCACTGTGTAAACGGCCGTGTAGCCGGGGAACCCGTGGCCGCCGATCACCAGCGGATAGGTATTGCCCAGATTTGAGGCAATGGCCATGGCAGTCCCGGCGACCGTCCCCACCGCCCAGCCGACCAGCAGCGCCCAGGCGTTGAACCACCGCGTATAGGCGCCGAGCATGACGGGGGGCAGCGTTTGAATGATCCAGATGCCGCCCAGCAGCTGCAGCTGCACGGCGTATTTCGTGGGCACGAATAAAATGAACACCAGCGCGCCGACTTTGACGATCAGCGACACCAGCTTCGCGACATGCGCCTCCTGTTTGTCGGTGGGACTCTTGTTGATGAACTCGCGATGAATGTTGCGCGTGTAGAGATTTGCCGCCGCGATCGACATGATGGCCGCCGGCACCAGCGCGCCGATGCCGATCGCGGCAAACGCCACGCCCACGAACCACGACGGGAAGCTGTGCAGCAGCAGCGCGGGCACCGCGAAGTTATTGTGGAATTGGTTGAAGCCGGCCGTATATTCGGGAAGCTTGTCCACGCCGCTCGCGATGACGAAGAAGCCGAACAGCGCGAGCAAGCCGAGCAGGAAGGTGTAGGCCGGCAGCATGGCGGCATTGCGGCGCACGACGTGGCCGCTGCTGGCGCTCAAGATGCCGGTCAGCGAATGCGGGTACAGAAACAAAGCCAGCGCCGAGCCCAGGGCCAGGGTCGCATAGCCGCTGTACGCGCCGGTGGTGTTGGGACCGGGAACGGCCAGCAACAGTTTCTGCGCCGGCACCGCGGCGAAGATTTTGTGGAATCCGCCCAGTTGCATGGGTATGACGATGATGGCGACGAAGGCGGTGAGGTAAATCAAAGTGTCTTTCACGATGGCGATCGACGCCGGCGCACGCAGACCGCTCGAGTAAGTGAAGGCCGCCAAAATCACGAAGGCAATGAGCAGCGGCAGATCGGCGGCCAATCCGGAACCTGAGATGCCGAGCGCGCCGATGACCACCTGCAGGCCGACCAGCTGCAAGGCGATGTAGGGCATGGTGGCCACGATGCCGGTCACGCACACCGCGAGGGCCAGCCAGCGGTTGCCGAAGCGGCCCTTCACGAAGTCACCCGCAGTGATGTACTTGTGCTTGCTGCAGACATTCCACAGGCGCCGAAACACCAGAAACATGATGGGATAGATGATGATGGTATACGGCACGGCGAAGAAGGCGACCGCTCCGGCGCCGTATGCGAGGGCGGGAATCGCGATGAACGTATAGGCGGTATAAAGATCGCCGCCGACCAGAAACCAGGTGATGATGGTGCCGAAGCGCCTGCCGCCCAAGCCCCATTCATGCAGCAGGTCCAAGTCGCCCCTGCGCCAGCGGGCGGCCGCGAATCCCAACCAGGTAATGAAGCCGAACAACAATACGAAAATCGTCAGTGCAACCCAATTCAGATCCTGCACGATAATCCCCTGTGTGCCATCTTGTTGTTTTGAGAATCAGTGTGCGGCGCGTCGAGTCACTCTTCCGTGGCGAAATATACGATCGCCGTGAATGCGGCGCTGACGAACACCCACAGCAGCTGGAACCAGTAAAAGAACGGAATCCCGATCAAAGCGGGCTCGGCTTTATTGTAGAGGGGCGGCCAGAGCGCCACGGCAAACTGGATGACAAAGAGCAGGTACCACCAGTTCCACCCGCCGCGTTTCTTTTCTGCGCCGTTCATAGAGAATTACCTCCGAACTTTCTCCCGCGTGCTGATTTTACGCGCTTGAGGGCGCGCGCCGCGATGATTATTTTTTATTGGCAGGACCTCATGGCCTAAATCAAGGCCATGAGGTCAATCACCTGATCGTTAGAATTTAAAGCGCACACCCACCGTCGGGTTCAGGTCGGTGGTATGAAACACATAACCATTGGCAAGACCATTGCGTACGCCCGTGTACATGATGCCGGCATAGCTATCGAAGCGCTTGCTCATCTTCCAAACCGCGTCGAACGAAGGTGCCTCGAGCACGCCGCTGCAGAATGCGGATGAGGCGTTTTTGCAGCCGGCGACCGCGCCGGTGCCATAGGCGTTTTGATGGTAGCCGTAGTAAGCCCACGTCAAGTCGAGGGTCGGACTGGCCGACCACTTAATGCCGGCCCAGTAAACCTGCAGAATCTTATTCTCGGGAAACGCGGCGTTGTTTACAACCGCGAGCTTGTAGCCGCCGATATCATCGAAGCCGACGGGCAGCGGGTTCACCGGATTGCCGTAGCTGATGTGCTCGTAGCTTACGAAGAATTTGAGAGGGTTCGCGGTATAGAGAAGCATGATTGAGAAGGAGGTGTTATCCGAAACCGTCCCGGCCAGCGAATTGCTCGGCGACAATCCCAAGCCTGGCAACGTGGCTACCTGAGCGGCACTCAAGGCCGACACCGCTATGGCGTCCTTGACCTTGGCGTAGTAGCCATCGAGCGAAAATCCCGCATAGTCGAAGCCGAGATTGCCTTCGAAGGCCGTATTGGCGCTGCCCCAAGCGCCGTTGAACTTGTACATGGCCCCCACATGCAGCAAATGTGCGAGTGTGGCCGTATATTTCAAAGAGCTATCGAGACGGCGATCCTGAGTGTCGCCGGCGCCCGCGGTGGTGCCCGACAGTCCGATCAATGAAAAAGCCTGGGACGCCGCGTTAGGGTCGTATTTCGCAACACCGTCCGCCAGCAGCGTGTTCTGCCGGCCGAACGTAAGTGTTCCTGCGCTTTTGGAGCTGAAACCGACAAAAGACTGCGTAAAGAACTGCCCCGCCACGCTGGAATCAAGATTCGTGGTTTGCGTGCCGGAGGCCACGCTGCGGCCGTTGTTCTGCGCCAATGACTTCAAGGCATCGCTGATTTCGCCCGACTGCGGATTGAAAAAAGTTTCCAGCTTGAATACGGCGCTCCAATCATCGAACAGCGGTTCCACGCCGTTCAAGCCGATGCGCGACTGGCTCAAATTGTTGGGAGTGACCCCAATGATCGAGTGATTGCTGTTCTTCTGCACGATATCGGCGCTGCCGCCGGGAAAGAAATCGTTGATGGGCGCGCCATGCGTTTGATATTGCAGACCAATATCAACAATGCCGTACAAGGTAATACCCTTATAGGTCAGGCTGTCGTCGGCCGCCGGGGCGGGTGCGGCAGACTGCGCGTGCGCGAGACCCGTTGCCGCCAACATTGAACCCAGGATCAGCCCGGACTTCAAAAATCCCGCGCAGCCTTTACGCCAGGCTCCAAAAAGCATCCCTTCGCTGATTTTATTTGCGTCATTCACAGTATCGACTCCCGCGGTTTTCGATTGTTGGATTTAATCGACGTATTGTTACATCAACGTGACGTTCGGTTTTGCGGCTGATTCTACTGCCATTCAGGCAGGATACTACCTTTATCAGCGGCTAAACCAGCTTGAATTCCGGTTTGTAGCTTTTTAGCCACAGCATTGGTGACGATACGTGCCGCTGTGGTGCACTGCAATAGGTGTGCCGGCGGTGGCGACAGCGGGTTACGCGCCAGCGCCCGATTGCGCGCCAGCGCTGGCGACAACCGCGATTACGCCTCGATCGCCTTGTCGCTACTCGTAAAGGATATCGGCGATAACCTCAACGATACACGCAGGCTGGTTCCCTCGTTCGGCTTGCTGTCAATGCGCAGCTCGGCGCCGATAAGTTCTGCTTGTTCGCGCAACCCGACAATGCCGTAGTGTCCTGAACGAAGCGCCTGAGGATCGAAACCAACGCCATTATCTTCAATTCGTAATTCCAGCAAAGCGTCATTGGTCGATTGCAGGCGGACCACTACCCGAGTCGCTCGAGCGTGCCGCTCCACGTTCCGCAACGCCTCTTGCGCCATGCGCAAAATCGTTTCCGCCCGTTCGTCACCGAAACGGGCGGCTGCCACATCCGCGCTGAAATCCCCGGTAAGTCCGGTGCGATTGATAAACCGCTCGAATTCATTGGCGAGCGCCGGACCCAATCCCGTTTCGCGCACCGCGGTGACGCGCATCTGGGTGATCGCCGATCGCGCTTCCTGAAGCCCCTCGTGGGCCAGCTTTTCGGCGCGCGCCAGCTCCTCGGCGACCGCAGCCGGATCCCGCGACTGCAGCCTTCTGAGAAATCGAATCTCGCTGAGCATGGCCATCATTGAATGCGCGAGCGTATCGTGCAGGTCGCGGGCAATCTTCAAGCGTTCTCGCACAATCGCGGCATAACGCGACTCTTCCGCGAGCCTTTCCACTTCGCGCGTCCGCACCGCGACGCGCCGCTCGAGCTCGCTGCGCTCCTGTCGAAGATCCCCGAGAATCTTGGCAAATGCGGCTCCAAGCTGCGCCACTTCGTCGACGCCGCGGGGAATGTCGATCGTCGCAGCGTCGCTTTCACCGACGCGGGCGACCGACTGAGCCAGGCGCTTCAGGCGTCCGGTCAATTGCTGCGCGCCCAGTATCCCCAGTAAGGCGGTGGCGGCGCCGAGGCACATCGACACCCACAGAATTCTAAGTGCCAGCGCGTTGGCGCGCTGAAACACCCGCTCATTCGGCTCGCAGAGCTGGACCTGCCATCCTAGCGCGGTTGTTTCATTACTGGCGCCGAGCAGAGATCGCGAAACAAGTACCCGGCGTCCATCGGGGAGACGCTCAAATTGCGGCGCGTCTGCGCCGCGCGGTCCTTCATTTACGGCAGTCCCGCTCCAGCGCTTGTTGAGCAGATCCTTGGGTCCGAGCAGCACAATTCCGTCTCGATCGAGGACATACGCTTCCGTGACGGTGCGCGGATCCGGTTCGTCCGTCAGGCGCTCGGGATGCTGGGCTGTGCGCCGCCAACTCAAGTGCGCCACGATCACCCCCGCCACACGGCCGGTTTCCTCGCGCACCGGAATTGCCAGGTCCCCAAGTTCAGAAACATTCGCTGCCGGTAATCCCGGCGAACGGGCGAATTCCCCAATCGCTCCGAGCCACGGCCCATGAATGCCGGACGAATACCAGGCGCTGGCGGCAACATTGTCGCCGGCGCGCTGCGCGCCATTCGATGCGATGACGCTGCCGCTTAAATCCGCAATTGCAATCCAATCAAGCTGCGGGTAAGCCGATACCAGTTCCTCGAAGACCGAACTCAAGCCGCTGGGTCGGTCGGGAGCGCCTG
>Ga0210407_10003081_pt1 | contig 13755 bp, 12 predicted proteins | sample IncBWC27MmetaG_FD_150860 | JGI IMG/M metagenome (GOLD analysis project Ga0210407, IMG submission 150860) | Forest soil microbial communities from Barre Woods Harvard Forest LTER site, Petersham, Massachusetts, United States - Inc-BW-C-27-M | ecosystem: Environmental > Terrestrial > Soil >... | reverse complement strand
TAAACCGATCCGGGCTGAGGGGCAAGGACGACCCTTCAATGCCGTCGAAGTCACTGTCATCGTTGATGCCTTAGGGTCAGTCACGTCGGCAAAAGCAACTGGCGGACCGTCTGAGTGGTTCGCGGAAGCCGTTTCTGAGGTGAAAACTTGGAGGTATCGGCCTTTCGAAGAAAACGGGAATCCCAGCAGTGCCGAGCTTACTGAGTCCGTGCGCATTTTGCCTGCCGAGCGAATTCCGCTGACGCAGGTGCCGTTCCCCGAAGTTCGAAACTGGCAATCGGTTCTCATCACGCTCGACCGCACTAACTGTTTCGGGCCGTGCCCGGACTATAGGATCGAGATTCAGGGCGACGGTACTGTCCACTATATTGGCCGTGCTAACGTCGCAGTCCCTGGAAAACATACAACACTAATCTCTCACGAAGAAATCGTGGATCTCGTGGATCTTTTTCGCAGAGCGGATTACTTTTCTCTTGATACGGAATACAGACGCTTGGTCACGGACCACGCCACGTATACCACCTCGATCGCAATCGATGGAAAGACGATGTCAGTCGTGGATTACGTCAGGGATGAAGTAGGAATGCCTCAGGTCGTTACAGATCTGGAGGACGCAATCGACCGGGTTACAGGCACGGAAAAATGGTTAAGGGCGAGTGCCGAGTCTCTGCCATCGCTGAAAAAGGAGGCATACGACTTTCGCTCGCTCTGGTCCGCGGCATCGGGACGCGTGGGAGCGTCTCCGGATCGTAGCCCTTCCGGAGACGAGAAGGCGTGAGGGCATTCCGCGACTGGGAGAGCGTGCGCCGTCTTCGCCTTCTGGCGGAAATTGTGGGCAATGGTCTCATGAAACGCTCTACCTAATGCGGTGGCCGCGGTATCCGGAGACTTCGTGAGACGGACGAACGTATCCATGAGCCTTAACGCCGCCGATCACGCCCGAGACTCGCGGGCCTTCTGGGCTCCCAATTTTCCGAGGCTGCGTGCGTGGTGCGACCCGTCCGGGTCCGGTGATCGTCATGGCGCCACGCATCGGCATCCGCGAGCAATTAACACGGTATATAGACAAGCGGTTTTTTGAACATGCCGGCATCGATGCCACCTCGCTACCGCGAAAGATCTTCGAATTGAAGGACGGTAACGACGATCCAGGGGACCTCAAGGATCTGGTTATCACCACAACCGTTCAACTGCTGACGAGCCTACAAAAGAAGAACGCGCCCCTATATCAGGAACTGCGCAATAAAGCGGTACTGGTGCTGTTCGACGAAGGTCATTACGAACCGGCAGCGCTATGGAGCCAGGTTGTGCGCAGCCTGCCATGCGCGCGGATCATTTTTACGGCGACCGCTTTCCGGGACGACTTCAAAACATTCGACATCGATTCTGACCACGCCTTCCGTTACGGCTTCGACGAGGCGCGGCGCGCCCGTTACATCCGCAATGTGCAAATGCACGGTTATGTCCCAGAGCGGTCGCCCGTGGCGTTCGCGGCACAGGTCATCGAGGCCTATGACCGAATTTTCTCGGCGCCGGATGAAGGCCATGCCGACCGTCCGCGCGTCATCGTGAGATGCGACAGGCCGGAGGAGATTCGCCAAATCACCGCGGCGATCGGCCTGTGGTTCGCCAAAAACGCATCCGCCAACATATCATTACGCCGCAACGCGTTCATAGCGGTGATGCAGGCCGGCGAGCTGCGGAATCTCGACGATCCTTCCCATACTCAAGACTGGCCGAGGAAATGGACATTGCTTGTCCAAGCCCAAATGGGTCCTCGATCCGTGGTAATAAGCGAAATATGAAGCCAGGGTTCTCTTGAGATGCCGGGCGTTCAGGATTACGAAATGGTTCAAGCAGTCTCTTCGTATGGAGCCGATCAGGCGTTCGGCGTACGGATTCTGCCAGGGACTCCGGGGTGCGCTGAGTACTTCTTCAATATGCAGTGACGCGATCCGCAAACGAACTTCGTTGCCGTAGACGCCATCCCGATCTCGGACGAGATACCGCGGCGCATCCCGATCGGCGAAGGCCTCGACGATCTGTTGGGAGGTCCAGGTCGCGGTGAGATGCTCGGTCACATTGAAATGCAACACCTCTCGACGACGGTGTTCCAGCACGATGAACACGAACAGCACCTTCATGGTAACCGTCGGCACCGTGAAGAAATCGATCGACACCAGTTGGCCGAGGTGGTTGTGAAGGAACGTCTTCCACCTCTGAGAAGGTGGACGCGGACCAGATTGTAGAATCCGTGAAACGGTTCGCTCAGATATTGTGATGCCCAGCATCTTCAGCTCACCATGAATTCTCGGTGCTCGCCACAACGGATTGGCGATAGCCATCTGCTGGATCAGTCTGCGGATTTCATTGGCAACGGCAGGTCTTCCTCGACGATCACCTTTGGGCCTTGACAGTCGAGCCCAGAATCTGCGAAACCGTTCCCGTTGCCAGCGCACCACCGTGTCGGGCTGAACGAAGATCAGCGCGTCGCGCCAACCACCCCAGGCCCGGGACAGACCGACCCAGAACAGCCGATCCCATTGAGTTAGCACAGGCCGTTTCCGCTTCCTCTTGTAAGCGGCTAGCTGCAGCCGCAACGCTAAGTTCTCGGCAGCGACGGTTTGATACCCAGAGCCCAGCAGTCGAACGAACCGTAACACACACAGAATGATAGCCCCCATGAGAAGGGACTATTCTCGCCTAAAGTGATTGTGCTTGGCACGGACATATTTTTGGCGAGGGACAGATCCCCCCAACAGCGTGTCGCTTACGCGCGTACTCTGTAAAGATGGGCAAAGAGCTGGAACTTATCGGTATCGCCATTGCTGCGGCCCTAGCTAAACTCCCGACACCTACAGCGCGCCGGAGGCCTTCGACCATGGCAATGTACGAAGCCATGAAACGATTGAAGTCCGTACGTTCAGCCCTCGCCAAACAATATGGAGGTCCCGTCAAGTGCCGCTACCGACTCCCGCCGCAAGCAGGGTTGCACCCGCCAGAAAAAAGAGGAGGGCTTTCATCGCCTTTCCAGTACCAGGTGGCGATCCGGGCGCTGCCCGTCGCCGGTTTGTTCTATCACCTCGACAATAAGCCACCGCGACTGTGTTGCCGGCCATTGGACAAAATGGACCACGTTGCAGTGGCAAACTTGCGAACAATCTCTAGCGTGAGTCATGTGATGCTTACCACCTATGCACCAGAATATGGAAGACCGCCGGGCGCTCAAAGCCTCAAACCCTCTCAGGCTGAAAACTGCTGTTGTTTGGTTAGACACCGGGGACGGGTTTTTAGTTCCTGGCTAATGGTTTCTGGTTGGGAATATGCGCATTAACCATTGCTGATTTCGTGCGCCCGCAGTCGCGCCACGCATTTAGCGGGATGACAGTTCAGTCCTTGGCGTCGATGATCCGGCCTGTCTTATAAGAGTACGAAGCTGTTCCGGCGCAACCACATTGCCAACCCGCTGGCTGTTTATGAACATGGTCGGGGTGCCGTTAACGCCGTTCTCCATTCCAAACTTGACATCCCGATCAATCTTCGCGGCGGTCTTCTTCCCCGCAACACAACCTGCATATCGCGCCGAATCGAACCTGCGGAACCCCTTGGTTTCCCCCTTGAGGCGGTCGAGCACATTTTCATGCGTGATTTCCCGCTGATGTTCGAAGAGGAAATCGTGTAGCCGCCAGAAGTAGTCATCCCCCTGCTCTTGAGCGCAAGCCGTCGCCTGTGCAGCCGGTTCAGCCCAGTTGTGGATAGTGATAGGGAAGAAGCGAAACACCACACGGGTTGTCGCCCCTTCCTTCGGCAAGATATCGTTCTTCAACATCTTCGCCAACTGGGAACAGTAGGGACATTGAAAATCGGAAAAGATGGTCAGAGTGACGCGGGCGTCCTTCGGTCCCTGGCTTGGAAAGTTCCCGTTGGTCAGCGCCGCCGCCAGAGCTTCCTGCTTCCTGCGTTCCTCCAGCACAGGATCGACCGTGGAATCGAGCAGTTCGGTGGTCAGGAAGCGCAGGTCGGGTGACAGGAAGAGTTCACGATGAAAACTTTCCTTTGGATTGGCGGATTTGAATTCGATCCTTCGGAAGCACGTCGAGCCGACGAAAGACTCGTCGCCAAAGACTACCGGGGCAGCGGGCGGTAATTTATACTTCTTCTCGACGAACGCGAGCAACCTAGCGCGGTCGCCCGCCTTCAGCGCCTTACACGCCGGTACCACAGCCGTGGCACTCAGCGAACTCGTCAAGCAGGCCACGGCGATGGGAACCGCGATTGTGACGCGGGATAGGTGTTTCATTTCGCCACCAGGAAAACATCGTACGCCCATCGATCGACGTGGGCGTGCTTTGCGTCGTCAACTTGCGATTTGAACCGAAATTGGTTCCCATATTGATCCGCCCATTTCGACTCTTTGTAATGAAGATCTATGGACTCAACTCCCAAGTCCGGCAGCTTGAAGAGTTCACCGGGTTGTGAGATCCCATCATGATTCTTGTCCTGCCACAGCCGCAGCTTCGCAAACACCGCATCACGTGCATCGATTACGCCATCGCCGTTGCCGCCATTGGCGGGTTGATCGAAGACGGCGAGCGCGAGGAATCCGTTTGGATCATCGGACTTGGGTTGGTCCGTGAGGTTGCCGAACATTTCTTTACCGTTGTCGATAGTCCCGTTGCCGTTGCGGTCGAGGACAAGCCACGTATCATCCGAGTCCGGCGATGTCCAGGCGATACGAGCCTTCTTGCCGTCCCCGAAGAAATCGAAGTCCACTCCGTGAGCAGCATCGGTGAGCGAGAACCCGTCACCGGCGACATCAATGATAATCGGACTGGCGTTTTGGCAAAGTCCTCCTGCAGTACATATGTAGGTAGTGTCCGTAGGGCAGTCGTCCGCGGTCAGGCATTGACGGCCGTTGTTGCAAGTGTGAGTATCACACTGACTCTGGTTGCAGGGGCTTCCACTACATCCTGCTGTGCCAGGAGTATATATACCTTGTTTGTAGTCACCCATCACACTGTCGTAGTAGGCGTATTGGTACCCGACTGTACATCCACTGCAAGTAATACTCGAGTCTACATAGTACCATCCACTGCACTCCGTGACCGTACAGCCTTGTGCATAGGCGGTTGTCTGAAACCAGCCTTTAATTCTTTGGAAGAACGTTGGCGAGGAACAGGAAATCACTGGCCGCGCATCAGCCGGTATGTTCTTCGGATTATACTTCAGGTCGGGTGATAATCCATCGAAGATCGTGGATAACCGCACGCCACCAGCCGACAGGATGGTGGTTCGGTTGATCCGGCGAGGATGCTTATTCGCGCGATTGATCGTCCAGGCCGTGAAGCCCAAACCGATGAGTACTCCAACTATAACGATAACCCTTGTTTTAAGCATTCGTTCCATCACTTTCCTCCGTAGAGCACACTGAGACTCCACGCGGTTAAAGATACACCACGAGTACTGAACTCCCAAGTAGAGAGCGTTAAATGTCTTAGTTGTTTATCGCGTATTAAACCGCCGAAGCTCTGTGGCCGTGTGGTTGGTAACCAGAGTTGTTCCATCAAAACCAAATACGCGGGTATAATAAGTAGGCGCAACTTCTGGCGGTATTGAAACGGGAACCCAGGTATGCGTCTCTCGATCGAGCATGTCCAACTCGGTTTTATCTTTTCGGAACCGACCGGCTACAACGTCGTTCTCAGGGCTTAACCCCACGCCAGTCATATCTCTCTCCGCCGCACCCGGCCCGTCGTACCGAGCCATTTCCACGCCGTCCAAAGAGAACTCGAGGTATTCACCGATGCGCGTGTTGAACCAACCTACGCGATCACGCGACGAACGGAGATAGGTCGTTTCATCCGTCAGATCCCCCCTCACGTTGAGGGTCGTCGATCCAAGCAGCTTGCCCGAAGGATCAAAGCGGCGAAGGACGTGATTTGCGATTTCGTGAGTATTCGCTTCGTCCTTCAGGTGGCCAATCGTCCACACAGTTCCGTCCGGCGCAAAGGTCACAATCATAGGGCAGTAAGGCCAAACCCGCGTAACGACTTGGCTTTTCCGGTCAGGACTTATTCGAGCAAGGAAAGTCGCGCCCCGATCCCCACCGAGCGCACTTCCGATCGCTTCGATTTCACCGTTTGGAGATGCCGCAACATCTATGAGGTTGATCTGCCCCGCGTCCTTCAGCGTGAACAACGTCTCCTGCCGTCTGCCATCCCTATCTATGGTCACGATGACTGGGCCGCTTGTACGGTTGTTTATGTACCCGACAAGGAACTCGCCGTCCCAGCGTGGAACGTTGGTCCATTGAAATGCCGTCTCAACATCGCGGTCATGCGTGAAGATGCGTTTCGGCCCCTTTTTTTGAGCCACCTGGCCGTGAAGGCACAATGCCCCGAGCAAGACGGTAGCCAACATCCGTTTACTGACTTGCAGATTGTAAGACCGTAAATCCACTCTGCTATTAAATAACATCACATCACACCTCGCTCAAAACCGACTCTGGGAAACTGCCACGTTCTTTCGCCCTAAAACTAATTCTATCGAATTCTAAAGGCCTGTAAATGCCCTCCTCAGGGCATTTACAGTGCTCCGGCCTTGGGGGCGTTGCCAAGCCACTCCGTCTGAAGAGCTACCCGCACGAGTTCGGCGGTGGAATGAACGTTTAGCTTCCGGCAAAGCTGCTTCCGATGATTCGCGATCGTTTCCGGGCTTCGTGCCAAACGGTGTGCAATCTCTTTGGTGCTTTGTCCCTGTGCGATGAATGCGAGCACTTCTTTCTCTCGTCGTGTTAGTTCACCAAAGCCATCGCGATTCATAATACTCCCGCTTCGAGTACGCTCCATTCGTACATATCGCTGGGAAGTTGCCTGGCAGCCGCGAGCCACCGGAACCGGACGCATCGCTATCGCTCGAGTACGCCTGGAGCAGCGCCGAGACGAAAAGAAACTCGCACCAGCATGTTCCACGGAGGGCGATACAACTGGAATAATAAACGATCTAGAACAAATGTCAATAGTTTTTTCAGTAATACCGTCCACCATTTCTTTTCAATTATTTGCAAAAGTCCGTGTACGAGTTATGTATCGATGTCGATATAACATCCTCCTTTTTTTGTCCAGTTTCGACGCAGCCTTGATTCCAGACCCGACCAGAGCATTGAATCGAGTTCGAAGCTGCTCCAGCCGATGGCGCTTGGGAGATGCGCGCGTGAGACGATCTGCGGTTGGAGGGGACAGGCCCGGAAGGCAGTCACCGTGCGGGCCGGCTTCCTAATCTCCGTGCCGAGTTTTCCTGCCGTCGGCGGCTTCTCCACTGCTAAGTTATGGAATGGCGAATCGCACAATTCTACGAAGCCTACGCCAAGGACGAAACTCGCACAAGTGGTGCGAGAGACTATCCTTCCCAATAGAGCGAGTCGTGCCCGCAGTTTAGCCTGACGAATGCACTGTTTCGGCACTCGAGGAATTGTTCGTAGTCGCGTAGGGGTGCTGATGAGTCGGGCAGTATCATATTCGGCAGTGGCACCCTATTGGTATCAGCTTGGAGTCGCATCGGTTTACGCGGATTGTTCTCGCACCATATTCGCCTGCTTCCGTGGCAGGTGCGCAAAGAGCAGGGATCATCCCCTGCTTCTCCCAGCACCGTATCAAACCTCAACTCTTCGCCTGTTCGGGTTGTCTCTCGAGCATTCCTGTGTACTACTGATTCGACAACTCGCTGACGCGTCGCAAAGTGCCTGATTAGAACGCGAATTGCAGATTGAGGTCGATCTTACGGTTGTAAGTGCTGCTGGTACCGCTGAACCCTCTCGCTAGACTCAGCGATTGTCCGAAGTAGGGCGATGACAGATCGCCGACTGGTACAGCGAGATTCGGGTGGTTCAAGACATTTGTCGCATTGACACCTAGCGTAAGTCTGTACTTCTTGTTGGCTGCGCCGCCAGACCTGAGTACACTGCCACTGACCATCGTAGGGCCTCCGCTCGAATTTGTCATCAGCGCGCCTGCCGGACCTCCGCCTGTCCGCGATGTCTCGCCCCGGTCTCCAAACGACCATGTGCGTCCCAGACGAATCATTAACATGACAGCTCCCGGACCTCGCCCGAAGTTACGTTCGATGATCGGAACACCAGCCACGGGAACCAGATTGAAGCATCCGTACCGACGAGTATAAACTAGGTTGCCTGAGTTGCAGCTCAACGGCCCAAGCCCGGTAACCAGGGCTGGTCGCTCCGCCACAACGCCGTCACCGGTCGTGTCAAGTCCAGTCGTAATATTGTACGGAACGCCGCTGGTCGCGATGAGGAACGGGTTGACGGTCATATTCCAGGGCAGCGGAAGACTCGCTCCCATGATGACACGGTGGTGGATATCCGCGTTAGTCGAAGGCCCCCACTCCGCCCGAAGATTATAGGGGTCGGCTGGCGCACCACCGACGTCGTCCTTGCCATAAGAGACAGCGTAGAACCCGAATACAAAGACTTTCTTGTAGTTTATGTTCGGGCTAAGGACCAACAAATGGCTACGGCTGAAACCGGTCGTCTCGGTTAACTGTCGGAGTGTTGGATCACCGAAGGGATAGGCCCCGTTAATCGGGATGTTGATATCACGTGTGCGCTGTAGGTGAACGCCACGATTCTCGATGTACTGCGTGCTGAAACGGAAATACTTGTTAATCTCCTGATCGATACCGGCGTTGAACTGATAGTTCCGAGGTGCTTCGATTCTAGAGTAAACCAACTGCAGTTGCTGGGGTTGTTGGGCGTTGCCAAGCGCACCGGGTGCAGGGATAGTCGGAAAGACTTCTGGATTCAGGATCAGGTAGGACTGCTGCGTCCTTCCATTGTATCGGTCGGCTTGAAGTGTGATCGAATCCGGGATGCGGTCATAGAAGATTCCTAGACCCGCGCGGAGAACAGTCTTGGCCCGCTTGGCTAGCTTTCCCCCAATGCCCCAGGCGACGGCAGCGCGCGGCGCCCAATCCCAAAAGTCGCGAATATTGCTTTGGGTCTCGTAGCGCAGTCCGTAGCTGATCGTCACGTTTGGGCGGATGCGCCACTCGTCATTGGCAAACATTCCGATATCGAACTGGCCAACCGACGTAGTGGGTGTGCCGCCGTTCAGGCTGAATTGAGACGCGCCTCCGCCCAACGCGCGAATTAGCATCGGCGAGAGACCGAATTGCTCAAAAAAAAGAGTTCGTCGGTAGCGCTCTAGAGCAGTCAATTGGATCGAGGTACTTGGAACGGGTTGGTTGTTGGCATCTAACTTCGGACCGTTGCCGCCAAAGAACGTGTACGTACCGCCGAAGTTAGTCACAGACGTGTCCTTGTTGACCGACACGCGCACGCGGCCGCCCCAACGGATGAGGTGTTTGCCGTGGATGTAAGTAGTGGTGTTCGCCATTTCCCAGCGGTTTTGCGTGTTGCCGGAATTTCCGATCTGCGATCCGCCGCCAGTGAAGGAGTCTTGAACGCTAATGACAGGCACGGTGTTATCGCCAGCATTTGCCAGGTTCGTGCGCATGTACTGGAAGCGAAGTTCATTGATTGCTTGCGGGGTAAGCACGTCTGTCTGCGTGATTTGTACCTTGTCTTCAGAAGTGGTGCGGTCGTAAGCGCGAGTGGTAAGATCAAATCCTCCGATGCCTTGCTTGTCCAATTCGGCGGTAGAGCGCTGATATCGGATGACAATCGTATTCTTCGAATTGATAGTGTAGTCACTCCTGAAGCTGAAATTAAAACCAGCCTGTGGAGTCACAATAGCCCGATTCACGGTCACGGGATTCAAATTGCTGTCGAGGGTGGTGGCGAGAATAAACGCGTTCTCCTTAATGCTGCGATTTTCGAGAGTGAAGGTGAAGGAGGCTTTTTCTTTCTTGATAGGCCCGCCGACATTAAGCCCAAAGAAGTGCTGCTGATAAGGCGGTCTCGTGGATTGAGCCAATAACGGACTACGCGAATTGAAAGCTTGCTCGTTGAATTGGCCGTAGACCTGACCGTGGAAGTGGTCTGTACCAGGCTTGGTGAGGATCTCAATGCGACTGAAGCCCGGCCGGTCATATTCCGCAGAGAAGGGATTCGAATTGATGCGGACGTCGCGGATTTCAGACTTGGGCGGCATGTTACCCCCGGTAAAGCCGTCGATGTGGACTTGGCTTCCGTTCGGACCTGCGCCCGCATTAGCCATTGCTTGGAGTTCCTGCAGCAAAACATCGGAGTCGTCTGAAAGTGCGGCCAGTTCCTTTTCCCCAAGCGTCAGAGAGGTTCCGTTTGATTCGTTGTCCGTGCTTACTCGGTTGGACTCATCCTCGACATTCACCACTTGCGTTTCGGCCAAAATAACAAGCGTCAAATTGAGCTCCGTTGGGCAAGAAATCTCAACACCGATTCTCTGTTCGACCCTGAAGCCTTCTGCAATCACGCGGACTACATATTTGCCTGGACGAAGCGCCGCGAAGGAGTATCGGCCCAGGCTGTCCGCCCTTGTTCCTTGGTTGCCACTGGGCCCGCGCAGTTGAACGAGCGCCCCTGGAACGGACGCAGCAGAAGGATCGCTTATCACGCCGTGCAGGCTCGGGGCCCAGGGTTGCGATTGAACTGTGATCCCGAAAGATAGATGGATAGAAAGCCAAAGGGCCCGTTTCCAAGACCTCTGTTCGTTCACGAGTAACTCCTGCAAGCTTCGTTCATCAAGACGAGTCGACAGACTCACTGAGCAGTTGATAGGCGTTAGCAGCACCGCCATGCGCTAAACCACCGACCGCCCCCCGGTATTGATTTGCGAGTCACCCGGGACACTCTCCCACGCTTAACATCGCTGCTTAAGCGAATCGGAATTCGTTCGGTGTGGTTAGACCGAGACCGAGAAAGATCGCCTGAAGTAGGTCGGCGGCGGCCCGAGCCGCCAAGCACAGAATCCGCAACCATGCGGGGACGTCCATCTAAGCCCTCTCCATTCCTGTTGAGATTGTCGTGTAGACTTTGGTAATGGTGCGTCCTGAAAGACACGTTCTTCTAACCAGTGAAGGTCTTGTTCGGGTAGGCATTACCAGCACCGCCATGCCCCTAACCTCCTCCGACCGCTGTCGTTGCATTGATCATGGGGATCAAACTATGAAAAGCACGGCATCTCGCTGGGCAACATTTTTAGCCATCTTAGGGAAGGCCACAGTTCCACGCCGCAAATCGGCGTAAAGTCATTGGGTCAGAGAAATAAACAACCCACTTAGCGAAGAACGTTGGAGAGCATTCGGAAGACTAGAGTCCCGCCTTACGATTCGCCCGCCTTTAAATCGAATTAGGGAAATGGTTGCCTACCGAACGCACGCTCTCCTTCTACGAATCGTGTTAAACAGGGCTCGTTCACTGATACGTTCCAAAGCTTCGTTGACGACCAAAACATTTGGGTGTCGCATCCGATACTCCCCCGCGCCGGCCAGTTCGCTTGTCGTCACTCCAGCGATTAACGTCGCAAAATGCATTTATCACAGGATGAGTATAGGGTCCATTTGCCAAGCGGGCAACAAGAGTCTATTGGGTCTTTTGTGCTTTCTTGCGTTTTTCTGATTTCACGTGACTTCAGGACCTTGATACGAGATGGCGTTTATCGTGGCGTAAGGTAGTTCGTCGCCATTCGTCGCCACTCGTCGCCTAGCGTTCGATGTCAACTGTTGTCTCGATTTCGGGGTAGAAGCTAACCTAATCGGTCGGCTTATCCAGGACCACAAGAGCTTCGTCACGTCACCTATTTTCGGGCAACACAAAGTCGTTTCCATATCGGCCCTCAATTTAAGTCCCAGCGAACGCTTCAGGCACATGATGAAGACGGAGAGACGATGATCTACGCCCTCCTCGAGTAGTCCGGTAGTGTGGCACCTCCGACCATTGAAAAGGAATGCCGTCACCAGCCCACTCCGCGATGCTCAAGGTCATCGCGAAGAAAAAGAACCAGCGTCAGAGCCACCCTCCGCTACTGAATCGAGAGCGTCACCGTGTTGCTCGTTGCATTGCCAACCATGACTGCGATTGAAACTGCTGGACCAGGCGTGACGCCGCTCGGTATCTGCACGTTGACCTGCATCGCCCCTTCGACCAAGCCCGGAGCAATGCCGGCATAGTAAACCGTTGCTGGTACCCCGCCGACCGTAGCAGTCACCGGCAACTTCAGCAGTGGCAGTGCATCCGTGGTTAGAGCGCCACCGCCTGTCCCATATAAAGCCACAATAGATCCTGCCGCCGCCGGATTGGAAGGCCCGTTTACCGTGTTGTTCTGATTGAGTGCCGCCGCTTGGCCCGTGCCGCTTGCGTCGGAGCTGAAAATCGCCGGAACAGACGGCGAGACATTAAGGCTCACAGGCGTAGACGCAACCCCGTTCGAGGTGATGACCAAGGTGGTGCTATTCGCGCCGGTCACCGAGTACGGGACGGTGGCTGCCAACTGCATCGCGGTGACGTAAACGAGCGTAGCGGGCACGTTGTCAAACATCACACTCGTGTTTGCCATCGTTCCGAAATTGGAGCCGAACACGGTCACGATCTCGCCCGGCGCCACGCTACCCGAGGCGTAGCTGGCCGCGTTCACTACACTCGTAGCGGCGAAAGTGGGTGGCGGAGCGCCAACGGTGAAGGTCAGGGGACCGGAAAGCGCTGCCTGCGGGTTAGAAACGTTCACCGAGTACGTGCCGGATGCAGTGAAGAAGTCCTTGGGCAACGAAAATTGGAGAGCGTCCGAATCGATAAACGTGGTCGTTAACTGGCTTGACGCTTGAAATTTGATTACCGAGGCGGAAGTGAATCCTGAGCCCGTGACCGTAAACGTGGTTGCTGCCGAATTCAGGGCTACCGTTGAAGGGGAAATACTTGTTACGACAGGCGCGGGTGCGAGCACATTCAAGGTCACCGGAAGCGTAAACGGGGTACCCGACGGCGGCACGATCTGAATGGTCCCTGAATAGACTTTGGGTGCGAGTCCAGCCGGGTTCACGCTGATGGTCAGCGTTTCAGGTGTGGTCCCCGATTGCGGCGATGCCGACGCCCACGGCGCATTGCTGGTCGTAATCGAAAATGGACCGCCTGAAGGAATCGAGATGGTCTGAGGCGCGGGCAGACTCCCGCCTATGAAAAGCGTGAATTGTGCCGCCCCTGGGGTCGGCGAAAAAGGCGACGGCGGCGCGACATCTGGTGCAAGCTTGAACAGAAACGCGTCTCCGCCGCCACCGAAGGTGCTCTGAAAGGCGTTCAACACTGGAAAATCGGTTGCAGCCACGAATCCCGTCACGTAGACGTTGTCATTCGAATCGACCGTGAGGCTAGAACCGCGGTTATCGCCGTGGCCGCCAAACAGAGTTGAGTAAATGAGGCTACCGGACGCAGAGAACTCGGCCACGAAGACATTGGTTTTGTATTGGGAGTTTCCCGAAACGAAAGGCTGAAGGGAATACTTGACTGGAAAATCCGCTGAATAAGTGAATCCCGTGATGAACACGTTGCCGGCTTGGTCTAAGGCGAGCGAATTCAGAGACTGATACTCGAGATCGCTTCCGCCCAAGTAAGTTGCAAAGACGATGTTGGCGCCGGTGGGATCGATTTTGAGAAGAAAAGAGTCACCGTGGCCACCGTAGTTGGGTTGAAACGCGTCCTTTACAAGGAAGCCGTCGTCCGTGACACCAGAAACATAGGCATTACCGTTCGTGTCGGCGCCTACACCGAATCCGATACAGCTTCCCGAGCCACCGAGAAGGGTAGAATAC
>Ga0210407_10003080_pt1 | contig 13758 bp, 11 predicted proteins | sample IncBWC27MmetaG_FD_150860 | JGI IMG/M metagenome (GOLD analysis project Ga0210407, IMG submission 150860) | Forest soil microbial communities from Barre Woods Harvard Forest LTER site, Petersham, Massachusetts, United States - Inc-BW-C-27-M | ecosystem: Environmental > Terrestrial > Soil >... | reverse complement strand
ATGAGCGCCGATAGCGGCATACCAGTGCAACTCGCTTATATGGCGGCTGAGCCATTTACGCCCGCATGGTCGCCGGACGCACAGAAGATCGCCTTCGTCTCCAACGCTGATCATCGCTTTACACTGTGGACCATACCTGCTACCGGCGGAGCCGCCAGCCCCGTGAAGATCACAGGCCTAAAATGGAGACAGTCAATGGCGCGGCTACAGGTTTCGGTCCGTGACAAAAGCGGTAAGCCGACCCTGGCGAGATTTTCTATCCGCGACCATGACGGTAAATCCTGGGCCCCGGAAGGTGCCATCGAGCGCATCTCCGTGATCACCGGAGACCACTACTTCTACGCGCCTTCTCGCGGCACGCTTGCCGTGCCCATCCCTGCCGGCACCGTTTCGGTGGAAGTCATGAAGGGACTGGAATATCGTCCGCAAAAAAAGGATGTCGCGGTTCACGAAGGCGAAGCGCAGACAATATCATTAACGCTGGAGCGACTGACGAATCTGGAAGGCCAAGGCTGGTACTCCGGCGACAATCACATGCACATGAACTACGGCGGCGTATTCGGCGAAACACCCGAGTCTCTGCTCCAAGAGGCTGAGGCCGAGGACCTGGACGTCGTAAACGACTTTCCCACGAACCACAACACGCACCTCATCGACTACCAATATTTCACCGGTGCGCTGGATCGGCACTCTACCGGTAATCGCCTGCTGTATTTCAACGAGGAATATCGACCCAATTTTGGTGGCCACTTGGGTCTGCTGAACATGAAGCAATACCTCTTTCCCGTTTACGATGGTTATGCAGGCACACCCTATGCGGCCGATTATCCGAGCAATGCCCTGGTACTGGATAGTATGCATGCCCAGGGCGGGATCGGAGGATACGTCCATCCCTATCTGCTGGACCGCGGTCAGGATCCTCTCCAGGGCAATCTCGACGGTGCTCGCGAGTTCCCTGCCGACGCAGCACTTGGCAAGGTCGATTTCTATGACCTGATGTGTATCTGGACTGACAAGTACGCGGCCGGCGACGTGCTCTATCGGATCTGGAACCTAGGCTTCAGAATCCCCGTTTCCGCCGGCACTGACGCGATGCCCGATTACTGGCGGGCTCCCACCATCGGCGGCGAACGCGTTTTTGTGCACAGTGGTTCGCCTATCAACTATGAAGGTTGGATCCGCGCTTTCGCGAAGGGACGGTCGTTTGTAACCAATGGACCCTTGGTGACACTCGACGTAGAAGGGCGTGAGCCCGGGGACGAATTGCAGCTTCCCGCTGGGACTTCATCCGACGTTCGGGTCACCGTCCAAGCTGTCTCCATCTTCCCTATTGAGCAGCTCGAAATCCTACAGGACGGCATGGTTGTGAAGGCGGAGAAGGCCAGTGACCCAAATCGTATTCAGCTCAGCGTGGACCTACCGGTGGCGCGCAGCGGATGGATCGCGGCGCGCGTCTCCGGGCCTGAGAAAGTACATCTGCTCACCGACAGCTACGTTTATGCACATACCAACCCGGTGTGGGTGGTTAAAGGAGGCCAAACGCCAAGCTCACCGCAAGACGCCAATTATTTCGTCCAGTGGATGGACAAAGCATTACAGCAAATACCTGAACGCACATTCAATACCGATGCAGAGAAAGCCTCGGTGGAAGCGGTCTACACAAAGGCCCGCGAGGAATTTCGCCGCTTGGCCAGTAACTCTGCCAGCGGGTCCGCGTCACACTAGCCCATTGACGAAACGCCAGTTGAGCCAACTCCAACCGCATGTCTAAGGCTTGAAAGCAGGTCGCTGGTCGGAGTTAGTCAATTGTTCGGTCGTAAGGAAAATAAGCCGAACGATTTTCTCCATCTTCGGATAGTCAATCCGATCCCAGGTATCATTCTCTGTGTGGTAATCGGGATGTTCGCCCGTGTTGAACAGCACCATGGGTACCGATTTCGCGGCGAACCAGAAGTGGTCGCTTCGGGCAAACCAGTTTTCTGGATCATTTCCGTCGGTCTTAAAATCAAGCTTCAATCCGGTGGTCTGATTGCTCCTCTCGATGATCCGCCGGAGGTCGGGGCTGTAGAGCGACCCCACAATGTTTACACTATTTCGATTTTGATCTGCGGTAGTGTTCCAAGTGGCGGAGGTTTCGTCGCGCCCGATCATGTCCATATTCAGATTGGCCACCGTCTTCTCAAGCGGCACAATCGGATGCTCGACATAATAAGCGGACCCCAGTAAAGCGCGCTCCTCCGCTTCGTAGGCGATGAACAGGACACTGCGCTTCGGCCGCACATTTCCTTCCACGAAGGCCTCAGCGACGTCCATCACCGCGATCACCCCGGAAGCGTTGTCATCCGCGCCGTGATATATGCGGCCACCCTGTGTGCCTACGTGGTCGTAATGCGCACTGACTACCGCTGCTTCGTCCTTAAACTTGGGGTCCGAACCTTCGAGCAATCCCACCACATTGCGCGTCGGGATGACGCGTATGTCCTTCAGCGCTTTCCTCGCGGAGACGGTGACGTCCGCGACCTCGAACGATTGTGGCTGTAAGGTACGGTCGATCGACTCTTGTAACGACTCGATGTTCTTGCCCGACGGAGCAAGCAACTCATTGGCGACCTCAGGCGTGATGATGAAGACGGGGAGGTCCCAAAGTGATCCGGCGAGTGCATCCTGGGTCCAAGGGCCCGCTTCGGAGTCGGTGGGTGCGCTGGCGACGCGTCGTGGTCGCCGGGGTGTTTTTTCGTTCACAATAAGCAACGCCGAAGCTCCGGCCTTGCGCACTTGCTCGGCCTTCAGCCAAAAATACGAGTGGATCGTGTCCCACTTTCCCTTGAATTTGGAATTGGGATCGTTCGCCTGAGGCTCGCGGCCCAGCGTCATGGCAATTTTCCCGCGGAGGTCCACGCCATTAAAGTCATTATAACCATACTCGGGAGCATTGATTCCGTAGCCCAGGAATTCGAGCGGTCCGGTCGCATCGATGGAATGGTTGCCTTCAGTATAGAAATAAAAGAAATCGTGATCGATCTGGAACGTCTTTTCTACACCATGGGTCCTGGATTTCAGGGAGGTACTTTCTTTGTCGAGCCGTGCCTTGACGAGATCGAAATTCTGAAAATAAGTGCCGTTATCGCCCACCGGCTTCAGTCCCAGCCGCATGAAATCCGCGGCGATGTAATTCGCGGCGATCCGTCCTTCGGAGCTTCCCGAATCGCGGCCACCCAGAGCGTCTGCCGAAAGAAAATACATCTGCGCCTTGATCCTCTCGGCGCGGATCGTATCTGTCGCCTCGCTCCTGACGTCCGAACTAGCCATCGCCGTCAGGCCAACCAGAACAATACCTATGGAGAACAAGGTTATCAGCCAGATCTTTTTCATATTTCCCTCTGATCGCGTACACGTCATCAACAACCACCTCGTTGATAACATCCCCCGTTAGACTAGGGTGTGAATTTCGGCCGCTGAGCTGAGTTCGCAAGGTCGAGGCTCGTGAGGTAGATCAGTCGGACTATTTTCTCCATTTTCGGATAATTGATGCGATCCCAACTGTCATTCTCGGTGTGATAATCCGCCTGTTCACCGGTGTTGAACAAAACCATCGGGACGCCATGCATGGCGAAGCAAAAATGGTCGCTTCGTGCAAACCACGACTCAGGATCAACGGAATCGGTCTTGTAATCCAGCTTTAGACCAACGGCTCGATTTTCAGTCTCAATCACCTGCCTAAGTTCTGGATTGTAAAGCGTGCCCACGATATTCACCATGTTGCGGTTCCCGTCTGCTGGGGTCGGCCAATTTCCGGAAACTTCATCTCGTCCAATCATGTCCATGTTGAGGTTGGCGACGGTATCGTTTAGAGGAACGATGGCATGATCAACATAGTAGAACGCTCCCAGCAGACCGCGCTCTTCGGCATCAAAACAAATGAAAAGAACGCTCCGCTTGGGCCTGTTCGCGTGCAACGCCTTAGCTATCTCCATTACACCGATCGCGCCTGACGCATTGTCGTCTGCGCCGCGATAGATTCGCCCCGAAACTATTCCCACGTGATCGTAGTGTCCTGTCACCACCACCGCTTCACTCTTTGCTTTAGGGTCAGAACCCTCGAGGAGGCCGACGACGTTTCGCGCGTGACGCACCTCTGGATTCTTGAATCCCTTAGACATCGAAACCATCACGTCGGGCAATTCAAAAGACGCAGAGGTTCCATTTGCGTCGATCGCACTCTGAACCGATTCGACGGTTTTCCCGGCGCTTGACAGGATCTCGTTGGCGACCTCCGGAGTAATGCTGAAAACCGGAATGTCCCAAAGAGAGCCAGCCAATGCATATTCGGGCGCCGCTCCGGCGAGATAATTCGGAACAGCGCTCGCAATTCGTTGTTTTCGCCGAGGAACTCTGTCATTGACGATCAGCAGGCCGACGCCTCCGGCTTTACGCACGCGCTCGACCTTCTCCCAATTGTAGGAGTGCATCGTATCCCAACGGCCCTTGAACTTTGAGTTCGCATCGTTCTCCTGAGGTTCGCGATTTAAAACGATAACAATCTTCCCCCGAACATCAATTCCCGAAAAGTCGTTGTACCCATACTCAGGCGCATCGACGCCATAACCCGCGAATACCAAAGGAGCCGAGACTTGCGTTGAACGAGCGCTTTGCCGAGTCCACATGAAATCGTGGCCCAGCGCATAGCCTTTCTCGCTATTTCCGATCTTTAACTTGAGCGACGTTTCTGCGGAGTCCAGAGCACCGACAATCATGTCAAAGCTCTGGAAATAGGTTCCGCCATCACCGACAGGCTTCAACCCCAGGCTCATGAACTCGGAAGCAATGTAGTTAGCGGCGATTCGTCCCTCCGAGCTCGTGGCATCACGACCAGCCATTTCGTCCGCGGCCAAGAAGAACATATGAGCCTTGATATCGTCTACGCTAATCGGATCTGTGGGTTTCTGGGCCCACGCCGCGCAACTGAAGAGCAGAAGTACCGGCAGCATTTTCTTCACACATCCTCCTTCCCCTACGAGGCAGAAACGATCAGCAAAGCTAGGTCTGGCACTCCATGACGCTTTCCTTCAGGGGTCGCGTTTCTTCGCGGCTCGGCCGTGACGCCCATCATAAATATCTATAAAATATATCTCCGATATCACGGACATCCGTCTTTTGGCAAGCTCAAATATCTGCACTTAAAGATCCGCCTCGCGTTTGTGACGAATTTATTGTAATCCTCGCGATCCTTGAAAGCTGGTCTGCAGATCCCGAGATTGCTCGCCACCGACCATCGAGCGCGGCTGGCGGACCGCATCATTGTTGCGTCGATCGCCGGCAGGGTCGTTAACCGTCTTCACGAAAAGGCTAGATTTCTCAACCAATCGAAGGCACTAGCTTGCATCGCCAAGGAAAAGCTGTTGAACGCTAGCGGAGTTTCCAGTTGGAGTGCATTTTCGTGGCCGAGCAGAGCGTAGATCCTTCTAGCCTGTTCAACTTCCGACCGCACGTCCTCAACTCGTGCATAACGGTCCAGGGTCGGAGCAACAACCAGAGCTGGCCTTGGTGCGATCACGGCCAATACCTCATCATAGTCGACCGGCAAGCGGCTCTCGTGGCCAACAAAGAATCCTAAGCGAGGAAGCAGGCCATGGAGCTGAGCGTAATGTCGGATTCCCTCCGTACCTTTACCCGGCGTGTCCAATCGTAAGGGATCGACTCCGCAGAAAGCCGCGATGCCTTTGACACGATCGTCTAGTGCGGCCGTAAGGAGACCAACCTTCGCGCCAAGCGAGTATCCCATTACGTAGATTCGTGAGGAGTCGACTGCGTCCAGGGTGGAGACAGCATCGATGGCAGAACGGGTATCCAGTACCATCTTCCCCATCAGGGACCATTTTGGGTAGCGCTGGTAGAAGTATCGTGCGCTCCGAACTCTGCTTCCAAAGCCAATCTGATCAAACGCGAGGATGGCGAACCCTCGCTCTACCAAAGAAACGAACGACGGTTGAGAATAACGCGAATACCCGGTAGTGTAGGCGTAGGGGTGCATCCAGAGCACTACCGGCCATTTGTCCCCCTTCGGCTCCCCGTTCGCGTTAATGGGGTAATACAGATCCGCCTTGAGGTCATCTCCAAAGGCAACCCCTGCCGATCCCAGCGCGCTATGCTGGAAAGGACGCTTTAGCTTTAAGTCCACCTCCGTCGAGGCCGTCCATACCAACGGTATCCAACCTTGGTCAGTCATCGGGGAACCGCGGAGTTCGCGGCGAGCTGGAAACTGGACCCCAGCCGGCTCGTCGCCGAGTACCCAGGAAATCTTGTGGCGGATGGCGTCCTTTGTCGTCTCGGCCCAATTCCCAACGAAATCGCCCGTTGCTCGAATCGGATATTTATTAGGATCTACAGATTCGCCGGAAAGCCTTTTCCAACCTTCGAACGTGTAGCCTCTGATCCAGGTTTCTCGTCTCGGGAAACCGCTTTGACCAAGAACCGTGTCCAAGAAGTCGCAAAAAATCTCGTCGTCCTCCTCAGTCGTCGAATGCTCGCCGTCGCGCAGATGCATCCAAATCTTGTCTTCACGCCCCAGCGCCTTGTAAAGGCTTAAAGCCGATCGATAATTCTGCTCGAAGCCAAAGGGATTTCCCTCTTGCTCTGCGTATGCGGAGTACAGCATCAGCGCGCGTGGCGCCACCAGAGCCAGAAGGCAATTTTGATCCACTGGAAGCTTATGTTCCCTTCCCACGAAAAATCGCAGACGTGGGTGAAACCAATGGGGAAAATTGCGAGTAATTTGCTCGATACTCTCATTCGCAAACATATCCGTTGTGTACCGCCAGGGGTCACCTTCCCCGGTGTTACCGCTTGATGCTACGACGGCGGAGATCCGTTCGTCGAAGGCCGCCGCCAATAGAGCTTGCTTTCCGTTCCGCGAATGGCCTGCGATTGCAATCCCTTTTGGGTCAACCTCCGGCAACGTGCTCAGATAGTCGACCGCACGCATCGCAGCCCAGGCCCACCGTGCGAGGCAAGAGAAATCATAATCCGGATAAAGTTCGATAAAGCTGTCCGAGTCATCGGCGACGCCAAAAACTGGGTCGTTGGCGAAATAGATGCACCCGATGTACCCCCTTCGGACGGCTGTTGAAACCCAGGGCCATGTGCGCGGATGATTCGTGAGGAATACCGGACGCGGGCCTTGGCCCTGTGGAATCAGCAACTGAAGTCGCAAGGTGCTTCGGTGGTCGGGACCAAACTCCAGGCGTACATCCGTGATCGCGACTGCTCCCTCCTTGCTGGTGGCGGTGACCACGGCTCGAAGGTTATCGGGACGGGGCGGCATTTTTCCATAGACCCATTGCTCGTAGTGCGCGCGAATTTGTTGCCGCTGCGACTCCCCCTGCGCGGCCGTCAAAAGGTCCGGGAGGAAGGGATTGGAGGGCATGGCGTCAAAATCCGGCGGAAGTTCTCCGGTTCGCTTCAACCAACCTTCCCACGACTTATCGTGGGCATTAATGCGTCCGCTTATGTTAGTTTCAGTACTCGGAAGAATCTTAAGCAACACTTCAAGATAGCCCCGTCTCTTATCTTCCGTCACCAGGGATGTAGTCGTATTCAACAAATGGGCAACGCCCTCGTTTCCCAGCGCGGAGGCTCCAACTGCCATCGTCGCGGTGTGCGTGACGAATGTCCTTCGTGTGATTCCTCCATTATCCGGATTCACGATGTTCTCCTTAGGACCAACCCACTTCGCGGATCATGCTCGTCCCCGCAGGAGTATCAAGCCTTGACGGTGTGAGCAGAGCTTGGATAGTTGCACACTCTAGACCAACACAACCGGGTGTCAACTTCAATTCTCCGTCGTTGTACCGATCTGTTCCAAAGTCCCCACCGCGGTAGTAATGCGAAGCTCTGATATAAGATAAAGGAGATTGTGAAGGAGCTGAGTTCAACGCTTTCCTGTCCTCCTGATGACAATCAGTAGGAGAGGCGTATTCTTTACTCCCGACCCTCAGGCCGCCCGCCGCAAAGCAGGGTTGGACGATCTGCTGCGAATACGCCGACCGCGAGTCTGGCGCCAACGCGACAGCATTGAGTTCCAGGAAATGTTCCGCGCCGCGCAATGTCGTTTTGACCTGCTCTTGTTCTTGGCTCTCGATCGTTTCACCCGCGAAGGCCTCCTCGAAACCATCACTCATCTCAACCGATTGGCTGGGGCCGGCGTCGGTAAAGCTGCTCTCTAGTCAAACGAAGAACGGGCTTGACTCTGGACTATTCTCTAAGGTGTAGACTTTCGAGAGAGGGTTAAGCGATGCACATTGGCAGGGTCGCAAAAAAGATCGGTCTTACTCCCGACGCGATTCGTTTCTATGAGCGCAATGCACTACTGCCGCGTCCGCCGCGAACTGTTGGCGGTTTTCGCCAATATGCAGACGCTGACGTAGAAAGGCTGAGATTCATCCGACAGGTGCAAGGTCTGGGGTTTACGCTTAAAGAAGTCCGGGAGCTTTTGGTGTTGCGCGGCCACCGATTTCAGCCGTGTTCTCCGGTGCGTCGGCGACTGAAGCAAAAACTCTCAGACGTGCATAGGAAGCTGGTAGACCTTCAGAAGCTAGACCATGAACTGCGCGCAGCTTTGCGCGTTTGCAACAAAAAACCAAGCAAGAAATCCACCAGGTGCCCGCTGTTGTCAGGACCGGGCGCGCGGAAACCGGGGAATGAAAAGTGAAGGTTGAAGTCTTGTATGTGGCGGGATGCCCGTCTCATCCGGCAGCGGTGAAGCTGGTCAAAGATATCTTGGCCGCAGAAGGTGTCGCGGCGGCGGTCTATGAAGTGTTCGTGAGGGATGTGGAGATGGCTAGAGAGCTTAGATTCTGTGGTTCTCCAACCGTTCGAATCAATGGACGAGACGTGGAGGGAGACCTCGACGAGAGAGCCCAGAACATCGCGCTGAGTTGCCGTTTGTATCCTGGATCGAATCAAGTTGGTCTTCCCCCGGCGGAAATTATTCACCGAGCAGTGCTACGAGCTTGCCAAGGAGACCGACCGTGAAACCGGGGACGGGGGTTTCGGCATCGGTGGCAGCGATCCTGAGTTCCGTCGCGACGATGAGTTGTTGTCTTCCGCTTGGATTTGCTGCTGCTCTAGGAGCCGGCACAGCAAGCGCGTTCTTCACGACACTGCGTCCCTGGCTTTTGGGTCTCTCCGTTGTATTGCTTGGCCTTGGATTCTGGCAGCAGCATCGCGCCAAACAGTGCGCCATTCGCGGCAAATTGCTTGGCGGAGTACTGCTTTGGGCCGCGGTGATTGTGGTATTGGCAATGATTCTTTTTCCCCAGCAAATCGCCGGATTCATTGCTGACCGGTTCTACGAGACTGGGAAATGAGAAGAGCAGTAATTCTCGTCGTGCTATCGAGTCTCGTGCTCCTCGCCGTCGTGTATCTGTGGAGTCCCTCGTCGGTACCGCCAGGCCAAGAGTCTCTCGTCGTGCTATCGAATGCAAATTCTAGCGAATTCGAGAATGCTTTTGACACCGGTTCAGATGCTCTTCGGCTGGTGCTGCTGCTTTCTCCTACGTGAACGACTTGTCTGCGGGGGGCCTCCGCAGCTCAGCAACTCCTGGCTCTGCACCCGGAGCGGAATATGCGCGTGCTCGTTGTTTGGGAGCCGATCCTGGCAACCGACTGGAGGTCGCCAAGCGGGAGTACGCTGGCACGAATTCCCGACCGACGGGTTCGACAGTTTTGGGATCCGAAGCACGTCGTGACACGTAAATTGAATGAGATTGCAATGCAAAAACCCCCACAACCGGAGCCAAGCTGCTGTATCCAGCAGGGATTTTACTGGGATCAGGCGATTCTTTACGCACCGCACGAGCACTGGAAGGATGAGCCGACTTCATTGTTTTGGAACGGTCCGGTTGCGCGAATCATTTCGGGGCTGGAGAAGACACTCAATGATCAGCCTTGATGGACAGACGATTCAAACGAAATGACGAAAACGTTTGAGCGGTAAAAAAGATCGTGAGTACCTCAAGAATTGCCCATTTGCGCTCACAGGGCCACTCATCGCGCGAAATCACAGAGGAAACAGGAATCAGCAAAAGAACCGCACAGCGGACTGTTTCTAGCATCTAGCCTGCCCAAAAACATATGATTTATAACCGATTGTATTGTCGGCTAGAATCGCCTGATTCAGTTATCTAATTCCCGAATGCTTTCTGGGCAGGCGCTTACACAGCGGGACTAGCTGGAATCTCGATCTCGCCTACCTTAGCAATCGCCCGGAAAGAAACAAACATTGGGCAAAACACTGGGTCGCACGTCCGATTGCTCGCCGGAGTGGAACCATAACAAGTGGTCGATTACGGGACGAACCGTCTCGGAATCGTTCACAGACACTTTGGCACCGGCAACACTCCCGCCGTAAGTTCCGGCCTGACATGCATGTCCAAGCAGCCCGGTATGGAAAGGGACTTGCTCATATCGCATTTCGATAAGAAGGTGCAAATGGGTGAGAAACGAACCGATCTTCTGCGTGGCACGTTAGACCTCCTGATCTTGAAAGCGCTGGCACTGGAACCATTGCATGGAGTCGGTGTGTCCCGATGCATCACCCAGATTACTGCCGGTGCCTTTCGAGTGAGTTTTGGCTCGCTCTCTCCCGCTTTGCACCGCATGGAAGAGAAGGGTTGGGTCCAAGCCGAATGGCACGCCTCGGAAAACAATCGCCGGGCCAAGTACTACCGCCTGACTTCCTCCGGCCGCGAACAGCTGAGGGCCGAGGAACGGGATTGGAGTCAGGTCGTCAAGATCATGACAGCGGCGGTCGAATCCGCCTGAGTTCGGATGGGAGGCGTCATGCCAGGCCGAATTGCCAGTTTCTTCCGAAACTTTCTGCGCAAACGCGCGGTCGAGCAAGCACTGGACGATGAGCTGCAATCTGCGGTGGAACTGCTGACCCAGGCGAAGATGAAGGAGGGGCTTTCACATCCAGAAGCCCACAGGCAAGCGCTCATCGAACTCGGCGGCGTCGAGCAAGTTAAAGAAGAAGTGCGCGTCATTCGTTCCGGTATGTTCCTCGAGACCTTCGCGCAAGATCTACGCTACACCGTCCGCATTTTGCGCAGGTCTCCCGGGTTCACGATCGTAGCTGTCCTCACTCTCGCCCTCGGCATTGGCGCCAACACCGCGCTTTTCTCCGTGGTCAACGGTGTCCTGCTCAATCCGCTGCCGTACCCACATCCGGATCAAGTCGTCGTCGTAAGCGATACGAGCTCCACTCTCCCAGAAACGTGGATCTCCTATCCTGACTTTCTCGACTGGGTGCGCGACAATCATTCTTTCTCTTCGCTCGCTGCTTACGAATCATTGGTCAGCTTTAACCTGCTCGGACAGGGCGAACCTGAGCGCGTCTCTGTCACGGAAGTTTCTTCCAACTTTTTCCCCACCCTCGGCGTCACTCCAGTTCTCGGCCGGAATTTGTCGCCTGCGGAAGATCAATTGAACGGCCCTCCTGCTGTCATCCTCAGCGGAGGCTTCTGGAAAACGAAATTTGGCTCCTCGCCGGACATCCTCGGCAAAGCCATCAACCTTGACGGTACCGACTACACCGTTGTCGGCGCGCTTCCGGAGAATTTCTATTTTTGCTGCGAGAACATTTCTTTTCGGCTCAGCGACGTTTACGTCCCCATTGGTGCCGACAAAAACCCGTGGATGCGGGATCGCAAATTCCATCCGGGAATCTATGCCATCGGGCGGCTGAACCCGGGTGTCGCGCTGGCCCAGGCTCGCGCGGACATGGATGCAGTGGCGCGCAGTCTTGCGGCCGCCTATCCCGACACAGACAAAGACCAGGGCATTCGCGTTACGCCGCTCAAGCAAGTTATGGTGCGCGATATCCGGCCGTTCCTTCTCGTGCTGCTGGCCGCCGTGGGATTCGTGCTGTTGATTGCGTGTGTGAACGTGGCGAATTTGCTGCTGGCGCGCGCCATGGGACGCCACCGCGAATTTGCGATTCGCGCCGCGCTCGGTGCGAGCCAGGGCCGTGTCATCCGCCAGTTGCTCACTGAAAGCGTGCTCCTCGCGATGGCCGGCGGCACGTTTGGCTTGCTCTTGGCTTCGTGGGGAACGCGCGCTGCGCTGGCCGCCCTTCCCAGCGCCTTGCCTCGCGCCAGCTACGTGCGGCTAGACCCGCGCGTGCTGCTCTTCACGCTAGCGATTTCACTGCTGGCAGGAATTCTCTTTGGGCTCGCGCCTGCCCTGAAAACTTCGCATCCCGATTTGCACGAAACGCTTAAAGAAGGCGGCCGCGGCGCAAGCGGCGCACGTTATCGCACCCAGCGTGTCTTCGTCGTCATCGAAATGGCCCTCACTGTTGTGCTCCTTGTTGGCGCGGGGCTCACCATTCGCACTCTCGTGGGCCTCTTGAGTGTCAATCCCGGGTTCGATCCGCACAACGTGCTTAGCTTCAACGTTGGGTTTCCGCCTTCCGTCGCCAGCGGCAACGCGACGCAAATTCGCGCCAGCTTTCGCCAACTCTCCGACAAAATCGCCGCTGTTCCCGACGTTCAGTCCGTTTCGCTGATGAACGCAGCATTACCCATGGGCGACAGGTATGACCTGAACTTTTGGATCGACGGACAACCGAAGCCCGCGACGGACAGCAGCATGCCCCTCTCCCTGTGGTATCTCGTAGGCCCAGATTACCTGAAGGTGATGAAAATCCCGCTCGTACGCGGACGCTTCCTCACTACGCAGGACGATGCCAATTCCCCGGGCGTCTGCGTCATCGACGAAGACTTCGCTCGCGAGTACTTCGGCTATCAGGATCCCATCGGCAAGCGCCTCAATTTCGACCTTGTATACAAGCAGCTTGAAATCGTTGGCGTAGTCGGTCACGTCAAGCAATTCGGCCTGGATGAAAACGCCCGCTCGCTCACGCGGGCGCAGTTTTATGCTTCCGCTTTGCAGCTTCCCGACAATTTGACCAACGCTTGGGTCAGCCTCACCGGCTACGTGGTTCGCACGCAGGGTTCGCCGGATGCATTCGCTGCCTCCATTCGCGAGGCCATCCGTGGATTCAACAGTAAGGCGATTATGTTTCACACGGAGACCATGGACAACGTCATCGCGCGCTCACTCGCCTCACAGCGCTTCGCCATGATTTTGCTCGCCGTTTTCGCCGCGCTCGCGCTGATTCTCGCCAGCATCGGAATCTACGGCGTGATTTCCTACGTTGCCGGCCAGCGCACCCACGAAATCGGCCTGCGCATCGCGCTCGGCGCGCAACGGACGGATGTCTCGAAAATTGTTCTTGGTCAAGCCGCGCGCCTAGCAATCATTGGAGTGGCCATCGGTCTTGCTGCCGCTGCCGGATTGACGCGCCTCATGTCCAAAATCCTCTACGGCGTCAGTGCAACCGACCCGCTCACGTTCGCTGTCGTGGCGGTAGTCCTCACTATTGTCGCGCTCGCTGCCTGCTACATCCCCGCCCGCCGCGCGATGCGCGTCGATCCCATGGTCGCGCTAAGGTACGAATAGTCTTTGTTGCTTTTCTCCCGATCTAGCACCAATTGGACGATTGTCGGCCAACAGGAAGTTGGGATTGTCGTCTGGAACCGGACCCCGCCGTACAGCCGACCTCCTAGGGTGCTATTCTGGCCCCTGAATCGAACTGGCTGGCTGGGGGACGCAGTTGACGCATGGCCGTTAGTCACCCCGTTTGTATCGGAGCAAATCCTCTGAACCGTCGGCGGGGCGAGCGGGGCAATTCACGGC
>Ga0210407_10003079_pt1 | contig 13759 bp, 11 predicted proteins | sample IncBWC27MmetaG_FD_150860 | JGI IMG/M metagenome (GOLD analysis project Ga0210407, IMG submission 150860) | Forest soil microbial communities from Barre Woods Harvard Forest LTER site, Petersham, Massachusetts, United States - Inc-BW-C-27-M | ecosystem: Environmental > Terrestrial > Soil >... | reverse complement strand
GTCTTCCATGCGCTGGCCCTTTGCGACGCGCTCCTTGCCGCTCTGATCTGAGATCGGGCCGGTAAAGACCTCGTAGGTTCCGGCCTTGGTGTCGGCAATGATCTTGTCGGCGGCGGCACGCACGTTGTCCGGCACGTTTTTATTGTAGGGCGCCATGCCCAAGAGGCCTTCCTTCATACCCCACCAGATGTCGTCCGATTTCCATGAGCCGTCGAGCATCGCCTTGGCGCGCTCGATGTAATAGGGGCCCCAGAGGTCGAGGCTCGCCGTCAGCTGCGCGTGCGGCGCGAAGCGCGACATGTCGGCGCCGTAGCCAAACCCATAGATCTTGCGCTTTTCGCAGACCTGCAAGGTCGCCGGACTGTCGACGTGCTGGGCGATGACGTCGCAGCCGAGATTGGCCAGCGTCTCCGCCGCGGCGGCCTCCTTGGCGGGATCGAACCAGGTGTCGATCATCACCAGCTTGGTGGTGATCTTCGGGTTGACAGCCTGAGCCGCAAGCGTGAAGGCGTTCACGCCCATCACGACCTCGGGGATCTTGAAGGATCCGAGGAATCCGATCGTGCCGGTCTTCGACATCATGCCGGCGATCGTGCCGATCACGGCTCGGCCTTGATAGAAGCGCGAGTTGTAGGTGCCGACATTATCGGCGTGCTTGTAGCCGGTGCAATGCTCCCATTTGACGTCGGGAAACTGCTTGGCGGCTTCGATCGTCTGATCCATGTAGCCGTAGGATGTGGTGAAGATGAGCTTGTGGCCCTGCTGCGCAAGGTCCTTCATCACCGGGATCGCGCTCGCATCCTCCTTAACGTTCTCGACATAGTCAGTGACCACCTGGCCCTTAAGCGCTTCGGCCAGCGCCTTGCGGCCCTGTTCGTGCGACCAGGTCCAGCCGTAGTCGCCGATTGCGCCGAGATAGACGAAGCCGACCTTGAGCGGCTCGGCGGCAAAACCGCTGCGCGCCAATGCGGGGAGCGTCAACCCCGCCGCGGCCGTCTTCATGAGATTTCGTCTGGTAATCATGCTCATTCTCTTCTCCCTGGTGAATTTTGCGCAAGCTCAAGCGTTGGGTAGGAACGGGCGGCCGAGGCAGGCCGGGGCTTCGCTTCCGGCGACCTCGCGGGCCGAGATGACGGCAAGCGCGACGACCGCTGCGATATAGGGCATCGCCGCCCAGAACTGCGACGGCAGGAATGAGAAGCCGGAAGCCTTGGCGTAGAGCTCGAGCGTCATCAGGACGCCGAAAAAGTATGCGCCGGCCAGCAGTCGCCCGGCCCGCCAGCCGGAGAACACCACCAGCGCCAGCGCGATCCATCCGCGCCCCGCGGTCATTTGCTCGGCCCAAATTCGCTAGATCACCAGCGAGAAATAGGCGCCGCCGATTCCGGCCAGCGCGCCGCCGACGGCGATCGCCGCGTAACGGATCGCGATCACAGGATAGCCGATCGAATGGGCGGAAAGGTCGTTCTCGCCGACCGCACGTAAAATGAGGCCGGCGCGCGTGCGGTTCAGAAACCAGCCGACGGCGAAGACCATGAGAAGCGCGAAATAGACGAGCGGACTATAGCCGAACACGACCCGCCACAGCGGATCGCCGGCAAGCGAATCGGGAAAGACGGAATCGAAGGAGGGGACGATCATGCCCACGTAGCCCGCGCCAATCAGCGAGGAGAGGCCGATGCCGAAGATCGCGAGCGCAAGCCCGGTCGCGACTTGATTGGAGCCGAGCGTCAACACCAGCACCGCGAACAGCATGGAGGAGGCTGCGCCCGCGATCGCCGCGGCGAGCCCGCCGAACCAGGGCGCCATATCGCCGAGATCGGGGCCGTAGTTGAGGGTGACGGCGAAGCCAGTCACCGCGCCGATCAGCATCATGCCTTCGATGCCGAGATTGAGCACCCCGCTCTTCTCAACCACCAATTCGCCCGTCGCGGCGAGCAGGATCGGCGTCGTTACGCCGACCACGGTGATGAGGGCGTCGATGAAGAAGCCGATATTCACGCGACAGCCTCCGCCGGCGCGGGCCGCGGGACGTCGCGAAGGATCCGCACGCGGTATCGGACCAGAATGTCGCTGGCGAGAATGAAGAACAGCATCATCGCTTGGAAGATGCCGGCGGTTGCGTTGGGCACATGCACCACGGTCTGCGCCACCTGTCCGCCGACATAGGTGACCGCAAGGATCAGCGCCGCCAGAAAGACGCCGACCGGATGGAGACGGCCGAGGAACGAAACGATGATCGCGGTGAAGCCGTAGCCGGAGGGGAAGCCCAAGTTGATCTGCCCGAGTTGGCTCGAGGCCTCGAGAATGCCCGCGAGCCCCGCCATGCCGCCGCTGATCATGAGGGTCGACCAGACGGTGCGCGAGGCGTCAAAGCCGCCGTAGCGCGCGGCATTGGGCGCGGCGCCGACGGTGCGGACCGAAAAACCGTAGACCGAGCGCGTCGTGAGCACCCAGAACACGAGCGTCAGCAGAATGCCGACGACGAGGCCCGGCGGAATGGCGGTTCCCGCAATGGCGTGCGGCAGGAGTTGCGCCTGGGTGAACGGCGGGGTCTGCGGGAAGTTGTGGCCTTTCGGATCCTTCCACGGGCCGCTGACAAGATAATTGAGCACCTGCAGCGCGACATAGACCAGCATCAGGGTCGAGAGCACCTCGGACACCCGGTAGCGTGTCTTCAAAAACGCGGGGATCGCGGCCCAGGCCATGCCACCCACGATCCCAGCCGCGATCATAAGCGGGATGACCCAGAAGCCCTGCGCGTCGGGCAGAGCGAACGCCACGCCCGCGCCGGCCAGCGCGCCGATGATGTATTGCCCCTCGGCGCCGATGTTCCAGATCTTGGCCTGATTGCCGAGCGATAAGCCGAGGGCGATGATGATGAGCGGCGCCGCCTTGGTCGCGACGTCCTGCCATTTGTACGAAGCGGCGATCGGGGTGATGAAGGTCTCAAAAATCGCGCGTGGGCCGTCGAAGCCGAGCAACTGAAAGATGATCGCGCCGAGCGCCATGGTCAGAAGCACGGAGGCGATCGGCGTCGCGATCTGCATGAAACGGCTTGGCGTCAGCCGCTTTTCAAGCCGGATGCGCATGCAGAGCCTCTGTCATTTCGACTGTCGCCGCCGGGTCGCCATGCACGCCGCCCATAAGCAGGCCGATCTCCTCGATCGAAACCTCGCCGACCTTCATCGGCGCCGACAGGCGGCCAAGATTGATGACGGCGAGCGTGTCGCAAAGCGTGAGCAGTTCGTCGAGGTCCTGCGAGATGATCATGACCGCCGAGCCGCGCGCTGCGAGATCGACGATCGCCTGATGGATGGCGGCCGCCGCGCCCGCGTCCACCCCCCAGGTCGGCTGGCAGACGACGAGCGCCTCCGGCTGCTGCAGGATCTCGCGGCCCATGATGAATTTCTGCAAATTGCCGCCCGAGAGGGAGCCGGCGAGGGCGCCTGGGCCGGTCGCTTTCACGGAATAGGCTCCAATCACTTCGGCGGCATAGTTGGTCGCCTTGCCGGGATCGATGAGGCCGAAGCGCACCATCTCCATGCGGTCGCGCCCGGTCAGCGCGCCATTGTCCGTGAGCGAGAACTCGCCGACCGCCGCGTGGCCGTTGCGCTCCTCCGGGACCGCGCATAAGCCTAAGGTGCGCCGCTCGGTGACGCCGAGCCGGCCGACCTGCCGGTCCGCGAGTGTGATCGCCTCAGGCGTCGGCGCCGTCGTCTCGCCGCTCATCGCGCTCATGAGTTCGTTCTGTCCGTTTCCGGCGACGCCGGCGACGCCGAAGATCTCGCCGGCCCTCACGTTGAGCGCGACATCTTTGAGTGCGACGCCGAACTCGCTCGGCTTCGGCATGGTCAAGCCTTGCGCCGAGAGCTTGGGCGGGCCGAAGCCGCGGCTCATGGGCTTGGCGATTTCCTTCAAATTGGCGCCGATCATCATTTCGGCCATCGAGCGCGAGGTCTCGCGCTTCGGGTCGCAATGCGCGACCACCTTGCCGCCGCGCAGGATGGTCGCCGTATCGCAAAGCGCCACGATCTCGTGCAGCTTGTGGGAGATGTAGAGGATCGAGCAGCCGCTCGCCGCCAGTTTTCGCAAAGTCTCGAACAATTGCTCGACTTCTTGCGGTGTCAGCACCGAGGTCGGCTCGTCCATGATCAAGAGCTGGGGCTTAAGCAGCAGCGCGCGCACGATCTCGATGCGCTGGCGTTCGCCGACGCTGAGCGTCGAGACGACGCGGCGAGGATCGAGCTTGAGCTGGTAGGCTTCGAGCACCCGATTGAACTCGGCGAGAAGTTCGCGCGAGGAGAGGCGGGAGTCGAGGCCTAGCGCGATGTTCTCGAGCACCGTCATCGCCTCGAACAGCGAGAAGTGCTGGAACACCATGCCGATGCCAAGTCTTCGAGCCGCGCGCGGATTGGAGATGCGGACGGGCGAGCCATCGAAGACGATCTCGCCCTCGTCGGGCGCGAGGATGCCGTAGATCATCTTGACGAGGGTCGATTTTCCCGCGCCGTTCTCGCCGAGGAGAGCGTGAATCTCGCCAGGCTTGACGCTCAGATTGACGTTGTCATTCGCGCGGACGCCTGGAAAGGACTTGCTGACGCCGACGAGCTTCAGGCGCAAGGGAACCTCGACGTTCACCTCAACTTCACCTCGCTCCCAAGGCCCGTGAGGCCGCGCTTGAACCCGTACGACGCAAAAATCGTACCGCGCCGTTCTTGTCCCCCGCGAAGCGGCGGCTCGAAGACCAGCGATCTCCTCCCGCGTCCTTGATCGCCGGACGCTGCATTATTGGGCAACCCTAGCGAGGACCGCCGAAGTGTCAATTGAATTTGCGGCCATGATCTGTGGACCGTGCGGCTAGCCCGGCGGCACTAACGCGCGTGGTTGCGGAAGGCGTGGTGCGACGCGATAGCTTTCTTTGTTACCAATGTAGTTGAATTCCCGCCATCGGTGACAACGCCGTAACACGCAGCGATTAGCGTTCTCTGGTCAACCCATCGTGGTCTCGACGGGAGTGGCGAAGCCGCTTTCCCCTCAGAGACAAATAGGGATCATGGCCATGGAAGATTCGAAGCTAAACTTGGATGCACGATTGCCCCGATGCCGACGGTCAAGTCTGGTACGCAGGCTGGTTCAGGCGAGGGACGATCCGGCTAAGCGGCGCATACGGCATTGGCTCAGCGACATCAATGACGAGCAGCTTCTAGCGTTTGGCCTAACCGAAGAAGACATAGCGCTCCTGCGCGCCAGGCCAGAAGGACCGCATGCGAGGAGAGCCAGGACAAGTTCATTTGGACCATGTCAGCCAGCGGAAGGCGTGCGTCATCAGCAGCTTGTTGTTGAAGCAATCGCCGAAGCGCAGCTTCTTCTCACGGGTTACATGCAGCCCGAAGGTCACGACAGCGAAACGATGGTCGAGAAACTAATTGGGGTATTGAACCGAGATCAGATCCTAAATGCGGTTCGCAGAATAAAAAGCCGATGCGATAAAACTGCTGCGTAGCACAGGACGAAATCCCCCGCGCAATAGATGCGTCTCTGGCCGCGATAACCTTTCATTCGGCAACTGAGCGCCCGGAAGCTACCTGGCAATCGTCATTCCTTCGAAGCGACGATGGCTGTATGCCGCCATCCGTCCGCGCCGGATCGCCGGCCACCCCACACCCGCGCCGCGAACAGAACATGCTTCTTGGCGCCCGCCTGCAGTGCGTTTCAGCAAGAGTTCATCGCGGCGTTGTCTCCATCGAAACCATATTCCGTGCTACGGATCGGATGAGGAGGGATAAATGACCGCAGGTTTGCGAGCTTACGACGAGGCGCTATTGCGCCGCGCCTTCGACGTCGCCAGCCGGTCGCGCGCCGCGGGCGATCATCCGTTCGGCTCATTGCTCGCCGACGGAGAGGGCAGGGCGCTCATGGAGCAGGGCAACGGATACGCGAGCGAGGGCGGTGACCGCACCGCCCATGCCGAGCGACTCCTCGCCTCACGCGCCACGCGCGCCTACGATCTCGACTTCCTGGCGCGCTGCACGCTCTATACATCCGCCGAACCCTGCGCGATGTGCGCGGGCGCGATCTATTGGGCGGGAATCGGCCGCGTCGTCTATGGCCAGACCGAGAAGGCGCTGAAAGCCCAGACCAGCGGGCACGAGGAGAATCCGACGCTCGATTTGCCCTGCGCCGTCGTCTTCGCCGCCGGTCAACGGCCAACCGAAGTCGTCGGCCCAATGCTTGAGGACGAAGCGGCTAAGTTGCAGGCGGATTTCTGGAAGGCGAGGGAATAGCCGGTGTGGCCGAATCAGGCGCGGGTTCTTCCACTCATTTCGGGAGTCTGGTAGCAAGCCGATCTGCGTCGACCCTGAGGTCTGTCTCGGCGAGCGATGGCGATCGACCAGGAGGGTTGATGGATTTTTCCGTTCTCATGCCAGCTTATAACGTTTCAGGCACTATCGAACGCGCGCTCCGAAGCGCTGCCGCGCAGACACTTCCGCCGCTCGAGATCCTCGTGATCGACGACTGCTCGACCGACAACACCGTCGAGGTCGTGAAGGCGCTGGCGCGGGACATCCCCTCCATTCGCCTTCTCTCAACTCCCGCCAATGGCGGCCCGTCCGCTGCGCGGAATGTCGGTCTGCGCGCGGCGAAAGCGGACTGGATCGCTTTGCTCGATGCCGATGACGCTTGGAGGCCGCGCCGCCTTGAGCGCCTGTCGGAGGTTGCCAGCGCGACATCGGCGGACTTTGTCGCCGACAATCTGGTGATGTGGGACGCGGTCGCAGACGCACAATTCAAGCCGACCTATTTCGACCTTCCGGAGTCCCAGAAGCAAATCACGCTCGTCGACATGTTTAGCGCTGATGACAATTTCGATTTCTCAAAAGCTTCTTTCACGCTCATGAAGCCGATCTTTCGTCGCAAGTTTCTTTCCGACCATCAGCTTGAATACAATGAAGGTATGAAAATCGGCGAGGATTTCACCTTTTATATAGAGAGCCTGTTCAACGGGGCGAAGCTTATCCTGATCAACGAAGCCTATTACATCTATTCGATGCCAAGCTCGCCCTCGGGGCGTTCCCCGCATAGCCGCTCGATCCAGGACGTCAGCAAGCTCTCCGGCTTAAGCGATCTCATGCGCCAGAAATATGGAGATCGCATCGACCCGAGGCTTCAGCGCGCCATGGATGATTTTCGGAAGACCATGACCCTTCTTCACCAGTCCAACGTTGCTCGGACCTACCGATGGTCTGGCCAATACGCCCAATACGTCGCCTATCTTGCCGCCAGACCGGAGCTGGCGCGGCGCCTATTTTCCCGCGCCGCAATGAAGATCGGAAAACGAATGGAGTGGCGCAGTCCTACGGCTTAGGAGCAGTCCGAAGATTATGGGGACTCGTCGGCCCGATGTTGGAGGGCTGCAGCTCAGGTGCGGTGGCCAAGCATGCTGATGCGACCACCATCAGTCATGACGGACCGCCATCACGAGCAACCGATCACGAAGCCGCTTCGACGTGGGACTGACGGTTGGGAGGATCAAATATTTGATCTGGGTCGAACTTTGCTCTTACCGTTTCAAACTTGTCCCATTCTGGATATACCCTTCGCAGATATTCGATATCCTGGCGCTTGTGTAACTTGCCCCAATGCGGCCGCCCGCCCAGGCGTGTCATGACGTCTTCGAAGAGATCGAAGACTGTGAGCTTAACAGCCTCATCCACGAACCAGTAGGTGTTGAAGAGAACCGCATCCTGGCCGGAGTTCGGTCCAAGATAGGATTGCTCGGAGGCTTTGAGAAACTTCATTTCCACAACCCGACCCGGGTTCAGTTTCGCGAAATCCGACGTCCGCAGCCGCTCGATCGCGAGCGGCGCTTGTGACGCGCCGACGGAATATTGCATCGTCACTCCGACTTCTTGCGGCCGCTCGCCTCTAACGCTCTTCGCGGCCCGCTTAAGCGCAGGGTGGTAATTCGCGATCCGACGTAGGGCGGCCTTCGCGCGACGAACGCCTGTGGATTTCAAGTTCTCATCGCCCCAGTACGGGCCGTTCCCCGACACGTAGGGTCGAAATCCTTTTTGCGGCTCGACGCTCGTCTCGAGGCACCTGAGAACAGCGGTATCCGCGCCAAGACTCCAATGTCCCCACATGTGCTCATACCGCTCCGCGAGGTTGGGCATCCGAGCGAGGAATTCATCGATGGTCATTGATAGTTCTTCGAATCGCACCCACGGCATCGCCATCGCCTGAAGCTCGACTTCGACGATGATCCCAAGCCACCCAACCGCCACGTTCGCGGCCCGCCTCTCTTCCGGCGTGCTGGTCGAGTCGATTGTCTTCACTTCACCGGACGGAAGAACGACGGTCATGGACTGCACGAAATCCGAAACCGTGCCCCATCGGGGACTCGTGCCGTGAGTGGCTGTCGCTACGGCCGCGCCGATCGAACATTCCGTCAGGAAAGGCAGCGACGGTAGCGAAAGGCCGGATCCGGCGAGAAGGCGCGTCAAGTCGCCGATGCGGACGCCCCCCTCCACGATAACCCTGCTCGTGACCGGATCCAATCTCCGGACGCGATTGAGTCCGCTGAGCCGAATGGCCACGTCATCGACAATGATTTCCGGCCCCTGGGAATATCCGTTGCCGAACGCTCTTACCTTGTGACCGGAACGACCCGCCGCGACGACGGCATTGCTGACATCCTCCACGCTGGCGCACTCGACAACCGTCCGCGGCCGATAGGACAGGAAGTCGCCATAGGCCTTCAGGGTCTGCGTGCGACCTTGAACCAACGGAGCGTGAGCCAATGGAGGAAGCGCGGCCGGTTTCACTGGCCGCTTGAGCCTGCTCGATTCGAGCATGGCCTCGACGACGGCGACGTCCCGAAGGGCTTGTGCCGGAGAACTCACCAGCGGCGCGCCCTGTTGGACGGCTTCGATGCAATGAGAAAGCGTCTCATAAACGCCGCCTGGCACGAAGAGATCGTCCATGACCGGAACGAAACGCTTTCGGCCGCTGGTCTGGACGCGTATCCAGTTGTGACGGAAATCGCGCGGGCTAAAGCGATTAAATCCGGCGAGCAGCATCCCCTTCGAGCCCGTCAATCTCAGGCCCTGGTCTCCCGCCGAGTAGGGCGCGGCGAAAGTCAGGCGATAGGCCCCTTCGGCGCCGCTGGCGAAGGACAGGATCGCGGTGGCGCTGTCCGCAGGCGGCAGATAGGGAACGCGCTGGCTCACCGACGCGCTGACTTCCTCGACCTCGCCCACGATCTTGCGCAGCAATGCGATGAAATGAACGCCGGAATCGAGCATGTAGCCCCCCGCATATCCAGGGGATCCCCGCCAGCGCAGATTGTCGGGCTTTTGGAACGAGAGATAGGTAAAATCGGCGAAGCGGATCTCGCCCAGCGCGCCGCTTGCGACGATATCCTCGACCATCTGGGTGGTCTTCTTGAAGCGCCAATTCTCGGCGACCGCCCAGACGACCGGCCGGTCGAGCCGGGCGTGATGCTCCATCAGCTCTATGCCAGTCGCCACTGACGGCGCGCCCGGCTTTTCGCTGATCACATGCTTGCCCGCGGAGAGAAAAAGCTTGATCGCGCCCGGCATGACCTCGATCGGCAGCGTCAGGTCTACAAGATCGACGTCCGGATCTTGCGCAACGTCTTCAAGCGACAGGTAATGCTTGAGGTCCTGGCGCCCATAGAGACCGCTGGCACGCTTGGTGGACGCTTCGGATCGACTGCAAAGCCCAACAAGTTTTATGCGGCCTTCTCCTTCCAATCGCTTCAGGGCTGGAATGTGAGCAACGCAAGCGAACCAACCGCAACCCACGAGGACAACACGGACAGGTGTCGGCATGAAGAACCTCGAAGGCCGGAGGAGGGAGGGACGCGCGGCTAAATATACAACACCTGTGCCAAGCCGAGGAGCTCAATTCGCGCGTCGCCCTTGCGCCGGTCGGGAGGGAGTGGCGGGTGAGGGTCTGGTATGGTGCCCATCGACTAGGTGGGCGCCGCAGCGCGATTGCAACCAAGCTGCACGTAGAGGAATTGAAGCCCCTATCAGAAACAGGGCAATAATTGTTCATAGTGTCTCAGTAGATAATGGTTTTACATCTAAACATTTCGACCAAGTCCCACCGTCGGTGGCCACGAAGGCCGCGCCGCGGAGAGAATTCGATGTCCAGAATCCATGCAAGACTTGCAATTCCGCTGTCGTTGCTCTGTTGTCTTCCTGCCATGCCGGCGGCAGCGCTGCTGCCACCTGGGGTTATTCCTTCAACACCGGCGACTGACGGAAAAATGGCGACAGCCACTCGCCGGAGAGGGACGGAAATTCCCAAGATCAAGACTGGGGACGATTTCATTCTGACGACAACCGCCTTGATTACAGGCGGGACCTTCACCGGCCTGCCAACTGGCCACCCGTCGTGGCCTTCACAAGCGCTACAAGTGCAAGGAGCAGTTCACGGTTAGACAGGGAACTATCTTTTCGCCATGCTTCGTTTATCACGCCTCGTGAGTTGACACAGCGTCGGGTTATGGATCAATGATTAAATCGTTAAGGTCATTTTGCTTTGGCGGAAGCTTATGCGCTACAACCCGGCATTGGACGGCCTACGCGCCGTAGCGATCACATTTGTTCTCCTCGCCCATTCATTTAGCCGAGTATTCCCCTCTGGAGGGATCGGGGTTGATATTTTCTTTGTACTGAGTGGATACCTCATCACGTCAATTTTGACTAACGAAATCAATCAAACAGGCACTATTTTTTGGGGAGGTTTCTACTGGCGTAGGTTTCTTAGGCTGACTCCGGCGCTCCTGATGTTAGCCGCCTTCCAATTCGCCCATGCTGCGGTCAGCCCCCATAATGGGCCTGAAATCCGAGAGTCCACGGTGATCGCGCTGCTCTACCTCCAGAATTGGAATATGGCGCTCCAGCTCGGCCCGGCTGACCTAATTGGCCACACCTGGTCCCTTGCAACAGAGGAGCAGTTCTATCTACTATGGCCGCTCCTCCTGCCGTTCATATCCAAGCGCCGCCCCGCGCTTATCATCGGCCTCGCCGCAATCGCGATGACGTTTGCCCGCTTTTATCTTTGGAAGCTCGGATCGAGCTATGACCGCATTCAGTTCGCCCCTGACGTGAGACCGATCGGGCTTTTGATCGGATGCGGGCTGGCCATGATCCCCTCAGCGCGCTGGCCACGTCTCTCGGCGACCGTTCCGTTTTGTCTCGTGGCGTTTTTGTTCGCGCTCAGCGTCTTGGTTCCGGACCGATTGTGCTGGTCTTTCATCCTCGCTCCACTAGCCGCATCGAGCGCAACGGCCGTCCTCATCGTGGCGCTGCAATCGGGCGGCCTATTCTCCAAGGCGCTATCGTTCGCTCCCGCCGTTTACGTTGGAAGGATCTCATACGGCCTCTACCTCTACAGCGCTCCGATTGTGGTCTTGGTAGGCGTGTGGAAACATTACTCTGGCGTTTATCAACTGGCCGCGATCGGCGTGAGCGTAGCCGCTGCGGCGGCGTCCTATGAGTTCGTGGAGAAGCGGTTTCTGAGGCTTAAAAATCGTTATGGGGCGAAGTCTCTGCGGCTTGCAGCGGCGGCGGAGTAAGCGTTCTTTCCAAGAACGACGACAACTCCTCCCGCTCCAACTCGGCAATCCGCTCTCCCCTATTGCGTCGCTGGCGGCGCCGGGCCTTTTGTTGGTGACCTGCAGAGCTGACACGTGATGAAGGGCTCGATCTCGATTGGCTGCGAATGGCGCGGACATCGTTGGGGGCGACGCGCCTCCGGCCTTCAATGTCGCTTTCTCCCTCACTGGCAGCACGGTTCCCGAGCCTTTGACCTGGGCCATGATGCTGCTGGGCTTCGCGGGCCGCGACTTCGCCGGCTGCCGCCGCGCCAGAAGGGCCGCCGCCGGCAGCGTATAAATCAATCGAACGCGGCCGAAGCCGCTTCGATTGAGGCAACCTATCCCTCCTCCAGCGCCTCGGCTGCGACAGCGAGGCGCCGGGCCGCCTCCGGGTCGAGGCGCTTCGCAAGCTCGCCATGCGCCCGCTTCCAGTCGGCGAGCCCCGCCTCGAGGCTCTTAGCGCCTTTTTCCGTGAGCCATACAGCGCGCCGGCGTGCGTCCCTGTCGCCGGCGGCCATCTCGACTAGCCCGGCGGCTTCAAGCACCTGAAGATTGCGCGATAACGTCGACTGGTCGAGCCCCGTGCGCTGCGCCAGTTCGCTCAAGGTATCGTCCCGCGCTGAGGCGATCTGAGCTATCAGGCCGAACTGGGCGAGGCTCAGGCTTGAATCCTGCATCCGCCGGTTGAGGAAGCCCGTAATGCGGCGCGCCGCGAGCCGCGCGTTCCAACCAGCGCAGGCGTCGACCGCCGCGCGCACATCGGCGACGAGCGTCTCTTGCAGCGGTTGCTTCGGCCTCGGCATCAATGTATGCAGATACATTATTTGTATCTGCATGGATAGGAGAAAGGCGATGCTGACCACTGCGTCGCGCGCTTACGGCGTCGCCGATCCGGCCGAAGCCCGGCTGATGACGGGCAGGGAGTTTCTCCAGGCGATCCTCGACGGCCAGCTGCCGGCGCCGCCGATCGCTCAGACGCTGTCGTTCTGGCTGACCGAGATCGGCGACGGCCTTGCCGTGTTCGAGGGCGACGCGGGGCCGCACCTCCTGAACCCGCTGGGGATCGTGCACGGCGGCTGGGCGCTGACCCTCATCGACAGCGCGGCCGGCTGCGCCGCCCACACGCTGCTGCCAGCTGGCGCGAGCTATGTGACAATTGAGACCAAGGCCAATTTCTCCCGACCGATCGCCGAGGACTCGGGCCGCGTCCGTGCCGAAGGGCGCGCAATTGGCCGCGGGCGGCGCATCATCTCCTGCGAGGCGCGGGTCGTCGACGCCCAGGGCCGCCTTCTCGCGCATGGGACCTCGACGCTGATGGTGCTCGAGAGCAGCGGCGCACCGGCGAAACCTGCGCCGGAGCCAGCTTAGCGGGCGCGGCGGCGCGCACCCTGGGCCGATCGGCGTCGTCCCTCAAAGCGCCACGGCGTGGTGGCGCTCCGTTGTCACATGTGGGCGCCATGCTGACCCGCGCTTGGGCGCAAGGAGAGGATCCTGCATCGCGACGCTCGCCTGGACGAGAAAACCATTCACGCCGTCAGCGTCGTGGTCTAAGAACGCGCGCGCCTCGAGGGCGTTGCTTTTGACCTGAGCGCTAACGCGCATTGCGACCGGAGGACATCCGAGATGAGGACCTTGACCTGCATCGCCGCGCTTAGCGCGGCTCTGCTGATGAGCCATTCGGCCTTCGCCGAGTCCACAGCCGCGAGGGCCTGCGCGACGGACATCAAGTCGCAGTGCGGCGCCGAGATGAAGTCGGGCGGCGCCGCGCTCAAGACTTGCATGAAGACCCATTTCTCCGATCTCTCTGAGGACTGTCAGGTGGCGATCATTCGCGCGGCTGCGGTCGGCAAGGCCTGCAGGGCTGACGCCAAAAAGCTCTGCGCTGACGCCAAGCCCGGCAAGGGGAGCCTGGCCCAGTGCATGAAATCGCATGCGGCCGACCTTAGCGACGGCTGCAAGGAGGCGCTGGCCAAAACTAGCGCAAAATAGGGGACCTCCGTCTCTGGCGTTGCTCGCGCACCTGCCGCTAAGCAGATTCCGTTTGGCTAACCAACGGATAGGTTTTTTGCGGTTCGCTGCCTGCGCCGATTCGCAAGGTGTATGGCATGGCGGGAAAGTCTCCGG
>Ga0210407_10003078_pt1 | contig 13763 bp, 8 predicted proteins | sample IncBWC27MmetaG_FD_150860 | JGI IMG/M metagenome (GOLD analysis project Ga0210407, IMG submission 150860) | Forest soil microbial communities from Barre Woods Harvard Forest LTER site, Petersham, Massachusetts, United States - Inc-BW-C-27-M | ecosystem: Environmental > Terrestrial > Soil >... | reverse complement strand
CACGCTCACAATTGAAATTGCGATGGGGGTGACGCTGGTTCTCGGCATGCTGCTTGCCCGGCGTCAGAGCTATCGCGCGCACGCCTGGTGCCAGAGCGTAGTCGTCGTGCTCAACCTGATCGTGATTACACAAGTTATGGTGCCCGCATTCCGCAGTCAGGTTGCTCCGAAGATTCCTGCGCGCCTTGCCCGGCCTTATTACGCAGTGGCTACCGGGCACGCGACAATGGGATGTATCGCTGAGTTGCTGGGCGTGTACATCATCTTGGCCGCAGGGGCCAAGGTTTTGCCCAAAAGTCTGCGCTTCGTCCGCTATAAACTTTGGATGCGAATAGCGCTGGCGATTTGGTGGCTTGCCTTGCTCTTGGGTCTCACAACGTACGCCCGCTGGTATGTTGTGCCACAACATTTCTCGTCAACGGTCAAAGGATCAAAGGAGCCAAGGTGTCTTTCAATTATAAAAAAGACCGAATTTGCATGACATGAGCGCTTCCAGCCGGCAGGTCGGGATTGAGCCGCGCGAGTGCGTGCGGAAACTTGCTCTTAATTCTACGTTATTGATTTGAAGCACATTAGAAAGCTTTCAAGGAATCATTATGTGCGCCTCGGAATTACGTTCGGTTACCTGTCCATGAAGAATTCCAAATCGCCTCTAAAAACTAGCCTGCCGTTGCCCTCTGTAACATTATTACTCCACATTACCCCACGTCGGCTTTTGGCCAATTCTGTAATTCGCCATCGACACCTCCGATTGTGGGTACCAAAAACTCCGTCGGGCTATGTTATCAGTTTCTTATCGCACTCGGGTAACATTGTTAAACGACTCGCTCCGGGCGACCTAGGCGTTGACACTCACTCCGGGCCGGGGGCGGATGGTTGCCGCGAAGCTGTGCGTTCTCAGTGTGTTCGGATAATTTGGCCATACGGGGTGGTGAGAAATCCTGTCCCGAATCGTCCGGTTGTTGTTGGGCGTCCGGTGCTGTCCGTCGTCCGTTCCTTCGAGGAGACTTGCTCGATCAGGAAGCGGATGTTCTCCGTGGTGAACGCGCCCCCGTTGTGGCTGAAGGTGACGTGCGCGTTCGGGTCTTTCAAGTCCGCGTCGATGAGCACCTGGACCCTACCCTCGATATTCACGTCCTTGGCGTTCTGGATCAACTCCCAGACCCAGCGCCGTGACGTCGTCGGCGAAGTCTCTACGCTGGCACGGTGCTTCTCCATGTCCTGATAGATTTTCGTCGCGATAAAGCGAGTATGCGCCTTATGCGACGAGGCCGAGAATTTCTCCCTATATGACACGGACAAAGCGGAATCCCTCTCGACCGAGTTTACCGGAATAAACCGTGTTTAAAGTGACTCCCTTTTCTGGTCTTCCCACTTAGCCGCTTGCCGCTGTTCGACAGGAGGCGACACCGAAGGAACCCATCAGCAACGAAGCTACCTGAGTTATTCGGGCGTGACCTGCACCGGGTCGACCGTAGCCATGCCGGCTTGGCCGGGACGGCCCTGGATGCGGGCGAGGTTCTTACGCTCTTCGCGGGCGCGATCGGGCTGGCCGAGTTGGTCATAGATTCGTGCCAGCACGAAATGGGGCTTGCGGTCTTCGGGGTTGAGTTTCGCCGCTCGCGCCAGCTCTGGACTCGCTTCCCGAAGGCGTCCAAGTTTGAACAGCGCCTTGCCCGCCAGAAAATGAGCGTCCGGCGAATCAGGCTGTAACTTCTCAGCCGCCTGGGCACAACGCAATCCTTCCTCAAGACGTGCGGGATCGTGCCCGAGCAATAGCAGAACGCTGAGGTTAACCAGCGCCGAGTAATGGCCATCATCGGACGGCTGAGCAGAGTCGATCTCCTTGCGGTAGTAAGATTCGGCCAGTCCGTAGTTGCCGAGGCGCGCTTGCGCGAGCGCCAGGGCCCGCAGCGCCTGAGACTGGAGCGGCTTCCAGTCGAGAGCGCTATAAAGATATGGCAAAGCAGCCTCGAATTTTCCGTTGAGGAGCAATTGATGTCCGGCAAAATACGAGTTCACTAGGTTCGACGGATTTTCCTTTGCCGCCTCAAGGAGTTCGGCCTCGGCGTCGTCGGGCCGATGCAGCGCCCGCCAGTCGAGGCCGAGTAACTGGTGAGCCTCGTCATTCATACCTTTGAGTTTCAGAGACTTTTCGAAAAACCCGGCCGAGCGTTGCCATGATTGATGATCGAAATAGACCTTACCGATTTGGAAGTACGTAGCCGCGGGATCGGCGCCGCTCGCCAAATGCTGGTCCACTATGTGCTCCGCACGGGCGTACTCATGCTGGGCGATCAGGGCGTCCAATTCTGCGCTGGGCACAGGGCGGTCCGCAATCTGCGCCTGAGCAACCAGAGGCGCCAGAAGCGCCGCGAGCAGCAGACCGAAGCTCGTCAGCCAATACATGTTCTGTTTATTTTATCCTCCGCTGACAATCCGGCGGAAAGAGTTCCTCGCTTGACCCTCGTTACAATGAAACGGGATGTTTCGAGATCTTCGCTTAGGCTTGGCTGGACTGCTCCTCGCGGCCACCATTTTGGCGATCCCCAATTTCTCCGGAGCGCCGCTTCCGCCTGGCCCTTCAGTCCGTTTCACCAATGTTGCCCTGAAAGCGGGAGTCGACGTTCACATGATTAACGGAGCGGAGACGAAGAAATACATATTTGAAAGCACGGGGAGCGGCGTGGCCCTGATCGACTACGACCGTGACGGCTACCCGGACATCTTCCTGGTGAACGGGAGCCGCCTGGAGAGTTTTGCCCCAGGCTCGGCGCCCACCAACCACCTTTTCCACAATAACCGCGACGGGACGTTCACGGACGTAACTGCCCGAGCTGGTGTTGCAAGTTCCGGTTGGGGTCAGGGTGTATGCGTGGGTGACTTCGATAACGATGGCTTCGACGACCTATTCGTCACCTATTACGGCCGGCAGAATGTTCTTTACCATAACAATGGCGACGCCACTTTCGCGGAAGTGACGGCGAAGGCAGGCCTCGATGAACTGTCGCGCAACTGGAGTACGGGTTGTGCGTTTGTGGATTACGATCACGATGGCAGGCTTGACCTGTTCGTGGCAAGCTACGTCGATTTCAACCCAGCCACCGTAGGGCTCCCCGGCTCGGGGCCGAACTGCCTCTCGAGGGGGGTGGCGGTATTCTGCGGGCCGCGGGGATTGCCCGCAGCGCGGCCCCATCTCTACCGCAACCAGGGTAACGGCAAATTCTCAGACGTCTCCACCCCGGCGGGAATCACGAAGGCGAGCGACTGTTACGGTTTAGGTGTGCTAACGGGCGACTTCGAGAATCGCGGTTGGCCCGATATTTACCTGGCCTGTGATTCGACGCCCAGCCTCTTCTTACGCAATAGCGGTGACGGAACCTTTGTGGAGCGTGGCGTAGAGGCCGGCCTAGCGTACGACGAGGACGGCCGCGAGCAAGCCGGAATGGGTGTTTCCGCTGGGGACTACGACGCCGACGGGTGGCTCGATATTTTCAAGACCAATTTCGAGGACGACGTTCCGGACCTGTACCGCAATGAGGGTGATGGAACCTTCACCTTCAGAACGTTCGACGCCAAACTCGGCTTCAACTTGAAATACCTGGGCTGGGGCGGAGGCTTTTTCGATTATGACAACGACGGTTGGCCGGACATTTTCATCGCTAACGGCCACGTCTATCCGGAGCTAGAAAACCAGCACCATCCGGAGTCACCTTACCGGCAACGAAACATTCTCTATCACAACTCCGCGAACGGCCGATTTGAAGACGTCACCTCGACCTCTGGACCCGGCCTCGAATTGCGGCGCTCGGGACGCGGCGTGGCCTTCGGCGACCTCAACAACGATGGCAGACTCGACATCGTGATCAACAACCAAAATGATCCGCCCACCATCTTGCACAATGAGAGCGAAAGCTCAAACCACTGGATCTCGATACGCACCGTGGGTACGAAATCAAACCGCGACGGCATCGGAGCGCGCGTAACACTAGTAGCCGGAGGGCGGCGCCAAATCCAAGAGGTCACGAGCGGCGGCAGTTATCTCTCCCAGAACGATCTGCGCTTGCATTTCGGACTGGGCACCGCAACGAAAATCGACCGGATCGAGGTTCACTGGCCGAGCGGCACACTAGATAAACTGGAAAACGTTCCCCTCGACCGATTTGTGACCCTCGAGGAAGGGAGGGCTAAATACACTAGCAATCGTAGCCAGTGATCTAGCCCCTCCGGCCTAAAAGAGAAACTTCAACGCAATCTGCACATCTCGTCCCTCAGACGCGCTGGTCACCCGCCCGAAACGCGGGTCGTTGACGAAAGTGATTACGCCGTCGGCGCCAAAGTTGGCATGGTTGAGAGCGTTGAAGGCCTCGGCGCGGAATTGCAGCTTCTTTGACTCCGTGATGTGGAAATCCTTGAGCAGGGCAAAGTCAATGTTTTGGATACCCGGGCCGGTCAGCACGCTTCGGCCTGAATTACCAAAGCGGAAAATACCATTGTTGTTGTCAGCGATTAGAAACGCATTGGTGAAGCAGTTGGTGTCGAACCAATGCGATATTTTGCGATCGCCTCCCGGCAGGTTGCCGTTGCAAACCCGGTCGGGGCGCCAGTTTCCAGTGCCCACATTGCCGGAGTCAATCCCGGATTGCGGCGTGATCGGGAACCCAGTCTGGAAGCTCGCAAGAGCGGTAAACTCCCAGCCGCCTAGAATGCCATTCACCAGCGCATTGGAATTACTCAGCCATCGCCTGCCTTTGCCGAACGGCAGCTCGTATAGGGTGCTGAATGTGAAGCGATGCCGGACGTCGTTCACGGTGAGGGCGCGTTCTCCGCGCGGGTTATTGTCATTCTGTCCCTGCGGAGCGCCTCCGTCGGAGTAGGCCCCTTCCTCGCCTTCATTGTTGGAGATATTCTTGGCAAAAGTATATCCGGCGAGAAACTGCAAGCCATTGGACATCCGTCGCGTGAGCTGCACTTGAAGGCCGTTGTAATTGGCATTGGCGCCCGAACTCATCTGGGCGGTAAAGCCGAAGTCCGGGTAAAGTCGGCGCGGCTGGACAGCACCCGGCCCTGGCACTGCCTGGTTGCCGAAGAAATGAAAGTGTCCAAGTTCAATCGCTGAGGTTCCCACATAGCGAACCTCCAGCGCCATGCTGCTGGTCAACTGGCTCTCGATGCTGAACGACCACTCGTGGATGTAGGGTTGGCGCAGGTGGGAATCAGGGTTGATGGAAATAAACGATTGGCTCAACGGCGGAGTGCCACCTCCGATAAACGCAGACTGGAGAGGCGTCGGCGTGCTGTTGGCGGCGAAGTTGCTAAACTGGTCGGGAGCCTGAACGGGATTGTTGAAACCGTAGTGGAATAGGTTGAACTCAGCCAGCTCAAAGAACAGGCCGTAGCCGCCGCGCACTACAAGCTTATCCGAATTGGTGGGGCGGTAAGCAAAGCCGAAACGCGGCGCCCAGTTGAAATTGTCACCCAACCAGAGGGAGCGTGCGGCGCGCCCCGTGAAACCCAACTTCTTCATCTGGTCAGGGCATGCAATGAGGTTATATTGCTGGGGCGTCCCGGCATTCACGATGAATTGCGGCAGGTTGCAGTATTTAGCGGCCTGATCATAGCCCGCCATCACTAGCACGGCATTACCGGGAGAAAAAAGCGGCGCGCCCGGAATAGGAAATAAACTCGCCCCAACGTCGTGACGGTCCGTGGGCAACTGGTGATGCTCGTAACGGAGACCCAGATTCAAAGTCAGTTTTTGGGTGATGCGATAGTCATCCTGCGCGAAGAAATTGATGAACTTGCCGTCGTGATCGTTAAGAGCCTTGGCGATGCTTCGTCCCGCGCTGGAGGGGTAACCCAGGAGGAAATCCGAAATCGTGAAATTGCTGTAATTGTTACCAAAGCTGAACTGGCCGTGAGGCGAAAACGGCGCTTGGTTCCGCAGGGACTGATATGGCTGGATGTCAGCACCGACGGCTATTGTGTGCTTCCCCTTGGTGATGGTGAGCGTATCTTCGTACTTCTCCACCATGTCGTTCGATTCTACAGGGCGGTAGTTTGAATCCCCTATGCCGAAATATCCCTGTCCAAACCCGAAGTAGGGGAAACCTTCATCCGCAGGCGACAATGCGGTGAGATTTTGGATGCCGAAGCTCGCGACAAATCCAGGTTTACGCGGACAATTTGTGCAGGTGCCGACATCCATGTTTCGAGAAAAGCCTATGCGCACCTCGTTAAGAATTGTGGGGCTGACGGTGTGTGTCCAGCTCAGGGCGACGTTCTGGCCGCGAAACCGAATCCGGTCATCGAAGCCGGGAAGCTTGGTGTAGGCCTGCTCTGGCGTGTATGTGATCGATTGTCCGAGCATGTAGCGGACGTAGAGGTTATCCTTTTCGCTAAAGCTGTGATCCACACGGCCGCTAAACTGGTTGTCATCCCGTTTCCGCTTCGGATTGGTTACGAAGTTGTTCGTGCCGACCGTGGTCGCTCCGGAAATGTCCGGTTGCGGGAAGAAAGGAATGATCACTTTTGCGACGTCGCTGAAGCGATTGGCTGGAATAATATTTCCCTGAAAGGCTTGGCAGCTCGCGCCAAAGGGCGGATTACTACAGCTTAAGGGATCGATGATCTGATAGGGCGCCTTGCCCGTGTTCGGATCGGGCTGGTTGAGCAGGGCCGAAAAATCTCCATGCAGCATCGCCGGAGTTGGAACCTGGCCCGCGTACGTCAATCCCTTTCGTTCTCTGAGGGCCTCATATCCGCCGAAGAAAAATGTCTTATTCTTGCGAATTGGCCCGCCGACATATCCGCCGAATTGGTTCCGTTGGTATGACGGGCGGCTGGCAGAAAAGAAGTTCCGCGCATCCAGGTTGTTGTTGCGCAGGAACTCAAATGCACTACCGTGAAATTCGTTAGTGCCGCTCTTAGTCGTGAGATTGATGGTCGAGCCACCATTCTTGCCAAACACAGCGGAGAAGGACTGCGTCTGCACTTTGAATTCCTGTACCGCGTCGGGTGACGGCTGGATGGAAAATCCGCCCGTGAACATGTTCTTCGAGTCAACCCCGTCGATCAGCACGTTGTTACCGGAACCTCGCAGGCCGTTTGACGCATAGGTGACCTCGCTGAAGGGCGAGCCGAAGATGTTGTTGGAGAATCCTCCCCGGTCAGGCACCGTACCAGCCATCAACAGGGGCAGGCTGCCAAAGCGCCGGGTGTTGAGCGGCAATTCGGTGACCTGACGTGTGTCAATGGTCATACCAACCGAAGCCGTCCCGCTTTCTACTATGGGCGCCACCGCCGTGGCTTCGACAGTGGTCGCGAGGGTCCCGACTCTCAGTTGAATGTCGAGCCGCGACTTCTGGTTGACGACCAGCGTCACCCGGGGCTGCTCGTATTTGTCGAACCCCGTCTTCTCCACTGTGATGGTGTAGTCCGCGGGCTCAAGGTATGGAAAAACATAACCGCCGTCGTTTTGGCTCGTCGCCGTGGTGGTACGGCCGTTAGCCGGGTTTAGCGCGGTTATCTTTGCGTCCGGAATAACAGCGCCGGCAGGGTCAGTGACCGTTCCAAACAGCGTTGCACTGACTTGTTGTGCGAGGCATGTCGTCGCGCTCAGCACCAGCAGTGTGAACAGAAAAAACGCGCTCCGGACGGCAACTGAGTGCTTGGCGTGCGCAGTCAAATTCTTGGCAAGACTTTCGCTGATCATTTTTAAGGGTGACCTCCACCCCCACCCCGGGGTTAATAAAAAATATGCCAAGCGTTGGGGATTGTCAAGTGGATTCCCGTTTTTTTTGAACGATTTACATCAGCGCACGGTTTGTGATTATTGGCTCTTACCGTTCGGCGCCGGAAGCCGTAGTTGCTCTCCGCCTTGCCGGGTCGGATCTCCGTGTGCGCCGCTCGCCTGCAGTAGCGTCTCCTGTTCCTCGCGTTTCTCTTGTTGAAGTCTTTTGGCAGTCACGAGTTCGCGGGCGCAGTCGTCTGACCGTTTCAGCTTTTTGTAAACGCGGGCCAGTCGATAATGAACATCGGCTCGCTCGGGGTCGACACGCAAGCAGCCCTCGTAAGCATGCGCCGCTTCGCTGTCGCGATTCAGTTTCTCCAGCGCCTTTCCCTGGTCGGCGAGAGCGCGGGCGTCCCTGGGCTGGCGATGGAGCAGGGCTTGAAGCAGCGGAAGCGCCGCGTTGGGCTTTTCTTCCAGAATATAAGTGTCCGCGAGGTAGTACTTCGCTTCCTCGAATTCGGGATCGAGCTTCAGCGCCTCCTCGATTTCCGACTGCGCCTCGGCAAAGCGGCGCACCTTCCAGTACATGAACCCGAGCGAGAATCGGACAGTGGCATCGCGGGGTACTTGCCGCCTGGCAACTTCGAATTCCTCAATCGCCTTCTGATAATTTCCTATGGCGTCTTCCGCCTGCCCGCGCAGGATGCGTACCCAAGGGGAGTTCGGATCTAGCGACTGGAGGCGTTCAAACGTCGCAAGCGCCTTCTGGAACTGTTTGGTTTCGAGGTAACTGCGCTCGAGCAGATAAAGCGTGCCGACGTCATTTGGATTCAGTTCAGACACTTTCTCGAGGTGGGGAACAGCCCGCGAAAAATCATTCTGCCCGACCAGCGCTCCTGCGAGTAGTTCGCGTGCCTGAAAGCTCTCCGGAGCTGCTTGTGCGGCCCGCTCGAGTGGAGGCACCGCGCTCGCGTAATCCTGCTTCTTAATGAAGGCGATTCCCAAGTTGAGATTCGTGGCGAACTCGGAAGGGTTCAACTCCAGGGCCCGCTTGTAGTACCGGATGCCCGCGCTGAACTGCCCGCGCCGCACCTCAATCGCACCCAGCCGGTTGAGCGCCGCAATCGACCCTGGATCGATTTTCAGAATCTCACGATAAGCCGATTCGGCATCTTCCAACTTGCCATCGTTCTCGAGTTGTTCGGCACGCACGGCAAGCTGTTCAATCGATTGCTGCATCGCCGGTCCGATCGCGGGAAACAACCCGAGCACTGTAAACACTACGGCAGGGAGCGTTTTAGCGAGTTCGCAAGCTGACGGCAATCTCACACTTTCTCGAAACCGAGCATTCAAAGCCACACCTGGTCTTTGCAAACACCCGATTCCGCCTTTGCGAATCATGTCGACCACATCCTACTGCTTTGTAGAGGCTTCCATTCGATCCAGCTCCGCGCGCGCGGCCTGGAATTGCGGATCAGCTTTCAAAGCCGCCCGGAACTCCTGGGCGGCTTCGTCCCTTTTTTCTTGCTTCTTTAGAACGAGCGCGAGGTTGTAATGTGCCCAGGCGAATTCCGGTTGCAAGCGGATCGCCTCTTCGAAATCGCTGCGCGCCTGCTCTAGTTGGTCGCGCCGAAGGTAGACGCTTCCCAACGTATTGTGCGCCTCGGCCGAGCCCGGGTCGGTATGGAGGGCAGAAACCAATTGCTGCTGAGCTTCGCCCCAGTCCTGAGCCATGGCAGCGAGGACGCCCAGATTATAGTGTGCCGTATAGTTCGCGGGATCAACCAGCAGAAGATGCTGAAATCGCGAGCGCGCTTGCGCGTAGTCTTTCTTCTGAAGATAGATATTGGCCAAAAGTTCTTCCGCGCGCGTGTACCAAGGTTCAATCGCCAGCGCCGCCTGGAGTTCGCTGATGGCCTCATCGGGTCGATGGAGGTGAAATTCACACAAGGCCAGATCGAAATGAGCTTTGGTATTCACCGATTCCCGATCGAGCACTTGCTTGAATTCCAACGCCGCTTCGGCATAATGTCCCGATCGCTGATGGTTCAGGCCCAGGCTGATTCTGACATCGCCAACGTCAGGCAGTTTCTCGCCGAGTTTTCGCAGCAAGCTGCTTGATTCTCCCAAACGGCCCGCGGAGGCGAGCGCAAGTGCTTGCCCATAAAGTTCAAAATCGCCAATACGATCTTTGGGATCGATCTGGGACTTCACGCGGCTGGAAGTTGGGGATCCACTCAAGTAACCGAGGGACCGGAGGGCGCTTATGGTATCTGGTGACGGCTGCCGCGCCTTGGCGGCGGACACGCGCGCCAGCAGTGACCTCATTCGCTTTCGGAGGTCGTCTGCCGTTGCCGGCTGCGAAGTGTAGAGGTTCCGCGATTCGCCAGGGTCGCTCGCAAGATCGTATAGCTCTGGATTCGGAGCCTCAATGAACTTGTAACGTCCCAACTTCAGAGTTCGCAATGCTGCGCAACCAAAGTGATCGCGGGCATAACGGCTCTCTGAGTAGATCTCCTCCACGTTCTTCCTCGTGATGAGGCTCTGGCCCTTCATCTCTCGCGGCTGGTTTAGCCGGAGCGCATCCAGAATCGTTGGAGCGACATCGAGCAGACTGGCTGGTTCCGCGATGCGGTCCTGCGAAACGCGTTCCGACCCAGCCGGCCAGTGAAAGATGAGAGGAACACGAAGCGTAGTCTCGTAAACGAAATATCCGTGAGTGCTCTCACCGTGTTCATTGAGGCCCTCACCGTGATCGGAGGTGAACACGATCAGCGACTTGTTCAGTAGGCCACGGCCTTCGAGGAATGCCCAAAAACCTCCGAGTACCCCGTCGACGTAAGCCAGCTCCGCTTTGTAACCCGATTCACCGCGGCGCAGGCGTATCGCCGGCGGGAGATCGTAGGGTGTGTGCAGATCGTAGAGATGGAGGAACAGGAAGAACGGAGAGTTTGCGTTCTGATCGAGCCAGTGCATGGCAGCAGCCGCCACTTGGGCGCCCGCCCGCTTGAGATCACCAACGTCTGCGACAGTCTTGTTATGAAGATCGAAGGGGCTGTCGTAAACATCAAAATCCCGGCTCAATCCGAACCGGCCGTCGAGCACAAAACTGCCCACGAACGCCGCGGTGCGGTAGCCGGCTTTCTTCAAAACGGTTGCCAGCGTTGTGCGGGCGGTATACGGAACTCCATTGTCCTCGACTCCATTTGCGAAAGGGTACGTGGAGGTGAACAACGCGACGTGAGAGGGCAAAGTCAGCGGAACGAGCGCACTCACCTGGGAGAACAGCGTGCCGTTCTTAGCGATCGAATCAATGTGGGGTGTTAACGCTTGCGCAGCTCGGTAACAACCTAGGTGATCGGCACGTAGGGTGTCCACCGAAATCAGGATGACCGGCGTGGATGGCTGCGCGTTGGCGGTAGCGCACAACAGCACTGCGGCGCACAAGTATCCGAGGCGAGACAAGATACTACTTCTTTTAACACGAACGCCGGCGGGCAGGACGTACGCGCGTATCAAGTGAGTTTCCAGAGTGGTTCCGGTATCAGGACAGTTTCCAAGTTCGGGACCGCCGGCGAACCGCTCAAGTCACTCTTCGCGGACGGCTTCGACGGGGTCGAGGGCGGCTGCACGGCGTGCGGGCATCCAGGACGCCAGCGACGCGATCACAACGAAAAGGACAACGATGGCGAGGAAGGTCAACGGGTCGGTGGGTTTGACGTCGACCAGCATCGTCTTCAACGCCTGTGTCAATTCCAAAGCGGCGAAAACTCCAATGGCGATGCCCGCGACGCTCAGCTTGAGCCCGTAACTCACAACGAGGCCGAAGACTCGTGAAGGCGGCGCGCCGACCGCCATCCGGACGCCGATTTCCGCCGTGCGCTGCCGCACGACGGTAGAGAGCACGCCGTAGAGCCCGACTGCGGCAAGCAGCGCCGCGGTGCCGGCGAAAATGCCGATGAGGAGGAGCGAGAACCATGTCCCTGCCTGCGCCTTCATCACTCGCTCATCCATGGGCTGGACATCGTTGACCAGCAGTTGCGGCGTAAAGGCCCGGATCGTTTCGCGCACCCCTCTCGAGTAACCGGCTGGATCTCCCGTGGTGCGCAGCGCCCACCAGTTGGCGGCACCGTGATTCACGTAGCCATCGGTGATGTAGAGTTGTTCGCGCCCGGGCGTCGTCAACGAGACCTCGCGCTGGTGCGCCACGATCCCGATGATTTCACCCCACTGTGGTTCTGGCGTGCGCACGCGGAACAAGATTCGCTTCCCCACGGCGGACTGCAACGGGAACGCTTTGGCGGCGAGCGCCTGGTCGACGATCAGCAGATTGCGATCGGGCGTGTTGTCCGCGTCGCTGAATATGCGGCCTGCGATTAACGGGGTGCGCATCGCTTCGAAATAGCCAGGCATTACGATCTGGAGGTCGGCTGCCTGGAACTTGGTTGGGTCGGTCAGCGCATCCGCGGTGCCCCAGCGGATGGGACTGAAACCGCCGGCAAGCGGGCATGGGGTTCGAGCTGGTAACGGTTCGCACGCCGTAAATGCCGGCGAGGCGGTCGTGCATCTGGCGCATGAAGGCCTGACGGGCAGGCGGCGTATCGCCCGGGTCACCTAGCAGTTGAAACGTGAGCAAGTTGTGCGGCGCGAACCCTACGTTCACTTTCTGGATGGCCAGGAAAATACGGAACATCAGTCCGGACCCAATCAACAGCACGAACGAGAGCGCCACTTCCAGGACAACAACTCCGTTGCGCAGTATCCCGCCGGCGAGACCGGCCGTCCGGCCGCTCGCGCGCAGCACGCTCATGATGTTGGGACGCGCCGCGCGCAGAGCCGGGGTAACTCCGAATGCGGCCACGGTGCCAAGACCGGCCAGAGCCGAGAAAACCAATACGGCGACATCGATTTGGATGGCATTGAGACGCGGCACATTCTCCGGGGCGATCACGAGCAACTCGTGAATTCCGAACCAGGCGAGGCTCAGACCCAGCACTGTTCCGAGAGCCGCAATTGCGACAGCTTCCGCCAGCATCTGCCGGACCAGCCGCCACCAACTTCCACCTAGCGCGGTGCGAACGGCAAATTCGCGCTCGCGCAGCGACGCCCTCACCAGCATCAGGTTTGCCACATTGGAACAGGCGATGAGCAGCAGAAAGATGACCGCTCCCATGAGCGCCAGCACCGCGGGCCGCACTTCATTCACCAGGTGCAGCTTCATCGGCTCGAGGCGGAGGTATTGTCCGGCGGTCCGGGCGATGGGATTGACGCGGCGTAATTGCTCGGAGACCGTGTCCGCCTCGGCCTGAGCGCGCTCGATTGTGACGTCCGGCTTCATTCTACCGATCACGCGCCACTGGACGTTGTTGCGGTTCGCAGTATCGTAAGCAATGCGCGCTGCAAACCAGATATCGGGAAACTGCTCCATGTTGGCTTCCGGCGGGAAGAGCAGCTCGAAACCCGGCGACAGCACGCCGGCCACGATGGGGCGGGGACCTCCGGAAATGGGCAAGGCCTGTCCGATGACGGACGTGTTTCCTCCAAAGCGCCGTTCGAAATATTCGTGGCTCAGGATCGCGTAAACGGGAAGCTGCGGGGGCACGGGCACTCCCGGTGCGGCGCCGCGGGGCGGCGGGGGCGGCTCCGGCAGACCGTCGGAATCCTGGAAGTCGCGGCCGAACTCGATCCGCGAGCCCATCAGGCGGAAAAAGTTGGTGGTGGCGCCGGCGAACTGGACCTGCTCGGGAGTGCCGTCCGCCTGGTTGACGAGGCCGCGGCCGGTATTAACAGCGCCGAATTCGTCGAACGTGCTCTTGGCGCCGTTGCGCAGGTCGAGAAAATCGGCATCGGATAACGGAAAATCCTTCACGTTGCGCTGGCGCAGGTCGCTGCATGCCAGAACGAGGCGGTCGGGGCCTTGTAGGGGAGCGGGCGCAGCAGCACGGTATTGGTGACGCTGAATATCGCAGTGCTGGCGCCGATGCCGAGCGCAATCGTGACCACGGCGGTGACGGCGAAGGCGGGATTCTTT
>Ga0210407_10003077_pt1 | contig 13764 bp, 9 predicted proteins | sample IncBWC27MmetaG_FD_150860 | JGI IMG/M metagenome (GOLD analysis project Ga0210407, IMG submission 150860) | Forest soil microbial communities from Barre Woods Harvard Forest LTER site, Petersham, Massachusetts, United States - Inc-BW-C-27-M | ecosystem: Environmental > Terrestrial > Soil >... | reverse complement strand
TGGTGGCGAATCGGCCCAGGCTGATGCGGGAACTTATGGTGGCAACGATCTCGGAGCAGCCGGACATCGAAATTGTCGGCGAAGTGCAAGACGACGCTGAACTGGTGAGCGCAGTGGAGAAAACGAGGCCGGATTTTTTGATCGTAGCACTCGAGAAGTTCAATCGCTTGCCGCAAGTGTGCCATTCGATTCTTCAGAGCTTTCCGCAGATGAAAGTCATCGCCGTGTCTTCGGACCGTAATAGCTCGATGTTTTATTGGGCTTCGCTGAAAGTGCAATCAAATGAGATCGAGGCTTCCGAGGCCGGTGTATTGGGCGCGCTGAGGGGCAAAACGCAGCTCACGCCGAGGTGGCAACAATGAGGAGCCACGAATTGGAAAAGATGTCGAAGATCGTTTTACGGGGTCCGCGAGCGTGGCGGCTGCTTGGCGCGGTTTGTTTTTTGGCTTTGACCTGCACAGCAGCTCGTTCGCAAGACCGCGCTGCGACCGCGCCCAGCGTGGTCCCCACCTCCGAACTCGGCCGAGATAATCTCAGCCGCGTCGCCGCGTCTGCGGCGGATGTGAAGGCCGTATTGCTGAAGGATACGGGTTTGTTGGTCGAACTGAAGCGCTGGGTAGCCAAAGATGCGACCGGCCATGGCCAGATTATCAGCGACGCCGATCTTACCGACGATGCGATTTTCGATCGCCTCGAAACCGACACGCAGTTTCGTTCCGTCGCGACTCTGCTGGTGCAGAAATACGGGTACCTGGTTCCTACGCTCAATCCCGACTCCCAGGCAGCGAAAGAACACGAACTGCTGGTGAAAGAACGGACCAAGTGGCTGGCGCAAGTGGAAGAGGAAGAGCTTGCCGCGGATCGGCAGAAGCGCAATCGCAAAATGCAGAACGCGAACATGTGCGATCCGCAGTCGCAAGCGGGATGCAACGTTTTACAAACGCCGGAAACCGAGGAAGAAGGAACGCCTGCGCAGCAGGGACAGCCCGACATGCGGCGTTCGCCGGCGCCGGATGAACTGAATACGCCGAACGGTCCGCAACGCGGAACCGGCGCAGTGCAGCGCGCGCAGCTAACGCAACCCGAAGAAGATTTTCCCAGCGGCTCGTCGCGGCTTCCTTTGGGCAGTTCCGACGACTTCATGCAATCGCTCAACTCCGGCAGTATGAGCAGCGACATAGCCGGGGTTCGTGAAAGCGGCGCTACCGACGGCCAGATCCCTGGATTGTTGCCGGTTGGAAGCTCGGAGAGCCGAAATGTTGTCGATCCTCTGGCGGCCTATGGTGTTGGCACTTCCCGGCCGACCCCTGTCGTACCAGATTTGAGCCGCTCCGCTCCGCGCGATTCCAATATGACTGCGGTTCCGGGTTCGACGTCGCTCAATACATTGCAGCCCCTGGAACGAAGGTTTCCGCCCAAGCCACAGCCACCGGCTCCGGAGCTTGTGCGCGCGCCAAATCCGTACAAAGACATTCCATCGCTGTACGACATGTATGTGCAGGCCATACCGCGGCCAACCATTCCAAGGCGTTTCGGTGCCGAAGTTTTCGACAACGGCACTCGCGATTCGCAGTTAATTCCCATGGATCTACCGGCAGGCCCGGATTACGTGGTCGGTCCTGGAGACGGATTGTCGATCGATCTGTGGGGCGGGACGACGCAACGAATCTACCGGGTAGTGGATCGCGAAGGACGCGTCAGTCTTCCCGAAGTTGGACCGCTGCTGGTCAGCGGCAAGAGCCTGGCCGATGTTCAAGAGAGCTTGCAGCAGCTGATGCGCACGGAATTCCGGCGCATTTCTGTGGACGTATCATTGGCGCGCCTGCGAACCATTCGAGTGTATGAAGTGGGCGACATCGCGAATCCCGGCGCGTATGACGTGAGTTCGCTGTCGACGCCGTTGAATGCGTTGTTTGTGGCGGGCGGGCCGACGCAAAAGGGATCGCTGCGCATTGTGAAGCATCTTCGAGGCAACCAGCTCGTTGAAGTTGTCGATCTATACGATCTTTTGCTCCATGGAGTGAAATCGGATCTCAAGCGACTGGAAAACGGGGATACGGTCTTGGTGCCGCCGATCGGGCCGCAGGTGACGGTCGACGGGATGGTTCGTCGTCCCGCGATCTACGAGCTAAAGGATGAAACGAATCTGGCCTCGGTATTGGAGCTGGCCGGCGGACTGCTTCCCACGGCGACGCTGCGGCATATTGAGGTGCAGCGGCTGATCGCGCACGAGAAGCAAACCATGTTGAGCTTAGACCTGCCGGAAGTGGACAGCGACGCGGCGGTCACCAAGAAGCTCGAAGCATTTGAGATTCACGACGGCGATCGCATCCGGATTTTCCCCATCGCGCCCTATAACCAGGACGCGGTTTACCTGGAAGGGCATGTCGTTCGGCCCGGACGTTATTCCTACCAGCCGAACATGAAGGTCACGGATGTCATTGCTTCCTACAAAGATTTACTGCCAGAGCCCGCGAAACAATACGCGGAAATCATTCGCCTAAATGCGCCGGATTTCCATCCGACGGTCGAGAGTTTCGATCTCGAAGTGGCGCTGGCGAATCCCGAGCAATCGCCCGCGCTGCACGCCATGGACACGGTTCGCATTTTCAGCAGGTTCGATTTCGAAAATGCGCCGACAGTTTCGGTGTGGGGCGACGTGCGCGGACCGGGAACCTACCGCACTTCCGGGCAAATCCATTTGAGCGATGCCGTGCACCTGGCTGGCGGAGTCGCTCCGGATGCGAATATCGATAACGCGCAGGTTTTCCGGTATTTGCCGGATGGCAAAACAAAGATCTTCAGCGTCAGCCTGAACCTGGCGCTGGAAGGCGACCCCACGGCAAATATTTTGCTGCAGCCGCGCGACCGCTTGCTGATTCATCGCAGCCCGGACGCGATACAGCCAGCAAGTGTTTACGTGCAAGGGGAAGTAGGGAAGCCTGGCCGCTATCCGATGACGATGAACATGACGGTTGCGGACCTGATTCGCGTCGGCGGGGGACTCAAGCCGAGCGCCAACACGCAAACGGCGGATCTGACCCACTATGAGTGGACGAATCCGGAGAAGTTGAGCGGCGGGCATCAGCCCATTCCCATTTCGGCGGCGCTGGCTGGCGATTCCTCGGCCAACTTGCCTCTCAGCAATGGGGATGTGCTAACGATTCGTCAGCTTCCTGGTTGGAACGATCTTGGCGCTTCCATCTCGGTGAAGGGCGAAGTCAAGAATCCCGGAACGTACGGGATTCGTCCTGGTGAGAAGCTGAGTTCGGTACTGATGCGCGCGGGCGGTTTCCAGGCGGATGCGTATGCGAATGGAGCGGTGTTGCAGAGAGTTCAGGTGCGGGAACTCGAGACCAAAGAGCAGAACCAGATGATTCTGCGCGTGAAAGACCTGCGCAGTAACTTGGAACTTTTGCCGGATACCGATGACAAAAAGAAGCAGGCCAAGGAAATGGCCTTGCAGCAGTATCAGACGACCCTTACGCAGTTGGCCAGCAATCCGCCGGTGGGCCGCGTGGCGATTCGCATCTCTTCGAACATCAGTCACTGGGAGAACAGCGCTGCGGATGTGGAAGTCCGAGCTGGGGATACGCTTGTGATTCCGAAAAAGCCGAGCTACGTCATGATTTCGGGGCAAGTGTTTAACCCAACGGCAGTTTCGTACCGTCCGGGCAAAAGCGCAAAGTGGTATCTGAGCCAGGCGGGTGGACCCACAACGATGGCGAATAAGAAGGCGATTTTCGTGATTCGTGCGGATGGGTCGGTGACAGGAACGAGCGGGAGTTTATGGTCGGGGGATTCATTGAACGCGGTGCTACAGCCGGGAGATACGGTCGTCGTTCCGGAGAAGGCCATTGGCGGCGGCGTGCAATGGTCAACCGTGTTCCTGGCCGCACAGGTGGCGTCATCCATTGCTAGCACTATATTTATTGCGGCTCATTACTGATCGGAATTGTCGATGACTCGTTTGTGGAGAGGTTGGGAAGTCGGATTAGGTTTGCTTGGGACCTTGGTGCTGGGCGCTGGTTGTTACGCGGCGCCGCAGGAGTCGCAGGCTGGCGCTGCGTCGGAGAAGAGCACGGATGAAAGTGGAAGTCCGGATGGCAAGGCCGGGAAGGGTGCAACGGCGGTGCAACCGGCTGCGCCATGGGAAGACCGCGAAAATAGCGTGGGGCTGCATTTGCTGAAGAACATCGCTGAGGATCAAAAAGCGCTGTGGGACGGCCCGAAGAGTTTGCGCTGGGTCGATGCGGACTGGCTTGTGCCGCTGGGCGGCGCGACCGCAGCGCTGTTTGCCACGGACACCGACTTCAGCAGGCACCTTTCGAACTCTCCAAATCGGATCAAGTACAGCAAAGACGTCTCGAATTATGGAATCGCGTCGATGGTCGCAATTGGCGGCGGAATGTATGTATTGGGGCACTTCACGCACGATGATCACAAGATGGAAACCGGCATCCTCGCGGGTGAAGCGGCCATCGACAGCCTGGTTCCCGTATATGGGATGAAGTACGGATTGGGCCGCGAGCGTCCGCTGCAGGATAACTACCAGGGCAAATTTTTCCAGAGTGGCGTCTCGTTTCCATCAGAACATGCAGCGGCGGCGTGGTCGATCGCCAGCGTGATCGCGCACGAATATCCGGGTCCGCTGACGTCGATTCTTGCTTACAGTCTGGCTTCGGCGATTAGCGTTTCGCGCATCACGGCTAAGCAGCATTTTCCGTCGGACGTGCTTGTGGGTAGCGCCATCGGCTGGCTCGAAGGCATGTACGTGTACCGCAAGCACCATGACCCGAGAATTGGCGGCGGGGAGTGGGAGACGTATGCGGAGATGCAAGAGAGTGGCGAGCGCAACAGTGGCAACCTCGGCTCACCGTATGTGCCGCTCGATAGTTGGGTCTATCCAGCCCTTGATCGACTTGCTGGTCTTGGTCTCCTAACCGAGGAATTCATGGGAATGCGTCCATTGACGCGAATTGAATGCGCACGCCTGGTGAGCACCGCTGCCGATCAGTTGCCAGACGGTGGTAACGAGAAGACCGAAGTGTCGGGACTGATCGAAGCATTACAACGCGAGTTTCGACCGGAGATCGACGGAACGACCGCCAGTGGCGGGACGTTTCGCTTGGAATCCCTCTATTCGCGAACGGAATACATTTCTGGCGCCCCACTCACTGACGGATACACTTTTGCTCAAACACAGATTAACGACTTTGGGCGTCCTTACGGCGAAGGATGGAGCACGGTAAACGGCTTTTCGGCATATGCCACAGCTGGCCGTTTTGTGGCTTATGTCCGAGCGGAGGAACAAACCGCACCAAGCATTCCCGCGTTCTCCCTAGCAACACGCGAAACAATCGAGCAAGTGAACGATTATTTTCGGCTTCCTCCCGCCACGGCTCAGCCCGCTGTGAATCAATTTGCACTCTTAGACGCGTATGTGGGAATCGCGTTTTCAAACTGGCAAGTTTCCTTTGGTACGCAGAGCCTTTCGTGGGGACCCGGCGAAGGTGGCTCGCTGACATTGAGTAATAATTCGCAGCCAATCAATATGTTCCGCATTAACCGCGTCACACCGCTTAAATTGCCCTCTATCTTCGGTTGGCTGGGTCCAATGCGTTCCGAGTTTTTCCTGGGCCAGTTGGCGGGGCAGGAATTTATTTTGAACACCACCGGGAACGTCGGACAGTTCGGCCAGTCGCTTAATCCGCAGCCGTTTATACATGGCCAGAAAATCAGCTTCAACCCAACGCGCAATTTCGAATTCAGTTTCTTTCGAACGACGATATATGGAGGTCCCGGATATCCCCTTACCTGGCACAACTTCCTTCGCAGCGTGTTCTCCACCGGGAATACACTCGCAGGAAACCCTAACAAGCCAGGGAAACGATTGTCGGGATTAGATTTCAGTTATCGGCTTCCTGGATTGCGCAATTGGCTTACTTTTTACGCCGACGGCCTTGCGTACGACCAGTTCTCGCCAATCGCTTATGCCGATCGTTCTGTGTGGCGCGCGGGGCTCTATCTTTCTCATTTTCCACGTATCCCAAAATTGGACCTCCGCGCAGAAGGTGTTTACACCGATAACCCCCTCGGGGGCGCCCTTAGTCACGGTTTCTATTATTTTAATGGGACTTGGAGAAGTGGTTATACAAACAACGGCACTTTGATCGGGAGTTGGATTGGACGAGAGGCTCAGGGAGCGCAAGCTTGGTCGAATTATTGGTTCACCGCTCGCAACCGCTTGCAATTCAACTTCCGGCACCAAAAGGTTAGCCAGGAATTCATTCCTGGCGGGGGCACACTTACAGATGTTGGTACGCGCGCCGACTATTGGGTGCGCTCTAACCTGAGCTTTTCCGCTGCCGTGCAGTACGAGCGCTGGATCTTTCCCGTAATTCAGCCAAACGCTCAGAGGGATGTCAGTGCCTCGTTGGAAATTTTGTTTCAGCCTCAGAAATTGTTTCGACGAGGAGCTGCGAATGCGGAAACGACGACCTTAGACGACGGAGGACAGCCATGAATTATTCGAGTGGCGCTCCGGTCCGTCAGCCTGTGCGCGAGTTACCGGAGAACGACGTCCCGGTAACGGCGGTGTCGGAATTGATCCAGGCCCCGAGTCAGAAAGCGCTTATCTCACTTCGGTTGCTCTGGGGAAACCGAGGGTGGCTCTCACGCGTGGCGCTGTACGCGGCGATCGCCTCCACTCTTGTCGCTTTTCTTATTCCCTCACGATACGAATCCACCGCTCGCCTGATGCCGCCGGACAATCAGTCGGGGTCTGGCTTGGCAATGGCCGCCGCCGCGATGTCCGGCGCGGCTGGCGGACTGGGTGGAATAGCAAGTGACTTTCTTGGTCTAAAGAGCACAAGCGATGTCTTTGTGGGCATCCTGACAAGTCGGACGGTGCAAGACAGACTAATCCAACAGTTTGACCTCAAGAAACTCTACGGGGACCGGCGAATGGAAGATGCGCGCAAGGACTTAGCGGAACATACCGCCATTTCCGTGGATCGAAAGAGCCAGATCATTTCCATCACTGTAACGGATCGGAGTCCGCGAAGGGCCGCCTCAATGGGCCAGGCGTACGTGGAAGAACTGAACAATTTAGTTGCTGAACTAAGTACCTCTTCGGCGCGCCGCGAACGCATTTTCCTCGAAGGGCGCTTGCAGGCTGTCAACCAGGACTTAGAAGCCGCCGAAAAAGATTTCAGCCAGTTTGCGAGCAAGAACACAGCGATCGATGTCAAAGAACAGGGCAAGGCCATGGTTGAGGCGGCCGCGCTACTCCAGGGCCAGCTCATTGCCGCGCAATCGCAATATGAGGGCCTTAGGGAGATTTACACGGACAACAATACGCGAGTGCGCACCGTGAAGGCTCGGATTGATGAGTTGCAACGCCAACTCGAAAAGCTAGGCGGGAAAGGCGAAAGCGCAACAAGCATCTCAAGTCAATCTGGCGACTCCATGTATCCTTCCATCCGGAAACTGCCGCTGCTCGGCGTCACGTATGCGGATCTATATCGGCGCACAAAAATTCAAGAAGCGGTCCTCGAGACCCTCACCAAAGAGTACGAAATGGCGAAAGTGCAAGAAGTTAAGGAAATCCCGACGGTGAAAGTACTCGATGTGGCCGCCGTGCCAGATAAGAAATCCTTCCCGCCGCGATTGTTGATCGTTTTTCTCGGAACGGTTATTGCTCTCGCCATGGGCGCGGTGTGGGTTTTCGGAAACGAGGCGTGGCAGGAAACCGAAGCCAGCGACCCACGCAAGGAGTTTGCGCAGGAAGTTTTCTCGACCATCGCCGCTCGTGTTCCGTTCGTCTCGGAAAACGGTTCGGGCGAAAATTCCGTCAACGGTCGGGCTTGGCATGGGCTACGTTGGCGGAAGGACAGTAGTACGAGCGAACCTAAGCAGGGATAGATTTGTGCTGTAATTCGTTAAATATAAATGGGTTAGGTCACAAACGCCCCTGTAAGTGACGGGGCGAAGCTGTATACGGCGCATTCGAAACGAAAAACGCATGGCGACGGAAGCAATCCACATCGCTAGCTCGACAAGCCAACCCGTGCTGCCTCTCGACTGTCTTGAGCCGCATTGGTACGCGGCCTATACCTGTGCGCAGCATGAGAAGCGCGTAGCGCAGCAGCTCGACGCGCACCAGGTGACGAATTATCTGCCGCTGTACGAAACCGTCCACCGTTGGAAAGACCGCCGCAAGCTGGTTCAATTGCCGCTCTTTCCTGGATATGTTTTTGTCTGGATTTCTCTACGAAGCCGGCTCGATGTATTGCGCCTCCCAGGCGTTGTGCGCTTGGTCGGTTTCAACGGGACACCGACGCCCCTCCCCGAGCACGAGGTCGAAGGGCTCCGGCGGGCGCTAACAGAAGGTGTGCGAGCCGAGCCACACCCCCACTTGAGGGTCGGTCGCCGCGTCCGAATCACTCGGGGGCCGCTCCTAGGACGGGAAGGCATATTGAAGCGCTGGAAAGGCGCTCTTCGCGTTGTGCTGTCCCTTGAACTGATTCAGCGCTCCATCCTATTGGACATCGAGGCATCGTCCATGGAGCCGATTGATAACCGCTAGGGGAATCTTCTGGCTGGCAGACCGGATGTATTCCTGGCGGGCACCGTGGTTAGGTGACATGGGGTTTAGCAAGGTCTGAGTTTTTGGTAGTTGAAAAGGGCCCTGGTTACATTTCGCACCCAGCTGTTTCGGCGAACGTAAGCCACACTCAACGGAGGAACCATGCAGATATTTCTTGATTCGGCCGATTCTGTAGAGATCAAAAAGTGGTTAGGTGAAGGCGTCGTGGACGGCGTAACGACTAACCCGAGCATCATGTTCAAGGACCGAATCTATGACGTTGAGCAAGGTGCGCGGCGCTTATGCGCCTTGCTTGGCGACCGGCCGGTAAGCATTGAGGTAACAACGAACGACCGCGAGGAGATGATACACCAGGCCCGAACATTCGCTCGGTGGGCCCAGAATGTTGTTGTCAAAATTCCTGTGATCAATGAGCATGGTGATTCCTGCCTGGGCGTAGTCAACACGCTAAACCGTGAAGGCATCCTCGTCAACACAACCGCCATCCTGTCGTTCAATCAAGCCCTCTTGGCTGCCAAGGCAGGGGCCACCTATGTAAGCATCTTTGCAGGGCGTATTGCCGACGAAGGTAACGATCCCGCGGTGGTAATCCGCAACGTTCGCCAGTGGCTTGATGGTTGGGGGTTCACGGCCAAGATAATCGTCGGCAGCATCCGGGGTGTGATGGACATTCAAACTGCGGCGATTGCCGGCGCACACATCATCACGATTCCTCCTCAGTTCCTACCGAAGATGGTCGATCACAAGTACACGCGCCTGACTGTGGGCCAGTTTGTCGACGACGCGGACAAGGCGCTCAAGCAGATTGCGATGGCGAAGGTCGCCGCTCAGTAGCGACCACGCCTTTTTCGGGGGCGATTTGATCTGGCTAGCAAGCTGGCTTCATGCACCACACAACTCAAGGCTCGGAGCTACTGGCTAGATGCTTGAGTCTTCTTTGCTTATCGGCAAACTTCACGACGTGTATAAGGAGTTTAGGCCCGAGATTCGACTCCGCGGAATCAATCGGAATTGGAGTGCATATGAGTTTTTGCTTCGTGAACTTGCTCCGTTCTTGAGCCCGGGGAGCAATTACCTGGATCTCGGCGCCGGAGCCGGCGTGATTCCATTGGTCCTGTCAAGCTGTGGTTTGCACGTAACGGCCATGGACACCTGGACTGAATATTCCTTAGAGAATAACAATCGAATGGGGAACGCTGACGAGATTACGGCGCGTTTCGACCGCGCCGGAATCCAATGGATACGGTGGAACCTTTCGTCCGTTCCCTTGCCTCTGGCGGCCAATTGCTGTGACTTGCTGACCCTTTTTGATGTCTTGGAACACATATCCAAGCCGCAAGTGTTGCTGAAGGAGGTTCATCGTTTGTTACGCCCCGGTGGGCTGCTGGTGATCAAGGTCCCAAACACAGCGAACCTTCGCAATCGGCTTCGGTTAATTTTGGGGCGGAGCCCACATCCTGATCCCATCGAAGACTGGTTCTCGGATCGGTTCTTCGGGCACTATCGCGAGATGACCGCCGCGGAATTCCGGCGCGGACTCCCACCCTTCGGATTCGAGGTGGAGTCACTCAAATACAGCAGTGCCTGCCATTGGAACACGCGGATGTCTGACGGGTTCGACCATCGATTCCGAATCAATTCCATGCAGCAGCTCGCTAAAATCATTTATTTCGGCGCTACTGCCGTAGTTCCATCTTTCAGATATGAAATCCTGGTGCGGGCGCGCAAGAACAGCTCATGAAAGGGATCCTGGATCTCATATCGGTCACCCTTGGCCTAAAGTTGGTTATGAGCAGTGATGGAGACTTAGACGGGTATGCTCCTGACAAAGAATGATCCAATTGGGAAATCCACTAGTACGCAAGTACTTGGCCCTGAGCGGTCGGCCGGAAGTTTTGGACGACGGATTCCAATTGTAAAAAAACTAGTGCCGGGCGATGTTACCCAATGGGTTGCCGCAATCTACAAAGCCGCCATTTCTGGAGTTCTTGGGGGCAACTTAGCGTCTGCCTTACTCATTCGGCGTCCTCGGGCGGTTGTCGAGTATTGGCAGAATTGCCTTTTTGTATGGCGCCTGGTTGCCGGACAGGGCCTACCGCAGCGACAGTTGCACGAGATATTGAAAGTCGAGAACTCAGTAGATCTCAACATCCTTCCTACTACTGGTCATTTCGTTCTCTGGGACGCGAGTTTTGCCAAAGATGTACTCTATCTCGCGTTGATTTGTCGAGTGCTTCAGCCGCGAACGGTGTTTGAGATTGGAACTCTGTACGGATATACAGCTCTTCTCTTTGCACTGAACAGCCCGCCCGATGCTACCGTCTACACGCTAGATTTACCCCCGGATGCGGACTTCGCGCTTCGGACTACGATCTCAGATGTGACGACCAGGGTGGCCCACCACAAAGCGGAACGCCTCTTGTTTGATGGCCATTCCCAGGAGTCCAAGATTAGGCCGCTGCAAGGCGATAGTGCTCGTTTTGATTTCGCTCCTTGGAAGGGAAGCATTGATCTCTTCTTCATAGATGGTTCTCACAGCTACGACTACGTTCGTTCCGACACGGAACGGGCCCTACATTGCTGCCGGCCGGCGAGTGTGATCGTGTGGCATGACTACGGAAGGTGGGGCGTCAATGGCGTCTCCAAGTATCTGCACGAGCTGTCGCGAGAATATCCTCAGCTCTGTCGCCTTCCGGGCTCTAGTCTAGCCATGTTGCAGCTATAGATTTCGTGCAACTCAGAGGCAAAGTCGCCCTCATCACCGGCGCCGGACGCGGAATCGGCCGAGCCATGGCTCTGGCCTTTGCTCGCGAAGGCGCCAGGCTCGCAATCACCGCGCGTACCGTTTCTGAGCTGGAGGAAACGGCCGCGCAAATAAGGAGGCTTGGAGGGGAGTGCCTGGCAGTAGCCGCTGATGTTTCGCAGCGGACTGATGTATTTCGGCTGGTAAACGAGCTGGTCCAAAGGTTTGGACCGATCGATGTGCTCGTGAATAACGCCGGGACCCAGGGCCCGATTGGACCTTTGGCCGAAAACGACACGGATAGCTGGGTTCGCGCTTTTCAGGTCAACGTGTTCGGCGCGTTCTATTTCATCAAGGCAGTCTTGCCTGACATGATGGTTCGCCGAGAAGGGAAGATCATCAACGTATCCGGCGGCGGAGCCACGGCGCCGCGCCCACATTTCAGTGCGTATGGTGCTTCCAAGACGGCGATCCTGCGCTTGACGGAGACCCTGGCTGAGGAAGTACGAGCATTCAATATTCAGGTGAACGCCATTGCACCCGGGCCGGTCAATACGCGCATGCTGCAAGAAATCCTCGAAGCCGGCGAGGCCGCCGGCCCAGAACTGGAACTTGCTCAGCAACGTCAGGCAGGGCGGGGTGTCCCGGCGGAATTGGCCGCGCGGCTAGCCGTTTTTCTGGCCTCCGGCGCCTCTGGATCGCTGACCGGAAAGTTGATTTCCGCTCCTCACGATGGTTGGGAATCGTGGGACGAAGCCCACATCAAAGAACTGATGACCTTGCCTTGGCTAACCTTGCGACGCATGGACTTGTTTACGCTGCGTACGTTCGTGCAGGCAATGGAAAATGCAGAGTTGAGATCTGCCGAGTGATCGCGATGGCCTGCTGAGCCTCACTGTCACGTGGAAAGTTAAAGATAAAGATATGGATCGCGTAGCGATACACCCGCCGTTGAATCCCGGCACATCCGTAGCGGTGTCGCTAGCCTTGGCGGCCTGCGCCGTTACGATGATCGGGGTCTGGTCTGGTTTTGAGCTGATCTTTGCGGGGATGCTCGTGGTTGTAATGTTTCTCGCGGTCCGCAAGGCTGGACCGGTCGGACAGGTCGCGTTTCTGATGGTGGCGATTCAACTCAACATCTTCAGCATTGAGTTCGGCGACCGCCTTTACACGTTCGAGAATTTCTATACTTTGCGTCCGGCCACAGCGGCTACGGCGATCATGTTAGTACTGCTCCTGTGGCGGTTATTAAACGGGACAGAAAAACTCGGTTACATACCACTGATCAGACCGCTCTTGCTGCTGGACGCGGCATTTTTTCTGGCGACACTACTGCATCCTAATTCCCCCTTTTTCTTTCGTGGGTTAATTAGTTGCGTGCTCCTGGCGGTCAATATCGGGATCTTCGTGCTGTTTCTGCGCCAGTTGCTGCCGAATCCGGACCTGATCGATCGCGCGGTTCGCTGGCTGATAGCGATGTACGCTATCTACGCCGCGGCAGGAATTCTGATGGTACTTGTTAACTTGAGCGGCCTGGATCCGCACGATTACCTGGTACAAATCGATACGCTGGGCAACTACACGATGGCAACAGCAGGGAGCAACACTCCAATTCCCCGGCCTTGGTCTTTTGAGCCTAACACGGGGAGTCAAATGGCTGCAGTTTGCCTCCTAGCCTTGACGAAAAGCTTACAGCGGGATGAACAGCGCCGGGGCCGTCTATGGCTCTGTGCGGCGCTTATCTTTATCGGTGTTATGCTCAGCTTTGCTCGTGGAGCTTGGGTTGGGCTGGGTGTCGGACTCATAGGCATGCTCATCATCACGCGAGTGGCCGCCCCCATGAAGTCGGATCAACGGGCTCGCGTGTTCAGGAGCCTGTCGGTTATCAGCGTGACCGTCCTTGGCTCGTACTTGGCGTTGGTGAACCTCCTTCCATATCTTAAGGACGTTCTGGTCGACCGGCTCCTTACTCTCAGCGTATGGGAGCAAGGAACGATGTATGAACGGTTCGTGTTCTGGATGCGTATTATCGAGGATGGGATCGGCAGCCCAATTCTCGGGCATGGCGCGGACGCATATAAGACCCTAATTCCGCCACCCCATGTTTCAGAGAATTTCGTGATTGAGAGCTTTCACGCCGCTGGAATTGCTGGACCTCTCATTTTCGGATGGTTCCATTGGAAGTTGCTAAAGCGGGCCATACTCATGATTCGTGCCGGTCAGCAATTCCATCTCCGCTGGATGGTTCCATTTTTGGCTGCATATTCTGGATACTTCATAGCCGTACAGACGAACCCCAATATCTGGGGCGCGTTCTTTTGGATGTTCCTGGCATTTATGGTCGCCCTCCTCTACCAGGAGTCCTCACGCTATCCGTCAGGGTCGCACGGTGTTGTTCCCAGCTCGGCCT
>Ga0210407_10003076_pt1 | contig 13767 bp, 11 predicted proteins | sample IncBWC27MmetaG_FD_150860 | JGI IMG/M metagenome (GOLD analysis project Ga0210407, IMG submission 150860) | Forest soil microbial communities from Barre Woods Harvard Forest LTER site, Petersham, Massachusetts, United States - Inc-BW-C-27-M | ecosystem: Environmental > Terrestrial > Soil >... | reverse complement strand
CGACGGCGGCGTCCGGCTGCAGATCCGCGACATGGTACACGTAAGGTACGCGCCAGAGCCGGGACAATATGTACGCAGTGAGAGAGAGACCTAGCGGCGGTGAAACGACGAATATGACATCGGGTTTGGGCCAGCCGATGAGTGCGCGTGCAAGAGACAAGGCCACGAACGAAGCTTCATGAAAGAGACGGCGAACGGAGGTGACTCGTCGCGGAACATACATCCACGACCGCAGAATCGTGACACCGTTGTGTTGCTCGCGAACAAACGGGCGAGTGCGATAACTATCGGCGATCCGCCATTGCGGGTAGTAAGGAACCCCGGTGCATATGGTTACCGAATGGCCGCGCTCGCTGAGATACTCGCAGCGCCCGGTGGTGAACACCGAGATCCCGGTCTGCTCGGGCCAGTAGTTTATCCCGATCGCCAGGACCCGCAATCGTAATCCCCTTGAGACGTCGCGCTGACCTAGTTGGTGAGACTGTGAGCGACGGAAGCGTCGGACGGAGCCTGGCGGTGGTCGTAGTAGTACAAAAAGTCTTGAGCTTGCGATCGATTGAACACCATTCCGAGCACCTGGGCCCCTACGCCCTTGAGCGATGACGCTGCGTTGCTCACTACCCGGGCGGAAGCTTCCGAATCTACGATCAGCAGTACCCCCTCGACAGATGGTGAAATCGCCAACGCGTCGCTCACGATCATGACAGGTGGCGAATCGATCAATATCCAGTCGTAGAGCTGAGTTAGTTCAACCAACAAGTCGCGCATTTTCTGCGACTCGAGCAATTCACCCGGATTCGGCGGAATCGTACCGGAACTGAGCAAGTACAGTCCCGCGAGCTTCGTCTGCTGAATTACTTCGACCGGAGTTTTCTGCCCGGTCAGAACCTCACTCAGTCCACTATCATTTGAAACCCCAAGCAGCTCATGGCAGAGCGGACTCCGCATATCTCCATCGACCAGCAATACCTTCCCGCCGGTTCGCGCAAAGGCGGCCGCCAGATTGACGGAGGTTGTGGTCTTACCCTCGAGAGGGAGCGAACTGGTCAGCAGAAGCGTCTTCGGGGCGCCAAATGCACGTGAGAAGCGGATCGTCGTGCGCAACTTCTGGTAAGCCTCGATCGCGGTTTGCTTCCAGGCGACTGCGGCCCCGTCCGTTTCGCCGGCCGGAAGCATGCGCTGCCCCGAGGCTCTATCTCCGAGCATCGCGGCGTCATACGCGGGCAAGCGGCCTGCGGCTTCCGATAAGTCCGGTATCTGCGCGAGGATCGGAAGCGCGATGCGCGCCGATGCCTCCTCAGGGCTCCTGAAGCGATCGTCCCGCGACTCGAGCACGACCGCGATGCCAATTCCGCCGAGCAATCCCAGTAGTGACGCCATACCGAGCGCCAATCCTATTCGTGGACTGGACGGCACCCGAGGAGGTTCCGCGGGATCGACAACGGAGATATTTGACGTAGGCACGTTAGCCGCTACGCGAAGCTCGTTCAGGCGCTTGAGCACGCTCTCATACAAAGTGCGATTAGCTTCTACGTCGCGCGCCAGCACCGCGTCGTCCACCGACATGTCGTTCAACGCGATCGCCTGACCCTTGACCTCGGCTATCTTGGCCGCGATCTTCTCTTGCTCTGAAGCCGCCGCCTTGTAGCGATTCTGAATCTCGCCGACGATGTTGCCGGTTTCTTTTCTGAGTTTTTGCTGGCTCTCGTCGAGCCGCGCCTTGAGGTCATCGAGCGGATGGTATCCGGGATTGAACCTGTTCGACAACTCGGCGTAGCGCTGCGACAGATCGCTGACCTGTGCCTTCAGCTGCTGTATCAGTGTGTTGTTTGCGACTTCGGGGAGCGCGTCGTAGTTTCCGTTGTGAATGAGCTCGACTTGGGCTTCGAGCGTTATCCGGTTGGATTCAGCCTGGATCAGGTTGTGGTTCAGCTCTCCCAATTGATCGCTGACCATCTTACCCCTGCCATTGAGCGAGAAGCTGATGATGCCCCTCTGATGGCGATAGTCATTGAGCGCCCGTTCCGACTCGGTCACATCCTTCTTCAAGGCTACAAGTTTGCTCGCCAGCAGCGTGCTGGCGTTGGTTGCGGCTTCGGTGCGCAGTTCCAGTCCTCTCTTGATGTAGGTCTGGATGTGCGCGTTTGCGACCTTCGCCGACAAGGCCGCGTTCGGCGACGTAAATTCAACGGCAACCAGTCTTGCGCCGAGCAGTGGCTCAATAGCAAGGTCATGCAGATAGGCGTCTATCGCGCCGGTACTCGCGCCGAACAATCCTTCCTCGACGGTCGGTTGCGACGATGCTCCCCACGAAAATATCGCGCGACGCGCTGCCCTGATCACGTTGATAACGCGCGCTATCGGGCCGGTGGAATCAATTTCCCCTCTAAAGGCACTGTCCCGCTCGAGATTCAGGTCGCGAATAACTTCCGCGGCCAGCGTCCTGCTTTCAAGAATATCGAATTGAGTTTTGTAGTAGCCGTGATCCTGATCCTGGGTGCCCGTTTCCTCCGGATTGAGCTGCTTGATATCAAGCACGCGTGGACTGTCGGGCTCGATCATCACGGTGCCCTTGGCCGTAAATCGCCGCTGCTCGCTGAAGACGATGATTCCCACCACGAGGACCGTACCCAATAGGCATCCCAGCACCAACGCGACATGGCGGCGCACGATTCGCCAGATCGACAGCGTGTCGGCGTGCGCTGAGGCTGACGGCCACAGCGTTGTGCGCGCTCTGCCGCCCGCCGGGATTGCCGAGCGATTGAGCAGGTATGGTGATGGTTCATTCACGCCGTTTCTCACAAAGCTGCGCCGCTCATCACTAGTCCGGTGCCGAAGTGAGTGAAAATTTCGTAGAACGCGTACGGCGCCGCACCCAGCACCGAACGCTGAACCACCACGATGTCGCCGGATTCGACTGGTAAGTCCGCATCCTGGCCGTTCTGGATCTTGCTCAGATCCAGGCTGTAGGCGACTTTGCCACCGCTATCGCCCGTCCTTAGCACGCTCGCCGACGAACTGAACATCGCGCCGCCGGCCGCGGTTATCGCCGCAAGCGCGGTCATGCCGGGCGTGATCTTGTACGCTCCCGGAGTCTGGACCCAGCCTTGCACCATCACCTCGCCCGCGGCGGGCACCAGGATCACGTCGCCGGGCCTGACCGGAACGTCGAGTTGCTTGTCGCGTCGGACAAAGTCGAGGCCGATTGTAATCGGATCGCTGCCCCCGCGTGGAATGAAACCGATCGCCGTCGAAGGAGCGCTGCCATGGGTTTGCACTGCGGCCGTTGGCCCGGATGGCCCGGAGTGCTCCGATTCGTCCTTGCTCGCGCCGTCAAGATTATTGTCACGCTCTGAATTGGCCGCGGGCATAACCCTCTCTGTGTCTTGATTCGTCGCCGCGAGCGCCGCCGCAGCGTTCTTGTCTGAACCGTTGGACGGAACAAAAACGATCCTTGTGCTCGCGTCCACAGTCGTTCCGCCCGCGCGCTCCAGCATGTCGAGGATCGATTCTGATTTGGTGCGCACGATGTACAGACCCGGTTTGCGCACCATCCCCACCACCGCGACCTGCTGCTCGTGATACTTCTTCAGCGTTACATCCAGCTCGGCGTCCTTCACGTATCGCGCGAGGCGCTCGCGCAGTCGCCGCGTAGCTTGCTCTTCGCTCAGGCCGGCCACATGCACGACCCCAATCACGGGCAGCGCGATATTGCCGTCGGGCGAGATCGAGACCTCGCGGTCCGCGAGCTCCTTCACATCCGCCGCTGAGATTTCGAGAGAGTCGCCAGGCCCCAGCAGGAAGTCGGGAGAAAACGCGTCCGTCGCGCGTTCACGTGCGAGATTTGCGAGCTGCTGGTTCCTGGGATCGCCAGGTATTGGAGAGCTGGCTACCGCCAAATCGCCCTTTTCGGCCACTGCCACTGGCCTCACTGAACTCGACGGCCCCGCAGAAGCTCCACACCCGGTAAGCATCGCCGCAGTCGCCACCGATAGAGCGATCAATACCTGGGCGCCACATACTCTCCAAATTTGCGACGAAGACAGGTCTGCCGAAATTGCGCGGGACGCGGCGCCAAGGGTCTTTTGCTCGGGTAGCCTTACAATTGCCAAGCGTTGGCTCCTCATCCTCGGCATTGCTAAAGACTTATCAACACTGTCAAAGTGCGCTCGCGATCGTCCTCGTACCAACCTGATCCCGCGGCCCGCCAGTCATAATGATATGGTCGAACGAACCAAGACGACAATGGGGCCGATCACCTCATCTGCCAATCTTAGAGCTATCTAAATCAGCTTAATCGCTCGTAGATAAGTTATCTATTAGTTCATCTGGCGATCTTATGTCAAGAATGGCAGTTCTACATACCGTGGGTAGATTAATCTATGCGGCGTGTAATGGAACCGTACATTTTTGTATATTCGTGCTGCTAACGGTAGCATCGCACTCCGAGAAACTCTGAAATTCACCCGATATTCAACGGATATCATGACGCCGGTACGGCGCGATTCAGCCAGGTTTGGACGCGCGCACGGGTCTTTCTCACCACGTCGCGGACGCCAACTACGGGGAGAGCTCTTCGAGTAGCGACTTGGCGTCCTTCAGGTCTGCGGTGTCGAAACCCTCGGTGAACCAGCCGTAGATCTCTGCGAGCATCATCCGCGCTTCGTTGCGATGCCCCAGCTCCGTCATCAGCCGCGCGAGGCTGGTGCTCGCCCGCAGTTCCGTCGACTTCGCACCTATTTGCTTCGCCAGTTCGATCGCCGTCTGGAAGGAACTCTCCGCCTCTTTAACGTCGGGAGGAACTCGATTAAGGAGAACTTCGCCTTTCAAGTGATACAGCCACGGCTCATCGACCAGAGTCGACGACGCGTGCACCGCCGCGAGGAGCATCGTTACCATACTCAGCCCTTCTGCGACCCGTCCGGTCTTTCCAAATCCTTGAGCAAGCGAGGCAACGCACAGTGGCGAGAGGAGCGAACCGGAAGCGGCTACAGCTTCGCCCGCGCGTTGCAGCTGTGCGATCCCCTTCTCATCCTGATTGGCCCGGACCATCGTAGCGCCCATCGTTACCATGCCCACCGCCGCCCACAACGGGAGTCCTTCCTTGTTGGCCAGCGCGATCGCTTCCTCCGCCCGTGCTATCGCGATCTCATTTTCCTGACGGAGCATATGCGCGATCGCCAGATGATTCAGCGCCGCCGCCATGCTATTCGGATGAGCCGTCTTTTGTACTATCGCCAGCCCGCGTTCGGCCTTTTGCAGCGCCTTATCAGGGTAACCCATCTGCCACAAAGCATAACCGTCGTATCCCAGCGCTCCCGCTGCGGGATCAAGACCGTAAACGAATGCAAGTCTGCTATGCCGCTCAGGGTTGAAGAGCGCCGCCGCTTGCTCCAGGTTCGCGTGCGCAAATTCCAGTTCCCCAAGCCAGTAGGAGGTCTGCCCAAGGACAGTGTGACCTACCAGACGTGGGCCCGGATCATCGGACTGCTCGGCCAGGCTCAGCAGATCTTTCGCCAACCCCTGCGCCGTGCGATGCCTCGCCTGATTCAAGTTGAACAGTGCCAGCCCGAATAGCGCCGCGAAGAGCCGCTGCGTGTCGCCGACCCGGCGGCTCAGCTCCACTGCTCGACTCAAAGCGGCTTTTACTTCCGGCGCGCCATCGCCCTTGCTTCCGATCAGTATCGTCCCAAGCGCAGTCTGCGTCGCGAGTTCCTGCTTGTCGCGCTCGGCCGTATCGGGCAGGCTCCGCAGTAGTTCCAGGCTCGAGTTCAAAAGGCTAACCGCCTCCGCATAAGCGGAGCGGCTCGCTGCTTGCTGACCTGCCAGGAGCAAGTAGGTCGCCGCTTTCCGGGTGTTCGCAGTTTGTGCGTAGTGATGAGCCAGTTCGACGTAGTGATCCTCGAGAGTGTTGGAATGGATCCGCTCGATTGCCTCCGCCACCTCCAGATGGAGTCGTTGATGACGCGCCACCGATAGCTCCGTCAGCAGGGATTGGCGAATCATTTCGTGAGAAAAATCGAATCGCGCTTCCGGGTAATGTGTATGCGAGTGGATAAGACCCGCCGCCTGAGCTTCATCGATACAGTCCAGCAGCGCGTCCGACTTTACGCCGGCCGCGCCTTCGAGCAACTCAAAAGTGAAGGAGCGGCCGATCACCGCTGCTACGGCCAGGACCTTGCGGGTGGCTTCGTTGAGCCGTCCGAGTCGTCGGCCGACGACCAGGCGCACATTGCGAGGCACCTCGAGTTCCACAATCTTCAGCTCGGCGCGAAACTGGCCGGCGTCATCGTATAGTCGATTCTCTTCTGTGAGATGCTGGAACAATTCCTCGACGAAAAATGGATTGCCCCCGGTCTCGCCATGAATCTCGCTTACGACCGCTGCAGGCGGCGCCTGACCACTGAGGCTATGCAGCAGTTGCGCGACTTCGGCCGACGGAAGTCCTTCGAGCCGTAACTGAGTCGCGAGCCTTCCGCGGATCAGGCCCTCGAGGGTCCTCGACAAACTCGGGCTTACGTCGATTTCACTCTCGCGATACGTACCGACCATCATCAGCGGCAGTTCCGAATGTCGATGCGACAAGTGAGTGATCAACGCGAGCGTGGAATCGTCGGCCCAGTGCAGGTCCTCGAGCACCAGCATCGTCGGCTGCTCTTTACTGCGCTGAGCGATGAAGTTGCTGAAGCTGTTGAACAACTGCCGGCGCGCCTGGTCCGCCGCCATCTCAAGCGGCGGTGCCAGATCGGGAATGGCGCGCCTCAGCTTTGGCAGGAGGCGGGCAAGTTCAGGACCATCTTCTCCGATCGCTCGGCGCAGATCGTCCGCGCTATCCCATCGATCGACCCAGCTCTCCAGGATTTCGACAAATGGTAAATAGGGAACCGCCTCCTGCTCGGAGCAGTGGCCGACCAGCACCGTCAGGCCATTCTTCTCAGCCTCACGCGATATCTCCGCGCACAGACGGGTCTTGCCGATACCCGCTTCGCCCGAGATCAGGCAGATTCGCCCGCGCGCCGAGGTAGCGTCTGCAAGCGCGCCTCGCAGCTCGGACCGCTCCTGCTCCCGTCCGACAAACGGGCTCCGATCCGGTTGCACTGCGAATGAAGGTTGCCGTGCCGCAGGCGGAGCCGTGACCTGAGCCGACTCGAGTTTGACGTCGGCGATAAACCGGTAACCGCGCCCCTGCACCGTCTCGATGAAGCGCGGCGCCTCGACGGCATCGCCCAGCGCCTTGCGCAGCTCGCGCACGGAAATCGCCGGCATCGAATCGCTGACCGACACGTCCGGCCACACCGCGTCGAGCAACGCCGCTTTGGTGACCAACTGGCCCGGATGTTCCACCAGATGCCGCAAGACCGCGAAAGTCTTGCGTCGGAGGTGGATTTCCCGGCTTCCACGCCACAACTGCTCGTTGTTCGAATCAAGCCGAAAGGGTGGGAAGAGGCGAAATTCCGCAGCCACGGTTAAGAGGTTATCAGATGATTAAACGTCGATTATACGGGATTTATATCAATCTTTTATGACTTCGCGCGACACGGAGGTTATCGTTCGTCCATGGATCGAGCGCCAAGCACTACACAGGCGATCGATAAGTGAGGAAGGGGTATATGGTTTCGTCGAAATTCAGCATGAGAACTTTGCTCGAGCTTGGCCGCGGCAACCCGTCATCGCCGAGACAAGTAGGGCGGTCGAAAAGTCCCGCCTCCCGTAAGCCGCCCGGCAAAGACGACCAACAGACAACTCGGTCGCCATCGTCGTCGGGCGAACTGAACCCGCCGCCGACGCAGCCTCCTCGTATGTTCAACTTCAATCTTCCGGCGAAAGAATTGCCAACTTCCATGTTTGGCAACGTTCAGGTCACGTTCGAGTGCAGATGCCGGGGCGAGTTGTTTTCAGACATTTTGGTGATTGGTTACGAGTGTCCCATCCACCAGGGAAAAACCACTCACGACCACGCAATATATCTGGAGGCGTTGCGGCATGAGTGGAAACGGTAGACTAGGGTGCCTCAAGTCGTCCTACCGGCGCTGGCGAGCCTGCGCGTGCGAAATTCTGCGTCTGATCAACGCCGGTTCCGTCGCGATCTGAGATCGCGACCCGTCAATAGTCCAACCGCCGATACCGATATCGGCGTGCTGGACTTCGAACATCGCCATCAGACATCGCTGCCGCGCAAGCTCTTTTTCTTTCGGCTCGCGCGATCACTCCGATCATTCATCGATTCCGCACAAGCTTCACATCGGTGAGGAAGCCGCCAGCTCGCGCAAGTCTGCGCTCATAATCGTGTTTGGAGTTCGACCTTGATCCGATCTGGTTATCTTCGAGACAATTAGTGTACTGGTCGGACGCGATCAGTCGCGGTAACCACGACCCATCGGTGCGCGATACGCTAGAATAGCGTTCATTGCTGCACGTTGGGGAGATTGGACTGGCGAATTCGCCTGCTCCAGGAACAAATCACAGCCCAATATTCGTCAGCGACGAACAAGGAGTAGAAACTATGAAGAGAAAGATGACCAGTGTGGCGGCGTTGATCGGCGCCGCGTTCATCCTCGGCACCGTCGCCGTCGGATGCGAAAAGGAAACTACCACAACTACCGTCCCGGTTCCCGTTGCCGCCGAACCAGGACCTGCCGGAGCACCCGGAGCGCCCGGTGCTCCCGGCGCGGCTGGAGCTCCCGGTGCTGCTGCCTCACCGGCGCAGGCCTCGGAGAAGACTTCGGAGTCATCGACGACTACGAGTTCGAGCGATAGCAATCCGGCCGGCAATACCACGACCACCGAGAAAACCACGACCGAGAAGACAAACTAATCGGATCGGAACACTTCGGGGCGGCTCGCTAACGGGCCGCCCCTTACTCATTCACTCGATCGAAGTTCAATAGGGCGCGCTGCCCGGAGAGGCGACTGCGTTGTCGACGTCGCTCAGCGGGAAATCCTCTCCCTTGTTGAGCTTCTCGATCAGCGCCTTGATCTGATTAATCTTGGTGTCGTAGGTGGCTTGAGTCAGCGGCTCCTGCGACCATCCCGCGCGCGCGATTTTGTCGTGCTTCTCGGCCTCCTCAAGTTTTTTCAGCAGTGCTGTTTTCGCGTCCGGCGAGAGACTTGAGGCCATCTTGGCGCTCGGCGCCGCAGCCGGCGCCGGCTGGGTAAATGATACAGCCGGGAAAACAGGAGCGCCGGCCCCGACCATCGCAATCAAGCCCACAGTCGCGATCTTCCGCATGCCCATATTCTTTCTTCTTCCTCCCGATGGTGGCGTCCGAGATGGCCGCGACCGTTCGCCACTCCTGCCAAATCGAAGTTACGGCGGCATTAACGAAAGATTGAGGTAGGGTGAAATCCGGACCGTTTCCAATGCCAATGCTAATTTGATAGACATCTAATTAGATATGCGCCAAAATAGGGGGGCCACCGCCATGGATCAAAAACAACCGCAACTCATGCTTCAGTTCTGCAAGGCGATGGCCGATGAAAGCCGCCTCAAGATCGTCGGCTTGCTATCCGGCCGCGAACACAGCGTTCAGGACCTGGCCGCGCTGCTGAACCTCAAGGAGCCGACGGTTTCCCATCACCTGGCGGTGTTGAAGGAACTCGACCTGGTGCACCTTCGTGCCGAGGGCAATACCCATTGGTACCGCCTCAGCCACGAGGTCCTCCGGAAAATCAGCCGCACGGTCTTCAGCACCGAAAATATCGCGCGGATGGCGGTATCCGCTGAGGCCGACGGATGGGAGCGAAAGATTCTTGATGCTTTTTTCCGCGGCGAGCGGCTGACTGAAATTCCGGTCAGCCGAAAAAAGCGCTGGGTGATCCTCAAGTGGCTGGCACATCGCTTCGAGCAAGGCGCCACCTATTCAGAGGCCGCCGTCAACACGATCATCAAAACGCATCACGAGGACTGCGCAACTCTGCGCCGCGAGCTAATCGGATACCGGATGCTCACCCGCGCGGCGGGCGTTTACCGCCGCACCGCAGACTCGGAGTGGCTCGCCGCCGACAAGTGACGGCGACTATTCCTGCTGCTTCAGATTCGGATTCTTGAATCCGTAAATCAGCGCCGTCTTGGTCGTTCCGCGCTCCACCCAATCCGACGCCCGCGACTGTAGCGACGTGTAGAAGAACTCGGAAAGCTCACGCTGCTTGCGACGCACCGCCTCGAGGCTGTCGAACTTTAGTTGATACCCAAACTCCGCGACGATCGGCGCGTTGGTCGTGCGCACCCGCCAGACCGCAAGCGTCGCCTTCGCCTCAAGCTTGTGCCCGAAGTCCAGCATCCCGAGATCGACCTGGTATTCTTGTATCGATACTCCGTTGACCACGCTGAGCGCGGCCTTGGGATTTGCGTCGACCTTTCTCAGTGCCGGAAACGCGTCCGCAGTCGTCTCGAAGCGCTGGGTCAATATGATGTTCGGCGTGTCGAGTTCGCAATTGTGCGAATACACCAGCCGCATCCCGAGCGCGCCGTCCTTGGGCAGCAGGATCTCCTCCTTGAATTTCATCGTGTACTTGCACGGCAGCAGCGGGCGCGGATCCACCGCCAGCGCAACCTGCTTGTCGGGATGGCGAAACTTCAGCACCAGTTCGTGGCGCGGATCGGGAAGCCCATGATGATAGAACGTGCGCTTGCGCAGGATGAATCCGTGATTGTAGAGCTTGAAGTGCGGCGTGTCGTAGAAAACCACTTCGCGCTGATGCGGCTTCACGTTCTCGTCGATCTTGCCGAGTTTGATATCCAGCGACTTGGCCGCGTGATGCGCAATTTTCCAGAACTTGTGAAAACTCTTCTCATCCGGAAAGCGGTCGGGCTTCAGCAGCAGCTTGTACTCGCGGTATTGAATCTGATCAGACGGTACGATCGGTTCGTAGAACTTGGAGTGTTCGGTCTGCGTGCTCATCTGGATTTCATCCGCAATCCCCGCCGATCTCCTCAAAAGTATTGGTCTGATCGGGGCTGGTCAATTGCGGCTCCGCGCCTTGAACGTGATCGTCGCGACGCCTGCCGATCTCCGCAAAATGATCCGCTGGCAAGCCATTTTTCGAGGATTCCCAAGATACGTTGAGATGCCTTCTTTCCTATGTTAGCGTTGCGCTAGCGTGATTTTCGTCCCGCTCTTAGCTTAGTCTCCATGGCAAGAGAACGCTCGCTCACACTTCCCGACTATATCGTTGCGGGTCCCGGACGCACCGGCACCACATGGCTGCATCAGGTGCTCGAGGGCCACGTCGATCTGCCTTACGGCATCAAGGAGACGCTTTTTTTCAATCGTTTCTATGACAGCAAGGGCATCGACTGGTACGCACGTCATTTTCGCTTCGCTACCGGCGATCGTCCGGTCGTCGAGCTTTGCGGCTCCTATTTTTTCAAGCCCGAAGCGGTCGAGCGCATCAAGCTTCACATCCCGAACTGCAGATTCATCATGACGATGCGCGATCCGGTCGATCGAATCTATTCGGAATACAAGCTGATGCGGCACTTCGCCGCGGTGCGGCGCGGGACTTTCGAAGAAGTCCTCGATGCTTGGCCAACCCTGGCGGGCGGCGGCCGTTACGCGTCTCGCATCAAGGCGTTCGCGGAGGCCTTCGGTCGGGAAAATGTTCTGATCACGATGTATGATGAACTGCGCACCGAGCCGCAGAAATATCTGAATCGCGTCACCGACTTCATACGCATCGAAAGAATCGCGCTGTCCGAGCGGCCCGGCCTCGGCAACGAAGTAAACGCCTTCAAGCGCGCACCGAAGAATCGCAGGCTCGCCCGCCGCGCGAAGAACTTCGAGTTCTGGCTGCGCGGCCGTCAGGCGTACGGCGTGTACCAGCTACTTAAACGAACCGGGGCATGGGAATTCTGTTTCGGACGCGGCGAGATTTTTCCACCGCTGACTCCGGAACAGGACGCGAGCTTGCGTGCGCGCCTTCTCCCCGACGTCGAAGCGCTCGAAGAATTCATGCAGATCGATCTCTCCGCGTGGAAACGACCGCGCGCGCCACGCACAATCCAGGCTTCGCCTGCGCCTCCGGTTGCGGCGATTAGCCAGCCGATAAGCGCCCACGACTAGACCGCGGATGACCGCAAACACCAAACACCGCATCCCATCGATTATCGGGGTTGGTCCCGGGCGCACCGGTACGACATGGCTCCATCAAATGCTCGAAGGCCGCGTCGATCTCCCGTACGGCGTCAAAGAGACGCAGTTCTTCAGCCACTTTTACGATCACGGAATCGAGTGGTACGCGCACCACTTTCGCTACGCGACCGGCGATCGCCCGGTCGCCGAGATTTGTCCTCCCTACTTTCTCAAGCCGGAATGCCTTGAGCGCATCAAGCTCCACATCCCCGACTGCAGGATCATCACGACCATGCGCGATCCGGTCGAACGCGTGTACTCCGTGTACAAGCACTTGCGGCACACCGCCTCCGCGCGAAGCGGAACGTTCGACCAAATTTTTAATACCTGGCCGAGCCTGGCCGGTGGCAACCGCTACGCGTTCCATCTGAAAGCATGGTTCGAGAACTTCGGTCGCGAAAACGTCCTGGTCACGTTCTACGATGAATTGCGCGCGGAGCCGCGCAACTACTTGAATCGTGTGACCGACTTTATGGGCGTGCAAAGAATCGTCGAGCTGCCACAAATCGGCAACGAGGTAAATGCCGCCACGCACGCGCCCCGCAACCGCAGACTCGCCCGCAGAGCGCTCGCGCTTGAGCACTTCTTAAGGAGCCACCAGGCCTACGGTGTGATCAACTTGCTCGATCGTACCCGGGTCTGGGAATTCTGCCGCGGCCGCGGCGAGCTCTTTCCGCCGCTGACCCCGGAGCAGGACGCGCGCTTGCGTGCGCGCTACCTCCCCGAAGTCGAGGCGCTTGAGGAATTGTTGAAGATCGATCTCTCCGCGTGGAAGAAACCGCGCGCGTCGCGCACCGTCGAAACTCCCTCGCCGCGTCTCCAACAATTAGCCCGCGGATGAGACTGCCCGATTTCATCGGCATCGGCCCCGGGCGCACCGGCACCACCTGGCTTCATGAAGTCCTTACAGGCCGGGTCAACCTGCCGGCTGGCATCAAGGAAACCGATTTTTTTACCACCAATTACCACAAGGGGCTCGATTGGTACGCGCATCACTTCCGCAACGCCGACCGGGTGCGTCCGGTTGGCGAGATCAGTCTGTACTTCGGTTTTCCCGACGCTGCGGAGCGACTCGCGCGCGATATTCCCCGATGCAAAATCATTTGCACCTTTCGCAATCCGGTCGAGCGCATTTACTCCGCCTACAAACTCTGGCGTCACTACACGCTGACCAAATTTCCGATCGACGAGTTCCTCGACAAGGTGCCGCAAGTGATCGAGGTAACCCGCTACGCGAAGCACCTTCCCGACTGGCGCGCGCGCTTCGGCGAGGACCGCGTGCTGGTCTGTCTTAACGACGATTTGCGCGACGACCCGCAGGCATATCTCGATCGAGTCTGCGCCTTCATCGGCATCGAGAAGTATCCCGTGCCGGCTTTGGGAGCCGACGGCAACCTGATCAACTCGATAAACGATCTGCCCAGGTTCCCGCGCTTCGCGCGCAAGATGCGCCATCTCAACTACTGGCTCGAGGAGAAACAATTTTACGAGACGATGAATTTCCTCGAGCGCGCGGGATTCTGGAGGTTCTCCTTCGGCGGCGGCGCAAAATTCCCGCCGCTCGATCCCAAAACCGAAGCACGCCTGCATGAAGTCATGCGCCCCGAAATCGACGCGCTCGAGCAAATGATCGGGC
>Ga0210407_10003075_pt1 | contig 13767 bp, 13 predicted proteins | sample IncBWC27MmetaG_FD_150860 | JGI IMG/M metagenome (GOLD analysis project Ga0210407, IMG submission 150860) | Forest soil microbial communities from Barre Woods Harvard Forest LTER site, Petersham, Massachusetts, United States - Inc-BW-C-27-M | ecosystem: Environmental > Terrestrial > Soil >... | reverse complement strand
AGAATGATGCCGCTGATGAAATTGGCGACGATTTTCTGCAGACCGATGCCGATACCGACGCCGACTGCGCCCGAGAAAACCGCCAGCGCCGAAAGGTTGATTCCGACTGCGCTGAGCGCGATGGTGATGGCGACGACCATCAATCCCATCCGGATCATCTTCACCAGCAGCACCTGGATCGATGGCGTCAGGTCGGCGGAGCGGTTGATCCGGCTTTCGGCGAAATTGCTGGCTATGTTGGTTAGCCACAGCGCGGCGATGAGCAAAAGTCCCAGCTTGATCACGAGCAGCGGTGTCAGCCGCAGTCCACCAAGCACGATCGATACCGAATCGAGCATCTCGATTGCCGGGTCGAGCTCGCCGATGATGCTCAACGCTGCCACGCACCAGGCCGAAAGCGAGACCAATTTCACGATAAAGGCGTTACGAATGACCGAGGTCACCAGTCGAATGACAAGCCAGGCGACCGCAAGCTTGGCAGCCACCATCAGCAGGTAGCTTCGGCTCGGCCAGGTTGAATGATACATTGTTATGCGCGCCGCGATCACCAACACGGCGAACACGGCCGTGGATGCGCTGCCGACCAGCACACGCGCGAAGTGTCGCAACGGCAGCGGCCAGCTCATAGCGAAGGATTTGGGGTCGATGCGGCTGCGGAGGGCCGCATCGGTTGCGAGAGCGATTCCGGCTGCGGTCAGGATCAGCCCGAACTGCAGATAGAACCAGGGCGAGGAGACCTCTGCTCCGACCGAGCGCGCGGTGGCATGCAGGAAATCCAGGATATCGTTCACTTCCATCGCCAAATTCTCATCTCGGATCGGATCGCAGCGTCGTTAGAGCTTGATTCGAATTGTTTCTCGGGATTCTCACAACCGAGGCGTCAGCGCCATTGCCGCGATGCGCCGCAGAGGTGGATTAAGGCCGTCAAACCAAGCATCGGCAGAAATGGGTTGGCGCCGAACTGTGGCGACGTTAAGGATGAAATTGCAAGGGCTTTCGGAAGCAAAATGGCCTCTATCGACTCAGTCAGCATAGGCATACTGCTCGGTGCGGTGCTCGTCATGGCGGGCATTCTGTCGAGCCTGCTGGCGCTGCGTTTCGGCGCGCCGTTGCTTTTGGTATTCCTGCTGATCGGCGTGCTTGCCGGCACCTCCGGTCCCGGACATCTGCAGTTCGACGACCTTCGCACCACCTATCTGGTAGGGTCGGTCGCGCTGGCGCTGATCCTGTTCGATGGCGGACTGAGAACGCGTTTTCAGAATATCAGCGCGGTGCTGCTGCCGTCGATGACGCTTGCAACGATCGGCGTTCTGCTCACGGCGCTGATTACGGCGCCCGTCACCAAATATGTGCTCGACCTCAACTGGACCGAAGCGCTGCTCGTCGGTGCCGTGGTCGCCTCGACCGACGCGGCCGCCGTTTTTCTCCTGGTGCACGCGCAGGGCCTTCGGTTGCGTCCGCGCGTCGGCGCCACGCTGGAGGCGGAATCCGGCACCAACGATCCGTTCGCGGTGTTTCTTACCTTGATGCTGGTCGAATTGATTTCGGTTGGCCAGAGTTCGTTCACCCATATCCTGGCGGAGCTCGGCCGCGAGGCCGTGTTCGGCGCCATCACCGGCATCATCGGCGGTCGTATGGTGGTGGTGGCGCTCAACCGCGTCGCGCTGCCGCAGGGCCTGCATGCTCCGTTCGTCACGACGGCCGCGTTGGTGATTTTCGGCGTGGCCCAGATCGCCCACGCGTCGGGGTTTCTTGCCGTCTATCTCGCCGGCATCATCATCGGCAATCGGCCGACCCGCGCGCATAATTCGGTGGTGACCTTCCTGGACGCCGCGACTTGGCTGGCGCAGATCGTGATGTTCGTCCTGCTTGGGCTTCTCGTCTCGCCGCAACGGCTTGTGGTCAGCATTGCGCCGGCGGTGATCGTGGCGCTGGTCTTGATGCTTGCGGCGCGCCCGCTCGCGGTATTCCTTTGTCTGGCGCCGTTTCGCTTCAGCTGGCGTGAGAAGATATTCATCGCCTGGACCGGCCTGCGAGGCGCGGTCGCGATCTTCCTGGCCTCGATCCCGATGCTGGTCGGGCTGTCGAAGGCCTATCTCTACTTCGACGTCGCCTTTGTCGTCGTCATCATTTCGCTGCTGCTGCAGGGCTGGACGCTGGCAGCGGCGGCGCGGCGGCTCCATGTCGCACTGCCGCGCACGGAGCGCGGCCCGCGGCGGGTCGAACTCGACCTGCCGGGGCAGCTCGAGCAGCAACTGGTCGGCTACCCGGTGCGGCCGAAGAGCCTGTATTTCCGGCGGGGTCTCACCCCATCCTGGTCAAAGCCGACGCTGGTGATCCGCGACGAACACATCCTCTCGCCGGCGGAGGCCGATCCGGTTCGCCCGGGCGACTACATCTATCTCCTGGCCCCACCGGAAAAGGCCGAGGCGCTTGACCGTTTCTTTGTCGATATGCCGCCGAGTTCGGCGCCCGATCCGCACCTTTTGGGCGATTTCACCGTTTCCGGCGAGCACACGCTCGGTGAGCTTGCCGAGGTCTACGGTGTTGCGGTCGGTGACGAGCAGGCCAAACAGACGCTTGCCGATTATTTCGACATTCATCTCGACCATGCCCCGAAGGAGGGCGCGACGCTGGAACTCGATGCCATCGTTCTGGTGGCGCGCAGCATCAGTGGCGGCAGGGTCAATGTCGTCGGCCTTCGCCTTCCGGAGGATCCCGAGGAGGTGCCCGAAATCTCGCGGTTCGGCCTGCTCAAGCGCAAGCTTGCGCGCTTTTGGTCATCGGTCGCGGGCATTTGAAGCGACAAGGTTCAGGCCGGAGCGAGCGCCACGGGCAATATCTCCGCGCCGCCGAACGCGGTCACTCGCCCACGTCGCAACATCACGATTTGCGTTGCCAGCTTGCGCATTTCAGAAGGGTCGTGACTGACATAGACCATGGGAATGCCGGCTTCGTCGCGCAGCCGAACGAGATAGGGCAGGATCTCTTCCTTGCGTTCCTCATCGAGCGATCCCAGCGGTTCGTCCAGCAGCAGTAACCGCGGCTGCGACAGCAACGCGCGACCAAGCGCCACGCGTTGGCGCTCGCCGCCCGACAGCCGGCCGGGGCGGCGGTCGAGCAGATGGCCGATGTCGAGCATATCGGTGACGCGTTTTTGCTGCACGCCATCTTCAGCAAGGCGGTTCATGCGTCGCCCGTAGTCGAGGTTCTGACGTACGTCGAAATGCGGAAACAGCCGCAGGTCCTGAAACACATAGCCGATGCGGCGACGATGCACGGGAACGTGGGTTTGTGTTGCGGTTTCGTCCAGCGTCTCGCCGTCGATGGCGATGATGCCGCGATCGGGCCGCGACAACCCGGCAATCATGTTGATCAGCGATGTCTTGCCTGCCCCCGAGGCGCCGAATAATCCCGTGACCCGGCCTTCGCTGGTGAACGAAGCTTCGATGGTAAGGCCGCCAAGCCGCTTGGACACGTCGACACGCAGCATGATCAAATCCCGTGCAGACGCAGGAGGGCGCGCCGCGCGAACCATTCGGATGCGACGAGAGCGGCCGTAGAAATGAGGATCGACACGACGACCAGCCGCAGCGCCGCACTGTCGCCGTCGGGGGTCTGGATCAGCGAATAGATCGCCGATGAAATGACCTGGGTTTCGCCGGGAATGTTGGACACGAAAGTGATGGTGGCGCCGAATTCGCCGATCGCCTTGGCAAAGCCCAGTACCATTCCGGCAAGTACTCCCGGCAGCGCCAGCGGCAGTGTCACCGTCACGAACACCTGCCATGGCGCCGCGCCAAGGGTTGCCGCTGCCTGTTCCAGCCTGCGATCCACGGCCTCGATGGACAGCCGGATCGGCCGCACCAGGAGCGGGAAGGACATGATTCCGCATGCGAGGGCCGCTCCGGTCCAGCGAAACGCGAACACGATGCCCAGATGATCGGCCAGCCACGCGCCTATGAGGCCGCGCCGGCCGAACGTCAGCAGCAGCAGATAACCGGTGACGACGGGCGGCAGAACGAGCGGCAAGTGGATGAACGCATCCAGCAACGCCTTGCCCCAGAATTCACGGCGCGCCAGCAGCCATGCCACTGCGACGCCAACCGGCGTCGCCACCAGCGTCGCAACCGTTGCGACCCGAAGCGAGAGCTCGATCGCGGTCCATTCCGTTGGTGAGATGTCGAGCACGCGAGTATTGCGATCAGGAACTCGGGCGGATCAGAAAGGTGAATCCATATTTTTCGAAAATGGTCTTTGCGGCAGGTGTACGCAGGAAGGCGAGGTAGTCGGTGGCTCCCGGCCTTGCGTTGCTTGTCGCCGCGACCGGGTAGATGATCGGTGGATGGGAATCGGCGGGAAAAGTGCCGACTATTTTGACGTCCGGCTCAACCCGCGCGTCGGTGGCATAGACTATTCCAAGCACCGCTTCTCCGCGCGCAACGAGCGTCAGCGCTGCTCGCACGCTCTCGGCCATCGCGAACTTCGGTTCGGCTGCCTGCCATGCGCCGAGTTTTTCCAGCGCCGCCTTGGCGTATTTGCCGACGGGTACCGCGCTGACATCGCCGGTCGCAATCCTGCCATTGCCGGCCAGTTTGGCGAGGTCGAAGCCCTGGCCGATCGTGACCTTGTCGATCTTTGAATCCTTCGGCGCGATCAGGACAATGCTGTTGCCGAGCAAGTTGGTTCGCGTCGCCTCGTTGATGGCTTTTTTGGCCGTGGCATAATCCATCCAGTCGGTATCGGCAGACATGAAAATGTCGGCGGGCGCCCCCTGTTCTATCTGCTTGGCCAGCACCGAGCTTGCGGCATAGCTTGCGCTGACCTTGACGCCCGTCTTCGCGCTGAAGGCGGCGTCAACGTCGTCCAGCGCATTTTTCATGGATGCCGCGGCAAACACGGTCAGGCTTTTGTCCTGGGCGGACGCGGGCGGCGATGCCGATCCGCAGAGAATCGCGAATGTGAAAAAAATTCCGGCTAGCCGATGCATAGGCGCGCTCCGCGCCAGACCGTGCGCTTTGTCGCGCGCGACGTCGGGCGTTGGTCAAAACATGCGATGCGACAGGCGGAAGCGCCGTTCCCCCTGGTCCCGGCGACTTACGGTCGCGCGGGATAGTGTTGCACAAAACAATAACAGGCTCACGGCTGCGGTAAAGTCCGTAAATATCGGGCGATGCGAGCGATTTTCTCAACGTGCGCGCGCCTTGGCCTCGAAGGCGCGCCTCGATCATTCGGACGGCAGAATCGCGATCGAGATCGAATCCTCCTTCGTTCCACTGATCTGCAGCACGAACGGGGATGCGGAAATCTCGTACTTCATGGTTTTGCGGATGCCGTCGCAATCGGTGGCGCCGCTGAACGCCTTCGGCTTGAGAAAATTTCCACCCTGCACCACGTCAACCCATCCGCCGGATGACAGGCTGATGGTATAGATGCCGGCTTTGGCTGCCGACTTGAACGTCGTAAAGCCGGCAAAGGTGCCTTCCTTCGGTGCGCGTTCTGGCGGCGTCGGCAGCCCGGCGTCGCCTGGCGCAGTGAGAGCAATCGTCATTCCGCCTGATGGCACGGCAGCAAGTTCGGCGCCGGAGGCAAGCTTGACGCGATCCGGCGCGGTCAGGGCTGCGCGCTCGCGGTCGATGTTCCACTTGAATTTGTCGCAGCCGCTCGGCTCTTCGGCCGCCCTGGCCAGGCCGCCGGATGCGAGCAGGATCAAGGCAATGACGAGGTGCGCGCGCATGATCAATCCACCGCGATCATGACGTCGGAAGCCTTCACGACGACGGTCACCTGACCCTTGGCCTTGATGCCGAGCTCATCGACCGCCTCATTGGTGATCGCAGAGGTGATAATCTGCCCGTTGCCGATATCGACGCGCACATGGGAGGTGGTCGCGCCCTTCTTGACCTCGGTCACTGTGCCCTTGATCTGATTACGTGCACTGATGCGCATCATGGTTCTCACGCTGTCAAGCCGCGCGCGGCCGCGCTGCCCTCTGGTCAAAATGAGATGGGGGACCGTCGTCCCGGCGATGACGGGCGCTTGCGGCGCTCGTGGCATTTGACACTAGCGCATTTTGAGTCCACGGCGATAGTCCAACGCCGACCTCTATGGCTTGTACGCCTTGGCGTCTGGTGCGGACAGTACCTGGCGGCAGGCGGATGGCAGTTGCGCCATCGTCATCGGCGGTTTCGGCTTCTCCGGCTCCGCCGGCGGCTTCGGGTGGATTACTTCATCCTTGAACCAATAGGCGAGGTCCGCCGCGCTGCATCCCTCGCCATCCGACGGCTCCGGCTGGCTCTCGCATTCAGTGCTACCCGGCGGGCATTTGATGCGGATGTGGAAGTGGTAGTCATGGCCATACATCGGCCGGATTTTTGCGAGCCAGCCGCGATCGCCCCTGGCTTCCCGGCACAGCGCCTTCTTGATCGCGGCATTGACGAAAATGCGCTGCACGCTCGGCTCCAGCGCCGCATCACGGATCAATGTCAGCTGGCCCGATGTCCAGACGTCAGGATCGATATCCAGCCTGTCGGGACGAACCATCATCACGGCCGACATCTCCTCGCGTTCCTCGCGCGACAGCCGCCGGTCCGGCATCGGCGTCAGCCAGATGTCGGCATCCAGCCCCACCTGGTGGCTGGCGTGCCCGGTGAACATCGGACCGCCGCGAGGCTGCGACATGTCGCCAACCAGAATGCCCGGCCAGCCCGCGTCCTTGTGCACCTTCGCGGACAAGCGCTCAACCAATGCAACCATGTCGGGGTGGGCCCAGTAGCGATTGCGCGACAGGCGCATCACCTGCCAGGTCTCGCCATTGACAGGCAATGCTCGCGCGCCCGCAATGCAGCCATGGGAATAGAAGCCGATCACCCGTGTCTGCATCGCGGCCGGGAGAACTTTGCGGCCAAATAGCTCCTTGGCGCCGAGCTTGGGATCGTTCGGACTGGCAAGCGGCGGCAGTAGTTGGGGGCTTACGGTACCTTTATCCTGCGCGAGCGCGGCAGTGATACCGAGAGCAGCGGCGAAGGCGGTAGGCAGCAAAATGAAGACGGAGCGAAGACTCATCGCCGCAATCTATCTCAGGCGCGAGCGGCATGGAATTCGGTAATCGAAGATTTGCGCCATCAAATGGAGCTACGCTGGCCCGCTCACCTGCGTTTGCGCTTGTTGAGATGATAGGTCAGCGCCAAGGCCAGGCAGTGGCGCAGCGGCTGCTCGGGAATGGCGTCGGCGGCTTTGAAAAGTATGCATCGGTTGCCGTCGTAGCGGAATTCGTCGGGATACAACTCACGAAAGGTCGCGACCAGATCGGTCTGGCAGTGGAAATACACGGCATATTGATCGTCGGCGGATTTGACCTGGTCGATTCGAATCGTGCTGCCGCTTCCGGTGTCGGGCGTCAGGTAGCTCGGCTGGCCCCATTTCAGCGTTTCTTCGATCCGACCGACCCCGACGGTGCTCCTTGCGGTGTCGAAGATCAGGCGCCGCAGCGTCAGCAGTTTTGTCCTGATGGGCCTGCGATAGCTGGCGAACACCGCATCCACCGCCGGATCGGAAAACGACGCAAGTCTCGCCGGCTTGATCATTTTCGTTGTTGCGGACTTCTTCGATGCGCCGGTCATTCGCACGATTCCCTGGCATGTCGGGGGTCTGACCAGAAAGTGAATCGCGGTGTCTTAGGTCGTAGGTCCGCGCGGGATGGCGCTGTTGGTCAGAATATTCTTGCCGACGTCCTCATAATGGGTGTCGCGTGCCTGGATCTGCTGCGCGATCGCATGCATGTCGCGGAAACGCCGTTCGAACTTGTTGGCCCTGAACACGGCGGTGGCGCCGGCCATGTGGTAGGCTGCATCAACCACCGACGCCGCCTGATGGATTGTCCAGGTGGAAGCCAGGCGTATCGCTGCCCGGTGTTCCTCCGAAAGATTTCCGGTAGTGGTCAGACCCTGCCAGGCGGCCGCGGCCGTCGAATACAGATAGGCGCGCGCCGCGCGCAAATTCCCTTCGGTGCGGCCGATCAATCCCTGGACCGCGCTGTTGTCCCGCATCGCCGTGACGCCAGCCGAATGCTTGCCGCGGGCCAGTTCGATGGCCGCCTCCAGCGTGGCGCGGGCGACGCCCAGCGCAATGGCACCGAAACCCAGTCCGAACATGGTGTAGGTGGTGATCCGGTAGAGCAGTCCTTTTTCGCGCAGCGCCGTGAAGTCGTCGCGTAACGCCGCAAATTTCTCCGGGACGAAAAGGTTCTCGACCGAGTAGGAGTCGGTGCCGGTGCCGACCAGGCCGATGACGTCCCACACGTCGTGCATGGTGGCGCTTTTTGCCGGAAAAACGATGGTGCGGATTTCCGGCGTGCCGTTCGGCTTCATTCGTCTGGTGCCGTCGGCCTCAAGGACCTGCACATGCGCGCCAAGCCAGTTCGCCTGGCGGGAACCGCTGGCAAAGTCCCAGCGCGCCGTGATGCGGTAACCGCCGGGAACGACGTGAACCTCGTTTGCGATCGCACCCCAGGCCAGGATGTCGTCAGGCTTGCCGAAAACCTCGCGCGCCACGTCGGCATCGAGATAGGCTGCCGTCATGGCGCAAACGGAACACTGGCCGACGCACCAGGCCGTGGAGGCATCGACCTTTGCAATCTCCTCCAGCATCTGCATGAAGACCTCCGGAGGCGCTTCCGCACCGCCGAAGCTCTGGGGCAAAAGAGAGCGATAGAGCCCGTTCTCGATCAGGGCGGAGACGACCGGCGGCGTCAGACGCCGCGTCCGTTCGATCTCGTCAGACTGTTGCGCGATCAGCGGAGCCAGCGCTTTTGCGCGCTCCACCAGGCCCAAAGACAGGCCCGAGGAAAGGCCCAAGGCTGCGGGCTTGTTCATGACGTTTCCCTGCCTTTATCGAGTGATCAATTAGCGGACATGTTGGTCTATCTGGCGTCGCGGATCAAGATGGGGGGATGCGCGAGCGCGGGACGCATATCTGCTACCTTGCCAGCCCGAGGACAAGAAGGAGCGCGCGGTCCAGTTTTTCAGACGTTTCGGCGTCGATGCGGCCGATTTCAACACCGAACTTGATCGTTGAAAGGATTCAGAAGCTCGCGAAGCAGTGGCAGAACGCTGGGCGTTTTGCCCAGGTTAGTTCCCGAGATCTCTTAACCATCCCTCTCAACTATCAACCTTCAGCGCGGCAATAAAAGCCTCCTGCGGGATGTCGACCTTGCCGAACTGCCGCATCTTCTTCTTGCCTTCCTTCTGCTTCTCGAGAAGCTTGCGCTTGCGCGTGACGTCGCCGCCGTAGCATTTCGCGGTGACGTCCTTGCGCAGCGCACGCACGGTTTCGCGCGCGATCACCTTGCCTCCGATCGCCGCCTGGATCGGAATCTGGAACATGTGCGGGGGAATCAATTCCTTCATCTTCTCGACCATGGCGCGCCCGCGGCCCTCGGCGCGGGTGCGGTGAACCAGCATCGAGAGCGCGTCCACCGGCTCGCTGTTGACGAGGATCTGCATCTTGACGAGGTCGGCCGGCTTGTAATCGGTGAGGTGATAATCGAACGAGGCGTAGCCCTTCGAGACCGATTTCAGGCGGTCGTAGAAATCGAACACCACTTCGTTGAGCGGCAGTTCGTATTTGACCATGGCGCGGTTGCCGACGTAGGTGAGTTCCTTCTGCGCGCCGCGCCGGTCCTGGCACAGCTTCAGCACGCTGCCGAGATATTCGTCGGGCGTAAGAATCGTGGCCTCGATCCAGGGCTCCTCGATCTCGGCGATCTTCACCACGTCCGGCATGTCGACGGGGTTGTGGATCTCGATTACCTGCCCATCCGTAAGATGCATCTTGTAGATCACGGAAGGCGCGGTCGCGATCAGGTTGAGATCGAACTCGCGGCTCAGCCGTTCCTGGATGATTTCGAGATGCAACAGCCCGAGAAAGCCGCAGCGGAAGCCGAAGCCGAGCGCGGCCGAAGTCTCCATTTCGAACGAAAAGCTCGCATCGTTGAGGCGCAATTTTCCCATCGCCGCGCGAAGCGATTCGAAATCGTCGGCATCGACCGGGAACAGGCCGCAGAACACGACCGGGATCGCCGGCTTGAACCCGGGCAGCATGTCGGCGACCGGCCTGCGGTCGTCGGTAATGGTATCGCCGACGCGGGTATCGGCCACTTCCTTGATCGCGGCGGTGATGAAGCCGATCTCGCCGGGGCCGAGTTCGTCGATCTGCTGCATCTTCGGGGTGAAAAAGCCGACACGTTCGACATCGTAGGCGGCCGTCGTGCCCATCATCCGGATGCGCTGGCCCTTTTTCAGCACGCCATCGACGATCCGGACCAGCACCACGACGCCGAGATACACGTCATACCAGCTGTCGACCAGAAGCGCTTTGAGCGGCGCTTCGCGATCGCCTTTCGGCGGTGGCAGCCGGTGCACGATCGCCTCCAGCACATCGTCGATGCCAAGCCCGGTCTTGGCCGAGATCATGACGGCGTCGGACGCGTCGATGCCGATCACGTCCTCGATCTGCTGTTTGACCTGATCGGGTTCCGCGGCCGGCAGGTCGATCTTGTTGAGCACCGGCACGATCTCATGGCCGGCATCGATTGCGTGGTAGACATTTGCGAGTGTCTGCGCCTCGACGCCCTGGCTGGCGTCGACCACGAGGAGGGAGCCTTCGCAGGCCGCAAGCGATCGCGACACCTCGTAGGCAAAGTCGACATGACCCGGCGTGTCGATCAGGTTGAGGATGTAGGTTTGTCCGTTCCTGGCCGAGTAGGTTAGCCGCACGGTCTGCGCCTTGATGGTGATCCCGCGCTCGCGCTCGATGTCCATGGAATCGAGCACCTGTTCCTTCATCTCGCGGGCCTGCAGGCCCCCGGTAGTCTGGATCAGACGATCGGCCAGTGTCGATTTGCCATGGTCGATATGCGCAACTATGGCGAAGTTGCGGATATTCGAAACAGGAGTGGATGTCATGGGGCGCGGGATAGCATTCGCGTTCCCACGCGGCAACCACATTACGGCATTTTAACGCAGCTTCTTCACGTCAAGCTGATTCCACTTGGGCGAAAAAAACGCTACCCAAGCAAGCGCCGTCGCAGGAACTTCAAACCGGAAAAAGGGCATGTCAACGGCATCATTTTCGCCCGCAGCCTCGGCTGCGCGCCGCCGCAAGAGACGAGCGAGCCTGCACCGGCTGGCGGCCTGGCTTTCGGCGTCGGCATCCGACCGTGATGCGGCCGTCTCGCTGGTGATCGGCTTTGCCGCCATCCACGCGCTGCTCTGGACCGTCATTCTGATCAATCTCAAGGCTGCGCAGGACGTCCACATGGACGTCGCCGAAGCCTTCGCCTGGGGTCAGAAATTCCAGCTCGGCTACGGCAAGCACCCGCCACTTCTGGGCTGGATCGCCGGTCTCTGGTTCAAGCTGTTTCCGGTTGCGGACTGGGCCACCTATTTGCTGGCGATGACGACGCTCGCTGTCGGCCTCGTGATCTGCTGGCTGATTGCGCTCCGGGTCGTCGATCATCGTCGCGCGTTCTTTGTCGTCGTGATGCTCGCGCTCTATCCGATCTTCAATTTCAAGGGCTTCAAATATAATCCCGACCTGCTGCAGCTCGTCACCTTGCCGCTCCTGGTGTTAGCCTATCTGAACGCCTTCGAGAAACGCAGCGTGCGCTCGGGCGTATGGCTCGGGCTTGCCGGCGCGCTGGCACTGATGACGAAATACTGGGTGCTGACCATGATCGGTGCGGTCGGTCTCGCGGCGCTCATTCATCCAGAGCGGCGGAAATTCTTGCGCTCGGGTGCGCCGTGGGTTGCGATGTTGGTGGCCCTCGTTGCGATGATTCCGCACCTGCTGTGGCTGAAGCAAGTGGACTTCGTGCCGCTGACTTACGCCGGCGACGTCTACGGGCTTTCGAGCCGCGCGCAGAGCGCGGCGCTTGTTCTCAATTATGTCGGCCACAATGTAGCGCTGTTGGCGGTGCCGGTGATGCTGGCCGTGCTGGCACTGGCCTGGCCGGACTCGATACGTCGTCGATGGGTGGTTGTTTCGCGAATCTGGTCGCGTGGCCCGAACACCGGCGTAAATATTTCCCAGGCGCTCAATGTCTGGATCATCCAGATCGTAGTCGCCATCGGGCCGCCACTGGGCGGCCTGATCTTCACGGTCTACATGAAGACCGATTGGGGTATCTCGCTGTATTTTTTGACCCCGCTGTGCCTGGTCGCTTTGCCCGGATTGCGAATTCAAAGGATCGCCCTGTTTCGGATCGCCGCAATCTGGCTGTTGCTGACCCTGGCTATGCTCCTCGCCTCGCCCTATATCGCGGCGCGCGAGATTGCGGAAAATCCCAATGCTGCCTCGAGTTACGGCGCGCGTTCCCAGCTTGCCCGCGAGTTGACGGAAATCTGGCACGCGCGGTTCCACACGCGCTGGTCTGTCGTCGCCGGCACCACGGAGGTCGGCGAACCGATGACTTTCTATAGCCCTGATCACCCGGCGCCGTTTACGCCGGGCGAAATCTGGTCATCGGGATTGACCTCGCTGGAAGAAGCCAAGCGGCACGGTTTCATCGGAATCTGCGACACCTCGGATGGACGGTTGCCGGCGTGCGAGGCCTGGATGGCGGAAAACGGCAAGGATGCCGAGCCGCTTGCCATCACCACGCAGCGCTTCTTCCGCGGTCATCCAGGGCCGGCGACCACCTGGAAGGTCTACCTCGTTCCGCCAGTGAATTAGATGCCAGTTCGGGTGCTCTCTTCGTCAGGCGCTCTCTTCGTTGAATTTGCTGGCGACGAGTTGGCTGATCGCCTCGATTGCGGCCTGGGCTTGCGGCCCCGTGGCGGAGACCACGATCGAGGTGCCGGGGCCAGCGGACAACATCATCAGCCCCATGATTGAAGTGCCGCCGACAGTTTCGCCGCCCTTCGTCACCCACACCTCGGCATTGAAACGCTCGACCATCTGCACGAATTTCGCCGATGCGCGCGCGTGAAGGCCGCGCTTGTTGATAATGGGAAGTTCGCGGGAAATCGCGCCTGCCGGCACCTTCGGTCCGGGAGAATTATCTGGCGACGCGCCGTCGTCGCTCATTTGCCGGCAAGTACCCGGCTCGCGATGGTCACGTATTTGCGGCCGGCTTCCTGCGCCATCGCGATAGCGTCGGGAAGCGATCGCTCCTCGCGGACCTTGGCAAGCTTGACCAGCATGGGAAGATTGATGCCTGCGAGCACTTCCACCTTCGGACGGCTCATGCAGGAGATTGCGAGGTTTGACGGTGTGCCGCCGAACATATCGGTGAGGATGGCCACCCCGTCGCCGCTGTCAACGCGATTGACCGCTTCGATAATGTCGCTTCGACACAAATCGGAATCATCCTCGGCTCCGATCGTGACGGCTTCGATTTGTTTTTGTGGACCCATGACATGTTCAAGCGCTGCCTTGAACTCGTCGGCAAGGCGCCCATGGGTCACAAGCACTAGACCAATCATCGAAAACTCCTCGTGGGTGCTTTGGTGCACCGCACGAACGCGCCACTTTGACCATCCAGAGCCCCCGCGCAAGAGGGGATCATTGGGATTCTCCCGGAAATTAGCGGAGGGGAAGTGAGCCTGCGCCGGTCTACTCGGTCGCGATAGTGGGGGTGATATGGTTACCAATTCCCTTCGGACAATCGGTTGAAGGCGGGATGGAAGATGAATTCGCTGTCATTGTAAGGCCCGCGATCACCAGGGAAAGCCCGGTAAAACCACGACCCACTGGGATGCGAGGTAA
>Ga0210407_10003074_pt1 | contig 13771 bp, 10 predicted proteins | sample IncBWC27MmetaG_FD_150860 | JGI IMG/M metagenome (GOLD analysis project Ga0210407, IMG submission 150860) | Forest soil microbial communities from Barre Woods Harvard Forest LTER site, Petersham, Massachusetts, United States - Inc-BW-C-27-M | ecosystem: Environmental > Terrestrial > Soil >... | reverse complement strand
AGTGGCAGCATAAATAACGTGGCAGAGAACGAACCACGAAGCGTCGATCCGCTGGCGGTCAATCCCGAGCCGCCCGGGAATTTCAGCTTCGCGCAGATGATTCCCACCCTGGTCGTCGATGTGGCGATGCCGATCATCTCGTTCAATTTGCTCATCCACTACGGCGTCTCGACGCTGTGGGCTCTGGCAGCAGGCGGGCTCTTTCCGGCGAGCAACAACATTCGCGTCTGGATCAAAACGCGCAAGCTGGAGCCGCTCGGAATCATCGTAATGAGTTTTCTGGTGGTCGGAACGGCAGCCTCGTTGATCTCCGGCAGCGTGTTCTTCGCGCTAATCAAAGAATCGTTTCTAACCGCGGCGTTCGGATTCATTTGCCTGGGCTCGCTGCTCGCGGAGCGGCCGCTGATGTTTTACCTCAACCGCCAGTTCGTCGCGGGCGACGATCCGGTCCGGCTCGCGTGGTGGAACGGCCTGTGGGATGAATTTCCGAATTTTCGCGCCGCGCAGCGCTTTGTGACCGCGGTGTGGGGAATCGCTTACCTGCTCGAAGCGTTTCTCAGGGTTGGCTTTGCGATACTCCTGTCGCCGGCGCAGGTGGTGGCGATCTCGCCGATCATGGCATTCGGCGTGACCATCGCCCTGATCGCATGGACGCGCCGATACATGCTTGCGATGCGCGAGAGGCGGATACGCGAACAGCAACTCAATCCGGCGCCCTGAGCATCTAGTCGGAACCATCGTTCAGAGCGAGAGCTCAAGAGCGGAACCCTCACCTTACCTCTCTCGTGAAATAACGGGCGAGGGATTAACGCGGTTCTATCGACCCCATCTGCCGGCTAGGCTACAAATGAATCGATGGATCTGGAACTGACGGAAGCGCAACGCGGGGCGCGCGATGTCGCGCGGCGCTTCTCGCGCGAGAAGCTTGGGCCGATCGGCGTCGCAGCCGACCGTTCGCATCGCTATCCCGCCGAGGCCATCGACGAGCTCGCGAAGCTCGGGATGCTCGGGATCTTTCTCCCTGAACAGTATGGCGGCGCGGGACTCGATCACGTTTCGTATTCGCTGGTACTCGAGGAACTCGCGGTGGAGTGCGCGTCGACGGCGGTGATCATGTCGGCGCATTGCTCGCTTGCGTCGTGGCCGATTCTCGGACTCGGTACCGAGTCGCAAAAGAATCATTTTCTACCGAAGATGGCGACCGGCAACTGGCTCGGATGCTTCGCGCTGACCGAGCCGCAGGCGGGCTCCGATGCGGCGGGGCAGAAAACGCGCGCGATACTCGACGGCGACTCGTACGTTATCAACGGGACCAAGAATTTCATCACCAACGCGCCGCAGTCCAAGGTGGCGATTGTGTTTGCGATGACGCAGCCCGAGAAGGGGCATCATGGGATCAGCGCGTTTGCGGTCGAGACCGACACTCCCGGATGGTCGGTGACGCGGGTCGAGGACAAGATGGGAATTCATGGCGCGCATTCCGCGCAGCTAAGTTTTTCCGATATGCGCGTGCCGCGTGAAAATCTGCTGCTGAGCGAGGGGCAGGGGTTCAAGGTTGCGATGAAGACGCTCGATGGCGGGCGGATCGGAATCGCCTCGCAGGCGCTGGGAATTGCGCGCGCGTCGCTGGAAGCGTCGCTGAAGTATGCGGCCGAACGGCTCACGTTCGGCAAGCCGATAGCTTCATATCAAGCGATTCAGTGGAAGCTCGCCGACATGGCAGTCGAGATCGACGCTGCGCGATTGCTGACGCATCGCGCGGCAACGCTCAAGGATCGCGGCGAGGCATGTACGAAGGAATCCGCGATGGCGAAGTTGTTCGCCGCGGAGACCGCGATGAGCGCCGCGACTGAAGCGGTGCAAATCCACGGCGGCTACGGCTATACAAAAGAATTCAAAGTCGAGCGATATTTCCGCGACGCGAAGATAACCGAGATTTACGAGGGGACGTCCGAGATTCAGCGCCTGGTTATCGCGGGCAGCGTGCTTGAGAACCGTTGAGGTTGATCAGGTGAGTAGCAAGAAAAAATGGCGTGAGACGACCTACAAGAAGGTGAGCGAGCGGCCGATTCGATTTTCGACCGTGTCGGACATGGAGCTCGACGCGCTCTACACTCCCGAAGACGTAACCGGTTCCTACGACGACGCGATCGGCAACCCTGGCGAATTTCCGTACACGCGCGGAGTGTATGGTTCGATGTATCGCGGGCGGTTGTGGACGATGCGTCAGTTCGCCGGCTTCGGACTCGCGGAAGACACCAACGTGCGATTTCATTTTCTGCTCGGACAAGGGCAGGACGGGCTTTCGACCGCCTTCGACATGCCGACCCTGATGGGCTACGACGCCGACCACGAACGCGCGCTCGGCGAAGTAGGGCGCGAGGGCGTTTCGGTGTCGACGGTTTACGACATGGCGACACTGTTCAACCGCATCCCGCTGGACAAGGTGAGCACCTCGATGACGGTGAATTGTTCCGCGTCGATCCTGCTTGCGATGTATTTGATCGTGGCGGAGCGCAACGGAATTCCCTGGGAGCAAGTCGGCGGCACGATTCAGAACGACATGCTCAAAGAATATATCGCGCAGAAGGAGTGGATTTGCCCGCCGCGGCCGGCGCTCAGAATCGTGACCGACATGATCGAGTTCTGCGCGCGGAAAGTTCCTCGCTGGCATGCGGTCTCGATCTCCGGCTACCACATCCGCGAGGCCGGCTCGACCGCGGTGCAGGAGCTTGCGTTCACGATCGCCGACGGAATCTGTTACGTCGAGGATGCGATCAAGCGCGGGCTGAGCGTCGATGACTTTGCGCAGCGGCTGTCGTTCTTCTGGAATCTGCACAATGATTTTCTCGAGGAAGTCGCCAAGCTGCGCGCGGCGCGCCGGCTCTGGGCGCGGATTATGAAGGATCGCTTTGGGGCGAAGAATCCGAAATCGATGATGCTGCGCACTCACGCTCAGACCGCGGGCGCGTCACTTACCGCGCAGCAGCCGATGAACAACGTGGTGCGGGTCGCAATCCAGGCTCTCGCAGGAGTACTCGGTGGTGTCCAGTCGCTCCATACCAATTCGATGGACGAGACGCTTGCGCTGCCGACCGAGCAGGCGGTGATGGTTGCGCTGCGCACTCAGCAGGTGATTGCCGAGGAGACCGGAGTTACCAATACGATCGATCCGTTCGGCGGCAGTTACGCAATCGAGGCACTCACCGACCGCATGGAGCGCGAGGCGAGCGACTATATCCAGCGTATCGACGAGATGGGCGGGATGATCAAGGCGATCGAGACCGGGTACCCGCAGCGCGAAATTGCGGAGGCGGCGTTCCACTTCCAGCGGCAGCTCGAGCAGGGGATCAAGACAGTGGTCGGGGTGAACAAGTATTCGATACCCGAGGAAATTCCGATCGCGACGCTCAAGATCGATGCGGCCATCGAAGAGAAGCAGATTCAGCGCGTGCGCAAGGTCAAGCGGGAGCGAAATTCCACGAAGGTCAAAGAGGCGCTTGCCCGGGTCGCGGAAGCTTGCCGATCAGGCGAGAACTTGATGGAACCGATTTGCGAAGCTGTGCGCAATGACGCGACCGTCGGCGAGGTCAGCGATATTTTTCGCGCCGAGTTCGGCGTGTACACCGATCCAGGCTGGATTTAACGATGGCGGAAAAGAGACTCAGAATTTTGGTGGCAAAGCCCGGACTCGACGGTCACGATCGCGGCGCGAAAATAATCGCGCGTGCGCTGCGCGACGGTGGCTTCGAGGTGATCTACACCGGCCTTCATCAGACGCCGGAAATGATCGCAGAGGCCGCAGTGCAGGAAGACGCCGACGCGGTGGGACTCAGCGTGCTTTCGGGCGCACACATGACGCTGTTTCCCGAGGTGATGCGTCTGCTCAAGGAGCGCGGCGCCGGCGAGGTCGCGGTATTCGGCGGCGGGATCATTCCCGACGAAGACGCCGACAAGCTGAAAGCGATGGGCGTGCGGCAGATCTTCACTCCCGGCGCGTCCACAGAAGATATCGTGAAATGGGTGCGCGAGAACGTCGCGCCGCGTTAATCACTCGTCATGAATTTCGATCTGACTGAAGAGCAGCGGCGCATCCGCGAGACACTGACCGATTTCGCCGAGCGCGAAATCAAGCCGCATTCGACCAAGTGGGACAAGGAGGAAACGTTCCCGCGCCACATCGTCGAGCAGCTTGGAAAGCTCGGATTCCTGGGCGTGGCATTCCCGGAGAAAATCGGCGGCGGCGGCGCCGACACGCTCTCGCAAGTGCTCGTCGTCGAGGGACTGTCGCGTTACGACGCGTCGATCGGGCTCACTTGCGCGGCGCACATGTCGCTCTCGACCGGGCACATCGCCGGATTCGCCAGCGACTCGCTCCGCGAGCAATACGTACCGTCGATGTTGGCGGCGAAAAAGATCGGCGCGTGGTGCCTGACCGAGCCGAGTTCCGGTTCCGATGCCGCGGCGATGCTCACGAAGGCAACTCGGGTCGGCGACAACTTTTCGATCAACGGCTCCAAGATGTTCATCACCAACGGCACCGTCGCCGACGTGTACGTCGTGATGGCGGTGACCGATCAGGCGCGCGGACGAGATGGAGTCTCGGCTTTCATCGTCGATCGCGGCACTGCGGGACTTTCGAACGGAAAGAAAATCGAGAAGCTTGGACTCAGGGCTTCCGACACCGCTGAGGTGAACTTCGAGAACGTTACGGTGCCGGCGCGAAACCTGGTCGGCGAACTCGGCGCAGGTTATCGGCAAACGCTGAAAGTGCTCGAGGCAGGGCGCATCGGGATCGCCGGGTTCGCAGCGGGAATCGCACGCGGCGCATTCGAAGAGGCGCGAGCCTACGCGCTCGAACGCGGGCAGTTCGGCAAGAAGATCGCCGAATTCCAGGCAATCCAGTGGATGTTCGCGGATATGGCGACGCACATCGACGCGTCGTGGGTGCTGATCTGCCGTGCCGCCGCGCTCAAGGATGCCGGCCGGCCGTTCGCGCGGGAAGCCGCGATGGCGAAGCTGTTCGCGTCCGAGACCGCGATGTGGTCAACGATCAAGGCTGTGCAGATCCATGGCGGCTACGGGTACGTCACCGACTTCCCGGTCGAGCGCTATATGCGCGACGCCAAGCTTTCCGAAATCGGTGAGGGCACCAGCGAAGTGCAGCGCATGATCATCGCAAAGTCACTGCTGCGCGACGGCTACCTTCCCGCCTAACTAGTCTTCGAGCAGATCTTCGCGGATAGCATCAAGCTCGCCGGATTCGAGACCGATAACTTCGCGCGTGAATCCTTCGATTCCGCCGCTCTGGTCGATCAACTCGAATACCGGATCGAGTTGCTCGGCCGCGAGCGGCATCTTTTTGAAGACGAGGTTGCTCTCGAGGAAGTCGGCCACGATCCGCTTGCGATCGACACCGAGCATCGAGAGCAGCATCGCAGCGCCCACGCCGGTGCGATCGCGCCCCGCGGAACAGTGGAACAGCAACGGGTATACGTCGCGCTCGGCGAGCAGCTTGAAGAAACGGCGCCAATCCTCGCGGAAGTGCATCACCAGCGCGAGGTGTTCGCGCCCCGGCTCGGTTGCAATCCGCGTATAGCCCTGGTCGTTGAACCATTCGTCGCCCATCGGGATGTGTTCCCATCGGACTCCGCGGCGGCCAGCCGGTTTTGGGGCGCCGAGATGCTTCACCTCGGCGCGGCTCTGCAAGGTGACGAGCGTGCGCAGGCTGAGTTGGCTGATGGGACTCTCGGGCGGAACTTCGGCGAGGTGGGACGAGCGATAGATCTTTCCTTTGCGGACTCGGCGGCCTGCGATTGTCGGACGCCCGCCGAGATCGCGAAAATTTTGCGCCGCGAAGGTCCGCAACACGTCGAAGTCGACTACGACGCGGGGCTGATCGTCGGTCTTGGGAGCCTTGTTTTTATCGATTGGCAAATCGGGGATCGTCCTGTCACAAATTTTACAACTCACTGAAAGCAGGTGAAAGGCAGAAGCCTTCCGCGTCGCCTCTTGCTTCGCGCGGGCAGCAATTAAACACTACTGAGCGGCACGAAACCCGGAGGAACGGGAGCGAGCGGAATCCAAATGTCAAAAGATCATGCAATCGTAATCGGCGGGAGCATGGCGGGACTGTGCGCCGCGCGCGTGCTCAGTGGTTTCTACGGCAAGGTCACGGTGATCGATCGCGACGCTTATCCGGCCGGCGCGCACGAGCGGCCCGGTGTTCCGCAAAGCCGACACGTGCATGCGCTGCTTACGCGTGGTCGCCTCGAACTGGAGGGGCTCTTCCCGGGATTCGAAAAGAACATGCTCGATCGCGGTGCGATCGAAATTAATTTCAGCCGCGACTTCGCGGCGCTTCGGCCCAACGGATGGGCCTTACGCCGGCTTGACCTGATGACCACGCTGTTCGCGAGCCGGGTGTTGATCGAGGAGACGATCCGGGAATTGCTCCGCAGAACGACGAACGTTGAACTGATCGAACGCGCCGAGGCGGTGGGTTTCGAAACGACTCGCGGTGATTCGCTTCGAGTGACCGGGGTGAAAGTGACGCCGCGCGATAGCGGCGCCCCGTTCACTTTGACCGGCGATCTGATCGTCGATGCGAGCGGGCGCTCGACCAAGTGTCCGGCGTGGATCGAGGCGATGGGCCTGCCGAAGCCGGCCGAGACGGTGGTCGATTCGCATACCGGGTACGCATCGCGATGGTACAACGTCAATCCGGAGCGCCGTCCCAAGGATTGGTGGTGGAAAGGAGTCTGGATCGATCCGGTCGCAGAGAATTTTTCCAGCGCGGGGGTCGTGTTCCCGGTCGAAGGCAATCGAATGATCGTCACGATGGCGGGAATCGGTGGACACTATCCGCCGAGCGACGAAGATGAGTTTACGGCGAGGCTCGCGGAACTGCGCTCGCCGATTATTGCGCAGGAAGTCGCGCTCGCAGAGCCGATATCAAAAGTCTATTCTTACCGACAGATGGCGAACCGATGGCGTCACTACGAGAAATGGAACGCGCGGCTCGACGGCTTCGTCGCGCTTGGCGATTCGTCGTGCGCCTTTAACCCGGTCTATGGGCAGGGGATGACCTCGGGAGCGCTGTCAGCGTTAATCCTCGGCGAGAGCCTCAAGAGTACCGACGATCGGGAATTGCCGCGCAAATTTTTCGCCGCACAAGCGCGGTTTCAGGCCGAGCCGTGGGGACTCGCAACCGGTGCGGATTTCAGAATCGCGGGCACTGAAGGTAAGCGCCCGCTCGTCAGCCGCGTGCTCGATCCGCTGCTCGGACGAATGTTCGAAGTTGCCAACGACGATCCGGCTATCGGCGACCGGATTGCCGAAGTGATCAACATGATCAAACCGCCGTCGGCGCTGTTCGAACTGTCGTTGCTCGCGCGGATCGCGAAAGCATGGTCGCGCAGGCTCGTCAAAGGCCGCCCGGCGGCTGCCTCAAGCGATCCGATGCCACCGCTGGTGGCGGCGCCCGTCGTCGGCGCGTGACGGCTCTACGAGCCAACTGGAGCGGTGGACGCGATCACTGCTGATTCTGCTGTTTCCCGGAAATAGATTGACTCTGATGTTGCGCCTGGCTCGATTCAGGTTCGATGCGCAGTTCAACGGTCATCATCTGGCTGCCGCCACTGCTGCGGTAAACGCCACGCATCGGCGGTACATCCGAGTAGTCGCGGCCTATGGCTACCCGGATATGACGCTGGTCCACCTGGCATCCGTTGGTCGGATCGAAACCCGTCCATCCCGCTCCCGGTAGCTGAGCCTCGAGCCACGCGTGACTTGCCTGCGCGCCGACGGTTTCAAGGTTGTTGTCGGGCGCCGGCGCAAGGTAACCGGACACATAGCGCGCCGGAATTCCAGCCAGGCGCAGCACGCCGATCGTGAGATGCGCGAAATCCTGGCATACGCCGGCGCCGGCACTGAGAATCTCGTCAGCGGTTGAATGCACCTTGGTAGTGCCGGGTTCGTAGGCGAACTGGGCATGAATGTAAGCGACGATACGATGGGCGTAATCGGTAACGTCTTCGGTCTGACCGGGACGGGCCATCCAGAAAAACTTTCTGAGCGGCTCGCTGAAGGGTATGTGCCGGCTCGCGCTCAGAAAGTCGTACTCAGTCTGAGAACGTCCGAGGTCGTCGAGTAGAAAAGCCTTGAACGTGGTAGCAGCCGGAAATGGCCCGTCGACTTGCGTTCGCTCGACGATCGACCGAGCGACCACGGTCAGTCCGGAGTGCGGTGGATAGATCGACAGCGCGAGAACGTGATTGCCGAAGTAGTCGCGATATTCGAACGCGGAGGCTCCGGGCAGAGTCTCCAGATCGAACTTGACGCATCGTTGATCGGGGCTGTCGAGCGGCCGCATCCTGACTTCGTTATGCGACTGGTACGCGGGCCGGTCGTAGTCGAAGCGCGTGGTGTGGAGAATCCGGAGCAGCATGGTATCAGTCGACGCGCAGGTATCTTCCGAACACCTCGTCGCCGATCGCCGCGCATCCATCCTGGATTTGAATCAGGAACTGATGCAGCCCGGACTGCAATGCGTGGGTCGATCGATCAGATTTAAGAGCCGCGTCCAGTTCGTTCAGGGCTGGAAAGTATGCGGACACTTTCGCCGAATCCTCCGCGGACGATGAAAACCCTTCGCCGCCGATTCGGCTCAGCGAGACCATAAGCTGGTCGAGCGAAAAACGCGCGGAGCGTGGAAAGGAAGCGTCGAAGAGCAGGATTCCAACCACCTTATCGATTTCGATCGCGTTCCCGTAACGCTTTCGATAGGCTTCCAGAGCCGACGCGCTGCGCAGCACCGCGGCCCATTGCAGCAGATCGACCGCACCGCCAACATCCTCGAGTCGCGGCAGCAAAAAATGATACTTCACGTCGAGCATCCGAGCGACGTCCTCCGCGCGCTCGAGCATCATGCCGATTTGCATGAAGTCGTAAGCCAGGTCGCGCGGGATGGTGGTCTGCAGAATTCCCGAAAGCCGGTAGAAGCTGTCTCTCAAATCGGAGAAAAACGCGAACACTCCGGGCGACCTGAAGAGATCGGGCGTCCATGCCTGCGCTGTGAGATAGAGCGTGTTCAGATCGATCCACAATTCGGAGGATACGTAGTGGCGCAGCGACAGTGCATTGTTGCGGGCGGTGATAATGCAGTTGCGGATTGAATTGGGATTGCGCAAGTCGAGAACGAAGAAATCGAGCACTGAGTCCTCGTCGGCGGTCGCGTAGTGTTCGGCAAACGCCTCGCGTTCCCCGAAAATCGCGAGCAACGGCGCCCACGGCTCGGCGCCACGCGGTGGCGTCTCGATCAGAAGATGATAGTTCACATCGACCAGGCGCGCGCGCCATTCGGCGCGCTCCAGGTTGCGCGCGGTCCAGTAGAGGTGGCTCGCGATTCGGCGCAGCACTAATTCTCGAGCACCCAGGTGTCCTTGCTTCCGCCGCCTTGAGACGAATTCACGATCAGCGAGCCTTCCCGGAGCGCCACTCGAGTGAGACCGCCGGCGAGGACTTTCGGTTTCTCACCGAGCAGTACGAATGGGCGGAAGTCTATGTGCCGCGGGACGATCTGTGTCTGCGCGCCGCTCCCAGAGCCAGCCGCGACGATCGTCGGATGCATCGACAGCTGAATTACCGGCTGGGCGATAAAGTTTGCCGGCTCCGCGATGATCAATTTGCGCACCTGAGCCAGCTCCTCCTCGCTGGCTTTCGGTCCGATGACGACGCCGTAACCACCTGAAGCACCGGTTGGCTTGATGACGTAGCGATCAAGCTTGGCGAGCACTTCCTCTCGGACCTCGCGATCGCGGAGCAGATACGTTTCGACGATCGGCAGAATCGGTTCCTCGAAGAGATAGTAACGAATCATCGCCGGGGTGAACGCGTAAATCGCTTTGTCGTCGGCAATTCCAGTGCCGAGTCCGTTGGCGACTGAGGCATTGCCCGCGCGCAACACCGCGGTCAGCCCCGCAACTCCGAGCATCGAGTCGGAGCGGAAGACCAGCGGGTCGGCGAAGTCGTCATCGATGCGCCGATACAGAACGTCCACTTGATGCAGGCCGTGAACCGTCTTCATGTAGAGCTTGTGATCGACGCAAACGAGATCCTGACCCTCGACCAGCTCGATTCCCGTCTGTTGCGACAGGAACACGTGCTCGAAAAACGCGGAGTTGTACGGCCCCGGCGTCAGCAGCGCGATGGTGGGATTCGGTTTGCCCCCGGGCGCCTGCTCGATGAGACATTGCAGCAAGTCGGCAGGGTAGCGTTCGACGCTGCGCACGCGGCACGACCGCATCAAGTCGGGCATCAGGCGCGTCATGACGAGGCGGTTTTCGATCACATACGACACGCCCGACGGCGTGCGCACGTTGTCCTCGAGCACATAGAAGCGGCCATCGGCGCCTCGCACCAGGTCGATTCCCGCAACCGTGATGAAGTTGCCGAGCGGTGGCTTGATGCCTGCGGCGGCACGGCGAAACTGCGGGCATCCCAGCACCAGGTCGCGCGGGACGATTCCGTCGGACAGGATGTTGCCGTCACCGTAAACGTCCGCGACGAACATGTTGAGCGCGCGAACGCGTTGGATCAGGCCGGCTTCGAGCGTCGCCCAGGTATCGGCGTCAATCACCCGCGGTATCGCGTCGAACGGGAAAATCCGCTCGGTGCCATCGGCGGCGCCGTAGACATTGAAGGTGACGCCCATGCGCCGGAACATCTGTTGCGCGCGCCCGGAAATCTCGGCGAACCAATCCGGCGGCATCGAGAACAGCGCCTTCGCGGTCGGTTGGCATCCGCTGCGCTCACTGCGGGCGAGATCGAGCATCTCGTCGAACACGCCTTCCCCCGATTTGTACGCTGCCCAAACGGGCGTCGCGCTGCTCGTTTCGAGAACAATCGCTGCCATCCAGATTCACCCCGCGGGCGCATTTGCCACGCGCTTAATCGCCTCGGACAAACCACCGACTCAAATTGCACAAATCCCGACTGCTACTGAGCAATCGGCGTGCCCGATCAGGCGTGGATTTCGGAGTCGGTGTGGGCCAGGTACTCGCGGTAGGGCTGGTTGCTTTCGAGCAATTCAAGGTGAGTGCCGGCGGCCGCCATCGTTCCGCCGTGAACGAATAAGACCCGGTCGCAGGCGGCAAGCGTGTCGGCGCGATGCGCAACGATAATCACGATTCGGTCGCGGGCCAGCGCGCGCAGCGTTTTGATCAAATCGGATTCGGAACCCGGATCGAGCGGTGCGGTCGGCTCGTCGAGGACCATTATTTCCGGACGACGGAGTAGGGCGCGCGCGATCGCTATTCGCTGCTTCTGACCAACCGACAGACGCGCACCGCGGCGTCCAAGCATTGTCTCGTAACCGTCGGGCAACTGCTCGATAAAGTCCGCCGCCCCCGCCATCGCGGCCGCTTCGCGGACCTGGGCTTGCGATGCGTTCGGGCTGCCGTACTTGACGTTGTCGCCGATCGAAACTGAGAACAGCGATTCCTGCTGGAACACAAATCCGACTCGTTCCCGAATCGCGTCCGGCGCGACTGAGCGCGAATCGGTGCCGTCGAATTCGATGGCTCCCGCCGACGGTTCCAGAAAGCGCGTAATCGAATATATAAGCGTCGTCTTGCCGCATCCGCTCGGCCCCGCCAGCGCGACTAACTCGCCCGCTCGGAGAGCCATCGACACATCGCTGAGTACTGGCGTCGAGCCATAACCGATCGCCACCCTGCGGAACTCGAGGCGGCCGATTCGAGGATCGAGCTCGCCAGCGCCGCTTCCCGCGAGGCCCGCAGCTATGGGCTCACCGAGGTTCTCGAGCACGCTATGAACTCGTCTGAGGCCTGCGATGGGCCCTTGCACCGACGCCCACGTGCTGCCGATCCTCGACATCGGATCCCAAAGCAGCGCTCCGTAGGCGGCCAGCAGCACGATATCGCCGAGCGTCATCCGGCCCTCAATGACTTGACCGAAAAGATAATAGACGGCGTAACCGACCAATACGCCGATCATCGGAGTGAGCACGACAAAGAGCGCCGCGACGATCGCGATCATCTTCAGTGCCGCGCGGTACGATGCCCAGCTTGCGGAATCGACCGCCGCGGTTTCGCGCTCCTCCTGCCCGAACACTTTGATCAGTTGCACCTGCGCGAGCCGTTCCTCGAAGGCCGCCATCACGTCGCTGCTGCGTTCGCGCATCGACTGACTCTGGTTGCGCAGCGCGCGTCCGAACAGTCCGCTGCCAACTGCCACGATCGGCAGAAATGCGATCGCGATCCCGACGATCACCGGCTGATTGCTGAATTGCCACGACAGCACGATCATCGCCATCACGAACATCACCGCGGACATCACCGGCGTCAGCACCGCGCGATAGAAGACCGGGCCGATCGATGCGCTGTCGTACATTACACGGAAGACAGCGTCACCGATTTTCTGATCGGCGTAGAGCGCGAGCGGCGAGCGCAGAAATCTCTCATAGATCGCCGTGCGCACGGATTGGTTCATCCGCTGCGTCAAATCGATCGTAACGACATTTTCCAGGTAGCCGAACAAACCATTCCACAGGCTGCCGCCCTCATTCGCCTCGTCCGCCGTCGCGCCGCCAGCTTGGTCGAGCCCGCGGCTATCCACACGAGTGCCGAGTTCCTCCGCGCGATCGCCGACCATTCCAATCAGGATCACGGCCGCGAGCAGAAACAGCGTCACCGCCGCCAGCATCGAAGCGCGATCGGTGCCGGCGATCGGAGTCAGAATCGCCGCCGGAATTCCGGTCAGCGGATGGCCGTCGATCACGTTGTCGATAATGATCTTAAGAGGCCACGGCGTCATCAGAAAAAACGTCAGCGATACGAACACGAGCGCACACTTGATAGCGACCAGACGCCGGTGGCGGCTGACGAATGGCCAACTCTTGACCAGCAGGCGCCACGCTTCGCCGATGCTGAGAGGAGTTTCCTCGCTCGAGTAGAGCAGGTTGATGCGCTCGTTGCCGCCCGATGCTGCCAGCGCAACGCTGGCCCTGTTCGACGCGGGAACGCTTGGAGATTTGCCGCCTTCAGGCAATCTTCACCTCGCGCACGGGCGTTACGTCGAGGGCCGAGTCGCCTGCCGCGATCATGCGGCCGCCGGCAATCTGGAAAATTCGATCGGCGCGCGAGGCCGTGGTTCGCCGATGGGTCGCGATTATCGCCATCCGCCGGTTCGGTTCTTCATTGACCCAGTCGCGCAGACCGCGCATCACCGCATCTTCTGTCGCGCCGTCGAGAGCCGAGGTTGGTTCGTCGAGTAGAAGAATTGGCGAGTCACGCAGGATCGCGCGCGCAAGTCCGATTCGCTGCGCCTGCCCGGTCGAGAGCTTCGACCCTTTCTCGCCAAGCATCGTGTCGAGCCCGGCGGGCAGTTCGCGTACGAAGCCGCCAAGGCCCGCCCGCTCGACCGCTTGTGCGACTTCGGCCATCGACGCGAGCGGACGACCGTACGCCACGTTATCCGCGAGCGTCGCCGTAAAGAGCGGATTTTCCTGCAGCGCTACCGAAAGCATCCCGCGCCATGCCGCCAAATCGAAGTCGCGGATTTCTTCTCCGTCGAGCCGGACACTTCCCGTCGTCGGATCGAAGAATCTCGCCACTAGGCTGATAATGGTGCTCTTGCCGGAGCCGCTAGCGCCCGCGATTGCGGTGATCTCGCCGACGCGCGCCTCGAAGTTCAGATCGATGAGCACCGGCGTTCTCGGATCGTAACCGAAGCTCACGTTGTCGAAGCG
>Ga0210407_10003073_pt1 | contig 13786 bp, 11 predicted proteins | sample IncBWC27MmetaG_FD_150860 | JGI IMG/M metagenome (GOLD analysis project Ga0210407, IMG submission 150860) | Forest soil microbial communities from Barre Woods Harvard Forest LTER site, Petersham, Massachusetts, United States - Inc-BW-C-27-M | ecosystem: Environmental > Terrestrial > Soil >... | reverse complement strand
GGACTCGCCGGTGGAGGGAAGCGGATTCGAACTGTCGGTCCCTCTCGCGAGAATGTCGCTTGATTTTCGCGGAGGAGAAGGGCCTTCAGGTCGTGATCAGAGTGGTCAAGACAGACCGTCCCTTTTCACGGGGGGACCAGCGGTTCGAATCCTCTTCGCTGCGCCGGCAAGTCACTCTCAGTAGTCACTTTTCGATTACACGGACGACTTGGGCAGCGCCTGCCCCTAGGCAGGCCTTCTTGGCCAGTGTGGCCGGTGCCTCGTGCACACCGTGGACTTCGGCCAGATATGCGCTAGCTTCTCGACGCCGGACGCGCCGCGGCCAGTCCTCTGGATTTCGCCTTCGCCTCTCCGGGGTTGGGCGAGTTTCATCGATATGCTGCGAAACGCTCGGGCCCCAAGTCCGCTCGCGAGTGCGCCGTTACTGGTATCGTCATTCCGTTATCCCTCTGCAAAGCGCGGCAATCGCGCGAGATGCGAGGAATTTTCGGTCCGGCCGCCTTTCTCGGTAAACTACTGCAAACCGCCTTTCGAGTAGTCGAGCCTCATCGGTACGCTGCGTTCGGTGGCGCTCGGTAAGCCTCGGCTACAGCGAGCACCTCCGGCAGCAGGGGGCAGCAGGGGTGGGGGAACAAATGACTCGTTGGCCTCGATGCCGCGCAGCAACCAGATTTCTTTGGGGTCGAGCAGCGGCCGACTCTGGCCGTGCGGGCGGCGCTGCGCGCGCCTCTCTCTGCAAGTCGCATTACGCTATTTATGGAGCGGATCACCGCGGCGCGGATGCGGTGCAATTCCGCATCCGCGAGCCGTATTCGAACACCGATTCGACCATCCGGTTGCACAGGCCGGGCAAAGACGGGGCGGCGATGTCGGTCAGCACGCCCTCGGACATCCCGTCGCCATCCATGATCGAGCGCTCGCCACCGCCCTCGAAATTCAAATTGATGTTGACCGCGATCCTGGCGCCGCCGGGCCATTGCGGGTCGGGCGGGTTGGCACCGTAGCCGATATAATGCTTTTGCGACTACGCTCCAGCCGCTGCGACTTTTGTGAATCGCGCCTGTGCGCCGACTTGGCCTCAAACTTGCTGTTTGTGAGGCGTCGAGGTCAGCAGGGCGCTGAGGAGATCGTACTATGCCCCCCACACCTGCAACCCGAGATGAAATTGCCGTTCTCGCTCTACGAGCCGGCTTGGAACTCGGCGCAGAGCATTTCGACCAGCTGATCGATGCTTATGGCCACCTGGAGCAGATGCTGGGGCGCATCCGGAGTGCCCGCTCCTACGCGGACGAGCCGGCGCACGTCTTCGTGCCGACCAAATTCCTCCCGACGGAGTAGGCGGCCATGGCCGGTCCCGAGCTGCATTTCATCACGATCGCCGAGGCATCGCGCCGGATCTCCCAGCGCGAGTTGTCGCCGGTCGAGTTGACTGAGACCTACCTGCAGCGCATCTCGGCGATTGACAACCAGCTGATGAGCTTTGTCACCCTGACCGCCGAGCTTGCCCGGCAGCGCGCGAGAGCGGCCGAGGCAGAGGTCATGCGCAATGGTCCGCGCAGCCCGCTGCACGGCATTCCCTATTGCCTGAAGGACATCATCGAGACGGCCGGGATCAGGACCACGGCGCAATCGAAGCTGCTGGCCAATCACGTCCCGACAAAGGATGCCGTGGTGGCACAGAAGCTCGGCGCCGCCGGCGGGATCCTGCTCGGCAAAACGGCAACATGGGAATTCGCCCATGGCGGGCCGTCCTGGGATGTGCTGTTCCCGCCCGCCCACAATCCCTGGAACACCGACCATCACCCCGCCGGCTCGTCCTCGGGTTCGGGGGCGGCGGTGGCCGCCGGTCTCGCGCCGGCGACGATCGGCAGCGATACCGGTGGATCGATCCGCGGTCCGGCGGCGGCCTGCGGCATCGCCGGGCTCAAGCCGACCTACGGCCTCGTCAGCCGGCGCGGCGTGCTGCCGAACTGCTTCAGCCACGACCATGTCGGGCCGCTCGCCTGGACTTCGCAGGATGTGGCAATCCTGCTTTCCATCGTAGCGGGTCACGATCCGGCCGATCCGGGTTCGGCCGATGTGCCAGAGAAGGATTACACGGCGGGGCTTGATGGCGGGATCGCCGGTCTCGTCGTCGGCGTTCCCTGGCGCTGGCTTGAAGAGGAAGCGCCGCTGGCGGCGGAAACCCGATCCGGCTTTGACGCAGCGTTGGCGGTATTCCGCGACCTCGGTGCCGAGATCCGCGCGGTCGAACCGCCGCCGATGCAGCTCTTCAATGATGCAAAGAAGGTCATCGCCATGGCCGAGCTGTATTCGATCCATGAGCAGGATTTGAAGACCCGGCCGGAGCTGTTCGGCGACAGCCTGCGCTACCGGATCATCGCCGGAGGCCTGATCCGGGCCGAGGATTACGTGCAGGCGATGCGGGTCCGCCGCGACCTCGCGATCACCATGCAGCAGCTCTTTACCACTATCGACCTGATGCTGCTGCCGACCGGAGAGCCGGCTGGCAAGCTCGAGCCGCTGCCCCATTCTTCGCTGTTCACCGGAGCCTCGCTTACAACGCCGTTCAACGTCGGCGGCAACCCGGCGCTTTCGGTGTGCAGCGGCTTCGCCGCGAACGGCATGCCGCAATCCCTGCAGATCGCCGGCCGGCTGTTCGAGGATGCGGTCGTTTTGCGGGCCGGACATGCCTACGAAAAGGTCACCCCGTGGCGCGACCGTAGGCCGGCCCTGAACCCGCAGCCGAAACGGGCATTGGCGTAATTGGAGGATTGGCGTGATGCGCCGAAAAATCATCGGAATTCTTGCGCTCGCAACGATCGCTTTGATGTTGGCGCCCGCCGCGTGGGCGGGCTCGGTGCTGCGTGTCGCCATGACGCTGGCCGATATCCCGCTGACCACCGGTCAGTCGAGCCAGGGCGGCGAGGGCCAGCGCTTTATCGGCGTTACGCTCTATGACGCGCTGGTCAATTGGGATCTGTCGAAACGCGACGAGGTGGCCAAGCTGGTCCCGGGCCTCGCCGAAAGCTGGTCGGTGGACGAGGCGAGCAACACGGTTTGGACCTTCAAATTGCGGCCGAACGTCAAATTCCATGACGGCTCGAATTTCAATGCCGATGCGGTGCTGTTCAATTTTGACAAGGTGAAGACCAAGGACGCGCCGCAATTCGACCCGGCCCAAGCTGCCCAGGCGTCGACCTTTGTCGCGCCAATCAAATCATGGCGCAAAATCGATGATCTAACGGTCGAACTGACGACCGACAAGCCCAATGCGGTGGTGCCCTATCTGATGGCGAGCTTTGCGATGTCGAGCCCGGCCCGGTGGGAGGAGATGGGCCGCAGCTGGGCGAAAGTCGCAGACAAACCGTCGGGCACCGGACCGTGGATCCTCGAACGGCTGGTGCCGCGCGAGCGCGCCGAGCTGGTGCGCAACCCCAACTATTGGGACCCTGCCCGCGTGCCGAAATCGGATCGGCTGATCCTTCTTGCGATGCCGGATGCCTCGTCGCGAGTGGCCGCGCTGCTCTCCGGCAGCGTCGACTGGATCGAAGCGCCGGCGCCCGACTCCGTCCCGAAGCTGAAATCGGCGGGCATGCAGATCGTCACCAATATGTATCCGCATATCTGGCCTTACCAGTTGAGCTATATCGGCGACTCGCCGATGAAGGACATCCGGGTTCGCAAGGCGCTCAACCTGGCGATCGATCGCGACGGGCTGGTCAAGCTGCTCGGCGGCCTGGCGATGCCGGCGAAGGGTCAGGTCGCGTCGAGTTCCCCGTGGTTCGGCAAGCCGAATTTCGACATCACCTATGATCCAGAACAGGCAAAGAAGCTGCTCACCGAGGCCGGCTATGGCCCGAAGCATCCGCTCAAGGTGAAGTTCCTGATCTCGACCGCCGGCTCTGGCCAGATGCAGCCGCTGCCGATGAACGAATTTATCCAGGAGAATTTGCGCGACATCGGGGTCGAGGTCACCCTTGATGCGATGGAGTGGGAAGCCCTGCGCGCCCGGCGCCGCGCCGGGGCCGATGCGCCCGAGAACGCCGGGGCGCACGGCTTGAACAACAGCTGGGGTTATGTCGAACCGATCAATGGGCTGATCGGGATCGCCTCGTCGAAATTCCGTCCGCCGGTGGGATACAATTGGGGAGCGTTCTCCGACCCGGTCGCGGACGGCTTGGCCGACGACGCGTTGCGTGCCTTTGTCCCGAAGGAGCAGGACGAAATCCTGGCGCGGCTCCACGCGTATATCGTCGACCAGGCGATGTGGATCTGGGTCGTCCACGATCTGAACCCGCGCGCGATGTCGCCCAAGGTCAGAGGCTTTGTGCAGGCGCAGGCCTGGGTGCAGGATCTGACGCCGGTCTACGTCGGCGAATAGCTTGCTGCGACAGCGCCTCGGGCGACTGCGTCCGCGAGCCGCGGTATGGCGAGCAGGCAGCGGGCGGAGTGGGTGTCGTCGATGGCGGTCAGCGCCGGCACCTGGTCGTGGCACCGCGGCATGACGGAAGGGCAGCGCGGGGCAAAGCTGCACCCAGGCGGCAGATCGGCGAGGCTCGGCGGCGCTCCCGGGATTGCTTCGAGTCGCCGTCCTCGCATGCCGCGCTTGAGGGTCGAGGCCAGGAGGCCTCGCGTATAGGGATGGGCCGGGGCGCGCAAGACCGCGCGGACCGGGCCATGCTCGACGATGCGGCCGGCATACATGACCGCGAGCGTGTCGGCGATCTCGGTCGCAACGCCGATGTCGTGGGTGACGAAGATCACCGTCATCCCGAGCTCGCGCTGCAGTTCGCGCAGCAGTAGCAATATCTGAATCTGGACGGTTGCATCGAGCGCCGTCGTCGGTTCGTCCGCCAGCAGTAATTCCGGCCGGCAGGCGAGCGCCAGGGCGATCATCGCGCGCTGGCGCATGCCTCCCGACATTTCGTGCGGATAGCTGGCCAGCCGCCGTTCCGCAGAGGGAATCTGCACCCGCTCCAGGAGTTCGCGGGCGCGCGCCCGGGCGCTCGCTTCATCGATCCGCTCGTGCCGGATGATGGTCTCGATGATCTGGCGCCCGATCGTATAGACCGGGTCGAAGGCGAGCATCGGTTCCTGGAAAATCATCGAGATCAGCGGGCCGCGCAGTTCGGCGACCTGATGCTCGCCGAGCGTGTCGATGCGGTGCGGACCGACACGGATGGTCCCGGAGAGGCTCGCCTTGCGCGGCGGCAGGAGCCGCATCAGCGCGCGCAGCGTGACGCTCTTGCCCGAGCCGGACTCGCCGAGGATGGTCATGACCTCGCCAGCGGCGACGCTGAAATCGACGCCGTTGAGCGCCGCGACCGGCCCGTCGTCGGTGGCAAACCGCACCGTCAGGTCGCGCACCTCTACCAGGTTGTCGTTCACTGCAGGCGATCCGACGCGAAGGGGAACCGCACCCCTGCGCGGCTGTGACCGGAAGCCGGGTCCGACATGTGGCAGCCGACACTGCGGGAGGTCCGGGGCTCCGGCGGGATCAAGGCGGGCTCGGTCCTTTCGCACACCGCTTCGGCAAACGCACATCGCGTGCGAAAGCGGCACCCGGAAGGCGGGTCGATCGGATTGGGCGGATCGCCGAAAAGCGGGGCCTCCATCGTGCGCTGGTCGGGGTCCATCGACGGCATTGCCGACAACAATGCCCGCGTGTACGGATGGCGCGGGTCGTCGTAAATCGCGTCGACGTCGCCGATTTCGACCACCTTGCCGAGATACATGACCATGACCCGGTCGCTCAGATACTGAACGACATTGAGGTCATGGCTGATGAACATGTAGGTAAGCCCAAGTTCCGACTTCAAATCCACCAGCAGGTTGAGGACCTGTGCCTCGACCGATTTATCAAGCGCGGACACCGCTTCGTCGAGGATGACGAGGCGCGGCTCGAGGGCAAGCGCGCGAGCGATGTTGACGCGCTGACGCTGCCCGCCGCTGAGCTCGTGCGGGTAGCGGCGCGCGTAGAGATCGGGATCGAGCCCGACCCGGTCGAGCAACGAGCGTGCCCGCCGCCGCGCCTGCCGGCGGTCCAGCCCATGGACTCGCGGGCTGAATGCGACCGTCTCCTCGATCGGCAAGCGCGGGTTGAGCGAGGCGTAGCTATCCTGGAATACCATCTGCATGCCGCGGCGCAGCTCGCGCAGGGAAAGGCCGCCGGTGGTGCCGACGGCCTCTCCGTCGAAGATGACCTCGCCGGAATCGGGCTCGATCAGCCGCATCAGCACCCGGGCGGTGGTGGATTTTCCGCACCCGCTCTCGCCGACGATGCCAAGGGTCTCGCCCTTGCCGATCTCAAACGAGATGTCGTCGACGGCATGCACACGACTCCCCGACCCGCCCAAGAGGCCGCCGTGGATCTTGAAGTGCTTCCGCAGGTGACGCACCAGGAGGAGCGGTTGCAAGGGGCCGCCGCGATCGCGCGGGTCTCGCGACGATACCGTGGCCGGGGGAGGGGCGACGCCGACCATGAGGCACTTTTCCTCTCATTAAACGCCGGAGTGGGATCGACCCCGGGACCGACCCCCGGGATCGACCCCCGCACGCGACCGCAGCAACGGCCGTGCCACGCCGAGTTCAGACGAGACAGTTGGCATGCGAGTTGCCTAGTCAGCCGGGTCGGGTGCTTCGAAAAGGCTGTGCTTTGGAACTCAATCTTCTGACCGCCACGGACGCGGCGCGGGCGATCGCCTCGGGCGAAATCACCGCCGAAGACCTGACCCGCAGCTGCCTCGCCCGGATCGATCGGCGCGAGCCGACGGTCAGGGCTTGGGCGTCGCTCGACCTGGTACGCGCGCTATCCGAAGCGCGAGAGAGAGACCGCTCATTCGCGCGCCATGGCGCGGTCAGCCCGCTGCACGGGATCCCGGTCGGGATCAAGGACATGATCGATACCGCCGATCTGCCGACCCAGCACAATTCGCCGATCTACCGCGGTCATCGACCCGGCCAGGACGCCGCCTGCGTCGCGGTGTTGCGCGCCGCCGGTGCCATAATCTTAGGCAAAACCGAGACGGTCGAATTCGCCACCGGAGGGCGCAAGGCGCCGACTACCAATCCGCACGACCACAGCCGTACGCCCGGCGGCTCATCAAGCGGGTCGGCGGCCGCTGTCGCCGATTTCCAGGTTCCGCTCGCGTTCGGCACGCAGACCGGCGGGTCGCTAATCCGGCCAGCCTCGTTCTGCGGCATCTTCGCGCTGAAGCCGAGTTGGGGGCTGGTCAGCCGTGAGGGCGCGAAACTCGCCTCACTGACCTTCGATACGATCGGCTGGTACGCCCGTTCGATCGCCGATCTGGCTGCCGTAGCCGAGCTGTTCCAGGTTATCGACGGCTCGCTTCCGCCACCGCCGGCGGACAAATTGCGGATCGCGATCTGCCCGTCCCCGGTCTTCGAGCAAGCCGCGGCGGAAACCAGGGCAGCCCTTGCCCGCGGCGCGGAGATCCTGGCCGCCTCCGGCGCGCGCTGCGAGACGCTGCACCTCGACCCAAGCTTCGACGGGCTGGTCGATGCGCACGAAACCATCGCGCTCGCCGAGACCCGGGCGGCGTTCCTCGCCGAATACCGTCGCGCCGGGCACCTGCTTGACGACGATTTCAAGGCCAAGGTCGAAAATCGCGCCGGCATCACTTCGCAGCGACTGCGCGACGCCTATGACCTCGCCGGGGAGTGTCGCGCCGCCTTCGATCGGATCGCCGCCGGCTACGACGCGGTCCTGACGCCGGCCGCGATCGGCGAAGCCCCGGTTGGGCTGGCCAGCACGGGCGACCATGTCTTCAACCGGATCTGGACCTTGCTTCACGTCCCCTGCGTGGCCGTGCCCGGGTTCCAGGGGCCCAATGGGCTCCCGGTCGGGCTCCAGCTGGTCGGTCCGCGCTTCGAAGACGGCCGGGTGCTCGCCATCGGCGACACCGTGAGCCGGCTGTTTTCCGAAAGCGCGCCACGGGGCTCCGAAGCCACGACAACGGGCGGCCGATGATCTACATCGTTCGTCGGATTCTCTACGCTGCACCGGTGGCGCTGGGCGTCGCGCTTCTCGTCTTTCTTCTCGTGCATATCGCGCCGGGCGACCCGATCTCGGCGATCCTGCCGCCGGACGCGCCGCAGGAACTCGTCACCAAGCTCAAGGCCTATTACGGCTTTGACAAGCCGTTGCCCATCCAGTTTCTGCGCTGGCTTTTCGTGGTGATGCAGGGGGACTTCGGAACCTCGATTGCCTCCGGACGACCGGTCGCGGACATAATCGGGCGCTCCTTGGTCAACACGCTGATTCTCGCCGCCAGCGCCTCGATCGTCGCATTCTCGCTCGCCTCCGTGCTTGGCACATTGGCGGCTTATGCCCGGCGGCCGATCGTCGATCGGCTGATCACCGCGATTTCGATCACCGGGGTCAGTGTGCCGCATTATTGGCTGGCGATGGTTCTCGTCATCGTGTTCTCGGTCGAGCTTGGGGTGCTGCCGCCAATGGGGATCGGGCCCGACGGTGCAGGCGGCTGGAGATTGGACCTGCCCCACCTCGCTCATATGGTGCTGCCGACGATCGCCCTGTCAGTCATCCCGCTCGGCATCGCGACTCGTTCGATCCGCGCGACGATGCGCGAGACGCTGAACCAGGAATTCGTCACCGCACTGCGGGCAAAGGGCTTAAGGCGCCGGCAGGTGCTGGGACATGTGGTAAAAAATGCGGCACCGGTTTGCCTCGCCGTGATGGGCTTGCAGCTCGGCAACCTGATCGGCGGCTCGATCCTGATCGAGACCGTGTTCTCGTGGCCTGGCACCGGCTTTTTGTTGAACAGCGCGATCTTCGCCAGGGATCTGCCGGTCCTGCAAGGCACCACCCTGGTGCTGGCAATGTTCTTCGTCAGCCTCAACCTGATGGTCGACATGGTGCAGACGCTGATCGACCCCCGCATCAGACGCGCCTGAGGACTTAAAAAAAGATTTCAGCATGTCTGTGACGGTCGAACTTCCGGTGGTGCGGGCGGCCGAGGCAGCCCACCGCCGCGGCGCTCGCGGCGGTTACTGGCGGGGGGTGGTGCGCCGGTTGCGGCGCGACCCGATGACGGTCGCGTGTGCCGTGATCCTGTTGACAATCGTTATGCTGGCGATCGCCGCCCCCCTCGTCGCTCCCGCCAATCCCTATAAGACTTCAATGCTGAACCGGCTGTTGGCGCCGGGCGCACCGCAACATTTGCTCGGCACCGACGAACTCGGCCGCGACATGCTGACGAGGCTGATTTATGGCGGCAGGTTGTCGCTGTTCATGGGGCTGACACCGGTCGTCAACGCCCTCTTGATCGGCGGTGCGCTCGGTATTCTGGCCGGCTATGTCGGCGGCGCGATCAATACCGGCATCATGCGCACCCTCGAAGTGTTCTTCGCGTTCCCCTCGGTGCTGCTGGCGATCTCTCTATCGGGCGCGCTCGGCGCCGGGATCGGCAATACGCTGCTATCCTTGACGGTCGTGTTTATCGCGCCGATTGCGCGCGTCGCCGAAGCGGTGACGACGCAGATCCGCGCTCTCGACTATATCGAGGCAGCGCGCGCGTCGGGCGCCGGCGCGCTGACGGTGATCCGTGTGCATGTCTTGCGCGTCGTGCTCGGCCCGATCTTCATCTACGCGTCGAGCCTGATCAGCGTCTCGATCATCCTTGCGTCAGGCCTGTCGTTCCTCGGGCTCGGCGTCAAGCCGCCGGAGCCGGAATGGGGCCTGATGCTGAACACATTGCGGGCGGCGATCTACACCAGCCCGGTCAACGCGACGCTGCCCGGGGCGATGATCTTCATCACCTCGATCTGCTTCAACCTGGTCAGCGACGGGCTGCGGGCCGCGATGGACGTAAAGGAATAGCCGGCACGGCGGCGATCACTCGACGCTGACCGGCGAGAAATCGACGTACCAGCTCTGCGGGTGGACGAAGCCCTTGACCCGCGGCGACAGCGCGGTCGGCCAGACGTCATGCGCGATCCACAGGAACACCGCCTGATCGACCAGCTTCGTATCGATCTGTGCGAGCAATTCGTCCTGCGTCGAGCCGGCCGGGGTCTTGCGAACCTCGGCGACGAGCGCATCGAGATCGGGATCGTTGATGTGGCCCCAGTTCGACCCTTTCGGCGGAACCAGCTTGCTGTCGGCAAAGCGAATAAAGGCGTTGTATGGCTCCATCGTATTCCAGCTGCTGTTGAGGGCAGCCAGGCCTCGGTTTTCCGGAGCCGCGGCCCCGGCGCGGCTGCGCGCGGTCAGGGCATTCCACTCGAAGACCTCGACCTCCATGTCGACGCCGACATCGGCGAGGTTCTGCTGGATGAACTCGTTCATGATCAGCGGATACATCTGCCCCGAGCCGGAGGTCGAGATCGCCACCTTGAATTTGAGGTGATGCGAATCGTCATAGCCCGCTTCCTGCAGCAGCCTGCGGGCCTCCGTGGGATCGAATTTTATCGCGAACGACGGCTTGCCGAACCACGGGTGCTTCGGCATGACGTTCGCCACCGCGGGCACCGCCAGCCCGTTCAGAAGCCGCACCAGACCCTCGCGGTCGACCGCAAGGTTGAGCGCTTTGCGTACCCGGATGTCGCGGAACGGCGAATCCGGCAGCAGGCTGTAGGTGTATGGCCAAAAATGCGGGATTGTGTTGGTGGCCACGGTAAACCCGGCCTGTTTCAGCTTCGGTACGGTATCAGGCGCCGGCAATTCAGCCCAATCGACCGCGCCCGACAACAGCGCCGCCGCGCGCGCCGAGGCGTCCGGCATCGGCAGCAGGATCATCCGCGCCGATTTCGGCACCCGCGCCTTGTCCCAGTAATCCTCGTTGCGCACCAGCTCGGCCTGCTGCTGGGGGTCGAAGGATTTGAGCCGCCACGGCCCCGTGCCCGACGGGTTGCGGCGAAATGCCTGCTGGTCGCGGCCGAGCTTTTCCCACTGCGCCGGGCTGGCGATCAAAAACCGGTTGAGCATCGACGGCATCACCGTGTCGATCCCGTCGGTCTGCAATTCGACATGCCAGTCGTCGAGTTTGCGGTAAGCGACGATCGGCCACAGCGAGGAGATCGTCAGCGCCCGCGCGTTGCGGCTGAATTGCGGCGACTTGTCGTTGAGAGCGCGCTCGAGGTTCCAGATCACCGCATCGGCATCGAAGATCGAGCCATCGTGGAACCTGACCCCTTGGCGCAATTCGAAGATCCAGCGGGTGGGGTCTTCGGGATCCTGTTTCCACGAAGTGGCGAGGCCCGGGACCAGCCGCGCCGGCTGATCGGCGCTCGAAAGGTCCCAGCGGATGAGCGGGTCGTAGACGGTGTAGCCGAGGAACCGGAGGCCTTCAGTTCCCTGATCGGGGGCACCATCCGTCAGCGGAATATCGGCCAGCGTCATGGCGATCCGCAACGGCGCCTGTTCCGCCGCCACGACATTCGCCGCCGATAGCAGAAGCGCCGGGAGCAATCCCCATACGGTAGCCTTGACGAACATGATCATACCTCTGCAGCCGCCGCCCGATCGTCGCGCGGAAAAATGCCGAAAATTCAGCGGCGCTACGCTTGGGTTGTTGTCTTCCCCAGTGGCAAGGGGCGTGCCAATGTTCTGCTCACGTAGCCGTGTAGGGTCAGGCCGCCGGCGGATGCCGATGCGAGGGCCACCGCCCGCACGTCTGGCCGATCCACGCGTCGCCTTTATTCGACGCCAGAAGCCGCATTCTGCCAAGATACGGACGCATGTTGGCTGTACGGCACGGTTCTTGCCCAGGCCACGGTAGGGACGGCACGCTCGGCCGTCCGCTCGCGGGAGGGGCTAGCCATGAGGCGGACATGGGCACGGCCGGTGATCTTGCTGCTTTCGGTGGTGGGCTTCGGAGCCTGGGGCCATGCCGGCACAAGCGCCGAGGGCACGCTGCGCATCGGCATGACCGCGGCCGACATTCCTCAGACCACGGGCGTCCCCGACCAGGGCGGCGAGGGCTATCGCTTCATCGGCTACCAGCTCTATGACGCGCTCGTGAACTGGGACCTGTCACGTGCCGACGTGGTGGCGAATTTGACGCCAGGGTTGGCCACGGAATGGCATCCCGACCCGACCGATCCCAAGAAATGGATCTTCAAGCTGCGTCAGGGCGTCAGGTTTCATGACGGATCGGCGTTCGATGCCGACGCCGTGATCTGGAACCTGGACAAGATCCTGAAGGAGGACGCGCCGCAATACGACCGGCACCAGGTCGCCCAGGTGATGAGCCGCATCCCCTCCTTTGCGTCCTACCGAAAGATCGACGGCTTCACCGTCGAGATCACCACCAAATTCGCCAACTCGTTGCTGCCCTACGAGACGACAGGGGTGCTGTTCTCCAGCCCGGCGCAGTACGAGGCGGTCGGCCGCAGCTGGGTCGCCTTCGCGGCCAAGCCATCGGGCACCGGTCCGTTCAAGCTCGAGCGACTGGTGCCGCGCGAGCGCGCCGAACTGGTGCGCAATGCCGACTACTGGGACCCCAAACGCGTGCCCAAGCTCGACCGGGTGATCCTCTTGCCGATCCCCGAGGCGACGCAGCGTACGGCGGCATTGCTCTCCGGCCGGATCGACTGGAACGAGGCGCCGGCCCCCGATACGCTGCCCGCGCTCAAGGCGGCCGGGATGCAGGTCATCTTGAACCCGTATCCGCACAACTGGACCTATCAGCCGAACCTCGCAGAGGGGGCTCCCTTTAGCGACATCCGGGTGCGCCAGGCGGTCAATCTCGCGATCGACCGAGACGGGCTGACCAAGCTGCTCAACGGTACCGCCCAACCCGGGCTCGGCCTGGTTTATCCCGACCATCCCTGGTACGGCGCGCCGACTTTCAAGGTTCGCTACGACCCGAGCGAGGCCAAACGCCTGCTCGCCGAGGCCGGCTACGGGCCGGACAAGCCGCTGAAGCTGAAGATTGCGATCTCGACCAGCGGCTCGGGCCAGATGCAGCCGCTGATGATGAACGAGTTCGTCCAGCAGAACCTCAAGGATGTCGGCATCGACACTGAATTCGAGGTGCTGGAATGGATGTCGCTGCTGGTGGCCTCGCGCATCCCGGCGAACGCGCCCGAGAACAAGGCGCGCGGCATCGACGCGATCAACGTCAGCCGGGGATTTTCGGACCCCTACAGCGCCTTCCAGCGGATGGCCGACAGCCGCTTTACGCCACCGCGCGGCGCCAATTGGGGCATGATCAAGGACCCGGTGATCGACGCGCTGGACGACCAGGTGCTGACCACGTTCGACGAGGAGAAACGCGACGACTATCTGCGACAGATCAATGCGCGCATCGTCGACCAGGCGTGGATGGTGTTCATCTGCCACGACCTCAACCCGCGCGCGCTCAGCCCCAAGGTCCAGGGCTTCGTCCAGGCCCAGAGCTGGTACCAGGATCTGACGCCGATCGAGATCAGGTGAGCGGGGGCCCTTCGGCCCCGTCTGCGCAGGAGTGCCTATGGATATCGGCGTCTTTATTCCGATCGGCAACAACGGATGGCTGATCTCGACCACGTCGCCGCAATAACACCTCCCAGCATGTCGCCATATTGGGACGCAACTTTCATAGTCATGAAGCCGCCGAAGCTATGGCCGATGACGAAGGGGCGCTCGCCCAGTTGGGCAGCGGCAATCACGGCGCGGATTTCTTCGGCGCGAAGCTCCGAGTTATAGTGCGCTCGCCAGGCACTGTCGCCCATGCCGGATAAATCAATCGCCGCGACGCGAAAGTCGCGGGTGAAGTACGGCGCAATGTAGCTCCACCAGTGGCTATGTGCACCGCCG
>Ga0210407_10003071_pt1 | contig 13795 bp, 9 predicted proteins | sample IncBWC27MmetaG_FD_150860 | JGI IMG/M metagenome (GOLD analysis project Ga0210407, IMG submission 150860) | Forest soil microbial communities from Barre Woods Harvard Forest LTER site, Petersham, Massachusetts, United States - Inc-BW-C-27-M | ecosystem: Environmental > Terrestrial > Soil >... | reverse complement strand
GGACCAAGTCCCAAAGATTCTCGGCATTCATTTTTCGAGGGGTTCTTTCTTCCACAACGCGTTGGCCGTGGCCCATGGCCTTCCCCACACGTCATTGACGACATTGGCTGTGGGTATCATCGCGATCGCTCTGCTGATTGGGATCGAGCGATTCCTTCCCCGGATGCCGGCCCCCTTGATCGCGGTGGCGACTGGGATCATAGGTGCGCATTTACTGGGGCTAAGCGCACACGGAGTGGAGTTGGTCGGTCGAATTCCTCAGGGTCTGCCCTCCATAACTCGTCCCGATTTCTCACTGCTGCAAGAGCTGTGGCCCGGGGCCTTAGGCATAGCGCTCATGAGTTTTACCGAGACTGTTGCTGCGGGCCGAGCATTCGCCAACAGCGGAGAGCCACATCCCCGCGCGAATCGGGAGTTGCTCGCGACGGGCCTTGCAAACATGGGCGGCGCATTCCTGGGAGCAATGCCTGCAGGAGGTGGCACCACCCAGACCGCGGTGAATCGGCTCGCGGGAGCACGCACTCAGCTTGCGGAAATGGTTACGGTCGCGCTTGCGTTGGCTACTCTTCTACTGCTCGCGCCGTTTCTATCATTGATGCCTCTAGCGACTCTCGCCGCCGTGGTTATCGTGTACTCGATCGGATTGATTCGGCCCATTGAGTTCCGGGAGATTCTACAAATTCGGCGAACTGAATTTATTTGGGCCTTGACCGCCTTCGGCGGGGTGATTGTGTTGGGAACCTTGAAAGGAATTATCGCCGCGATTGTGCTGTCGCTGGTGGCGCTCGCATCACAGGTAGCCGCTGCACCCGTCTATGTTTTGGGACGCAAGCGGAAGAGCAATGTGTTTCGGTCTCGTTCTGAGGAGCATCCGGAGGACGAAACCTATCCGGGGCTGTTGCTGCTACGACTTGAGGGGCGCGTTTTTTTTGCCAATGCTGAGCAAATCGGACAGAAGATCGGACAGTTGGTGCACGAAGCGCAGCCCAAGGTAGTCGTGCTTGATCTCAGTCCTGTGTTCGATCTGGAGTACACCGCACTGAAAGCACTGAGCGAAGGAGAGAAACGCCAACGTGAGCGTGGCGTCCGCACATGGTTGGTGGGCCTTAACCCCGGAGTGCTGCAAATGGTCCGGAGATCTCCTCTGGGGAAGGCACTGGGACCTGAGGGGATGCAATTCAGTCTCGAACTCGCGGTAACAAGATACTTGCAATTGTTTGCAGGCGACCTTGGCGGTGGTGAGATGGCAAGACCGTGATGACCGGACCGAATGCGATTTTCGGCATGGGGTCCGCCACCTGCCATAGGGGAGTCGTCGATCCCAATACCCGGCAGACTCGCTCACCGAGCGTTTCCTCTCGCGAAATCACCAAACGATCAAGCTAAGTTTCGAGATGCGTGGGCATTTTCGTTTCGGCGGGAACTACCGAACCGTGTCCGTCCTGTTGCAATATTCATCGCTCGGTATTCCAAATTAAGTCATTCACGATAGTCCGCTGTTGCGCGTGACCGGTCGAGTTCGAACCCAGCACGCTTCCAAACGTTGCCTCCCTGCCGGCTCTTCGTGTCCTAGGGATTTCCCTAGTTGAGCAGGAAGCTAGCTGGCCCTAGCATCCTTCCAGAAACCAGCCTTTTGCCGCGAACATTTGGTCTGGATTCAATCACAGAGAGAAAGAGAGGCAGGTATGAACGGAAAAACTGTTGTGACAGGTCTGATGGCGTTGACTTTTCTGACAGCAGCATCTGCTTTTGGCGCTGACGTCAAGGGAATGATCATTTCCAGAGCCGGCGAGACGTTGACCGTGAAGACAGCGACCGGCAACGTTGCCGTCTTAATTACTGACAGCACCACAACAAAGGATGACAGGGGACTCTTTGGCTTGGAAAAGGAACACTTGTCCAATGTAGTGCTAATTCCGGGACTGAAGGTGAGCGTTGACGGAACGCCGGGCGCAGAGGGCCAGGTTGTAGCAAGCACCATCACCGTGGATGGCGACGACCTGGAAACGGCCGAGATGATTCAGGCCGGCTTGCATCCTACCGCACAGCAAGTCGCGGCCAACGTGCAGACTCTCGAGGCCCACAAAGAGCAGCTCGATTCTCACTCGCAAAATATTGCAGCCAACCAGCAGAATATCGCGACCAACCAGCAAAACATCGCGACGCACGCCCAGCAGATACAAACGAACATTAACGATATCGAGGAGAACACAAACCGGTTCACTGCGTTGGCCCAATATGACGTGAAGGCTGAAGCAACTGTGAAGTTCAACGTCAGCAGCTCCAAGATCGCCGCGGAGGACCAAGAAGAACTCAAGAAGTTGGCGCAGACCGCGACGGGCTTAACGGGCTACATCGTCGAAGTGACGGGCTACGCCGATTCGTCCGGCAGCGCCGCGATGAATACGAAGCTGAGCGAGGATCGTGCCAAGGCAGTGATCGTGTTCTTGATGCAGCAGGGGAACGTGCCCGTGCGGCATATCGTGGCGCCCGGCGTGATGGGAGAGTACGGAGCAGCGGCGCCGAACGAGACAAAGGCCGGGCGTGCAGAAAATCGTCGGGTCGAAGTGAAAGTCCTTGTCAACAAGGGCATCGTCGGCAGCTAGGGACAACTTGGTAGAGATACCCGGGCACGTGTGAGGATTTCGCCCAGCCTTATAAGCATCGAGCTGGCGGAATCCTCGAAGCACGTTGCCCAGAGGTTTGAAAATCAAATTCAGGAGGAGGGGGCGTATGTCCAAGTTTAGGGTGGGTAGGATCACGTCTCTTGTAATGCTGTTTATCGCCGGGCTTGCGTCGTCGAGCCCGATTGTTGCTGCCCAATCCACAAAGCTCGAAGGGCTGATCAATGCACGTGACGGCGACACCATGATTGTCCGCAGTCCCAACTCGTCGAACGTTACCGTTCTGCTGACGGACAGCACTGAGGTAGGCCAGATTCAGGGCGTATTTAAGGCACGCAGAAAGCAGATGTCGATGGCGGCGCTGATTCCGGGGCTCGCGGTGAGGGTGGAAGGGACATTCAACGATAAGCAGCAGCTGGTGGCGAAGTCCGTGGCCTTCAAAGGCAACGACCTGGAAGACGCCGAAAAGATTGAGGCTGGCATGCACGAAACAAAGGTGCAAGTGCAGCAAAACCAAGCAGAGCTGGAAAAACAGAATGCGGCATTGAAAGCGCAGAACGAGGCATTGCAACAACAGCAGGCACAGTTGACTGAACACCAGGCCAAGATCGCAGCGAATAAGGCAGCCGTTGACGCTGCCATCGCGCGCTTTGGCCAACTGGACGACTACTATATTTTTGATGAACTAACCGTCTATTTCGACAACGGCAAGATCAAGGTAGACCCGAAGTACAACCCTCAGCTTCTGACGTTGGCAGAGAAGGCCAAGACCATTGACGGTTACATGATCGAGGTGAAAGGTTACGCCTCCTCCGTTGGCAGCGTGACCCTGAACCAGCAGCTGAGCGAGGACCGTGCCGACGGAGTGACCAATATTCTGGTTCAGCACGGACACATTCCCCTCACCAGAATGCTAGCCCCAGGTGCGATGGGAGAGGCCCACCAGGTCGGCAACGACAAGACGGCGGAAGGGCAGGCAGAGAATCGTCGCGTTGTAGTGCGTGTTCTGCAGAACAAAGGCATCGCCGGACTTTAGGCGAACGATCAGGTGTTTTTCGCACGGTAGTATGGAGGAGAGGGAAACGGCACGGGCAAGGAGAATGGTGATGACTCAAGGCAATCTAGGCGAATCCAGAGTTCGCAAAGTCGGCTTCGGCGGCCTTCTGCTCGTAGCGCTTTTGTTGGCAGTTACTCTCGTCATGTCCGCTGATGACAGAGGTACAGAGGTTATCGACGCAACTGCGATGGGGACCAGCACCCAGCTGGGCGGCGTAATCAACGTGAAGGTGGTCATCTATGACTTCTCGACGGACGAGGACCGAGCTATTCTCGTGGACGCCTTTAAGGAAGGTCAAAATGAAGGCCTGGTGAATGCGCTCACTAGAATGAAATCCGTAGGTCGTATTGCCATCACCGGCACACTTGGCTACGATCTCAGTTACATTCGCCTGATCCCCACGCCAACCGGCCGCAAGATTCGCTTCGTCACCAACCGTCTGCTCAGATTCGGTGAACATTATTACAACACCCAAAGCCAAGCATACAACTTGACGGCAGGTGAGATCGAGATAAACGACTCCGATAAGGACAAGAGCGCTGGCGTGCTTTACCCCGCATCCCAGTTGATTATCAACAAAGAAGGACAGCTCGAATTCCAGCTTCGCGAAAATCCCTGGAAGCTCGTCAACATCATCGACTGGCACAAGGCAGGCACTAACGAAGAGGCTCGCTGAAACGCTGCTGTTCGCGTGGTTCTTGAATTCGTTTTGTGAGGAGGTCCCCGTGAAAGCTCAGCCTACACTGGTGCTGTGCCTTAGTGGATTCCTGTTATCACTATTGCTAGCCAGCATCCTGGTCGCAAAGGCGCAAAATAAAGGCTCAAACAAGTACGTTTGCCCGGAAACAAATCCAACGAGTATCTGCAGCTCCGCAACTCGTTGCGGATCTGTTTCAAATCCATGTGTAGTCGATCTGAAACGAAAGGGCGGGACTTCGGCTACCGTTACGCCAGGTATACCGGATGCGAAGTCGAATGCCACCTTTTGTGTAAAGGTGGGAACAACGGTCACTTGGCAAAGCTCGGCGAAAAATACAGGCTTTATTGTTGATTTTGGGCCCTCTTCTCCCTTCGACAGCGGCAGCACAATTATCGGGGGTTCTGACAGGTCGATCTCAGCAGTTGCCAAAAGGCCGGGATGCTACAAATTCTCGTTGGGCGCATGTATTGCCGGGACTATCTACGGAATGTGCGGATCGACGCAATCGGAAATGGTTGTCAGCGGCGAGGGCAACTAGGCGGGCCTGGTCGAGCTGTAGGACGGCTGGAACGTCCAGCGAACACCTTGGAGATCAGAGCGTCTATTGCACAGAAGCGGCTGGAGCGGAATTGATCGACTTAATATCGTTCCGGTATGAACTTGTGTCCTTTAATTGATTTTTGATCGTCGTAACTGTGTTTTTCGGAACGCTTCGGCAATTTGACTCTCTCCCGGGGTACCTTCTTATACGGGATTGCTTTCAGAAAGTGAGAGATGCAATTCAGTCGTGCCCTGCGCTTATCATCTGAGCGAACCAAGTGCCAAGGCGCGTGCTTGGAGTCGCTCGCATTGAGCATGTTGTCTCGGGCCCGCGAGTAGTCATACCAGCGGCTAAAGGATTCCAAGTCCATAGGACTAAGTTTCCATTGGCGAAGAGGATCTTCAACGCGAGCCTCGAAACGCCGCTGTTGCTCCTTCTTTCCAACTTCGAGCCAGTATTTGATGAGGATAATCCCGGCATCCACTATGTATTTTTCGAACGTCGGGCATAGTTTCAGAAACCCGCGGTACTGTTCTTCCGTGCAAAATCCCATGACATGTTCCACGCCGGCGCGGTTGTACCAGCTGCGATCGAAGATCACAATCTCCCCGGCGGCTGGAAAATGCGGAACGTAGCGTTGCATGTACATTTGGGTTTTCTCACGATCCGACGGGGCAGACAAGGCAACGAGGCGGAAGACGCGCGGACTGACGCGTTCCGTAAGCGCACGAATTGTGCCGCCCTTGCCTGCGGCATCGCGCCCTTCGAAAACGACCATCACGCGCAGCCCCTTGTACTTCACCCAATCCTGGAGTTTGCAGAGTTCCTTCTGCAGCCGCCGCAGCTCTTTTTCGTAGCTTTTCCGTTTTAGGGGTTCTTCTTGTGACGCGTCTGGTTTAGCCATCGAGTTTGACCTCTCACACACAAATAAGATTCCGCTTTGATTCCGAACTGTGTATCTGCGTACGTTTCGAGTAGCGGGACATTCTTCCGGCGATCCAATTTCTGGCTTGGAGCAAACTCTTCCACAACCTGCCGGTCAAGTTGGCTACGGGGTAGGTGATGGCGTGGCTGCAGGCGTCCCACTCATCCACTGCGAATCGTTCAAGTTCCAACTACCTCCCAGCGCTCGATACAGATTGACCAGGGCCACCTTGCGGCCGAGGTCATAGCTAACTGCAGAAAGTTCCGCGGGATACGTTTCGAGCTCAGCGTCAATGATTTCGAGGTAGTTGGCGAGTCCGCTGTCATACCGAACGGTGGACAGTTGGACTGACTCTCGATAAGCGGCCACCGAGGTCAGCTGATTTTCGTAGGCTTTGGCCAACTCTTGATGGGCCGAGAGCGACGACGAGACCTCACCAAACGCTTGTGTAACTGTTTTCTCAAAGGCAAGTGTTGCCTGGTCGCGTTGCGCCAGCGCTGCCCGATATTCATTTTTCAAGCGGCCTGCCGTAAAAATAGGGCCGGCCAAATTTCCGGCGAGGCTCCACGCTTTGCCGCTGGCGGTGAGTTCGGAAAGTTGAGGACTTATTCCACCAAACAGGCCTGTCAAGGAAATCATCGGGAAAAAATTGGCTTTTGCGACGCCGATGTTAGCGTTAGCAGCGATCAAGGATTCCTCGGCCTCGCGAACATCAGGCCGGCGCTCCAACAACTGTGAAGGCAATCCGGTAGGTACGTCGGGTGGATCGAACTGCTCTGCCAGAGTACTGCCTCGGTCAATCGGGCCGGGGCTGCGCCCCAAGAGCAGATTCAAAGCTGCTTCCTGGGCAACAATCTGTCGCTGCAGGTCCGGAATTACGGCCGCGACGTTCGCCAGAGCGGCACGTGCCCGAGCCACTTCCAGGCCAGAAGCAGCGCCACCTTCAAACTTGTGCTGAAAGATGTCCAGAGTGTCCTGAAATGTCTTGACGGTGCGGTGCGAAACTTCAAGCTCGGTATCGAGCGCGCGCAATTGAAAGTATCCCTGCGCAACTTCTGCCAGCACCAGAAGACGAACCTCGCGTTTGGCTTCCTCGCTTGCAAAATAGACGGCGCGTTGTGCTTCATTCAGTCTGCGGATGCGCCCAAACAGATCCACTTCCCAGATCGTGTTCAAGTTGTAGGAATAATATGTATGGCTCGTGATGAGGGGAGCAGGATCTTTCTGTCCGTTGATGCTTGCGCCGTATCCGACTTGAGGGAAATATTCGGACCGAGTCACACCCGCAAGTGCGCGCTCTTGTTCCACGCGGGCCAAAGCTGTTTGCAAGTCATAGCTGTTCTTCAGCGCTTCGCGAATCAGACCTTGCAGGACAGGATCCTTGAAGAGGTCCCACCAAGCCACATCCGCCTCCGAACTCGTGGAAATTTGTCGCTCTGCGTAAAAGTCTGTCGGGGGCTTGAGTGATGGGCGGCTGTATTTTGGGCCCACGGTACAACCAGACAAGAACAACGCCAGAACTGCGGCTGCACAAGTTCTTCGCATCAGCCGTGTCCTTCTTCGAGCGCGGCCGGTTGACTTACGACCGCGTGAGGCTTTTTCTTGGCAACGCGCTCAACCACCACAAACAAAACGGGGACCAGGAAGACTCCTAACACGGTGGCCGCCGTCATTCCCGTAATGACGGAGCTTCCTAACACCTTCCGACCGATCGCGCCGGCACCTTTTGCCGTCCAAAGAGGAACGCATCCGAGGATGAACGCAAAGGAAGTCATCAGGATAGGTCTTAACCGCAAGCGCGCTCCGTCGAGTGCCGCGTCAACCAGCTCCTTGCCCTTCGAGTGCTCCAATATCGCGAACTCGACAATCAAAATGGCGTTCTTGGCAGTGAGCCCGATCAACATTACAAGTCCGATTTGCGCAAACACGTTGTTATCGAATTTGCGCAACAGCAGTCCGCCATAGGCGCCGAGAACGGCAACGGGGACCGATAGCAGCACACTGAATGGCAGCGACCAGCTTTCATATAACGCGGCCAAAATCAGGAAGACAAACAGAAAGGACATGGCGAAAACCATCGCCTGGCCACCTTCTGCCTTCTTTTCCTGGTAGGACATGTCGCTCCAGGCGTAGCCGAATCCTGCCGGCAAGACTTCGGCTGATACCTGTTCCATTGCCGCCATGGCTTGCCCGGAACTGTAGCCCGGAGCCGGTGAACCATTGATCTGAATACTTCTGTAGAGATTGAAGCGGTTGGTATATTCGGGCCCCGACACCCGCTTTATCGAAACAAGGGAGGCGAGTGGGGTCATCTCACCTTTGGAGTTCCGAACGTAGAAATTATTGATTTTGTCGGCGCTCGTTCTATATTCAGGTTCTGCCTGGAGGTAAACTTTCCACTGACGACCGAAGCGATTGAACTGGTTAACGTAGGCGCCGCCCAGGAAAGCCTGTAGCGTCTGGTACACCTCGCCAAACTGCAGGCCCTGCTTCAGGACGCGATCCTGGTCAACTTCCACGTAGAGTTGTGGCACCGATGGACGGAACGTGGTGACAAGGGAGGCAAGCTCAGGGAGCTTCCGCGCGGCTTGCGTCAGCTTGTCGAGAGTAACCCAAAGTTGTTCAACGGTTCCGCCGCTACGGTCCTGCAGCATGAATGTGAACCCACCAGCTGTACCCAGGCCCGGAATAGCGGGGGGACCGAACGCGAACGCAATGGCCTCGGGAATTTCCTTGCGCATTTTCTGGTTGAGACTCTGCATCAGCCCGATGGCGGAAAGTTCCTGCGTCACGCGCTCTTCCCATGGCTCTAGTTGAAGGAAGTAAAAGCCGGTATACGAGGCGGAAGTGTTGGAGAGCAGGCTGAATCCGGAAATCCCGCTAAAACTCTTGACGCCGTGCGTGTGCGATAGCATGTCATCAATCTTGCGCATTACCGCATCTGTCCGTTGCAGGGACGCGGCATCCGGCAGTTGGATCTGCAAGAACGCGTAACCCTGGTCTTCTTCAGGGATAAAACTAGTCGGAAGGCTTTTCCCCATTCCCACAGCGACAACGGAAATTCCTGCCAGCAGAAGCAGTGACAGGACCCAGCGTCGGATGAGCACATGGCTCCAGTTCACGTACCCACCCGTCATTTTCCCGAACCACTTGTTGAACAAGTCGAAGAATTTTCCCAGTGGACCCTTCGACTTTTTTCGCGGCCTTAGCATAAGAGCTGCGAGTGCAGGCGAAAGCGTCAGCGCGTTGAATGCCGAAATCAGTACGGAAATCGCAATGGTGATGGCGAATTGCTGGTTCAGCAAACCCTTAATGCCCCCGAGTGCTGCCATCGGGATGAACACGGAAGAAAGCACCAAGGCGATCCCGATTACGGGGCCGGACACTTCGTCCATCGCTTTCAACGTGGCTTCCTTCGGTGTCAGCCCATGTTCAATATGATGCTCCACCGCTTCGACGACCACGATGGCGTCGTCCACGACCAGACCAATCGCAAGAATCAGGCCAAAAAGCGAGAGCGTGTTGATGGAAAAACCCAACATTGGAAAGATTGCGAAGGTACCGATCAGCGAGACGGGCACGGCAAGCAGAGGGATGAGCGTGGCGCGCCAGTTTTGCAGGAATAGGAACACCACAATGATGACCAGAAAGATCGCTTCCAGTAGGGTCGTGACAATCTCTTTCATCCCTTCCGTGATAGGCAGTGTCGTGTCCATGGCGATCGCGTATTCCAGGCCTTCCGGGAACCGGGTTTTCAGGTCTTCCAACTGCGCCTTAACTTGTTTTGCCACAGCCAAGGCGTTGGACCCAGGAGCCTGGTAAACGCAAATAATCACGGCGGCGTTTCCATTGTATCGGCCGATCTGCTGGTAGATTAGCGAGCCCAGCTCGATGCGTGAAACATCCTTCAAGCGCACGGTAGAACCGTCGGAATTTTGACGCACGATCACGTTGCCAAATTCTTCGGGATTGACGAGCCGGCCCGGAGCGCGGACCGCATAAGTAAATTGCTGCCCCTTGGGAGCTGGCTCTGCACCGATCTGGCCCGCAGGATTGACAGAGCTCTGTTGTTGAATCGCATTCGTCAAATCAGAGACGGTCATCCCGAGCTTTGTCAGTTGGTCCGGCTTCACCCAAATGCGCATGGCGTAGTCTGACGCCCCAAAGTTCGTGACTTGGCCCACTCCTGGAACGCGCAGCAGAGCGTCATTCACATTGATCGTGGCGTAGTTCCCCAAGAACTGCCCGCTGTAGTTGCCTTTCGACGAATATAGGGAAATGACCAGAAGGGGAAGTCCCATCAACTTCTTAACCGTCACGCCGTATTGATTGACCGAGGTAGGCAGATTGGGGCTGGCCTGCGAAACTCGATTCTGTGTGTTGACCTGGTCAATATCCACGTTCGTGCCAACGTCATAGGTCACCTTGAGGGTCATGGTGCCGTCGTTGGCGTTGGTGGACATCATGTAAAGCATGTTGTCCACGCCATTCATCTGCTGTTCCAGAGGAGTGGCAACGGACTGTTCGATCGTCAGAGCATCCGCTCCGGTATAAGTGGCAGACACATTGATCTGAGGAGGCACGATATCTGGCAGTTGGGCAACCGGCAGTTTCGCCATCGCCACGACACCCGCGATCACCGTGATAATCGAAATGACGATCGCAACGATGGGTCGGTTGATGAAGAATTTTGACATCGCTACTTGTCACCACTCTGTGCATCGGCCTGGGTATCCTTGAACTGTGCAGGCGCAACTGTCATGCCCGTCTTCACCCGTTGCAATCCATCGACGATCACGTTTTCTCCCGCCTGAAGTCCAGATGCAACCACCCACATGTCACCGATCTGTGGACCTAGTGTCACTGTTTTGATCGTCGCCTTGTTGTCTGAGCCGACCACTCCTACCTGATAGATGCCCTGCAATTCGGAAACTGCTTGCTGGGGAATCAGGAGTGCATCTTTGCGAACCTCCGTAACAGCACGAATGCGGGCATATTGCCCCGGCCGGAGCACGTTGCCCGGATTGGGAAACTCGGCCCTCACCTGGATCGTTCCAGTCCGTGTGTCAACCTCGCGGTTGACAAGAAGTGCGCGCCCACGCTGTGGGAATAGTGTGCCGTCTCCGAGAATCAGTTGCAGGGATCGCCCTGCGGCCTGTCCAGATTTTTCGCGGGTAAATCGCATGTAGTCTTGCTCGGCGATGCTGAAGTCAACGTACACGGGATTCACATTCGATATCGTCGTCATGACTGTTGTAGGAGTCATGAGATCCCCGACGCCAACTTTGGAAATGCCGGCGATCCCGGAGATCGGCGATGTCACGGATGTCCAGCCCAGATTTAGGTTCGCGTTGTCGAGGGCGGCCTGATCCGCATCCACTTCTGCTGTTGCTGCTCGTTCCATACTTGTCGCCTTGTCGAGTTCGGCTTGACTGACGGCCCTTTGCGCCACCAACGGTGTGTACCTTTTCACGTCAATTTGCGCCTGCGCCAGAGAAGCCCGGGCGCGCTCAAGCCTCCCTTGGGCTTGTTGCACGGCAGCTTGTGTCTGGCGCTGGTCCAGCTGAAACATTGGCTGTCCTTTATTGACGTAAGAGCCTTCGGAGTAGAGCTGGGTCAGCAAGAATCCGTCCACTTTGGGCCGGATGTCCGCGTCGTTGTTGCCAAGCGTGTTTCCGACCCATTCCTGTTGGATGTCCACGTCCTTTCGCACAACTGGTGTGACCGTCACACCGGGGGGCGGGGGAGCGGGCTTTGCTTCCTCGGATGCACAACCGGAAAGCGTGCAGAGAAGCAGCAGCGATGCGCAGAGAAATCGCGAGGGACTACTTGCTCGCTTACGTAAGAAACCTGGAGAGGAGATCCACGTTGTTTCACGATTCCGACCCAGCGCAATGAGACACGTTGATTCTGCAGTCATTCGTTTCGCCTCCGGGTTCAGGCGGCCAGCGCACACAAATCACACAAAGCGGATGGTTCCAACGATCGCTGTCCGCTACGGTCTTTTCGCCCTCGGCCGGCTCAATCACAACGACGAGTACCGCTGAAACTGAAACTTCAAATCGAGAGACGTAGCACATGGAAACGCCGGCGAATGTCTGCATACTGCGGTCAAACAACTGAGCTAAATCTATGATCCCGGATCGTTGCTGCAATGCTTCGATCAACCAGCAGGCAGCAATTCCGTCGATCCTCGTCGAAACCTAATCAGCGAATGCATTCGGCGGCCAATTGTCGTTCGTGGATTTCCACGTTTTGTCCGGGTTATAAAGTTCCATCTCTTTGAAAACTTTGAGCGTATCCGGACCCAAATCCTTCTGATAGACAACTCCCTCGTAACTAACTATGAATGTCTCGACGCCTGTCACGCGATACTCTGCCGGAGCGGCGGCAAGCGCGAAGCCTCCGATCATCGCTCCCTCTACAACAAAATCCATCGCACCGAGTGGGGCTGCGGGGCCCTGCCCTTTCAGGATTTTGAAAAAATATCCGTGATATGGTTTTGCTCCATCGGTGTAGCCCTGTTGCAAGGCATCAGCGATCCCTTCAGAGATAGGCCCGTCCAGAGTCCCATCGGGATTTCGCCACACCAGGCCGTCTTGCTTTCCGGGACTGCTGATGATTTTCTGCGCGTATTGATTTACTTTGGCACCCTCATGCTTCTCCAAGGCGTACTCGCGCTGGGAGTCCACATAGCCTCGGCAGATTTCGATCGCATCCAATTCATTGCTTCCAATGCGACGCCGCAGGATCTCCTCACGGCCAGCGCTGGTATCAAACAACCAGCCTCCATTTCGCTTGACGATAGGGATCGGCAATGGCCAATCTTCGTTTCCCACCACAAGAATTGCGCGGTCCGGATTTTTGGGGCCTACAACGATCGAACTCTTCTCGTGAGCTTCCGCAGCGAATGCTTGAGCGATACTCTTATCGCGAACAGGATCCTCCGAGGCCACCAGGTCTTCGCCGGATGCGCCGAGAATCTGCGTGAGAGTGGGCACATCATAGCTCCCCGCCGCCTGAACGAGAGCGTCGGCGGCCTCTTTAGGCGTGGCGAACGTCTTCTGGCTTGGCGACGAAGCCTCGGATGGTTTCTGTTGCGCTGACAATGGCCAAGAGCACCACAGCACGAAAGCGAAACAAACGGCGGTTGCCGAAAATCCCGCGTAGGCATTCCTCACCAACAACTGCTTCTTTCTCGTTCTCATTTGAGTGTCCTTGTCCATGACTCGTTTACCTCCGCCGCCCGCCACCACCGCCACGGCTTCCTCCGCGGCTTCCGCCGCCCATGCTGGAGCCCCCGCGCGAACTGCTCGCTCGTGCTGAGCTCCCGCTTCTGGCGGAACCGCCGAATGCGCCAGAATTTCGTCCGCCTGAACCGCCAGAGGTTTGGCGATTGCCTACCCGGTCGCCTCCGCCGCCCCGGTTGCCCGCACCCGCCTGTTGCCTTCCCCCTCCAGCGCCGCCGCGATCCATTGTGCCTGCTCCCTGTCGACCGCCCTGCTGACGAGGTTGTTGGCTCGCATTGGCTCGACGGTCAGAGGCGGAGGCCCCGCGGGTTGTGCCGCCGAATCTGTTTGCCGTGTCTCGATTTCCGTAGGGAGTTCCGCCGCGGTGCTGCGGATTGTGCTTCCAGTTATTCCCGCCGGCGCCGCCGCGACCGGGCTGCTGCGAAGGACGATTACCTACGTTTTGCCGGTTAGAGTTGTTAATGAAGTTGTTATTATTATTAATGTTGATGTTGTTGTTTCCGCCGTTCCATCCGGTGTTGTAGCCCCAGCCTCCCCCCCATGCCGCTCCCAAAGCCAATCCAACTCCGAAAGAGATCGCCATTCCCGCCGCGTAATACCCGGGAGGCGGATAGTAGATGGGTGGGTAGGGATAAACCGGCGCGCCGTACACCACCACCGGGTCGTAGCTTGGAACGTAGACGACCTGCGGATCGGCC
>Ga0210407_10003070_pt1 | contig 13796 bp, 10 predicted proteins | sample IncBWC27MmetaG_FD_150860 | JGI IMG/M metagenome (GOLD analysis project Ga0210407, IMG submission 150860) | Forest soil microbial communities from Barre Woods Harvard Forest LTER site, Petersham, Massachusetts, United States - Inc-BW-C-27-M | ecosystem: Environmental > Terrestrial > Soil >... | reverse complement strand
GGGCGGCGTAAACGGCATGGATCTCGCGAAGGACGATTACGTGGTGAGCATGGATGCGGTGCAGCCGGACTTCGAGATCATCAGGAAAGAACACAAGACGGATTCACAGAATCTGGAGGAGCTGGAGAACGAGCAGATCAAAGATTCGCTGGTGACACTGATGCTTACGGTAGCGGAGAAAGGATTCGGCAAGCGCACGCCCCTAGCCGAATACCGGATTACTTCACGCGGCGGCAAAGGGGTAGTGAACATGAAGACGACGGACCGCAACGGCTTTGTCGTGGCCACGCTGCAGGTGACCGAAGAGTCCGACGTCATGATCATCACACACAACGGAAAAGTTATCCGCGTGCATGCGAATGAAATTCGCGAAGCGGGCCGCTCGACGCAGGGCGTGCGCTTGTTGCGGCTGGAGGAAGACGATTCCGTCGCCGCCGCCGCGGTGCTGCAGGAAGAAAACGAAGAAGAGAAGAAGTAGAATCCGCAACCCTATGAAAACCGCATGGCGGGTTTTTGCATTCTTACTGGTGCTGGCGGCGCCGCTGATGCTGCTTTCTTCGGCGCCAGCGGCGAAGAAGACTGGGGCACACGGCCAATACCTTGCTTATGTCGGCACGTACACCACAAAAACGAACAGCAAGGGCATCTATAGCTTCCACTTCAACGCCGAGACAGGAGAGATCAACGTGATCGGGCTTGCGGTGGAAACACGGGATCCGTCTTGGGTTGCGGTTCACCCCGGGGGGAAATATCTGTTTGCCGCGAATGAGGCAGGCAAGGCGAGCATGGTGAGTGCCTTTGCGATTGATGCGAAGAGCGGAAAGCTTGCGCCTCTAAATCAGCTGCCAGCGCTCGGCGAGGATCCGTGTTATTTGTCGTTCGACAAAACCGGCAAATACATTTTTGTCGCCAATTACACTTCCGGCAACGTCGTGGTGTTTCCGATCGGCGCCGATGGCAAACTTGGGGCGGCCACCGCGAATGTCCACGACGAGGGCAAGCTCGGCCCCAACAAGGAACGCCAGGAAGGCCCACACGCCCACTGGATCGAGCCTGCAATCGACGATCGCTCCGTGTACGTCGCAGACCTAGGTCTCGATCGTGTCCTGCGTTATGGGTTCCATGCAACGAATGGCACCCTGTCGACCGCACCGGTACAAAGCAACTGGTCGCATTCCGTGCTTGATCTGTCAGCCAAGCTGCCGCCCGGCACGGGACCACGCCATGTCGCGTTTTCCAGCGACGGTATCCGCATGTACGTTCTGGGCGAGTTGCATTCGACCGTTACGGCGTTCCATATGGTCGGCACCGATGATTTTGTGCACACTTCATTCCAGAAAATCTCTGCCCTTCCGAAGGGATTCTCCGGCCGCAACGACGCAGCCGAAATCGCTCTGCATCCAAGCGGCAAATTCCTCTACGCCTCGAACCGCGGCGCCGATACCATTGCGGTATTTACTGTGGAGCCCAGGCGCGGCGCGTTGATCTTGGCTGGGAACGTTCCCACTGGCGGCAAAGAACCCCGCCACTTCGCCATCGATCCCAGCGGCAACTACCTGCTGGCCGAAAACCAATTGTCGGGCAATATCACCGTTTTCAAAATCAATCTGTCAACGGGCGACCTGACACCTACTGGCCGGGTCGTCGAAGTGCCTTCGCCCGTGGACATGACATTCGTCGCCACCGAGTAGCGCCCTGCGCTACAATTCGCCCGCGAGTTCAAAGCGATCTGGGAGAGATAATTTATGGATTTGAGAAAAGTGTGTGCAGTGGCAGTCAACAGCGTCCTGCTGCTGGCTTTGTTTTGCGCAGCGGTCACGCCTGCGGCTGGCGATGAGACTGCGCCGGCGCGCGATCCCAAGCAACCCGTCGACGAGGGCTACACGGCCAAGATCAAGAAGTACACCACGCAGCCATACTTCATCTCGCCGCTCGTGGACTATCTCCCGGCGTCGAAAAATGTCCCGACGCCGGAGGCCGTGTTGGGCGATGTCGCGGGCGCTCCCGGAATTCTTCCCTACGCCGAGGAAGTTTATAAATACATGCGCATCCTCGAAAAAGCCAGTCCGCGCGTGAGGGTCTTCTCAATTGGAACGACCGAGGAGGGCCGCGAGATGATCGCCGTGGAGGTGTCTTCGGAAGAAAACCTGAAGCGCCTCGAGGAAAACCGCGCGCGTCTTGCAAAGCTCGCGGACCCGCGCACGATCAAGCTGGATGACGCCGAGGCTGACGGCAGCGTGGCGCAAGCCGTGCCGGTCTACTACATCACCGGAACGATCCACTCGCCGGAAACCGGCGCGCCGACGGCGTTGATGGAGTTGGCGTACCGCTTGGCGGTGGACGAAAGCCCTTACATCCGCGAAATCCGCGACGGGATGATCACGCTGATTACTCCGGTCGTCGAAGTAGACGGCCGTGACCGCATGGTAGACATTTACAAATGGCATCTCGCGCACCCCAAGGATTTCTATCCTCCGCTGATTTACTGGGGCAAGTACGTGGCGCACGATAACAATCGCGACGCCATGGGTGTGACCCTGAAGCTGACGGAAAACGTTCTCAACACGTACGTGGGCTGGAAAGCGCAAGTGCTGCACGACCTCCATGAATCGGTGCCCTATTTGTACGACAACACCGCAGGAGACGGCCCGTTCAATGCGTGGGTGGACCCGATTCTCACCGACGAATGGGAAATGATCGGCTGGCGCAACGTCTCGGACATGACCAAGTTCGGCATGCCCGGAGTGTTTACACACGGCGTGTTCGATACCTGGTCGCCGGGGTATCTGATGTTTATCGCCGCGATGCACAACGGGATCAGCCGGCTTTATGAAACGTTTGGAAACGCCGGGTCGGACACAAAAGAGCGCACTCTGGACCCCGAGGATTATGCGCGCACGTGGTACCGGCAGAATCCGCCGCTCCCGAAAACGCTGTGGTCGCAGCGCGACAACAACAATTACGAAGAGACCGGGCTTTTGACTTCGCTTCACTTCTTCAATGAAAACAAGCGGTTGTTCCTGAAGAATTTTTACCTGAAGGCCAAGCGATCAGTCACCAAGCCCAGCGCTGAAGGCCCGGCAGCTTATGTTTTGCCGGCGGACGATCCGCGGCCGAGCCTCCAGGCCGAATTGCTGCGCGTGCTGCAAAAGCAGGCGGTGGAAATTTCACGGGCGACAGCAGCGTTCACCGTGGCGTTGCCCGCAAAGAAAGAACCAAAATCCAAGAAGCCGCAGGATGCGAATGAAAAGGAAGCCGCGCCGGCGCCGACCACGCGGGAATTTCCCGCGGGCAGCTACATCGTTCGCATGGACCAGCCGTATTCGCGCATCGCGGATGCGCTGCTCGATTATCAATACTGGAGCCCCGACGATCCGCAGAAGACGCCCTATGACGACACGGGCTGGACGTTTGGCGAGCTTTTCGGCGTGCAAGTCACGCGGGTGACCGACGCGAAAGTTCTCAGCACCTCGATGGAGCGCGTCACCGAAATACACGGGCCGGGCGGCGTGAAGGGCGACGGTAGCGTTTTTGCGATCAACAACAACGCCGAGCCCGCGCTGGCCACGCTGCGCTACCGTTTGCACGATGCCTCGATCGACGCAGCGGAGGAGCCGTTCGAAAGCGGAGGGAAGAAATTCAACCGCGGATCGTTTGTCATTCGAAATGCCACCCGGAACGATTTGGACCGCGCGGCCGCCGACTTAGGATTGCAGGCCGTGGCGCTCGGGAGCGCGCCGGCCGTAAAAACACATCCCGTGCGCGCCGCCCGAATCGCCTTTGTTCATACCTGGCTCAGCACGCAGACTGAAGGCTGGTGGCGGCAGGCGCTGGACAATTTGGGAATTCCTTACGACTACATCAGCACACAGACCGTTGCGAAAATTCCCGACCTCAACGCCAAGTACGACGTCATTCTGTTTCCGCCGGTGGGATTCTTCTCCTCACCCACTGCGATCGTCAACGGCCTGTCGACGGCGTGGGGAAATCCGCTGCCGTGGAAGAACACGCCGGAGACGCCTAACCTCGTGGGCAAGAACGATTCGACCGATGACATGCGGCCCGGACTCGGGTGGGAAGGCGTGGAGCGCCTGCAAGAGTTTGTGCACAAAGGCGGAGTGCTGCTCACCGCGACGGACACTTCGCGGTTTGCGCTTTCGCTGGGCCTTGCCGACGGCGTGAGTGCCGGCTCATCGGACCGCATGAAGATTGTAGGCTCCGTGGTGGGCACGCGTCTGGTGGATGGCGAGAGCCCCATCGCCTACGGTTACGACGAGCAGCTGGCCGCTTACTGCGATGACGGGCCGATCTTTTCCTTGAGCAGCATTTCCGGTGGCCGCGGCAGGCGCCGGCGGCTCGGCGGCGAAGCACACACGCGTCCAACCGGACGCGGGACAACGAATGATCCGGATTTCACGGTTGGAAGGCCCACGGCAGAAGCGCCGGAAGAGCCGGAAGCTGAAACGTGGGAGAATCCGCCGGTTACAGACGAGCAGAGAATTAACGGTTACCGCGTGATACCGCCGACAGACCGGCCGCGAGTGATTTTCCGTTACGCTGACACCAAGGAGTTGCTCATTTCCGGACTCGTCCAAGGCGGCGACGAAATCGCGCAGCATCCCGCCGTCGTGGACGTGCCGAGCGGAAATGGCCACGTGGTGTTGTTTTCGATCAACCCCGTCTATCGGGGCGAAACGCGCGGCACGTATTCGCTGGTGCTCAATACGATTCTGAATTTTGACAGCCTGAACGCTGGGCGCAAGCTGGCGGAGAAGTAAGATTGCGCTTGCAGTGTATACAACTGGAATAATCAGGCGATATACCCTTCAGCACAAGCTGTACTGCTGCTGCGTTGGCAGCACCAGCATCCCGCTGGCGGTTTTTCTGCTGATCTTGGAGTACAATCCGCGCCTATATGGCGAAGCGCAAATCGAAGAAAGCGTCAAAGCGAAAAAACCGCCCGCGAAAAACGCGCCGCAACACCGCAGTAAGGCTGCCCAAGAACGCTGTAACTCTGATCGTCATCCTGCGCGCGCGGGAAGGGCAGGAATTGCTGTTGGAAGCGGAGCTGCGCGCGCTGGTGGCGCCGAGCCGCCGGGAAGAGGGCTGCCTCACGTATGATTTGCACCGTTCCGCAGATGGCACGGGAAGCTACCTCCTGCACGAAGTTTGGGCCAGCCGCGAGCATCATCGCGTGCACACGCAAACCCGGCATTTTCTCCGCTGGAGCGCGGGAAAAGATGCGCTCCTCGCTTCGCGCGAGTCCAATTTTTGGAAGCAAATTTCCTGAACGCGTGGGCGAGCAGCGGGTGTTCTGGGATTAGCCTTCCGGCGGAGCGATGTAATAGCCGGGCCGCGACCGAACTCGTAAGCCGTCTCGATCCACTTGCACTTTAATTTCGTGATAGCCGGTGTCGTTTCCGCCGGTCGGCGTGTAGCTGATCGAGTATTGCGCGTGCAATTCGCCGCCGATTTCGTCGATGGCTTTTTCAATCGAGCGGTCTTTGAACGTCGAAAGGTGCGCGCCGCCAGTGGCCGTGGCGGCGACCTCCAGCGCCTGGTCTTTCACTTGATCCTTGATGTGCTGCACGGCCCAGGCGGCGAGCGCCAGCAAATTGCCGCTGCCGTAGCGCGCCGCCTCGGAGTCGGGCGTCTGCGCTACGCCCGGCTGTGGCGGCAAGCCGAACGTGCCGGGGGGCGTCGCTTGCGGCACCGGGTCCTTTGGCTTGGCCTGGAGTTCCGCGCGGGTAGTGGAAAGCCCGACGCTGTAGATGGTGACATTGGAAAGCTGCGCCTGACGAAGGACCGCTCCCAGCTTTGTTTCACTGCCCGCGTCGTTCGCTTCGGAGACAACCAAAAGCAAGCGACGCCGACCCGGACGCTCCGGCGTGGCCTCAGGTCTTCCGCTCAACATCTCCACGCCGACAGCCATGGCGTCGTAGAGCTTCGCGCCCGATGTCCCGGTTTGCAGACGAGCAACGGTCTTCTCGACTTCGTCGGCATTCGTCGTGAATTCCAGCAGCTTGTCCACGCCGTCGTTGAATCCCACGATGGCCGCCTCGCCGCTCGGTCCCAACACGGTTTGGGTGAGTAGGATGCCGGTCTTGCGCAGCTCGGGCAGGATCGGGTCAATGCGGGAACTTGTCTCGAAGAGGACGACGAGCGAAATCGGATCGCCGCCAAGATCGAAATGCGAGATCCGCTGCGGAGCGCCGTTGTCGGTGATCTGGAAATCCTTGGCGTCGAGATTCGTGACCATCTGACCTTTCGTGTCACGCACCGTCACGGGCGTATTCACCAGGGCAACGCGCACGACCAACTTTGCCTGCGATTGAGGGGCTTGCTGAATGGGCGTGCCAGGCGGCGGCACCACCGGACCGGCGGGCGCCTGTGCGCCAACGGAAACGGCAAGAAACGCCAACCCAACCAGAACTAAGGTTATTCGCTGCATTCGCACGCCTCCACCTTGTTCACAACCTAGTTTATGCCTTTTCGCCACGCCTTGCGCGCGACCCACACGGCTGTCTCCGACCTCGACTCTGCCCGTGAAAAGCGCAACCCGAGATGCCGGAATGTACTCAATTCGACGCAGCATCTCTGGGAAGCGTTGCCGCACGTCCCGGCGCTCCCTACAATGGATGTTCGCCTATACGGGGGGTGAACATGTCCGCAGGGCAGAGGAAGCTGAAGCCACAGCACGCGCCGAAAACACCGCATGAAGATCCCAAGTTTCTGCAGAGCACGCCCGCGCGGCCTTTGCGCATCCTCGCGGAATATACTCATCCGCTTGTCCAGCTCAAGAAGGAAGGCATTGGGGACACCATCGTTATGTTCGGCTCGGCGCGTATCGAAGCGCGCGAGACCGCGCAGGCGCGTTATACACGACTGAAAAATGAGAAAACGTCAAAGCTGTCAGCCGCCGAGCACAGCAAACATACTGCCGCGCTTCGCCAGGCCAAGAGCGCGCTCGAAATGTCGCGTTATTATGAGGAGGCGCGCGCCCTCTCACACAAAATCACGACCTGGGCGCTGACACTGGGCCCTAGGCCACGGCGTTTTGTGATCTGCTCCGGCGGCGGACCGGGCATCATGGAGGCCGCCAATCGAGGCGCGTATGAAGCGGGGGGGAAGTCCATCGGGCTTTCCATCGAGCTACCGCACGAACAATACGCTAACGCTTACATCAGCCCCGAGCTGAGCTTCAACTTCCACTATTTTTTTATGCGCAAGCTCTGGTTCGCGCAGATCGCCAAGGCCTTGATCGTTTTTCCCGGAGGCTTCGGAACCATGGACGAACTATGGGAGATGATGACGCTGCTGCAAACCGGAAAACTTCCCAAGCACAACATCATTCTCATCTACGGCCGGAAGTATTGGGACGAAGTGCTGAACTTTCGTGCCATGGTGCGCTACGGAACAATCGATGAGGAAGAGCACAAACTCCTGAAATTTGCCGACACCGTGGATGAAGCCTTCGATCACATCCGCTCCGGCCTCGAGAAATACCATATGGAGGTCGATCCTTTCCTGCAGGCGTATTGAGACGTGCCTGTTGCTTCCCATGGGTCACCGTAACCTGTGTATTTCCAGCCACTAACAAGATTCCGCGACCTTCTCCGGCGTTTCGTGTTTTACTTGCTGTAGCATCCCCCACCCCAGCCAGGGCGGGTTCAGGAGGGAAAGGGAATGAATACCCATTTCACAAGCAGTAGCAAGCTGCTCAAACGATTGTTTTTCCCCACCATTGCTTTGGCGGGATGCCTGCTTTTCACCGGGGCGCCCCAATTGCGCGCCGATGACGATGATTGCCAGCGGCGAGTGGCGCGTGCCGATCACAGGTTGCATGAAGCGATCGAACATCATGGCCCCGCGAGCAGGCAAGCCGATCGCCGGCGCCAAGAGTTGCACGAAGCACGTGAACGGTGCTGGAACAGCAGCCATCGCTGGTGGGACGAACATGAACATCGGTGGCACAGCGACCGCGACTGGGATGATCACGACCACGATCGCCACTAATCGCGGTTTGTAAAACTCGCCACTTGAGCGCAGTCCACTCTGCCGGGCTGCGCTCCATTTCTCTCCCGATTTCTGTTCACGAAGGAATTGGCAAATCGGAGAGGCAACCGTAAAAACGAACGGGGCGCGCTTTCGGTTGAAAGCCGCGCCCCGGAGTTATTTTAGAGCGTTGATGCTTAGTGCGCCGCCGCGGAAAGCTCCTGCGAAAATACCGCTTCGAAGCGTCGCGCCTCGTCCTGATCGTACAGCATGACGATGGGTACGACCCGCAACGATTGATTGCACGCACGGCATTGCGTTACTTCGCCCTGCAGGTCTTGTAAAAAGCCGTCGGTGAAATGATACAGTGCGCGCTCGCGCCGGGCGTTTTTCTGGCCCTGCGCGCCGCAGTGGGGACAGACGTACTCGACTTTGTCCTCCTGCGGATCGCGGTCCAGCGCAGCCCAGCCCGTGCGGCGCACGCCTACAACTTCCACATAGCGCCGGTCCATAGGGGTCAGCCTCCTCAGATCCACGTCCACAGTGTATGTGATGCGCCAGCTATCGGTTGCGATACAGGAGAATAAGCATTGTGAATTCAATGAGTTACCGATGTGACCGTATTCCCGAGGCTCTGTTTACGCCCTGCCGAGAACTGCCGCGTGGGATAGGAATCTGTGGTGATCACCTATCAAGCGCCAGAGGCGCGCCACAAGTTAGCCCCGCCCGTGAGGGCGGGGTCGCATTCCGCCCAATCCTTAGCGCCGTAGGTGCGGCACTTCCCTCCTCGCCCAAACGCTAATCTAAATATGTCCGCAAGGACATCAACAAAGTCTATTTCCGGCAGTTCTGCCCCTTCGCGGGAGGTCGATCAGAGCGCGAAATCACGGGCTGAATTCTCGGGGAACTTGTTAAGGCGTGCGGTGTCCAACGCTGTGAGGACGCGCGCACCTCACATCCCTGCGAGCGCGGCGCCGGACTCCTGGAGTCGTATAGCAACCCCCAGGAGTTCGGCGTCGCAAAATTCTCCCCGTTCACTCGCAGCATTCTTGTGTGGAGGTGTGTGATGGATATTCAGCGTCAGAATGTTTCCGAAAAAACTTTTGGTTCTCTCGGGGGGTGCCTCGTGGAAGGCGATCCGGAGCAGCGCGCTCGCGAACGCCATATTCGCCGGCGCGCGCTTGCGATATCGATTACGCTCCAAGGCGCCGCTCTTGCCGCGCTGGTGCTCGTGCCGCTGTTTGGAAAACCAGAACGCATCGTTCTTGCCAACGTCGCGCGAGTCCCGTCGTACTACCATCCGAGTGGTCCGGTACATCACGACATTCCGACTGCGCCGAGCCACCCAACGACAACTTTCTCCTTCTGCCTGACTTGTCCCCTACTACCTCTACGCCCTCACGGTCCTGCCACTAGAGCAGATCAATCTCAACCGCTGGGCGAGCCTATCGTCGACGGTGATCCATACCCCACTCCCAGTTGTCCCGGCTGCATCCCGACGTCTGATCGTGAGGGTCCGTCACCACCGCCTCCGGCCAATTCACAGCCAAAGCGATTGAAGATGACGCAACTCGACCCCGCGCTGCTGATTCATCGCGTCGAGCCCGTGTACCCACCACTTCCCCGGCAAATGGGCCGAAGCGGCCGCGTGGAATTGCGCGCCATCGTTGCGATCGATGGATCAATTCAGTCCTTGCAGGTTGTCTCTGGAGATTCGCTTTTCATTCAGTCGGCACTTGACGCCGTGCAGCAGTGGCGCTACAGACCGACCATCCTGAATGGAAAGCCCGTGGAGATCGATACGTTCATCACGGTGACTTACAACATTAATCGCTGAGTTTAATTCCCTCTGCTGCATCGCTTGAAGGAGAAGGCCGCAAACATTTACGACTACTACCTTCTTTTTGACAGGAGAACAAAAGGTGCGGGGGCCGCGACTGCCCAAATCTTTCGCGGCCCCTCTGCCTGCACACCCGGCAACCGACTTTGGTGAGTCTCCGCTGAACTAGAACCGGAACACGATTCCGGTCGAGACTCGTAAATTGTTTTGTGTTTGAGTGTTATTGCCGAACTCATTGAAACGCGTAAGCAGGTAATCGACCTTGACCGGGCGAATGGCCAGGTGGTCTGTGAGCTTATAATCCACTCCGCCACCGATGGTCATGGCGAAAGCATTCGTGGAGCCGCCGGCTCCCAGTACGCTGGCGCTGGCCCGCGCCACCCCGAAGAGCACTTCTCCGAATGGCGTGATGCGCTCCGAATGGCGATACGACACACGCGGTCCGAAAAGATAAGTAGAGAGCGTGCCGTCAACACCCGTTCCGAGAATATTGCTGTTGTGGTAGCCGCCGAAATCCGCGACGCCGCTCAGCCAACTGTTCGCGTCATATGCGATGGATGCGCTGCCGCCGTTCAGGGAAAAGCTGCTTACACCGGAAGTGCTGGGATTTTCTCGAACGTAGGAATAACCTGCGAAGACATCGATCTTCGGAATGTCCTGCGCGTGAGCAGAAACGCCGAGAAATGAAAGCGCAGCTATTAGAGACACTACGACCCGCAATTTCATCTTTCCTCCAAAATTAAAATATTTGTGCACGCCTGCGCGTTCACGGCGCAGTCGCGCCCCTTGCGGTGTGCCCTAGGCAGGTAGGCAGCGGTCCGCGTTCTTGTTTTTTCTTCCCATAAAGATGCGCGCGGCCGCTGGCAAGTTGCAAAGGCGCGAAAAATAGTTTGGCGAAGAAAAGTAACGCGCGAAGAAGTTGAAATATTGCCTTGTCACTTTTCTTCCTCAGAGCAGCGGTTCACCCGTGTAGCGGGCGATCGCTTGGCGAGTGGCGTCGCGCAGTCGAATCAATTCATGCCAGTCGGAAGAGTCGCTTGCACCCGATGTGGAGGTTGCCGTGAGCGGATGGATCGGCGGAGAAAGAGTCAGCGTTACATTCGTCGGCCGCGGCAAGTAGGTGCCGTCGCGGAGGAACCGTCGCGTGCCCGCAAGCGACACGGGAATGATAGGGACGCCGGTGGCGACGGCGGCCTTGAACGCGCCAAGTTGGAAAGGCCGGGTGCCGTCTTCATCCGTAAACGTACCTTCCGGAAACACGAAGACGGAATCTCCTTGCCGGAGGAGCTTTTCCATTTCTTCCGCCTGGCGCAGCCGCGAGTTGGCATCCGTGCGATCGAACTGCAAGTGCCCCATCTGTTTGAGGAACGTCCCGATGAACGGCATTCCCGCCACTTCCATCTTGGCGACGAAACGATATGGCACGCCGAGCCCCAGCATCAACGCCAGCACGTCGAAGTAACTGGTGTGATTCGAGACAAAAATCTTCGGTCCGGGCGCGGCCATATGCTCTTTGTCGACGACACGGACGCGGCAGAACGTGAGCACAAACAGCACCTTAAGAGCCGCGGAAGTAAATCGTCCGGCGGCCTTCTCGTCCTTGATAAGTTGGACGAGCATCCACGTCGGCACAATCCAAATGACAAAAACCAGCCCGAAGTACACGCCATGCAGAATCTCGACGCCCCGCTGCAGCCCGGAAAAAATCGTACGACCGAGACCGCGCGCGGCGCCAGTTGCTCCCAGCCGCGCAATTTGCATCCACGCAGGCGCTTTCGCGGCCGAAAGCGTCCCGGCGAGGTAGAGTTGCTTGGTCTCCTCGCGCCGCAATTTGCCGCTGGACGTTTTTGGAATGCTCCCGGGGGGAATAATTTCCACGCGGTCCGGGGGCAGGCCCAGTCCTTGCGAGACTTGTTCGTTGACGGCAGCCGCAATGGCTGCGCGTTTCTTTGCATCGCCCTCGCGCGATTCGGCGACGACAACCAGTTTTTCCGTTCCCGTGCCCTCGTCCACCAATCCGAACGCCACAATGCAGCCCTTGCGAATGCCCTCGGCGCGCGCGGCGAGTTCTTCGATTTCATGGGGATAAAGATTCCGTCCGCCTTTGATGATGATGTCTTTGACGCGCCCGGTGACATAAATTTCGCCATCGGCGACGTAGGCGCGGTCGCCGGAATTCACCCAGCTATATTCGTTTGCGATTTTCTCGGTGCCCTGCGGGAAGAGTTTTTCAGTTGCCTCTTCATTCCGGTAGTAGCCGCTCGTCGCGGACGGTCCACGGAACCACAGGAAGCCCTCCGTGCGTTCCGGCACTTCTTTGCCGTTTGCGTCGACGATGCACACTTCATGTCCGGGCACCGGTTTACCCGAAGACACGAAGGCGATCGCCGCCGAATCATCCGCTGATACGGGGATCGCGCGGCCCTCCGACGTGAAAGTCTCGCGGTCGACTCGATCCACCAAGGGTCCGCGATTCAAAGGAGGCATAGACACGGCGAGGGACGCTTCCGCCAGCCCGTATACCGGCAATTGCGCTTCGCGGCGGAATCCGTACGGGGCGAATCTGGCGGCAAATCGCTCGAGCGTTTCCGGATTCACGGGCTCCGCTCCGTTCAACGCGGCACGCATGGAGCTCAAATCCAGGCCCGCAATATCTTTGTCGGCGATCTTTCGCACGCATAGTTCGTAGGCAAAATTAGGCGCGGCCGTGATGGTTCCGCGGTGTTTGTGAAAGGCTTGCAACCAGCGTTCCGGACGGGTCAAGAACGCCAGAGGCGACATCACGGCGAGGGGCACACCGTAGAGCAGTAGCGTAAGCCACGCGCCGATCAGGCCCATGTCGTGATAGAGCGGCAGCCAACTGATGCCCACGTCGCCGGGGCCAAGCTGCACCGCCTCGCCGATGGCGCGCATGTTGGCCAACAAATTGGCGTGGGTCAGCGTGACACCTTTAGGGTCGCCCGTCGAGCCGGACGTATATTGCAACAGCGCGATGTCGCTCTTCTTCCGAACACGGCTGCCGGTGAGGTGCGCGGGCAGCGCTCCCGGTGCGGGTGGTGTCGCTTTGTCCGCGGCCTCAATCAGCTTTTCCGCGTCGGCGACCGATGCCAGCGAACTCACGCGCGGCTTGAGCAATTTCGCCACGGCCTCCGCTCGGCGGAACGTCAACAAAAGGCAAACTTCCGCATTGTTCAGGATCGCCGCCTGCCGCGCGGCGTACTCCTCGATGCGGTCCGCGCGGAATGGCGGATAAATCGGCACCGGAATCGCGCCCGCTAATAAAATTCCCGCATAGGAAACAAAGAAGGCGCGCGAGGTCGGCAGCATCAGCGCCACGCGTCCACCCGCCGGTACGCCGCGCCGGGCAAACTCCGCCGCACACCGCTGCGCCGCGGCATACAGTTCGCCAAACGTCAGAGTCAGGCTGCGCTCTTCACCGTCCGTATCTTCCGTGATGTGTAGGTGCGCGCGCTCCGCGTCGTTTGCGGCGCGGTAGCGAAGCACTTCGATGAGCGTTTCCGCGGCGAAGACTCCGGATTGCTGGGCATCGCGGTGCAGTTTTTGCGCCGTTGCGGAGGCACGCAGCGCCGAAGGCAGTTCCTCTTCCTCAGCGCCTGCCACCGGAGCGCCGAGAATCGCCTGAATCAGGTTTTCCGGGGTATTCGCTTCCGCGGCCACGCGATCGGGTAATCGCACGCCAAATGCCGTCTCGAGCCGGGAGAGCAACTCCACGCGTTCCAGGCTGCCGAGGCCCAAGTCGCGATCCAGATGAGACGTCAGGCTGAGGATCGGCAGCGCGCCCTGGCTGCCCAGCTCCTCGAGCAGCCCGCGAACGATTTCCAGCACGCGTTCTCGCGAACCGGTTCGGTCGAGTTGTGTCGTCGGTGAAGCCACGGGAATCGTGAAGGGGTTCTATTCTTTTGCGAGAGGCTATCACGCAGTAACGCTAAATTCCATACGC
>Ga0210407_10003069_pt1 | contig 13797 bp, 10 predicted proteins | sample IncBWC27MmetaG_FD_150860 | JGI IMG/M metagenome (GOLD analysis project Ga0210407, IMG submission 150860) | Forest soil microbial communities from Barre Woods Harvard Forest LTER site, Petersham, Massachusetts, United States - Inc-BW-C-27-M | ecosystem: Environmental > Terrestrial > Soil >... | reverse complement strand
CGTCAGCAAGGCGACCATTTATAAACATTGGCCCGATAAAGACGCGCTGTGCCTGGAAGTTCTCTACCGGCTCAAGAACCAGATTCCCATCTTCGAAACGGATGATCTCCGCGCCGACCTCACCGCGCTGTTGAATTACGAGGTAAAAGAGCAGAAATCGGCGGCGCACGCCAGGCTGATGCAGCATCTACATGCGTACGCCGCCAAGAACCATGCGTTCGCGATGGCATTGCGCGCGCGAATCATGGAGCCGCCCGTGAACCGCATCACCGAGTTACTCAGGCGAGGCTTGCATGAGGGTTCATTACGGAGCGATCTCGAAATCTCGGTCGGCATTGCTCTACTGCTCGGGCCAATGATGTATCGCTACGTGACATCCGTGACAGGAAAGCCAATACCGCAGAATCTCGCCGAGCAGGTGGCCGACGCCTTCTGGCGTGCGTACGGTGTAGCGCCTTCGACGAAGCCCGCGGGGAAGACTGCGCCGTCGAAACGTAATTAGAGGCGATGGATTCTTCACGATCGATACGGGACTGTCCAAACGGTTCACCATGATTTACAACGAAAAACACAGCATTCAAATCCGCGCCGAGGCATTCAACGTCACCAATTCGGTACGCTTCGATCCGAATCAACTGTCGTTGAGCTTGAGCAACTTCGTTGGGTTCGGCAAATACAGCGGCACCCTCAATACTCCTCGCGTAATCCAGTTCGGTGGGCGCTATGAGTTCTGATGGCGTGACCAGGAGGACCTTGCTGGCGGGTGCTGCTGCCATTGGGGCCGTTTCTCGAACGCGAGCGGCGACCGACCCGCTGAATTGGACTCTCACGGAAGCCGCGCAAGCGCTTGCTAAAGGGACAGTATCGTCTGAAGAACTGACGAAGCTGTGCCTGGGCCGAATCCGAAAGCTGGATCCAGTTCTCAACGCGTTCATCACCTTGGATGAAGAGTCTGCCCTTCAGCAGGCGCGCGAATGCGACCGGCATCGAAAAGCCGGACGCGTATCAGGTCCTTTATATGGCGTTCCCATCGCTCTGAAAGACAATATTGACACCGCGGGTCTAAAGACAACTGCGGCGGCCCAGGTCTTCAGGGATCGTATCCCGGCCGAAGACGCCGAAGTGACCAGACGGTTGAAAGCCGCCGGCCCGGTGTTCCTAGGCAAGCTGAACCTGGACGAAATGGCCTTCGAGGGAACCGGCACGACCGGCTGCTTTGGACCTGCACACAATCCTTGGAACCCAGACAGAATTACAGGTGGATCGTCGGCGGGCTCGGCGGCTGCGGTGTCTGCAGGGCTTTGCTTTGGCTCAGTGGGGAGCGACGACGGCGGTTCAGTGCGCATTCCGGGAGCGTTTTGTGGCGTAGTGGGATTTAAGACCTCTTATGGCCGCGTAAGCACCCGAGGAGTCGTTCCCTCTGCCTACTCAATGGATACGATCGGCCCGATCACACGAACGGTCGAAGACGCAGCCGCCATCCTGCAGGTGATTGCCGGGTACGATCCGAACGATGCGATCACGTTAGCCGAACTTGTACCGGACTATTCGCAAGCCCTGGGTGTTCCGGTCGCTGATTTGCGGATAGGCGTGCCACGAGACTATTTTTTTGAAGGACTGCATCCGGACGTTTCCTCGGCTGTCGAGGAGGCGATTCGTCATCTGAAAGGTAGAGTGCGAGAAGTCCGCGACGTCACTCTTCCAAGTCTGCACGTCGCTGAAAACGGCACTTACGACGTCGAGCTCTACCACTATCAGAAGCCCTTTTTCGATAAGGCTCCCCAGTTATATCACCCCTGGTCTCAACGGCAAATGAACGAGCTCAAGCAAGTACAGACTGTTCCATATGTGGAGACGCTAAAACGCATTCGCGAATGCCGGCGCAACATCAGACGGATCTTTGAGCAGGTGGATATCCTGGCTCTCCCGACCATGAGAGAGCCGGCGCCCTTGATTTCAGAGACCGTCAACGAAAAGCACCAGCGGCCGCATAGCAATACGGGCGCGTTCAACCATTTCGGCACGCCGGCGATGACGGTGCCGTGCGGATTCTCGAAGGATGGGCTACCTATCGGGTTGCAGCTGGTTGGTGCAGCTTTCCGCGAACCGATGGTTCTATCGATTGCCTATGCATACCAGCAGTCTACCGATTGGCATCGGCGAACTCCGCCTCTGGTGCGGGGATGAGCTGTCAAACCAGGGACTGTGAAACCCGCCAGCCGGAGGCACATTGAGTATCGAATCAGGTGAAGGCGAGCCTAAACTGGCTACCGTCGATTTGCGCGGCCACAGCCGGAATTGCCGGGAATCGGCTGGAGCAGGCAATGAACAAGCGGTCGAGAACCACACTACAAAAACCACCACAGTGCGGGCGCTCACGACGGAATGGTAAGCTGCTAAATAGTTGATTTCAAACTGCGGGGGCCCTTAGCTCAGCGGTTAGAGCAGCGGACTCATAATCCGTTGGTCGAAGGTTCAAATCCTTCAGGGCCCACCAACTGCTACAAGGACATGTCCTGTTTCCCCAAGTGGTTACGGTCACGAGCTTCGGTGGCCGATTTGTGTACCGCTGTGCCGAAAATGTGCCAAAACCCGTCGTGTTCGAGCGGCTTGGGTTCGCTGCGCGCGAAAAGTAGATTCCCCAAGTTGTTGTAATTGAGTCAGTGAGAAGAGCGTACGCCGCATCTGGCACAAACATGGCCTGAAGCCACACCTGTCCCGCACCTTCAAAGTCAGCAACGATCCGCACTTCGCTGCAAAGCTCGAGGCGATCGTCGGACTTTATCTCAACCCGCTGGAGCATGCCATGGTGCTTTGTGCCGATGAGAAAAGCCAGATCCAAGCCTTGGACCGCACACAGCCGGGCTTGCCGATCAAGAAGGGGCGATGCGGAACCATGACTCACGACTACAAACGGAACAGCGACGTTGTTTGCAGCAATGAACACGCTGGATGGCACCGTCATCAGTATGTGCGACGACCGACACCGCCACCAGGAATGGTTGAAATTTCTCCGGGTGATCGACGAAGTCACACCGGGCAGCCAGGAAATCCACCTAATCGCGGATAACTACGCTACCCACAAGCATCCCAGGGTGAAGAAGTGGTTGGCTCGTCACCCGAGATTCTACATCTACTTTACGCCGACCAGCAGTTCGTGGCTCAACATGGTGGAGCGTTTCTTCCGCGACATCACTCAGAACCGGCTCCGCCGCGGAATCTTCCGCGATGTCGAGGAATTGATCATGGCAATCGGCGAGTATATCGATAAGCACAATGACAATCCCAAGCCATTCGTATGGACCGCCAAAGCCACCGACATCCTCGAAAAGGTCAAGCGTGCCCGCAAGGCGCTCGATATTGGTTAATCTGCTTGCCACACTACACTCTGCTTGCCGCACTACACTAGGGTACGGTCCGCCTAGTGATGAGACCTCGATTGTTAGCGTTGCTCATAGCATCCGCTGTTCTGGGCCACGCCGAGAAACTTCCGCTCAAGATCTACACCGCTGCCGAGGGCCTTGCGCACAACTCCGTGAACCGCATTGTGCGAGACTCGCGCGGATACCTATGGTTTTGCACGAGTGAAGGTCTCTCGCGCTTCGACGGATACGAGTTTCACAACTTCGGCCGGCGCGACGGTCTTCCCCATCGCGTGGTGAACGACGTGCTGGAAACGCGACGTGGCGAACTATGGATCGCCACCGCCGGTGGACTCTGCCAGTATGCTCCCAAAGCGTCCGAGAATCGGAAATTCCGCGTCTACCGGGTCGGCAATGATGATCGCACGTCATTTGTAAACGTGCTGCTCGAAGACAGCCTAGGCCGCGTGTGGTGCGGGACGGACGCCGGTCTGTTCCGTTTGGAGCGCCGTGCCGGGCAAACGGAACCTGTGTTCGGCAGCGTCAACCTGGGAATGCCGAAGGAGGCTTGGGACGATCAAGTCGTCTCCGAGTTGCTGCAGGATTGGCGGGGGGATTTGTGGGTCGGCTCGGGCAGTGGCCTGTACCGGCAGCGCTCCGGGGGAGTAGTCGAAAGATATACCGCGGCGGACGGCCTGCCGCACAATTTCATCACCGCTCTTCTGCAGGACCAGCAGCACCGTATCTGGGCCGGCACGAATGAAGGATTGTGCAAACTGATCGCGGACCCTGCCCCGGGCCGCAAAGTCGTGGAAGCCATTTTCCGTGAAAAAGACGGCCTGGGTTCCGATTCCGTTAAGGTGCTCCAACAGCTCAGCGATGGGACGATCTGCGTTGGGAGCAAGATGGGGTTGAGCGCCACGCGCGCGGACCGGGCACCAGGTTCACCGATGTTTTCTAGATACACGGTGGCGAATGGGCTGCCGGCGGCCGGGGTCGAGGGTCTTGCGGAAGACACGGCGGGGAATCTTTGGATCGGCACCGACGGCAGGGGCGCGGCCAAGCTCGTATGGAAAACCTTTCTCACTTACACGGCGGACGACGGCCTTGGCGGCACACAGATCGATTCCATTTTCGAGGATGCGGGAAAACTGTGCGTCGTGACCCGCCACGGCAGCGCGAACCTTTATGTGAATGATTTCGATGGCCAACGCTTCCGGGCAAATCGAGTGAACCTCCCGGCTGGAACCAGACTGCTGAACTGGGGGCCCCGCAAGCAAACCATGGCTCATGATGGGGCAGGAGACTGGTGGATCGGGACCAGCGACGGGCTGTTTCGCTACAGCAACGTTTCGCGCATCTCCGATCTGGCCCGACGACTTCCGACCGCCCGGTACACGGAACGCGACGGCCTATCCGCGGGCCCCGTTGTGTCCGTTTTTGGAGATGCCGCGGGTAACCTCTGGCTGAGCACCACCGGAAACCGGAATGACGTCGTACGGTGGGATCGCCACGACGGCGCCTTCCACCGCTATTCAGAAGGGCTGCCATGGCTCCCGACCACCGGCGTTTCCCTTTTCGCCGAAGACGGATCGCGCCGCCTTTGGATGGGGCTTCTGCGATTCGGAAAAGGCCAAGCCGAAATCGCTCGCCTCCGTGGAGCATCGATCGAGCGTATCGGCGGCGGCGATGATGCGCCTTCGGGCGGAATCCGCGCACTTTATCTGGACCGCCAAAAACGGCTCTGGGTAGGCACAAATCAAAACGGCCTCATGCGGCTCGATCATCCCGAGGCCGATCGTCCCGCCTTCCGGCGATACACAACGGCCAATGGCCTTTCGAGCGATGTCATTCTTTCGCTGACGGAAGATCTGGCGGGCCGAATCTACGTTGGCAACGGAAGCGGTGTGGATAGTCTGGATGTGGCAACGGGTTCGGTCAGGAGATATACCAGCGCCGACGGACTGGCGGCCGGAGAGGTGCAAGCCAGTTTCCGCGATCACAACGGCGTGCTGTGGTTCGGCACGTCCGCTGGACTCTCGCGGCTCGTGGCCGTACCGGACCGTCCCCAGGCGCCTCTGACGATCGCGATCACATCGCTGCGCGTCGGCGGCGTACGCCAGCCGGGTTCCGAGCTGGGCGAAACTGAGATTTCCGGGCTGCGATATCAACCCAATCAGAATGATATTGAGGTGGGCTTCGCCGGTCCGGCCTTCACGCCCGGGGATACGCTGCGCTACCAGTACATGTTGGAGGGTGCAGACTCCGAATGGAGTTCCCCCTCGCCACAGCGGACCGTCACATACGCGAACCTGTCACACGGCTCCTACCGGTTTCTGGTGCGTGCCATCAACTCCGAGGGTGTGGTAAGTATGCGGCCGGCGTCCATCGCCTTCGTCATCCTTCCGCCCATCTGGCTGCGCTGGTGGTTTCAATTGCTCGCTGCGGCTGTTGCGGGATCGATGATTTACTGGCTGCACCATTACCGGGTCACGCGTCTGCTGGAGCTCGAGCGCGTCCGCACGCGCATCGCTACAGACCTGCACGACGACATCGGCTCCAGCCTTTCGCAAATCGCGATCCTGAGCGAGGTCGCCAACCGGCAGGTAGATTCGGCGCATCCCAATCTCGCCGAGCCGCTGACCGATATCGCCGGCATCTCGCGTGAGCTGGTGGACTCGATGAGCGATATCGTTTGGGCCATTGATCCGGAACGCGACCACTTAGGCGATCTCGCGCATCGCATGCGGCGCTTCGCTAGCGATGTCTTTTCTTCGCGAGACATCCGCCTTGAATTCCAGTCTCCGGCCATACAGCAGAACCTGCAAATGGGAGCGGACTTGAGGCGTCAGATCTTTCTCATCTTCAAAGAAGCTGTGCACAATGTGCTGCGGCATTCCGGCGCTAACGAAGTCGGTATCGCCTTCCAGGTCGAACACGGGTGGCTGAATCTCAACATCGTGGACAATGGCCGAGGATTCGATGTCGTCCAGGATCACAGAGGGCATGGTCTGCGCAGCATGCGGGAACGCGCACAGAATATCAGTGGCGGGATCGAGATTACTTCTAGCCTTCGGGGCACCACTGTCGAGCTGCGGGTTCCGGTCGGCCGTCGGATGGCTCAGCGCGCGCGGACCCCGCATGAATGAGCGGGGACTTGTAAACTCCCCTTCGCTAAAATGGCCTTTCCTAACCTCCTGCCATATGACCGAAACCGCCGCCGCTCTCAAGGTAGGGATCATTGAAGATCAGCCGAAAATCCGCGAGGGCTTAAGAGCTCTCATCGACGGCACAGACGGTTACCGCTGCGTGGGCAGCTTCGGCTCCATGGAGGAAGCGCTCGCCAAAGTCGATTATGAATTGCCCGACGTTCTGCTGGTGGATATCGGTCTGCCCGGAATGTCTGGAATCGAGGGCACGCGCCGGTTGAAGCACCGGCATCCCACAGTGGCCGTGCTGATGCTGACCGTTTACGACGATGACCGCCGCATCTTCGACGCCATGTGCGCCGGCGCATGCGGCTATCTGCTCAAGAAGACGCCGCCGGCAAGGTTGCTCGAAAGCCTGAAAGAGGTAGTGGGAGGCGGCGCGCCCATGTCGCCCGAAGTGGCGCGCCGCGTAGTCGCGCTATTCCGGGAGATTCGTCCTCCCGAGCACGCCGACTATCAGCTCACCGCGCACGAAATCCGTATATTAGCCCTGCTCGTCGAAGGTCACAACTATAAAACTGCCGCTGACGAGCTCGGTGTCAGCATCAACACCATCCGTTTCCACATGCGCAGTATCTACGAAAAACTGCAAGTGCATTCCAAGTCCGAAGCCGTTTCCAAGGCCCTGCGCAGCCGGATCGTCCGGTAGCTCCCCCACGAGACCTACCCATTCATGCGGTGACAGCGCCCGCCGCTTCCCTTTTACTTGACTGCTGGGGGAACAATGGCCGGAATCAGCGGGGCCACACTCGAACGATCACGCGTCGGAGGGCGTTCGGTTCTTGCCGCCCATGGCTTCCCGTTCAGCCATGGCCTAGCCGCCGGCGTCTGCGCCATGTTTCCCCTCTCGTTTGGAGGAAATCGCATGACATTCAATTCACGTTTTTCGCGGCGCGCCGCGCTGGTCACACTCTTGTTCTCCTTCCTTTGCTTTGCGCAAAAGGATCCCGGCGTTCGCGGAGGCCCTCCCGGAGCGGGCGGCCCCATACAAGGACTCACCATCAACGAGCTCGCGCTGTTCAATGAAGGAAGGGCGCGCACGGTCCAGCTTGAGTCCGTTTGCGACACTTGCAATGACGTGGCGCTCGGGGCAGACACCGGTGAGGATCCGAACCTGGCCACGCTGACCAATTCGTCGGGCCTGGGCTCCCGGTTTAACGGCGACCAGTGCTCGGTGTGCCACCAGCAGCCCGCCATCGGGGGATCCGGTGGCTTCCTCGTTCCGAACCCGCAAGATGGGCCGAGCCATTTCCGTAAGCCCGAAAACCCGATGTTCGATCTAATTCCACATCGTAAGGGCGCGCAGAACTATGTGCCGTCGTTCATCACTCAGTACGGTCCCATCCGCGAAGTTCGCTTCCAAAGGAAGCCGGATGGTACGCCCGACGGCGGCGTGCATCAATTATTCACCGTCGTCGGACGATCCGATAGCGGCTCGCCCGGCTGCACGGCCGCCGAACTGCCCCAACCCGATTTCGAAACGCAGTTCCGGAAACGAAATCTGTCTTTCCGAATCCCGCTGCAGACCTTCGGTCTCGGTCTGATCGAGGCAATCCAGGACATGGCCATTCTCAGCAACTCGGCATCCACCGCGTCACTGCGGCAGCCGCTCGGCATTGGCGGCATGCCCAACCGTAGCGGTAACGATGGCACCATCACGCGCTTCGGTTGGAAAGCGCAGAACAAATCGGTCACTGTCTTCGCGGGCGAAGCCTACAACGTCGAAATGGGTGTCACCAACGATGTCTTCCCCACCAGCACCGACGAAACTCCCGACTGCGCCCACGGCAAGAATGAGCCGAACGACATCACCCGCATCGACACCGATGACTTGCGGAACCAAGGCTTCAACAATCCGCTACACATCCTTCCCGACTGGCTGGAATTCGCCATCTTCATGCGCCAGCTCGCGCCTCCGCAGCCCGTCCCGTTCTCGGCCAGCGCCCAGCACGGGCAGCAACTGTTCGGCACCGGCGTCGCCAATCCCGGCATCGGCTGCTTCCTTTGCCACACGCCCATGATGGTCACCGGCCCCGGCCACGAAACCCAGGCCCTCCAGAACGTGCAAGCCAATCTCTATTCCGACTTGCTCATCCATCATATGGGCAGCGGCCTCGCCGACAATATCTCGCAAGGGCTCGCGCAAGGCGACATGTTCCGCACCACGCCGCTCTGGGGCGTTGGCCAGCGCATCTTCTTCCTTCACGATGGACGGACCAGTGATCTGCTGGCCGCGATCCAGGCCCACGCGTCAATCCCGGGCCAGGATGATCAGGGCGATAGCGATGCCCAGGGCAATCGCGGCAACAACTATCCGCCCTCCGAAGCCACCGCCGTAATCCGGAAATTCAACGCCATGTCGTCGTCCGACAAACAAGCGATTCTGGATTTCTTACGTTCGCTTTGAACGACCATTCACGACCGGTACAACTGCTCACGGATGCGGTCTCTTTCCGGTCATGCTGTAGCGGGACCCCACATGACCGTAAATGTCGCCATCCCGCGGAGTGGAGCGACGCGCTTCACTCCCGTAACACGCGGGTCACGGAACCTTGCCGAAGCGTGCGCGATGTTCACCGATCTCGCTTCCACTGCCACCTCGGCGCGCCGCAAAGTCGACTGAAAGGACGGTTGCCGCCGACATCCACCGTCTCCGGGCAATTGAAATGACATAGACTGCGCATCCGCCGCAAATGCGGCCGGCTTCGTTCAAACCGCTGTATCGAAAACCCTGGCGGAAGTAGCGTGCAACTTTCGGTGTCGTCAGCACCTATCTCCAAGGAAACGGATTACCAGCAGCGTCAGATCGTCGGCCTGCCTGCGGTTGTTGCAGAACTCAGTGATGGCGTGCAGAAGACTCTTCTCGACTTCAGCTGCCGGCAACTGCCATTGTCCGGCGGCCCAATCCAAAACGCGCTCAGTACCGAAAGTCTCCCCCTGCGCATTCTCTGAATCGGTGAGGCCGTCGGTGTAGAGCACCAGCAGGTCACTGGGTTCAAGTTGCACAGTGGCTTCAAGATATGAATCGTTGTCCAGGAGACCCAGCGGAACGGTGCCTTCAGTCAACTCAGTAACGCGGCCGCTCGACTGGATCAAAAGAGGGGGGTTATGGCCCGCATTGCTATAGCGTAACCGCCCCCGACGGTCGAGGGTTGCCAAGAACGCCGTTATGAAAGAGTTGCTGGCCGTCCGCTCCCGGATACATTGATTTGCGGTTCGCATCAGCTCGGACACGTCCTTCGAGCGCCTTGCAACAGCGTGGACGATCCCGTGGAACATGGTGGCCTGCAGCGCGGCGGCCGGGCCTTTACCAGAGACATCGGCGATGGCGAGCAGGCACAGATCGCTGTCTAAGGAGACCAGATCGAAATAATCGCCGCCGATTTCGTAGCAGGGCACGCTCGAACCACTGGCCTCGAGAAAGTTGGCGCAGCAGAGGTCGCGCGGCAGCAGCGACTGCTGGATCTGGCGGGCAAGGTCCAGCTCACCAGCCAACCGTTCCTTTTCCATTTCCGAGCGCTGCAGCCGCAGGTTCTCGAGGGTCATTCCAGTGAGTGAGGCCGCGGCGTAAAGAAGCTTCTGATCGGAGGAAGTAAAGATGGGGGCCTGCGGCCGCCGCCCGAGGCAAATGCAGCCTAGCGAGCTACCACCTGCCGGCAAAGGACATGCCAGGAACCTGGCTGGAATCGTTGGATCGTCGATCCCGTATTCCTCCGCCAGGGCATGCGAGATGATCTGGCTCTGGCCTCGGAAGCGCAAAGGTCCTAGCACCTCCTGATTTATGCGGGCGGCGGCGGCGGCATCGATGGCCACGCAGCAACTCTCAGGAAGGCGCCAGCCAGTTCCGTCACAGAACACGGCCCACCCGCAATCCGCAATTAGGATCTCGACCGCCTCCTGCACAGCGAGGGCGGCTATCTGGTCGTTGTCTACCAGGCTCCCAATCCGGGGCCCGAGTGAATACAAGAGGCCCAGCTCCTCATACACCGCGAGCAGCTCACCGGTCAGGCTGGAGACCTTGCGGCGCTCCCGTTCCAGCTCAGATCGCGGTGCGGGCGTCATCGCTAGGTGTCCAGGATCTCGTGCAACCTCTTGCGAAGGAAGCGCGGAGCATAAGGTTTGGTCAAGTATTCATCGGCGCCGGCGCAATAGCCCTTCTCGGCATCGCTCGACTGGCCCATAGCGGTCAGCAGGATAACATAGATATGGTGTGTGGCGGGATCCGCTTTCAGTGCCTTGCAGACCTCCAGGCCATCTGTTTCCCCCATCATCACGTCGAGGAAAAGCAAGTCTGGATGTTGCTCGCGGGCAAGACGCAATCCTTCTGTGCCGTCCTCGGCGCTGATCACCTCGTAACCTTCTTCTCGAGCCACCAGGCCGACGGTCTCGATGACGTGCAGGTCATCGTCACACACCATTATCTTTTTCCGCATTCGCACTCCTCTCTCCGGCCCGAGCTTTGTCGCCCTCGGCGAGCACCTCGGCTTCGACCCGCAAGGGCAGCGTGAAGTAGAAGGTACTTCCGAACTCGGGCTCCGATTCCACCCAAATCTCCCCTTGGTGATGAACTACGATCTCTCTGGAGATGGCCAGCCCCAACCCCGTTCCAGAGTGGCTCGACTGTTTTCCCGGACGCTTATAGAACTTGCTGAAGATGCGTTCTCTTTCCTCGCGAGGGATGCCGGGACCCGCGTCTGACACCGCCACTAGGGCGAAGCGCCCTGGACGGTCCGCGCGCGGTCCACTGCTGGTGCTCTCTTGGATGCGAATCTCGATGCGCCCGCTTGCCGGAGAGAACTTGATCGCATTCCCGACGAGATTGGTCACCACCTGCTGGATGCGGTCGGTGTCGACGCAGATTGGCAGTGGTTGTGCAAAGGCAACCTCGAGCCGGATCTGCCGGGCGCTAGCGAGGGCTACCAACGGATTCACGGCCTTGGACACGATCTCCGGCAGGTCGCCCGGTACCATTGCCCAGCTCATTTCCGGTCTCTCAATTCTTGCCAGATCCAGCAGGTCTGAGATCAGCCGGGTGAGGCGATCACTCTCGTCGTCGATAATTTCCAGGTATCTGGTCTTAGTGGGCTCGTCAAGCGGTGAGTCTAACAGGATTTGGGCGTACGCCTTAATCGACGTCAGGGGCGTGCGCAATTCATGCGAGACGGTAGAAAGGAAATCTGATTTCAAGCTATCCAACTCCTGCAGGCGGCGGTTCGCGTGTTCCAGCTCGAGCGTCCTGTCGGCCACTTTTCGCTCCAGGCCGGCATAAAGCGCATTCATCTCTTCGCGATTTTTTTCCAACCGGTCGGCCATCTGGTTAAAGTTCCGGGCCAGCTCTCCGACTTCATCGCGTAATTCCAGACCGCGTTGCACTCGTTCCGAAAGATCACCGGCCGAGAATTGCTTGGCCACGCGCGCCATGGTCTTCACAGGCGTGGCCACCCGGCTGGCGAGCATAATGTTAACCGTTAGAGCAAGCAGTACCAGGAGAGCGTAAAGGAGGATGTTCTGCGGCGCCAGCCGCATCAACTCCCGGTCAATATCACGTTGATCGATGCCGGCCCGGATCTGGCCGGCCACCGTGTTGCCGGCAGCCAGTTCAAACATGGTCGTCAGATCCGCGCTCATGCCCGTGCCAGAGGGCTTGATGGGAGTCAGTAGCTCGAGGAACTGGCGGCCAGTAGAGTCGCGGGTTTGTCTTGGCTGGCTGGTGACTCCGGCCACCGGCCGGGCAGGCCCTTGATCCGCAAGGTTCGGCGGCAAGCCGCTTTGGGCCAGCACTCGTGATTCCCGATCCAGGATCACGACGTAGCTGATTCCCTGCTTGCTTCGGAGTTCGCGCAGCAGGCGTACCATGTTCGCCGGATCACGGGTGATGGTGATCTGAGGCAGATTGGCCTCAATCCAGTTTAGGACCTGCGCCTCCAAGCGCCGTACATTTTGCTCGTACAGCAACCGCTGCAGCTGCCTCACGGAATACACCGTCATCGCCAGCCAAAGTCCCACGAAGATGCATACGGAACTGACGACGAGCTTTCCGGTGATGCCGAGATTTCCACGGATGCCTTTCATCTCGTCGCCCCCCCCGGAGACTGGACAGGCGCAACACCGGGCGACAGAATTTCAGCGTGCAGCGTTGGTGGAATCGAGATGCCCAGCTGCCGGGCGACCGAAGCGTTAATGGTGATCAGCCGGGCGGGCGGCGGCTCCGCGGCGAAGTCCCCGGCACGCCCGCCTGCCAGGACGAGCCGCGCCATCTCACTGGCGCGCTCGCCGGCCTTTTCGTAGTCAGCGGACACGCTCATGAGCGCGCCGGCTTCCACAAAGGGAGGGGCCGGCGCGATGAGGGCTACCTTATTTTTCAGACTGAGATCTACCAAGAGCCTGAAGTTGGGAACGTTGGCGATTACGGCATCCCACAGGAGCCAAAAGGCATCTACTTGGCCCATGATCTCCTCGATGAATTGCGCGGCCTGACGCGGATCGCGCGCGTCACGGGCGATCAGTTCGACGCCAGGTTTCAATTCCGCGCGGGCCTGGCGCACCAGACGGCCGCTCACCGGCTCGCTATAGATCACGCCCAAGCGTTTGATGCGCGGCACAAGTTTTTCCAGATCGGAGAACTGCTGAGCAAAATCGACCTCCAGCCTGACACCGCCCACGTTGGCTCCCACAAGGTCGTTCTTGACGGGATTGAGAGCCAGGCAGTAAACGACGGGGACGTGAGGCAGGCGGGATTTGGCGGCTATGGCCGCCTGGGTTCCGAAAGCCACCACCAGCCGGGGTGGATCTTTGCGTAGCTCTTCGACCATGGTGTGGAGTTCGCGAACGTCGCCATTTATATAGCTCACTCCTGCTTCAGCCGAAGGCGTGAAGGCCTGTTTGAATCCGCGCGCAGCTTGCAAATAAAAAGTAGCGCCGCGCTCGATCAAGACAACCACGCGCGAACCTTGTGGTGGCGCGGCAAAAGAGAACCAGACCCAACACCAAAAGGGGAGGCTCAACAGAAACAGGAGGGGGAATCTCCTAGGAGTGACCTTGGCACGGACATATCTCCACCGTTGCTGGACTGCTGTCATGGCAATCCTCATTCGGCGATGCAGTCTCCGTCAGAACAACCAGTACCGCCCACCCCCTGTAGTAGGCGACCTCCGTAACTCAGAACCGTCAAAACCAGATCCTGATTGCCAATTGAATTCGCCGCGACGGGTTTTCCAAAGGCAGAT